>Ga0265331_10000400_pt1 | contig 44567 bp, 41 predicted proteins | sample 41923metaG_FD_202088 | JGI IMG/M metagenome (GOLD analysis project Ga0265331, IMG submission 202088) | Rhizosphere microbial communities from Carex aquatilis grown in University of Washington, Seatle, WA, United States - 4-19-23 metaG | ecosystem: Host-associated > Plants > Roots > Rhizosphere... | reverse complement strand
GTCACACCAGCCTGATCAATGGTCAGAACACCCTGCATCACACCCTAACACACGTCTCCAGCTTCAGTCTGCCATATCGTTTGTCAAGTCCGTTTGGGCCTATTTCCGCGTTTGCGCCCTTTGCGATTTGCCGATGGGAACTGTCGCTAGAGAAATGGCGGCCGGCCGAGGGCCGGCCCGAGTCATCATCTTTCGCTCTGCGCGCGCGGTGGGCGGCGCTCCCTTCTAGGCCCGCCGCGGCCGGGCGCAACCCCGCGCGGCGCGCGGGGTCTTCCGCTGCGCTGCGGCCCTTCGGGTGCCCCCGTCCTCCGGAGGCGGGCCTCTGCGGTCGCCTTACGCCGCCCACCCCGCTTGGCCGGGAAAACGTGCGGCAGGAAGGAAGAAAGGAGGGCGCCATGTTACGACGAACGAGTCCCCCGACCGACGCCAAACCAAACCTCTACCAGGAAGTCACCGACCGCATTATTGCCGAACTGGAGGCCGGCCGCCTGCCCTGGGTCCAACCCTGGGGCGGGGCCAGGACCGGCCCCGGATTGCCCGCCAATGCCGTCACCGGGCGCCGCTATTCCGGCATCAACATCCTTATCCTATGGGGCGAGGTGATTGCCCAGGGCTATCAGGCGCAGAACTGGCTGACCTTCCGCCAAGCGCTACAGGTGGGAGGCGCGGTGCGAAGGGGCGAGCGCGGCGCCACCGTCTTTTTCGCCAACCGCTTCGTCCCCCAGGCCGAAAAGGCCCGCGCCCAGGAGAAGGGCACCGAGCCGGAAGCGGTGCCGTTCCTGAAACGGTTCACCGTGTTCAACGTCGCCCAGTGCGACGGCCTGCCCGAAGCGTTGACGGCGGGTCCGGTGCCGCTGCCGGAACGCCGGACCATCCCCGAAGCGGAAGCCCTCATCGTCGCCACCGGGGCCGACATCCGCATCGGCGGGGACCGGGCCTACTATTCGCCCCTGGACGATTACATCCGGGTACCACCGCAGCCAGCATTTTTCGAACAAATAAACTATTACAGGACGTGTTTCCACGAGCTAGGCCATTGGAGCGGGCACCCCAAGCGCCTCGCCCGCGACTTCTCCAAACGCTTCGCCTCGACCGCCTACGCCCGCGAAGAACTGGTGGCGGAGATGGCCAGCGCCTTCGTCTGTGCCGCCCTCGCCATCACCCCCACCGTGCGCCACGCCGATTACCTCGGATCGTGGCTGGAGGTATTGCGCGAGGACAACCGCGCCATCTTCCGCGCAGCCGGGCAGGCGAGCAAGGCCGCTGATTTCCTCCTCGCCTTCCGTGAGGCGGGAGGTGCGGCGGCATGACCGGGAGCCCGCTTCCCCTGAGCGAGCCGACCGCCGAGGGCGAGCAGATGCTCGTTCCCGGAGTCGCGCCGGTCAGCCTGCGTCAACGCCTCGAAGCCCGCATGACGGCGCCCTTGCGTCCCAAGGTCGCACAGCAGCCGCTCGATATCGGCCTGTTCGATGACGACGCCCGCCGCCAGCTTTCCCTATTCTGAAAAGGAGATCCCCGATGGAACTTCTTCATATTCCGCTGTCCCAGCTTTCGGTAGCCGCCGTCAACATGCGCGCCGGCCGCCACGCCCCCGACGTCGCCGACCTGCTGCCCAGCGTCAGGGCGCGCGGCATCCTGCAACCCCTGTTGGTCCGCCCCAACCATGACGGCTTCGAGGTGGTGGCTGGCCGGCGGCGGTATTTCGCTGTCAAGGCTTTGGCCGACGAAGGCGCGGAGATCGAGCCGCTACCCTGCGCAGTGATGGCGCCGGGCGACGACGCCGAGGCGCTGGAAGCCTCGCTGATCGAGAACCTCGCCCGCCTCGACCCCGACGAGATGACCCAGCAGGAGACCTTCTCCCGTCTGGTCAAGGAGGGGCGCACCATCGAGCAGATCGCTGCCACCTTCGGCATTACCGAATTGATGGTTAGGCGCCGGCTGGCCTTGGGCAACCTGCTTCCGGCCATCCGCTCCCTTTATCGCAAGGGCGAGATCGATGCCGAAACCGCCCGCCATCTCACCATGGCGAGCAAGGCCCAGCAGAAGGAATGGCATCGCCTCGCCACCGACAAGGACGCCTACGCCCCGCGCGGTCACCAGTTGAAGCAATGGCTGTTCGGCGGCACCTCGATTTCCACCAAGGTGGCACTGTTTCCGATGGAGGATTACACCGGCCAAGTCGTCGCCGACCTGTTCGGCGACGACGCCTATTTCGCCGACATCGAGCAATTCTGGACCCTCCAGAACCAGGCCGTTGCCGCCAAGCGGGATGAATTCCTCGCCGCCGGCTGGCAGGGTGTCGAGGTGCTGGAAACCGGCCAGCGCTTCCACGAATGGGAGTACGAGAAGGCCCCCAAGAAGAAGGGCGGGCGGGTGTTCATCACCCTATCCCCACGGGGCGAAGTGGAAATCTTCGAGGGCTGGCTGTCGCGGAAGTATGCCCGCAAGGCAGCCCGCGCCAACGGCACCGACGCGCCCGACATCGACAGGGCGGCACGGCCGGAGGTAACCAAGGCGATGGGCGCCTATCTCGATCTGCACCGCCATGCCGCCGTCCGCGCCGAACTCCTCGACCGGCCGGGGGTAGCGTTGCGCCTGATGCTGGCCCACGCCATAGCCGGGTCCACGCTGTGGCAGGTGGCGCCCGAACAGCAGGACGCCGGAGGCGAATCCGTCGCCGCCAGCATCAAGGCCAGTCCGGCGCAAGCCGCCTTCGAAGCGCGGCGCAAGGTGGTGCTGGCGCTGTTCGACCTGCCGGAGGACCGGCCGCATGTGGTGGGCGCCGGCATGGACGGCACCGCCATGGCTGAGATTTTCTCCCGCCTGCTGACGGTGGCCGATGATGCGGTGATGGCGATTGCTGCCGTGGTCATGGGGGAAACCCTGGAGGCGGGCAGCGCCATGGTCGAGGCGGCGGGTGTTCACCTCAAGGTGGACATGGCCCGCCACTGGCAGCCCGACGACACCTTCTTCGAGTTGCTGCGCGACAAACCGGTCATCAATGGCATGCTGGCGGAGGTGGCCGGCAAGAGCGTGGCCGACGGCAACCTCACCGAAAAAACCGCCACCCAGAAGAAGATCATCAAGGACTGCCTGGAGGGCAGCAACGGCCGCGCCAAGGTCGAAAACTGGCTGCCGGGGTGGATGGCGTTTCCCGCCCGTCCCTACACCGACCGCGGCGGTATGCGTGCCGCTGAGCATTGGGCCGCCATCGGCCGATTGTTCTCGGCGTAAATGACAGCGGGCGGCGGCGGGGGGCCGCCGCCCACATCTTCCGCATCTGCCACCATCGGCCTACCCCTTTGGGGGTACCCCTTCCGGCGGGCTGCGCCCCCGCGCTGACGCGCGGGGGCGCAGCCTTCTTCGTAGCGGTTCTGGCCGGGGAAATGGCGCCGGTGGTCGCGGCTGGCAGCGTGCCCGGTGGGAGGTTTGCCATCCGTGGCCCGAACACCGATTCGGGCCGAGGCAGACGCACGCTTCCATCCGCTGCAAATCTCGCCCACCCGCACCCAGCCTGTGCGCCCCCTGATCGCCCGCTGCGACGTCGTCCCAGTATTACGATGGCGTCATCGGCAATGCGTCTTCGGCACGGCTGACGAAACGCTGGTAGCAGCCTCCTTCCCCACCGTCGGCATGGTGACGTGAGCCGCCGGCTCCCTTCCCGTTTCCCGTCTTCACCAGGGCCATCCCCCTGCTCAGGCGCCAGACCTATGGGCGTCGCCGGTCCCGCCCAAACCGTCGCTCCGAGGTATTTTCCCCGCCGCTGGCGCGGCTCCTCGCGGCCGCTGCGCTGCAAAATACCCCTGCGCTCGGGTCCTCCGCTGCGCTGCGGCCCTTCGGGTTCAGCGGGGCCGGACGCGCCCATCAACGGTCGGCCATCGCAGGGGGAATGGTCCCCTCGAAGCAGAAATGGAGACGAAAGATGCCCGCGATCGGTTACGTCACCAAGCAGTCCAACGGCGGCTTCAAGGGCCAGATCCGCACCCTGTCCATCCGCGCCGACATCGACATCATCGCCAACGGCACCAAGGCCGGCGACACCCATCCCGACTACCGGGTAATGGCCTCGGGGGTCGAGATCGGGGCCGGTTGGGTGCGGGTGGGCGAGACCTCCGGGCGCAGCTACGTCAGCCTCTCGCTCGCAGCCCCCGAGTTCGGGCCGCGGAAGCTCTACGCCAACCTGGGTCGCGCTGCCGGCCAGGACGACGCCGACGTCTTCGCCCTGATCTGGAACCCCGCCGACTGAAGGCGAGCAGCCCCCGCGCCCAGCGCGGGGGCTGCGCTCTACCGATTGGCCCAATTGCCGCCCACGCGCGTCAACCGTCCCTCGGGCGCTTGCGCCCGCCGTCGCGTTTCGCTTCCTCAATGCGGATGTCCTTGAACAGCTCGACGAGGGAAACCTCGAGGGCGACCGCGAGATCCACCAGCATGGTCAGCGACGGGCTGGAGCGTCCGCGCTCGATGTCGCTGAGATAGGGCACGCTCATTCCGGCGCGGAAGGCAAGCTCCTCCTGCGTCAGGCCCTTGGCCGTGCGTGTCTCCTTGAGGATCCGGCCGAACTGCTCGCGAATATCCATGCGAGCATGACGGTGGCGTTGCCCCGGCCAACGCCATAAGATATATCGTAACTCGATGGAACAGTATCGGCACAGGAGGAATAATGGCCAAGCGGCCGTGGTACAAACCTGAGCCGACCGGCGAAGCCGCGGAACCCGCGACGCCCGGCGCCAAGAAGCGCCGCGGGCGCCGACGTGCTTCCACTGGCGAAGGACCGGAGCCGGTCGACATTCATGTGGGCGGCAGGGTGAAGCTGCGGCGCACCCTCATGGGCCTGTCGCAAGGCCAGCTCGGCGAGGCCATCGGCCTCACGTTTCAGCAGGTGCAGAAATACGAACGCGGCACCAACCGCGTCTCGGCGTCCATGCTGCACCGGATCGCTGAAGTGCTCGACGTCCCTGTGTCGTTTTTCTTCGACGACATGCCCGACGACATTCGCTTGGCCCGCCCGTCGGGCCGAGCCGACGACATCCTCTGCCGCCGCGAGAGCCTCGAGCTGCTGCGGCGCTATTATCGGATTCCCGATGGCCTGCGCCGCCATGTACACCACCTGATCCAGGCGATGGCAGGGGCGGACGAGGACTGACCGTCGTCGTCATCCGAATGCGAACGGCCCGCTGCGCTTCCTGGTTGAAGCCCGGTGAACACGGTGCCATCATGCGCCCCGCGACCTTGGGGGTATGGATGGCAGAGACGTTTTTCGAGCGGCCGATTCTGAATTCACCCTACGCGCAGCCCCAACGCCATTGGGAACTCGACGCCGACGGCCAGCCGACCACCCACATCGCGGATTCCCGCCGCCGCTCCGACCTGATCACGCCGGTACCGAAGCCGAAGAAGCGGCGGGCGCCCAAATCGCAGTCCGAGATGGTGTTCGACCACGGCGACGGCCTGTCGACGGCGGAACAGGAATACAACCCCACTCCGATCATCAACGAGATCCGCAACCACGTCGAATCCTGGCGCCAGCTGCCCAACCCCGACCAGTGGCTGGTAACGCCGGAAACCGCGCGCCTGCTTCAGCACTGGCGCCATCACCCGTTCCAGGGCATCCGCCCGTTCTTCTGCCAGGTCGAGGCGGTCGAGACCATCGTCTGGCTGACCGAGGTGGCCCCCAGGCTGGGAGCGCGCGGCGCCAAGTTCTGGACCCACGTCAAGGGCGCCAACGCCCAGGCCAACGGCGAGCTTGTCCGCCTGGCGCTGAAGCTGGCCACCGGCGCCGGCAAGACCACCGTCATGGCCATGCTGATCGCCTGGCAGACGGTCAATGCGGTGCGCCACGAGGGCTCCAAGCACTTCTCACGCGGCTTTCTGATCGTGGCGCCGGGCATCACCATCCGCGACCGCCTGCGGGTGCTGCTGCCCAACGACCCGGAAAGCTACTACCGCACCCGCGAGATCGTCCCCAGTGACATGCTGGGCGACGTCGAGCGGGCCAAGATCGTCATCACCAACTTCCACGCCTTCAAGCGGCGCGAACGCCTGGAGGTGTCCAAGGTCGGCCGCGCGCTGTTGAAGGGCCATGGCCCCGACCTCGACACGCTGGAGACCGAGGGGCAGATGATCCAGCGGGTCTGCCCCGAACTGATGGGCATGAAGAACATTGTGGTGATGAACGACGAGGCCCACCACTGCTACCGCGAGAAGCCCGAGACCGACGACATCGCCGACCTCAAGGGCGACGAAAAGGACGAGGCCAAGAAGAACAATGAGGCCGCCCGTTTGTGGATTTCCGGCCTCGAATCGATCAAGCGCAAGCTGGGCCTGCGCGCCGTCTACGACCTGTCGGCGACGCCGTTCTTCCTCAACGGCTCGGGCTATGCCGAGGGCACGCTGTTCCCGTGGACGGTCAGCGACTTCTCGCTGATCGACGCCATCGAATGCGGCATCGTCAAGCTGCCGCGCGTGCCGGTGGCCGACAACATCGCCGGCGAGGACATGCCGAAGTTCCGGAACCTGTGGGAGCATATCGGCAAGAAGATGCCGAAGGCCGGCCGCGGATCCGGCAAGGTGCTCGACCCCTTGAGCCTGCCGGCCGAATTGCAGACCGCGCTGGAGGCCCTCTATGGCCACTACGCCAAGACCTTCGACCTGTGGGACCAGGCCGGAATCACGGTGCCGCCGGTGTTCATCGTGGTGTGCAACAACACCGCCACCTCGAAGCTGATCTACGACTTCATCTCGGGGTTCCAGCGCGGCAACGACGACGGCAGCTCGACCCTGGAGAACGGGCGCCTGGCCTTGTTCCGGAACTGCGACGAGCACGGCAACCGCCTGGCCCGGCCGCGCACCCTGCTGATCGACAGCGAGCAGTTGGAATCCGGCGAGGCGCTCGACAAGGATTTCCGCGCCATGGCCGGCGACGAGATCGACCGCTTCCGCCGCGACATCGTCGCCCGCACCGGCGATGTCCGCCGCGCCGACAGCCTCACCGATTCCGACCTGCTGCGCGAGGTGATGAACACCGTCGGCAAGACCGGCAAGCTCGGCGAACAGGTGCGCTGCGTGGTGTCGGTGTCGATGCTGACCGAGGGCTGGGACGCCAACACCGTCACCCACATCCTCGGCGTCCGCGCCTTCGGCACCCAGCTGCTGTGCGAGCAGGTGGTTGGGCGCGCCCTGCGGCGCCAATCCTATGACCTCAATGAACAGGGCCTGTTCAACGTCGAATACGCCGACGTGCTGGGCGTGCCCTTCGACTTCACCGCCAAGCCGGTGGTGGCGCCGCCCGCCAAGCCGCGCGAAACCGTGCGCGTCCACGCCGTCCGCCCCGACCGCGACGCCCTGGAAATCACCTTCCCGCGGGTCGAGGGCTACCGCGTCGAACTGCCCGACGACCGGCTCACCGCCACGTTCGGCCCCGATGCGGTGCTGGAACTCACCCCCGATCTGGTGGGGCCGTCGATCACCCGTAACTCCGGCATCATCGGCGAGGGCGTCGACTTGACGCTGGCCCACCTCGACGGCATGCGCCGGTCGACCATCCTGTTCCACTTGGCGAAACACCTGCTCTACAGCAAGTTCCGCGATCCCGGCGAGGAGCCGCGGCTGCACCTGTTCGGCCAATTGAAGCGCATCACCCGCCAGTGGCTCGACGGCGGATTCCTGCGCTGCACCGGCGGCACCACGCCGGCGCAGTTGGTCTACAAGGAAATCGCCGACATGGCGGCCGAGCGCATCAAGGCCGCCATCACCGAATCCCTGGTCGGCGAGCGGCCGATCAAGGCGATCCTTGATGCCTACAACCCCAAGGGCACCACGTCAGGCGTCAACTTCACCACCTCGAAGGCGACCCGCTGGCAGACCGCACCGGGCCGCTGCCATGTCAACTGGGTGGTGTGCGACAGCGACTGGGAAGCCGAGTTCTGCCGCGTGGTCGAGGCGCACCGCCGCGTCCTCGCCTACGTCAAGAACCACAGCCTCGGCCTGGAGGTGCCCTATCTGATGGGGGCGACGCAGCACCGCTACCTGCCTGATTTCATCGTCAGGATCGACGACGGCCATGCCGATCCGCTGAACCTGGTGGTCGAGATCAAGGGCTATCGCGGCGAGGACGCCAAGGAGAAGGCCAACACCATGCGCGCCTATTGGGTGCCGGGGGTCAATAACCTGGGGAAATTCGGGCGCTGGGACTTCGCCGAGTTCACCGCGGTGTATGAAATCGAGGCGGGATTCAAGGAATTGGTCGAGGCATTCGTCGCCGGGAGAGCCGCGTGACCGGAATGACAGGTTCAGACCCGTTCTTCAGCGACTACATCGTGTTTATCGACGAAAGCGGCGACCACAGCCTGACGTCCATCGATGCGCAGTTCCCAATCTTCGTCCTGGTATTCGCGATTGTCGAAAAGGCGGCCTATTCCGGTACGATCATTCCCGCTATCAAGGCGTTGAAGTTCCGGTTCTGGGGGCACGACGCAGCCGTCCTCCATGCCCACGAGATCCGCAAGCCCCGGGGCGATTTCGCCTTCCTTCAGATACCTGAGCGGCGCGAACCGTTCATGGTCGCCTTGAACGAAATCATGGCAGCGACACCAGTCAGTCTCATCGCCATCGTGATCCGGAAGGACCGGTTGAGTCAGCGCTACCGAACACCCTTCAACCCCTATCACATCGCCCTCAGTCTTGGTCTGGAGCGGGTGAGCAGCTTCTTGCTCGATCACGGACAGGAAGGCCGTCTGACGCACTTGATCGCCGAAGCTCGTGGCGACCGCGAAGATGCGGAGCTGGAACTGGAATTCCGACGGATCATGGATGGCAAGGGAATGCTGGGCTGCAACGTCGATGGCAGTCCACTCGAATTGCGGATCGTATCCAAGAAGGTGAATTCGGAAGGGCTTCAACTGGCCGACCTGTTTGCCCATCCGATCGGGCGCCATGCGCTCAATCCCGCCCAACCCAATCGGGCGTTCGACATTCTGGCGCCGAGACTGCTGACGGACGGAGATCACGGATACGATGGCTGGGGGCTGAAGGTGTTTCCATAGCCGGCCTCCGCCCCAAAAAGCGAAAGGCCCCGGTTTTCACCGAGGCCAGACGCCGACCGGAAATTTCCAATCCGAATAAAAGGTGGGCGATGGCGCCCCCTCTGTCAACCACGAAAGAGAAGATCGAGGGCCATGGCCAAGAAGGAAATCGGTGTCGAGACGCTGACCCACAAGGAGGCCAAGCGCACCAACATCCCCACCGCCGAGTTCGAATCGGTGATGCGCCAGGACGAAAAGGCGCCGATTCGGGTGGCTTATGATCGCAGGAACCGCGACCTCGATCCCCAACTGGTGTGGCGCGGCAAGGACGAGCGGGACTGGTCGGACCTGATTGTCCAGGCGCCGCCGCTCTACATCCAGGAGAAGGTTCACCCCAAGGTCCTGATCGACGACCTCAAGCGCGAAAGCAAGGCCCGCGCCAAGCAGACGATCCCCGACACCTTCGATTTGTTCGCCGACTTCAACGGTCTGCCCGACAAGGAAGCGGCGACCGAGTTCTACCAGCATGCCGCCAACTGGACCAACCGCATGATCCTGGGCGACTCGCTCGCCGTCATGGCCAGCCTGGCCGAACGCGAGGGCCTGCGCGGCCAGGTCCAGTGCATTTACTTCGACCCGCCCTATGGGATCAAGTTCAACTCCAACTTCCAGTGGTCGACCACCAGCCGCGACGTCAAGGACGGCAACAAGGACCACATCACCCGCGAGCCCGAACAGGTCCGCGCCTTCCGCGACACCTGGCGCGACGGAATCCACTCGTACCTGACCTATCTGCGCGACCGCCTGACGGTGGCGCGCGACCTGCTGGCCGACAGCGGCTCGATCTTCGTGCAGATCAGCGTCGAGAACTGCCACATCGTCCGCTCGCTGCTGGACGAGGTGTTCGGGGCGGTCAACTTCATCGCCCAGATCACATTCTCCAAGACGGCGGGGGCGACCTCCGAGTTCGTCCCCGGAACCTACGACATTTTGCTGTTCTACGCGCGCAATCGCGACCGACTGAAATACCGCCAGCCGCTGACTTTGAAGCAGATCGGCGGGGTCGGCGGCAGCGCCTACAAGCGGGTGCGGCTGCCCGACCTGACCGCGCGGCCGATCACCGCCGACGAACTCTCCGGGCGGGCCGCAGTTCCGTCTGATGCCAGGGTGTTCCGCATCGACAACCTGACCAGCCAAAGCGTCGGCCGCGACAAGGGTGAAGGTGCGGCATCGTGGTTTCCCGTCCTCTTCGAAGGCAAGACCTTCCGCCCTTCGGAAAAGGTTCGCTGGAAGACCAACGAAACCGGCATGGAACGCCTGCTCAAAGCCGGCCGCTTGAGTGCCACCGGCAGCGGGCTGTACTACGTCCGATACTTCGACGATTTCCTGGCATTCCCCGAAGATGACGTGTGGGCCGATACCGGCATTGCGGGCTTTGCCTCGGACAAGCGGTATGTGGTCGAAACCTCGGACAAGGTCGTTGCACGCTGCCTCCAGATGGCCACCGACCCCGGCGACATCGTGCTCGACCCGACCTGCGGCTCGGGCACCACCGCGTTCGTCGCCGAGCAGTGGGGCCGGCGCTGGATCACCATCGATACCTCGCGCGTCTCGCTGGCCCTGGCCCGCGCCCGCATCATGGGCGCCCGCTATCCCTATTACCTGCTGGCCGATTCGCGTGAGGGCCAGCGCAAGGAAGGCGACGTCACCCGCACGCCTCCCAAGGACGCGCCCACCCACGGCGACATCCGCCAGGGCTTCGTCACCGAGCGGGTGCCGCACATCACGCTGAAATCCATCGTCGGCAACGGCGAGATCGACGCCATCTGGGAGAAGGCGCAAGCCGTGCTGGAGCCGCTGCGCGCCGCGTTGAACGCCGTATTGGGGCAGGCGTGGGAGGAATGGGCCATCCCCCTCGACGCCGAGAAGGGTTGGCCGGAGGCGGCCAAGGCCGCGCACGCCCGCTGGCGCGAGGCCCGCGTCCGCCGCCAATCCGACATCGATGCCTCGATCGCCGCCCGGGCCGAGTTCGAGTACCTCACCGACAAGCCCTATGCCGACAACACCCGCGTCCGCGTCGCCGGCCCCTTCACCGTCGAGAGCCTGTCGCCCCACCGGGTGCTCGCCGTCGATGCCGACGACGAACTGGTGGACATCCTCGACGCCGCCGAGGGCAAGGCTGCCGCGCCGCAGCGGGACGAGGCGGACTTTGCCGCCATGGTGCTCGACAACCTCAAGGCAGCCGGAGTCCAGCAGGCGCACAAGCAGGACCGCATCGCCTTCACCGCGCTGTCGGGGTGGCCCGGCGCCTACATCTGCGCCGAGGGCCGGTTCATGGAGGGCGACACCGAGCGCCGCGCCGGCATCTTCATCGGCCCCGAATTCGGCACCGTCTCGCGGCCAGCGCTGGTGGCGGCGGCGCGCGAGGCAGGCGACGCCGGCTTCGACGTCCTGATCGCCTGCGCCTTCAACTACGACGCCCATTCCGCCGAGTTCGACAAGCTGGGCCGCATCCCGGTGCTGAAGGCGCGGATGAACCCCGACCTCCACATGGCCGACGACCTCAAGGCGACGGGCGCCGGCAACCTGTTCGTGGTGTTCGGCGAGCCCGACATCGAGATCATCACGCTGGACGACGGCCGGGTGCAGGTGAAGATCAACGGCGTCGACGTCTTCCACCCCGCCACCGGCGAAATCGAATCCGGCGGCCCCGACACCATCGCCGTCTGGTTCATCGACACCGACTACAACGAGGAAAGCTTCTTCGTCAGGCATGCGTACTTTTTGGGTGCAAATGACCCGTACAAGGCGCTAAAAACGACGCTGAAGGCGGAGATCGATCGGGAGGCGTGGGACAGCCTGAATTCCGACGTGTCGCGGCCGTTCGACCGGCCGAAGTCGGGGCGGATCGCGGTGAAGGTCATCAATCATCTGGGGGATGAGGTGATGAAGGTGTTTGGGGTGGGGTGACAAAGGGAGTGAGCCGTGGTCGTTTCCAACCCGCTGAATGAAGTCCAACGGCAGTTCAACCACCTTTGTGCCCTCGGGGGTGGCACACGCGGCGGACCCGCGCGGAGCAAAGTGCAACATCTCCTGCGCGATTACGGCCAGCGAGTCCACCAATTTGCTCACGACACCATGACGGAACACTTGGCTGCCTGTCCGGACGCCAGCCCCTGGCACGTGTGCTTTGCCGTCGGTCTGATTTGGGGGCATCTCGCTCGGTTGGAGCTGGACTTCACGACAGCGGCGGTCAGGCTGCTGTCCGAGTGGAACGACGACGATCTAAAGATCGTGCGGCAGTTCCATTATGAGCGAGGGCCTGATCCTATCGAGCAATCGTTGATGGGCGGATACTCGCTCTTTGAGCATGTGGTATTGCCACCGTTGCTTCCCAAGACCCTGAAGGAATACGCCAGAGCGCAGGAGAGATGGTTGGGCCGAATCATCTCCCCGGATCGCCCGCGCTTTATCGGTAGCTGGAATGCTACGGCGATGTTCATGATGGCTGTCGCCTCGGACGCAGCCCTCGCGGCACAGCTTACCACGCCCTCGGTGATGCTGCCGCCAAGCGGTCCGATCTTCACAGGACTTTCCATTCTACATCGAGTTCACGTTCTAACATGCGCACCGTCAGGGACGGAACTGGACGACGAAGCATTCGAACCGGGCGCGATCTACGAAAATAACGCTCTTTTTGAGGACATCCTGCATGGCTTGCCTGGCTGGAGCCTCCTGGATGTCAATTGTGGCCTTTACATGTTGGGGACGCGCCATCCCGATTCGGACAATTGGTATTGATCTATCTGGGGTTGGATAATAGCGCGACAGGATGAGAGGGCGGATGGCCAAGGGGAGCAGGAATATTGATGTGTGGGAAGCTGCACTGATCAAGGCGATGCTCGAAGGGAAATCCTTCAACCGCGATCAGATCATCTCGTATTTTACCCGCCCCGACCGCACCATCAATCCGGCCCGTATCAATGAGATTGGTGATGGGACAATCTATGCCGAGGTGGAACCGGCTACGCCAGGGCAGATCGACGTGTACCTACGGACGTTTCGATCCCCGGGAGAAGCCCGGCAGCGCTTCTTCGAGGAGAACCCGCTGCATCCCGTTAATCTACGAGGTCTGTTCCACCTCAAGGAAAGCACGGCCAACATCCTACACATCGGCGAAACGGATTGGGTCGAGTGCAAGGAGAGCCTGAATTTCCGGTACATGGCCGAATATGCCCGCGTCATTGCCAGCTTCGCCAACGCTGGCGGCGGGTTCCTGCTATTCGGCGTCAGGGACTCTGACAAAGCCGTCACCGGAATTCCATCCGGCAAGCTGACGGGCTATGACCCGGCGAGGCTGAACCAACACTTGTCGGCGCATTTCTCGCCAGTCCCGGTGTGGGAGAAAACGGAGATCGTAATCGCGGACAAGATCGTCGGAATCGTCTACGTCCGACCAGGGAAGCAGAAGCCGATCATTTGCATTCGCGACGAAGGCGATACGTTGCGTGAGGCAGACATCTATTACCGTTATCCGGGCGAGACGCGGCGGATCAAATATGCGGAACTGGTCGGTATCCTGGACACCCGCTCCCGCAACACCGAACGCCAGTGGGCCGATGTGCTCCGGCGCGTCGAGGCAGCCGGGGTGGAGAATATCGCCATTCTCGACACCGTAAGAGGCGAAGTGTCGGGGCGGTCTGGCAAATTCCTCATTGACGAAAAGCTAATCCCCAAACTGAAATTCGTTGCCGAGGGCCATTTCTCGGAGACAGAGGGGGCGCCGACGTTGCGCTTGGTCGGCGACCTGGCGCCGGCCTCAGTGACCGGCGTCCAGGGCACCAAGGTAATCGTGCGTAAGGAGCGGTTGACCGATGCCGACCTTGTGCGTGAGTTCGTGGACCAAGCGACCGTCGAGAATCCCCGCCTTTACGCGGGGCACCTCGCCCATTCTGCCAAGCTGTGGCTGCCGATCTACTTCTTCATGCGCCAGGCTGGATTGGATGAAGCCGCCGCAGTCAAATTGCTCGCCGAGGGACAGAACAGCAAACGGACTCATTTGAACGAGGTAATCCGCCGCGTCAACGATCGGAGGCGCCCTTCCATGTCCCGCCATTGTGCGGCGACGACGGCAGAGCCGGAACGCTCCCAACTGATTTCTATGATGCTGGAGCCGCCCGACACCGCTGAGAAGTGCGAACGATTGCTCAAGGCTGTCATGACTCTTCGACCAGGGGAAATCCAGCCGGACTACCTTCTTCCACTGCTTCGCCATTGTCTGGATCGTTTCCACAACGGGAAGCTCGGCGTGCCCATCACCCACGCCATCGCATACATCGACATCGTTTGGCATGAACAGGTCGTAGCCGCGCAGGTGGAGACGGCTGTGTTGCCGGCGGCTTTCCCGGTCCCGGCACAGGCGGGCTGATGGACTTCCGCATCGCCGACACCTTCACCGCCAGCCTGATGCGGCTGACCGGGGCGGAGCAGAAGGCGGTGAAGACCACCGCCTTCGACCTCCAGCTCGATCCCTCGGCGCCCGGCATGAGCTTCCACAAGCTCGACCGGGCGCGGGATCCGAATTTCTGGTCGGTGCGGGTCAATGCCGACATCCGCCTCATCGTCCACAAGTCCGCGTCCAGCCTGCTGCTGTGCTTCGTCGCCCACCACGACGACGCCTATGGCTGGGCGGCGCGACGCCGGATCGAGCGCCATCCCGCCACCGGCGCCGCGCAACTGGTCGAAATCCCCGAGCGGATCGGGGGCCTCGCCCAGGACGACTTCCCGCCGTTCGAGACCGAGGAGGTGCCGCAACCGCGCTTCCTGCCGCCGCTGTTCCTGTCGCTGTCCGACGATGACCTGCTGGGCGTCGGCGTGCCGCCCGACTGGGTGAAGGCGGTGCGCAACGCCACCGACAACAACTTCTTCGACCTCGCCGATCATCTGCCGGCCGAGGCGGTGGAGGCTTTGCTCGACTATGTCGGTACCGGCAATCTGCGTCCCGCGGTGACCGCCGCCGCCGGTGCCGATCCCTTCGACCACCCCGACGCCCGGCGCCGTTTCCGCGTCCTCGACAACGTCGAGGAACTGGCGCGCGCCCTCGATTTCCCGTGGGAGAAGTGGACGGTGTTCCTCCACCCCGCCCAGCGCCAAGTGGTGGAGCGGGCCTATGGCGGCCCCGCCCGCGTCTCCGGCTCGGCCGGCACCGGCAAGACCATCGTCGCGCTGCACCGCGCCGTCTTCCTCGCCCGCCGGCACGGGCAGGCACGGGTGCTGCTGACCACCTTCTCGCCCGCGCTGGCCGGGGCGCTGAAGGTCAAGCTGGGGCGGCTGGCCGGCAACGAGCCCTACATCGCCGACCGCATCACCGTGCAGTCGGTCACCGGCATCGGCGCCGAATTGTATACAAACGCCTTCGGCCCGCCGGCCATAGCCTCGGCCGACGTGGTGCGTTCCCTGTTGGCCGAGCAGGACCAGCGCTTCTCCCCCCGCTTCCTGTTCGGCGAATGGTCCGAAGTGGTCGATGCCTGGCAGCTTCGGACCTGGGAGGACTACCGCGACGTCGCCCGCCTGGGCCGCAAGACCCGCATCGGCGGCCGGCAGCGCCAGGACCTGTGGGCGATCTTCGCCCAGGTGCGGGCGGCGCTGGCGGAGCGGGGTCTGATCACCTGGGCCGAGCTGTTCGCCGCGGTTTCGGGCAAGCCCGCCTTCGACTTCGTCGTGGTCGACGAGGCCCAGGACGTCGGAATCGCCGAGATGCGCTTCCTGGCGGGTCTTGCCGGCGACCGGCCGGACGGCCTGTTCTTCGCCGGCGACCTGGGGCAGCGCATCTTCCAGCAGCCGTTCTCGTGGAAGGCATTGGGGGTCGACGTGCGCGGCCGCTCGCACAACTTGCGCATCAACTACCGCACCTCGCACCAGATCCGCCTCCAAGCCGACCGGCTGCTGCCCGGCACCCTGTCCGACGTCGACGGCAATGCCGAAAGCCGCAAGGGCACGGTGTCGCTGTTCAACGGCCCGGCGCCCAGGATCGAAACCTTCGCCGATAAAGACTTGGAAGCCAAGGTCGTCGCCGGCTGGCTGATGGACTTGGTCGAGGACGGGATGCAGCCCGAAGAGATCGGCCTCATCGTCCGCGCCGAGCCGCAATTGGCCCGCGCCCGCGCGGCGCTGGAAATCGCAGGCATTCCCGCAGTGGACCTGAACGATTCGGTCGAGGCGACAGCCGGCCGGATCTCGATCGGCACCATGCACACAGCCAAAGGCCTGGAATTCCGCGCCGTTGCCGTAATGGCCTGCGACGACGAGATCGTCCCCTTGCAAGAACGTATCGAAACCGTAGCCGACGATGCCGACCTGGAGGAGGTCTACACCACCGAACGACATCTGCTCTACGTCGCCTGCACCCGGGCACGCGACCATCTGCTGGTCACCGGGGTGGAGCCGGCGTCGGAGTTCCTGGGGGACCTGACGGACGGCGCCTGACTGTTCCGCACAGCCGATCGGCCAGCCGAAACCGGCTGGTCCAGCCCGTTTCTCCGTCCGTCCAGGCCAGAATTTCCACCGCAACCATGACGGTCGTTACAGGCGTTTTGCACCCACTCACGGCCGCGCCTGCGTGTGGTATAGCCACGTCTTGGAGACACTCACGGTGAGCCGGGACCATGGCGGACTCGTTCGAGGACAAGGCACAGGATGTGACGGTACTGGGGGGCGCCAGCGCCATCCTCGGCATTCCCATGCCCTATGTCGCCTTCACCCTGGTGATCGCGTTTCCGCTCACCTTCATGGTGTGGTGGGTGCTGGGGCTGGTGTTCGCCACCCTGGCCCTGTTTGGCCTCTACCACATCCACCAAGCCGACCCCCAGGCGGTCGATGTCTGGCTGGAGCGCATGCGCAGCCAAGTCAACGTCTGGCAGGCCGGCCGCAAGACCGGCCGCGACATCGTACGGCTTTGATCCTCGGAGACACGGACCATGGACTTCGCAAAGAAAGTTGCCGCGGCGTTTGGCGCCGTCATTGCCGGTGCTTCCCCCGCCTTGGCCGCCCCCGGCTACACCCTGCCCACGTCGGGATCGAGCGGCATCCTCGCCAGCATCGAACAGACGATGACCCAGATCGCCAATTTCGTGTCGCAGCCGATGGGCGTGTTCATCGTCATCGTCGCCTTCATCTTTGCCGGCGCCATGTGGGTGTTCTCGCCGCGCTCGGGCGCCCTGGCCATCGCGGCGCGCGCGGTGGCGGCGCTGGTGGTGGTGTTCAACCTCACCGCCATCATCTCCTACTTCACCTACTGACGGATACCTTGCGATGGCCTTCGGCGAGCGCCCGGCGGATGAGGCCTTTTCGGTCGTCTGTCCCTTCGACGGGCTGTTCCTCACCTCTACCGGTGGGCTGCTGGGCGGGATCGAGCTGTCGGGGATCGACCCCGATTCGCTGACCCGGGCCGATGCAACGCGCCTCGCGGTAATGACGGCCAACATCCTGGGCGCCTTGCCGCCGTTCGTCGCCGTCACCCAGCACTACGTCCATGCCGAGGGCACCCGCATTACGCTCCGCGACCGGGCCAGCCCGATCTCCCATCGCCTGTCCAAGGCGCGCGAGACGGCACTCAATGACCGCGGCCTCGCCACCGCGCGGCTGGTCCACCTGTTCCACTACACCGATCCGGCCGGCCTCAATTCCGGCTTGTCGGCGGCGCTGGCCCGCCTGCCGATGGCTGCTTTCGACCGCGCCGCGCGGCAATCCATTCTCGCCCGCCTGAAGGCGCCATCGGCGCTGTTGGTGCGCGAGCAGGAACTGCGCCAGCGGGCCGTACAGCTCAAGAAGGTGCTGGAGGATGCCGCCGCCAAATGGTCGCTGGCGATGGACGCCCGGGTGATGCGCCCGGCCGAATGCTGGCGGTTCATCAAGTTCCTGGCCAATCTCGATCCGGGCTATCTCGATTGCGGCCGCGCCATCCAGGTGCCGCCCGATGATCTCGCTTTGGCTCTGGCCAACGGCGACATCCAGCCGGTGCAGATCGACTGGGTCGACATGCTGAAGATCAACGGACCCAGGCCGCGCTACGCCCGCTTCGCCGCGGTGACCAAGACACCGGCCAATCCCATCGGCCTGTGGTCGGTGGGCGGCGAGGCCATGGTCCGCGCGCGGGGCAATTTCGTCGTCACCGCCCACTTCTCGCCGCTGACCGAGTTCGCCCGCTCGCTGAAGTTCCGCGCGGCGCGCAACAACCTGGAGCGCATGCGCCTCGACCTCAAGGCGCTGTTCATGGCCGACCAGATCGAGGACAACGCGACTGAGGCCGACTCCGCGCTCATCCGAAAGAAGCGGGCCGAGCTGGAGCGGGCCGAGGCGATCGAGGACCGCTGGGGCCTGTTCTTCGCCAGCATCGCCGTGTTCGACACCGATCCCCATCGGCTGATCCAATCCTGCGACCGCCTCCACACCACGCTGACCTCGCGCGGTGTCGAGCTGGCCTGGGAGGTGGCCGGCTTGCCCGCCGCCTATCGCGCAATGCAGGCTGCCGGCCATGTCCATTCAGTGCGCAACGCTACCGTCACCTTGAGCCGCTGCGCCGCCATGGCGCTGATCGCCAAGAGCGCCACCGGCTCCCCGATCGTGCCCGACCTCGCCGACGAGGAGGCGCAATACGTGCTGGAGACCGAGGACGGCCAGCCGTTCTGGTACTCCCCCTATGTCGGCGGCCGGGCCTTCGCCGTCGCCGTCGGCCCCACCCGCTCCGGCAAGACCTTCTTTAAGAACACGCTCTCCGCCCACTTCCTCAAATACGGCGGCTTCGTCCGCGCGCTCGACATCGATCCCGGCACCGAGACCCTGGCCGCGGTGTTCGGCGCCGCCGGCGGGGTGGTGCGGCTGGAGGCCGACGACGCGGCGAAGCGCAAAGGCCTCAATCCCTTCGTCGCCGCGGGCGAGGGCGACGACCGCGGCTTCGTCGCCCACATGCTCGACCTCGGCCAGGCGCTGCTTGCCGCCAACGACACGCCGGAGACGCAGGCGTTGGAGCGCAACGAACAGGCCGCCTTCGACGAGGCGGTGCTGGCGACGCTCCGCCTGCCGCCGCACATGCGCTCGCTCGAACACCTGGTCGCGCATCTGCCGCGCGAGACCCAGGAGAAGTTCGCGCGTTGGACCGCGGGCGGCGCCTATGACGGCATCTTCAACGCCGCCGAGGACGGGGTCGGGGCGCTGGACACGGCTTTGGGCGTCATCAACCTGCAGGCCTATCGCGCAATCTGCGGGTGCTGCGGCCGCTGTTCCTTGACCTGTTCTTCCGGGTGACCCGGCTGTTCGAGGCGCCGCAGCACCGGGCGCTGCCCAAGCAGCTCGACATCGACGAGGCCCACCACCCGCTGGCAATTCCGTCGTTCCGTGCCTTCCTGCTGAAGAAGGTGCGCACCTGGGCCAAGTTCAACGCCTCGATCACGCTGTGGACCCAGTCGCCCGGCGACTATCTCGCCATCGACGGCTGGGACGCCATCCGCACCGCAGCCTCGACCATCATCTTCCTCGCCGACGGTCAGATGGACGAGGACCTCTACAAGCGGGCGTTTCGCATCAGCGACGGCATGTGTGCCGCCATCCGCACCCTGGTGCCGCGGCGCGAGGCCTTCATCGTCCAGCCGGAAATCGGCGTCGCCAAGAAGGTCATCCTGGTGGCCGAGCCGGAACAGCGAATCATAAACACCAGCCATCCCCGCGAGGTGGTGCTGCGCGACCGCCTGATCGCCGAACACGGCATCGCCGAGGGGCTGAAGCGGGCGGTGGCGGAACTGACCATTCAGGATGCGGCGGAATAGGAGGCTTTCATGAGGAGCGGCATTGCGGCCTTCGGCTTGGCGGTATTGGCGGCGGCAACGCCCGCCCGCGCCCAGCTGGCGGTGTTCGACGGCGCCGCGGTGGTCGAGGAAATCCAGACGGCAATCACCACCGCGCAGCAGCTCGACCAGCAGGTCCAGCAATACCAGCAGGCGGTGCAGAACGCCCGGGCGCAGGGCAACCTCGATTCCCTGCTGGCGCAGTTCCAGATCAGCCCCAATGACCTCAGCGCGACGCAGATGCGCCAGCTGTTCAACGACGTCTACGGGTTGACCGCCAACGATCCCGGTTTCGCCGCCAACGCCCGGACACTGCTCGGCCAACAATACGGCCTGCCGATGCAGCCGGCGGCGGCGCAGAGCGCCTACGGCAGCCTGAACCTTTCGTCCACCGACTCGGCGACGCTGGCGGCCGGCTACAACGCCGGCAACCGCGACCTCGACCAGTCGATCCGCTACGCCAATGTCGTCGACGCCACCAACGCCACCCGCAGCCAACTGGCCGATGCCACCCAGCAGCAGATCGGCCAGTCGATGTCGCTCGCCGACAACAGCGAGGGCGCCACCTTGCATATGATTCTGGCCGGCCAGTTGAACGGCCAGATGCAGGCGGACACCTTGCTGCAGTTGCAGGCGATGCAGGCCGACAAGCAGGTCCAGGACCAATTGCGCCAGGTCGAGCACGACACCGCCATCCGCCAGCAGGCGCTCGACGCGCTGAAGGGACGTCAGGCCTACATCGCCGGGCCGGTGCCGGTCCTCACCGCGGGCTCGGTGAATTTCCAGTGAGGTGGGCTGCCGCCCACACCGGCTCGGGGACTTGGTCCCCGAACCCCATGCTGGTCGTGGCGGTGGTCGCGCTGACCCTCTTCGCGAGCGATGCCCAGGCGCAGGTCGGCACCAGCCAGCTCAACCAGGCCGGCTGGTTCACCAGCGCCTGGTCGGGCTTCGTCACCCAGCTGGATACCGCCCTCAACAACGTGCTGGCCAGCGGCACCTATGTCGCCTGGGCGCGCAACCTGATGCTCGGCGCCTTCGTCATCACCTTCATCGCCGCGCTCGGGCGCTACGCGGTGGGGGCGGGCGGCATCGTCGACCTGACCGAAGTGCTGGTCACCGGCGCCATTATCACCGCTTTGTTCACCACCTATGCGACCTGGAGCGGCATCTGCTTCCAGGGCGCCTTCGAGCTTGCCCTGCAGATCCAGCAGCAGGCGCTCGACACCAACGACCTGATGGCGCCGGGCTATTTCCCCGCCAAGGTGCTGCTCAGCTACACCTGGCTGGACCAGAGCATCTGGGATCTCACCTTCGGCATGGGGATCAACATCGCGCTGTCGATGATCCTGTTCGTGCTGCTGTCGATCGCGGCGTTCTTCTCGACGGTGTGGCCGGTGCTGGTGTTCGCGGTGGCCAAGATCATCGGGCCGTTCATGTTCCCGTTCCTTTTCCACCAGCGCACCAGCTCGTTCTTCGACGGCTGGCTGCGCTTCTACGCCGGCACGCTGGCGTTCATGGTGGTCGGGCGCATCTGCCTGATCGTCGTCGATCTGCTGTTCGCCAGCCTGCTGGGGGTGCCGTTCAGCGTCAATCCGACGGTGGGCAGCGTCCTGGTCCAGCCGGGCGATGCCGGCACCTGGCTGGTGCTGTGGACGGTCGCTGGGCTTTCCGTGCTGCTGCTGTTCGCCACGGGGACCTTCGTCGCCGTCATTGTCGGTGGCTCCAATTTCGGCATCGGCAAGGCGATCGGCTCGGCGGCGCTGAGCGTCGCCGTCGCCACCGGCAAGGTCTGGGGCCGCAAAGGATGACGCGATGACACAAGACCTCGATCCCGGGCGGGACGACGGGCGGTTCCTGGAATCGACGTGGCAGGACTCGCTTGCGGCCAAGCGCAGCCAGACCGAACTCGCCCGCGCCCACGCCAACACCAATTTCTGGCGCCTCGCCACCCTGCTGGCGATGGGGGTGGCCGGCTTCGCCGTGATGGGCTGGCGCCAGGCCGACGACCGCTTCGCCAACAATGTCCGCATCGCCTGGGTCAAGCTGTCGCCCGACGGCGCCTCCCAGGTCCAGTACTTCGACGACGGCGGCGCCGGCAACCGCTTCTTCCAGGCCACGGTCAACGCCTCGCTGATCAATTACGTCGAACACCGCTACCGGCGGCGCAAGGAGACGGTCAGCGCCGATTACGGTTACGCGCTGCAGTTCATGGGCGATCCGGTGCGCGGTCCGTTCCTCGCCGACTTCAATGCCCCCAAGGTCGCCGCCGCGCTCGAATCCTGCCCCTCCTGCGACCAGATCGATGTGTCGGTGCGCGCCATGGACCACGACACCATGGTGACGCCCGACGGCAGGAACGCCGAAACCTCGGTCTACGAGACCACCGCCTACATCACCGAAACCGTGCTGACCACCGGCGGCGCCCGCGTGCCCGCCAACAAGATCGTCAAACTGGTGTGGTCGCTGCGCCCGGTGAAGGAGCTCACCCGCCGGATCGACATGCTCAAGGTCAACCCCCTGGGCCTGCAGATCGTTGGTGAGCGCGAACTCGACGACCTCGCCCCGGAGACTCCCCGCCCATGATCCGCCCGCTTCTATTTTCGCTGCCATTGGTCGCGCTGGCCGCGGCGGCAACCGCCGAGCCTGCCGCCGACGGCGGGCCGGCCAATCCGCCCACCAGCCTCGCGGCCTGCCGCGCCATCCTGCTACCGCCGGGCACCCGCGAGACCGTGCAGGCCAACGTCAATGTCGGCACCCGCGTGCAGTTTCCCGGCACCATCAAGACCTTCCAGGTGGATACCCCCGGCCTGTGGGATGCCTCGGCCAAGGACGACAGCCTGTTCATCCGCCCCAAGACCAGCGACGCCAATGCCGGCTCGACCGGGGTGTCGGTGTTCCTGGTCAACGGCCGCAAATACGATTTCGTTGCCCAGCGGGTGGACGAGATCCCCAACCGCTGCGTTTTGGTCGCCGAATTCCCCGGCGACCCGCCGGCCGATCGCCCCACCGGCCGGCCGAGGGGCCATCGCGTCCAGGCCAGGCCCGCGGCGGAGGCGCCCGACCTGTCGCAGGCGCTGGCCGGGCAGCAGCATGCCGCCAACCAGCAACTGGCAGAGATGCGCCGGCAGATCGAAGGCCAGGCCCGCGACCGCATCAAGGACTTCCAGTATTCGATCAACACCCGCTACGCCTGGGCGGGCAGCGGCCGCAGCACCGACGACCAGAACCTGATCGACGCGGTCTACGACGACGGCCGCTTCACCTATGTGCGCATCACCACCAGCGCCTTCGGCCTGCCGTCGGTGGCCGGCATCCTCGACGACAAGGACGTGCTGGTCCAGTACGCCTACGACGACCTCACCGGGGTCTTCGCCGTGCAGGGTCTCTACGACCGGCTGCGGGTGAGGCTCGGCAACCACCAGATCGACATCCTGCGCCAGGGGTGAGCCGATGACCGAGCAATCGAGCAAGGCGGCCGCGCTGTGGTCGCGCCTGTCCGCCCGGGCGAAGGGCGATGCTCCCGCCGGCGAGCCCGCCGGGGCCAAGGAGACCAAGACCGACCACATCCGCCAGGCGGTGGTGGTGATCGGCGGCTTCCTCGCCATCATCTGCCTGGTGGTGCTGGTGAAAGGCATGCTCGGTGCGCCGCGGCTGCCGCGCCAGGGCCAGACCCCACCGGTCGCCGTGCAGCCGGCCCATCCCGAGGCCGGCCTGTCGGCCTATCAGGAGAAGCTGGAGCAATACCGCCAGAGCCAGCCGCACGACACTGGCCCCGCCGGTCGCGGCGGCGGTGCGGCGGCGGCCGTCAGCCCCGAGGACGCGCAATTCGTCAAGCAGCAGCTGCGTCTGCCCATGCTTGTCAAGGAGACGCAGCCGCCCGGCGTGCCGCTGGCGGCGGCCGGGCCGGAGGCGCCGGCCCCGGTGGTGCGTTCCAATCCCGCCCTCGAACAGCGGCTGGCGGAGTTGCACAAGCGTCTGGCCGAATTGAGAGACCAGCAGCAGAAGTCGGGAGGGCCGAAATGAGACGCGCCATTGTCGTTGCCTGCGCAGCCGTGATCGCCCTGCATGGCGCCCCCGCCCTGGCCCAGCAGGCGCAGCTCGACCAGCTCAAGGCCTCGCTGCTGCAGCTCGAACAGCAACTGCAACGGCAGGCTGCCCAAGCCGGGACGGCGCCGATGCCGCTGGCGGCCGGGCCGGGAACGGCCGGATCGGCGACGCCGGGAGCCGGCGTCTACGAGTCCTATGCCGCGGCGCTACGCGATCTCGGCCAGCCGCCGGCAAAGGCGGCGCCGGCCGCAGCACCCGCAGGCAAGACCGCCGTGGCGCGGCCCGATCTGCCCGGGCCGGTGGCCAAGATCCCCATCGGCTATGCGGCGGCCGGCACGCTGACCATGACCGTCAACAGCGATGCGCCGGGTCCGTGGCGGGGGACGCTGAGCCAGCCGATCTACTCGATCGACCGCACCCAGCTGCTGTTTCCCGAGGGCTCGGTGGTGGTCGGCCGGGTCATCCGCATCAGCGGCACCAACGACGCGATCAACAACCGTCTCGGTCTGCTGCCCACCTATCTGGTGCGGCCCGACGGCGAGGCCTTCCCCATTCCGCAGCAGTCGATCCTGGATCAGCTCGGCATCGGCGGCATCGCCGACGAGGTCGACTATCATCTCGGCGTCCAGCTCGCCGCCATCGGCGCCTTCACCGCGGTCAATTCCATGCCGGAGGTGATCGCCGCCCAGGGCGGTGCCGCCCCCGGCATCGCCGGCAACTTCTTCGAGCTTTCCCGCGAGCGCGGCGCGGTCATCCTCAACCGCTACCTCACCCTGCTGCCCACCATCACGGTCAAGGCGGGGACCGAGTTCCGCGTCTTCTTCTCCGAGGAGATGGTCGCCCCCCTGGTCCGCCCCCGCGACCGCTTCGAGCTGTCCAACATCGGAGGCCAGCAGCCATGACGCGCCTTGCCGCCGTCGCCATCATCCTGGCCCTGGCCGCCTGCCAGCCGATGCCGCCGGCCGCCCTGGAAACCACGTCGATAGCACCGCCAACGGTGCCGCCGTTGGAGATGCTGACCCGCACCCGCATTCCGCCGTCGGCGCACACTGTCGAACAGGCCGCGTCCTACCTGCTCGAACCGGCCGGCTACCGCCTGGTGCTGTCCTGCGCCGGCTGCCCGGCGGAAGCGGCGGAAATCGGCCGCAAACCGATCTCGCCGCTGGCCTTGAAGCCGCAGCTGACCACCATCAAGCGGGCGCTGGTGCTGGTGGCCGGCTCGGACGCCCATCTCGTGGTCGACGACAACGCCAGGCTGGTAAGCTTCGGCTACCAGCCGCCGCCCGCGCGTGTGTCGCTGGAGGCCGCGCCATGAAAGCGCCGGTCCTCATTCTCTGCGTCCTCGCCCTCGGCCTCGCCGCCTGCGCCGACGACCCCCATCCGGCGATGCACCTGCAACCAGTGGCGAAGGTGACGATCGACATGGACCCGTCCCGCGTCACCCCGCACGCCCTCGTGCCCATGGCCCCCCGATGATTCCCTACCTCACCTGCATGGCCTTGGCAGCGGCCCTCAACGACCTGCCACCGCGCGCCCTGCCGGCGATCCATGAAGTCGAGGGCGGCAGGCCGGGGTCCGTGCACCGCAACACCAACGGCACCGCCGACCTCGGCGTCATGCAGATCAACACTACCTGGGTCCCCGCCCTGGCTGCCGCCCTCGACCAGCCCGCGGCCGACATCAGCGACCGCCTGGTGTCCGATTCCTGCTTCAACATCGTCGTCGCAGGCATGATCCTCCGCCTGTACATCGACGAGGAGCACGGCGACCTCTGGCGGGCGATCGGCGACTACCATTCCCACACCGCCTGGCGCAACCAAGCCTACCAGATCAAGGTCAGCGTCGCCGCGCTGCGTCAGGCGATCCCCTTCGAATAGACCTTGATACCCGCATGCGCAAAGAGCCCGAACGCGAGACGCGACTGATCGTCAGCCAGCCGGACACCGGCATCGCCAGAGCGGCGGTGGCCGTGGTGCCCAACAATTATGGGGGAGGAGGATGAACATGCGCCCGCTCACCCCGCGGGAACTCGCCGACCGCTGGCAATGTTCCTCTCAGCATATCTATAATCTGGTCAAGGACGGCAGTTTGCGAGCTATTCGGATCGGCAAGCTGATCAGGATACCGGCCGATGCTGTGGAGGCCTTTGAATGCGGATCGTCGAATACCGCGGTAAGTGGTGCGCCGAATTCCGAGATGCAGCCGGCAATCGGCACCGGCCAAGCCTCGGTAACCTCGACGCCACACCAGAAAATCGTCCGGCTGCCGAGCGGGCGGCAAATGATATTGCCCGTGAACTCGCAAAGCCGGCGGGAGACACGATAGGCGACATCATGGCCGCCTACCTTGCTGACAGCCGGGCCATCGCCAAGGATCGCCTGGAATTTGCCTGGAAGGCACTGAAGGCATTCTGGGGAGACCTGCTGCCAGAACACATCACCCGAGAGAATTGCCGACGTTACGTCGCCCAGCGTCGCCAGGCCGGGCGGCAGGATGGCACGATCCGTCGGGAGATGAACGTCCTTGCTGCTGGCGTGCGCTGGGCGGGAAAAAACGGCGTGTTCGAGCTGCCCTCGGCCCCAGATCCCAAGGACAGGTGGTTGAACCGGGAGGAGTTCGCCGCGCTGATGGATGCTGCGGTATCGTTTCATGTCGCGACTTTCCTGCACCTCGCCATCGCCACGGCCGCACGCAAGGAGGCGCTGCTGACCCTCACTTGGCCGCAGGTGCGCTTCGCCGAGGGACAAATCTGGCTTGGGAAAAAGGCCAACGGCAAGAACCGCGCGACCGTTCCGATGACGACCACACTACGCGCTGTCCTCCAGCGCGCCAAGGAATTGGCGCAAACGGAATTCGTGGTCGAATACAAAGGAGAGCGGGTTAAGAACATTCGCAAGGCATTTGAATTGACCGTCGCCCGCGCCGGGCTGGGGTCCGATGTCACGCCCCACATTCTGCGCCACACCGCCGCCGTCTGGATGGCTGCGGCAGGAACGCCGATGCCAAAGATCGCGCTCTACCTCGGCCACACCGACAGCCGGATCACGGAGAAGGTCTATGCCCGCTTCGCGCCCGAGCACCTTCACGATGCCGCCGCCGCGCTCGATGTAGGGCAGTGCTCCCTGGTTCAAAACGTGGTTCATCCCCGAAAATAGGGCGAACAGGATTGAAACAGTTGGCTAGTTTGGCACAACAGTTTGCTGTTTTGGACAAATTCATTCCATATATGGTGGGAACCCTGCCCTCCGAAGGCAGAGGTCTTGAGTTCGAATCTCAACGGTTGCGCCAATTTCCTGCCGGTCTGGTCGGCCCGCATCCCCCGAAACATCCCCCAATACCCCATTGTAGCCATCGCTGGAAAACTGACCCGGGGTCAACGGTAGAAAACTGACTCACCGCTCATAGACTCCCCCGACTTGCGCGAAGGGGGGAGCCGTGCTGACAGCGGAGGCAGTGATGGAAGTCCGGGTTTTGTTGAAACAAGGCAAGAGCATCCGGGAGATCGCCCGGGAGCTGAGGGCGTCGCGCAATACGGTGCGGCGCCCTGCGGCTGGCCAGCCACCTCGCCAATGTCGGCGACGCCAAGACCCTGGTCATCCACCCGGCCAGCACCACCCACCAGCAGATGGCGGTAGGCATGACAAAATGCGGAGCGCGTATTAAATGTGCGGCTTGACCGCATTTGCTGGCGGCGCACGAAGGCGATTTTCCAGATGGATCATGTTTTTTTCATACTGGCTGTTCTGACGGTTCTTGCCGCGCCAGGCCCGACCAATACCCTTTTCGCCGCTTCCGGGGCCTCCGTCGGCATTCATCGTTCGCTAAGGCTGGCACCTGCCGGAATTGGCGGCTATCTGGTTTCCATAACCGCGCTGGATAGTCTTATCGGTCCCGTTGTGGCACTGCATCCGTTGGCTTTGCCGGCGTTGAAGGCATCGGCCAGCCTTTGGCTGTTCTATTGCGCCCTGCACCTGTGGCGGGATGTCGGATCGGGGCTCCCCGGGGCAACAACCCCCATTTCCTTCCGTCAGGTATTTTTTACAACGTCGGTCAATCCCAAGGCGTTAATCTTTGCCTTCGCCATCTTCCCCCAAGTTCCCGTTATTCAGTTGCTTCCGTGGTTCGTCGAATTCGGCATGCTCGTTTTCTTGGTGGCATTCGGATGGATTGGAATGGGGGTACTAATTGCTCGCTCCGCTGAAGCTTTGGCAACGCCTCTGCGTATCAGGCGGGCCACTGCCCTTGGGCTCGCCGCCTTTGCGATGTTCTTCGCAAGTTCGGCAATCACCACTGTGCCGTAAAACCCCGATCCTGAGGGGAAACGCCAAGGCCACCAGTCAGAATCACACAGGGATTCGTGGGGGCGAGCAAACTGATCCGTGACGAGCGTTTCCGAGGGGGCCTGCATACCCTGAGCTTAGCCCCGGCGCCCCCGCGCGAGCGGCCTTGATCGCTTCCGCGCGGTCAGTTCCGTTAAACACACTGCCGGAGCCGGGCGAGCCTCGCCTCATGCCACGCAACCAAATCCGATGCTGTAGATATTTTCATTGCATGCTTTTGGCTAGCCACCTATCCTTTTGGATAATTAATAACATTTCTATCGTGTAGATGTGGGAGCATCCATGGAACGCCTGCTGTCGCGGGTTGCATTGCGCTTTCAGATCCTGTCCCTGGTGGCGTCGGCCGCCCTGGTGTTCGCGGTGACGGCTGCGGCCCAATGGATCGGCCACGCCTCGGTCGACGCCAGCGAGGCTGCCGCCGCCCACCAGCGCGCGATTCTCGATCGCAGCGCCGATGTCAATGTCGGCCTCCTCGACGTTCGCCGATTCGAAAAGAACTTCCTCATGCGCCACGACGATCAGTCGCTCGACGAACATGCCAAGGCGTTGGCCAGGGTCGGCGCGTCGCTCGACGCCATGCTCGGCCTGATGGCCGGTTCCGGCGCCGAACGGCGGAACCGGGTGGAAGCGCTGCACGCCGCGGTCGACAGGTATTCGGCGTCGTTCCGTACGATGGTGGAGGCCCAGTTGAAGGCGGGGCGCAATCCGGGCGACGGCTTGCTCGGCATCGCCCGCGAGACGTTCGTGGCGATCGAACGGGACCTGTCCGGCCGCACCGAACCGGCGCTGACCATTGCGCTGCTCCAGGTCTGGCGGCGCCAGGCGGAGTTCCTTTCGGGCGCCGATACGACGAAGGCCGAGGCGGTGGTGATCCTGGTGGCGGAGCTGGTGAAGGCGCTCGGCCAATCGGGCCTGGGCGAAGCCAAGCGCAACGATCTGGTCGCGCTGGCGGGCAAGTTCCGGACCGAATTCACCGCCGCGGCCGAGGCGATGTTCGCCGTGCAGCGCTCGGAAAAGGCGTTGATGCAGGTCTACCGGGAAACTCTCGAACCGCAGCTGCAGGCCGTGATCGCGCAAAGCCGCGACGACATGGTTGCGGCCAAGACCGAAGCCGATCGCACCGAGGCGCTGACGGCCCGGACCGCATCGGCGACGGCAGCCGGGGGCCTGGCCGTCATCCTGGTGCTGGGAACCCTGATGGCTCGCGGCATCTACCGCCCGATCGACACCGTCACCGCGGTGATGACCTCGCTCAGCAGCGGCAACGTCGACATCACCCTGCCCGAAAACCGGCGCGTGGATGAAATCGGCCGGATGATCCAGGCGCTGCGGGTCTTCTGGGACAACAGCCGCGAGGTGCAGCTGCTTCGCCGCGAGCAGGAACTGGCGGCGGAACGTGCCGCCGGCGAGCGCCGCCGGACCATGCTGAGGCTGGCGGCGGATTTCGAGGCCAGCGTCCTGGGCGTGGTCGACGTGGTTTCCGCCTCGGCCACCGAAATGCAGGCGACTTCGCAGCAACTGTCGGCGACGGCGCAGCAGGCCGATTCCCAGGCGTCGACGGTGGGTGGCGCCGCCGAACTGGCCAGCACCAACGTCGAAACCGTGGCGACGGCGGCGGACGAACTGTCCTCCTCGATCAGCGAGATCACCGAACGGGTGATGGAATCGACGCAGATCGCCAACGCCGCGTTCACGGAAGCCGAGCAAGCCAACCGGCTGGTCCAGGGACTCAGCCTGGCGGCGAACAAGATCGGCGAGGTGGTCGGCCTCATCAACGACATCGCCGCCCAGACCAATCTCCTGGCGCTCAACGCCACCATCGAGGCGGCGCGGGCGGGCGAGGCCGGCAAGGGCTTCGCCGTGGTGGCCAACGAAGTCAAGGGCCTGGCCAGCCAGACCGCCAGGGCCACCGAGGAGATTTCCAACCAGATCGCCGGCGTCCAGGACGAGACCCGGCGCGCGGTGGAGGTCATCAGGAGCATCGCCGGCACCGTCGACCGGGTGCGGGAGATTTCGCAGTGCATCGCCGGCGCCATCGAGGAGCAGTGGGCGGCGACATCCGAGATCGCCCGCAACATCCACGAGGCGGCGCTGGGCACGAAAGATGTCCGCGACAATATCGCAGGGGTTACCCAGGCGGCTTCGGAAACCGGAGCCGCCTCGGAACAGGTGCTGTCGTCGGCCACAGAGCTGTCCCACAACGCGGAAAAACTGCGCGGCGAGGTGAGCAACTTCCTTGTCACCGTGCGGGCGGCATAGGGCCGGCGATTCCCGCATCGGCGTATCACGCCCCTCACGTGAAGGCGTGGTGCAGTTCTGCGATGTGGGCGGGGGTGATGCCGCAGCAGCCGCCGATCACCGAGGCGCCGCGGGCGGCCCAATCCCAGGCCCAATCCAGATAGCTGACCGGATCGAGGTCGGCGCGGATTTCGCGGAGCGTGGCATTGGCCTCGGCATCCTTGGGCACCGGCGGGAAGGCGTTGGCGTAGACGCCGATATCGAGGCTGGCCCCGGCTTTGTTCAATGCCTCGGCGGCGACGTCGATGGCGGCGCCCATGACCTCGGGCTGGCTGCAATTGAACAGCAGGGCTTGGGCGCCCAATTCCGCGGCGACCCATGCCGCCGCGGCGACCGGTTCGCCCGAGCGCAGGCTGGGGACCGATGGTGCCGACTCGTCGTCAAGCGAGAACGACAGCCACAGAGCCCGAGAATCCAGCCGTCCCAGAGCCTTGGCCACGGCGCGGGCCTCGGCGATGGAGCTTTGGGTCTCCGCCAGCCAGATGTCGATCCAGGGGGTCAAGCCGGCGATCAGCACCTTGTGGATTTCGGCCGCCTTGGCGGCATCGAACAAGTCCGGGCGGTAGGAGCCCAAGGCCGGCGGCAGCGACCCGGCGACGACGACGTGGTGGGACGCCTGGTCGGCGGTTTCCCGTGCAAGCCGGCCGGCCAGGGCCGCCAACTCACGCCCGCGTTCGGCGAAGCGCCGTTCGCCCAGGTGGAAGGGCACTACGGCATAGGAATTTGTGGTGATGATCTCGGCGCCATGGTCGATGAAGGACTGGTGCGCCCGCCTCACGTAGTCGGGCCCTTCGATCAGCGCCAGGGCAGACCATTCGGGTTGGCGGAAAGGTGCGCCCATGCGTTCCAGTTCGCGGCCCATGCCGCCGTCGAGCAGCCTTACCTTGCCCATGTCATTCTCTCCTCTCATACCAGCCGGCCTTTGAAAAGGCCGGCTGTATCGCCCCTAGCCGGGCGGGCCGCGTCCGCGGCCCTTGGCCGCCGCCTCAACGGCGGCTGAATACCGGCCGCCGAGTCTGTTCGATCGTCGGCCGGTATCATCAGCCGTGCCACAGTCCCTCGCGCACCAGGTCGTCCATGGTCGCCTCGATGCCCCGGCGCAGGATGTCGACCATCAGGTCGATCTGCGGCTCGCGGATGATCAAAGGCGGCGACATCACGCACATGTTGAACAGCGGCCGGACGACCAGCCCCATCTCGTGGCAATGGAGGTCGATGCGCCGCGCCACCTCCAGGTCGAAGTCCAAGGGCGCGTGGGTGGCGCGGTCGGCGACCAGCTCGATGCCGGCCATCAGGCCCATGCCCCGCACCTCGCCGACCAGTTCCAGATCCTCCAGCGTCTTCAGCGCGGCCTGGAAATAGGGCGCGATGTCGCGCACGTGCTGAAGGATGTTGTCGCGCTCGAACAGCTCGAAGTTTTTCAGGCCGGCGGCGCAGGCGACCGGATGGCTGGAATTGGTGTAGCCGTTGGAGAACATCGCCTTGGCCGCGCCCGGCGCCGCCTTCATCCGCTCGAACAGCCGCTCCGAGATCGCCAGCCCGCCCAAGGGCACGTAGCCCGAGGTGACGCCCTTGGCGAAGGTGATGATGTCGGGAACGATGCCGAACACCGGCTCCGAGGCGAAGATGTGCCCCAGGCGGCCGAAGCCGGTGACCACCTCGTCCGAGATGTAGAGAACGTCGTACCTGGCGCAGATTTCGCGGGTGCGGCGGTGATAGGCGGGTGGCGGCACGATCACCCCGCCCGAGGCGAGGATGGGCTCGGCGATGAAGGCGGCGACCCGTTCGGGACCTTCTTCCAGGATCGTCGCCTCCAGCTCGTCGACGAGGAAATCGGTGTAGTCGGCGATGCTCATCCCGTCGGGCCGGCGGTAGGGGTAGGGGGCGGATATCCTCCGGACGATGTCGGTGGCCTCGTCCATGAACGGCTTGTCGCGCAGCTTGCCGCAGCAGGACGCGGTGAGATAGGTGCTGCCGTGGAAGGCGTGCTCGCGGCTGATGACCCGCTTCTTGCCCGGCCGCCCGAGGACGTTGTTGTAGAAGTGGACGAAGCGCAGCGCGGTGTCGACCGCGGTCGAGCCGCCGGTGGTGAAGAACACCCGGTTCAGGTCGCCCGGCGCAAACGCGGCGATTTGCCCGGCCAGTTCGACCGCCGGCACCGTCGTCGACGACCACGGCGAGAAATAGGCGAGCGTCATCGCCTGGCGGGCGATCGCCTCTGCCATCTCGCGGCGGCGGTGGCCGACCTGCATGCACCACATGCCGCCGGGGCCGTCGATCAGCGGCCGGCCCAGTTCGTCGAAGACGTAGATGCCGTCGCCGCCGCCGATGAAGGAGCGCACCTCGCGCCCCACCTCGCCGACCACCGGCCACGGCTGGAGCAGATTCGCGCGCGCCTTGGCGTACAGGTCGTCCCAGTCGAATTCGTATTGCTGAATGGCCTGCAGGGTGGTCATCGGGGGGTCCTTGTCCGGCGGAGCACGTTCTACAGTTCAACAGGCCAATGATCTGTAGTCAACTAGAAAAGTAGAATAAGCGCCTACCCCCGCCGAATCCATGCCGATTTGATCTGGGTATAGGCCTGGTAGCTCTCGACGCATTTGTCCCGCGCGTTGCCCGATTGCTTCCAGCCGCCGAAGGGCTGGGTCATGTCGCTGTCGTCGAAGCAGTTGACCCAGACGATGCCGGCCTCGATGGCGCGCACCGCCGTCAGCGCGGCATCGATGTCCCGAGTCCACACCCCGGCGGCCAGTCCGAAGGGCGTGTCGTTGGCGATGCGGATGGCGTCGTCCAGGCCATCCACGGCGATGATCGTCGCCACCGGCCCGAAGATTTCCTCGCGGGCGATGGTCATGGAATTGTCGGCATCGGCGAACAGGGTGGGGGTGACGAAGGCGCCGGGCAGGTCCGGGCAGGCGCCGCCGAACACCAGCCGGGCGCCCTCGCGCCGCCCGGATTCGATGAACCCCAGCACCCGGTCGCGGTGGGCATGGGTGATCAGCGGCCCCATGCGGGTGGCCGGGTCGAGCGGGTCGCCCGGCACATACGTGCGGGCCGTGGCCTCGGTGAAACGGTCGATGAAATCGGCGACGATCCGGCGGTCGACCAGCAGGCGCGAGCCGGCGTTGCACACCTCGCCCTGATTGGCATAGATGCCGGCGACGCAGGCGGGGACGGCACGGTCCAGATCGGCGTCGGCCAGCACGATCTGCGGGCTCTTGCCGCCGCATTCCAGCCCCACCTGCTTCAGGTTGGATTGGCCGGCATACTGGAGGATCAGTTTGCCCACCTCGGTCGAACCGGTGAAGCTGATCTTGTCGACATCGTTATGCAGCGCCAGCGCCCGGCCGGCGGTCTCGCCGAAGCCGTTGACCACGTTGAAAACCCCGGGCGGGCCGCCGGCCGCCGTGAACAACTCGGCCAGGCAAAGGCACGACAACGGCGCCTGTTCGGCCGGCTTCAGCACCACCGTGTTGCCGGCGGCCAGGGCCGGCGCCACCTTCCACACCGCCATCAGCAGCGGATAGTTCCACGGCGAAATGGCGCCCACCACCCCCAGCGGCTGGCGCAGCACGCAGTGCAGAACCTCGTCGGCGGTGGCGGTGGTCCGTCCGTCGACCTTGTCGATGCACTCGGCCATGAAGCGGATGGTCTTGACCACCTCGGGTAGGTCGATCGCCACCGTATCGGCGATCGGCTTGCCGGCGTCGAGGGTATCGAGCAGCGCCAGCGCCGCCGCGTCGGATTCCACCAGGTCGGCGAAGCGGTACAGGATCTCCATCCGTCGCCTGGGCGCCAGACGCGACCAGCGCCCGTCCCTGAATGCCGTGCGGGCGGCGGCGACGGCGCGGTCGATGTCGGCTTCGCCGCCCGCGGCCACATTGGCCAGGATCCCGCCGGTGGCGGGATTCACGGTGGGGAAGCGATCGCCGTCGACGGCGTCGACGAAGGCGCCGTCGATGAACAGCAGTGTCTCGGGCCGCAGCGACGTGGCCAGGGCGGCCCGAGCGGACCAGGCCGCATGGTCGAGGGGGGGCATGTCGTCTCACCAGGTCGGGATGATGGTGCCGTCGAAGCGCTTGAGGACGAAGGCCTTCACCTCGGGCGAGCGATAGACGGCGATGAACTTGCGGATCTTGGGGTCGTCCTGGCGCGCCCGCCGGGTGACGAACCACAAGTTCCACGGCGTGTCGGTGCCCTCCAGAAGCAGCGCCGTCTTCGGGTTCAGTCCGCCGGCCACCGCGTAATTGAGCGTCACCGCAGCGAAGTCGACGTCGTCGAGGGCGCGCGGCAATTGGGCTGCGTCGATCTCCTTGACCTTCAGCTTCAACGGATTGTCGAGGATGTCGGCGGGAGTGGCGGCGATGTCGGCCTTGGGATCAAGCCGGATCAGGCCTGCGTCCTGCAACAGCTGCAGGGCACGCGAGCCGTTGGACGGATCGTTGGGGATGGCGACCTGGGCGCCCTCCTTCAACTCGGACAGCGCCTTGACCTTTTTCGAGTAGAGTCCCAGGGGGACGATGATGCTCTTCTCTACCGTCACCAGATCGAAGCCGCGCTGCTTGACCTGGTTGTCGAGGTAGGGCTTGTGCTGGAAGTTGTTGAAGTCGATGTCGCCCTGGGCCAGGGCGGTGTTGGGCAAGGTGTAGTCCGAGAACTCGATCACCTTGACCTCGATCCCCTCCCTGTCCTTGTACAGCTTGGCTGCGAATTCCAGGATTTCGGCGTAGGGGCCGGCGGACACGCCGACTTTCAGGGTTTCCGCCTGGGCCGCGTGGCTGAAGGCCAGGGCCAGGATCGCGGCGATGCCGATGCGCAAGGATTTCATCTTGTTCTCCCTCTCGAATAGGAAATCACGACCACACGCCCTGCCGTCGGTCCTCGACCCGCTTGGCCTTGTGGGTGGCACGGGGCAGGGAACCGTCGGCCAGCACCACGACCTTGGCGCCGACGCCGGTGGCGGCCTTGATCTTGCGTTGGACCTCGGCGGCCAGGGTCTCGGGCGGGCCGTTCCTGCCGGCGCGGCTCTCGACCTCGACGGTGAGCGCGTCGAGGTGGTCGACGCGCTCGACCACCAGGCGGTATTCGCCGGTCAGCGCCTCGTCCTTGCGCACCACCGCCTCGACGTCGCTGGGAAAGATGTTGACGCCGCGGATGATCAGCATGTCGTCGAGGCGGCCGTGCACCCCCAGCAGGCGCTGCGAAGTCCGTCCGCACCGGCAGGGCTCGCTGGTGAACGAGACGATGTCGCCGGTGCGGAAGCGGATCAGCGGGCGGGCCTGCTTCTTCAGCGTGGTCAGCACCATCTCGCCGCGTTCGCCCTCGGCCACCGCCCGGCCGGTGTCGGGATCGATGACCTCGACCAGGATGTGATCCTCGGCCCAATGCAGGCCGTCCTTCTCCTCGCACATGCCGGCGCAGGCGCCGAAGATGTCGGACAGGCCGTAGTAATCGTAGACCGAGGCGCCCCACAGCGCCTCGATGCGGGCGCGGGTCTCGGGGATCGAGCCGCCCGGCTCGCCGGCGACGAAGATGCGGCGCACGGCAAGGTCGCGCGCCGGGTCGATGCCCTCCTTCTGGGCGGTTTCGCCCAGGTGCCAGGCGTAGGAGGGCGTGGTCCACATGGCGGTGGCCTTGAACTGCGCCAGGATGGCCAGCAGCCTCTCGGAGGGGACGGTGCCGGCATGGATCGACAGCGCTCCCAGCTTCTGGGCGCCGAGCACGCAAGGGCCGCCGACGAACAGCGAGAAATTGAGCGAATGGCAGTAGCGGTCGCGCGGCCGCAGGCCCGAGGACCAGAACTGGCGCGCCTCGTAGTCGATCCAATCGTCGAAATCCTGCTGGGTGAAGGGCGACAGCGTCGGCACCCCGGTCGACCCCGACGAGGCCGAGACGTAGACCACCGCGTCCTCGGGCACGGCGGCGACGTCGCCCAGGATGGGCAGAGCCTCCTGGCGGGCGCGCAGCGTCTTCTTGTCGATGAAGGGAAAGCGGCCGAGGTCGTCCAGCGTCCTCAGGCTGCCGCCGTCGAGCCCGGCGGCGTCGAAGCTGCGCCGGTAATAGGGGGAATTGTCGTAGGCATGGCGCAGATGGGTCCGCAGCAGCCGCAGCTTCAAGTCTTCCCATTCGGCCCGCGGCTGGGTCTCGAGTGCGGCGTTCCAGTAGCGGCGATCACGGGTGGGGATGTCGATGGTCATCGCAATTCTCCTACCTGGCCCGGCCGACCAGGCGTTTGTTGAGACGGCGCGCCAGGCGGTCACCGCCGCTTTGCACCAGTTGCACCAGGGCGATCAGCACGACCACCACCGCCGCCATCACCTCGCCCTGGAAGCGCTGATAGCCGTAGCGGATGCCAAGGTCGCCGAGGCCGCCGCCGCCGACCGCGCCGGCCATGGCGGAATAGCCGATCAGGCTGACCACGGTGATGGTCAGGCCGGCGACGATGCCCGGCATTGCCTCGGGCAGCAGCACCTTGGCGATGATCTGCAGGGGCGTCGCGCCCATGGACTGGGCCGCCTCGACCAGGCCGGAATCGACTTCGCGCAGCGATGCTTCGACCAGGCGGGCGACGAAAGGAATGGCGGTGACGGTCAGCGGCACCATCGCCGCCAGGGTGCCGATGGAGGTGCCGACGATGGCGCGGGTCAACGGAATGATGGCGACCATCAGGATGATGAAGGGGGTCGAGCGGGCTGCGTTGACCACCGCGCCCGCCACCCGGTTGAACACCGGGCGCTCCAGGATGTGACCGCGACCGCTGACCAGCAGGGCGATCCCCAGCGGAATGCCCAACAGCGCCGCCAGGCTGGCGGAGACGCCGACCATGGCCAGGGTCTCGCCCAGGGCGTCAAGCAACAGCTCTGTCGTTCTCGCGGACACGGCCGAGAATCTCCACGTTCAGATTGTGTTGGCGCAGGAAGTCGAGTGCCGCCTGCTTGGCCAGTTCGGGACCGGCAGCCTCGACCGTCATGGTGCCGTAGGGGGCGCCCTGGATGTAGTCGATGTGCCCGTGCAGGATGTTGAAGGAAACCCCGAAGCGCCGGACCATTTCGGAAATGATCGGCTCGTTGGCCGAGGGCCCGAGGAAGGTGATGCGAAACACCAGATGCTCGGCAGTCGCGGGCGAGTGTCGCAGACGGAGCATCAGCGCCTCCGGCTCGGCGAGGTTGAGGGCCGAACCGACCAGCGAGCGGGTCGCCTCCTGCCGGGGGCCGGTGAACACGTCGAAGACGCTGCCCGTTTCCACCAGCCGGCCACGATCGAGCACGGCGACGCGATCGGCGATCTCGCGCACCACCTGCATCTCGTGGGTGATCAGGACGATGGTGAGGCCGAAAGTGGCGTTGATTTCCTTGAGCAGGGCGAGGATGGACTTGGTGGTCTCGGGATCGAGCGCCGAAGTCGCCTCGTCGCACAGCAGCACCGCGGGTTTCGAGGCCAGCGCGCGGGCGATGCCCACCCGCTGCTTCTGCCCGCCCGAGAGTTCGGCGGGATAGGCCAGCCGCTTGTCGGCCAGCCCGACCAGATCGAGCATCTCGTCGACCCGGTGGCGGATGGCGGGTGTCGGCATCCCGGCCAACTCAAGCGGCAACGCCACGTTGGCCGATACCGTGCGCGACGACAGCAGATTGAAGTGCTGGAAGATCATGCCGATGGAGCGGCGCGCCTGGCGCAGTTCCGCCGCGCCCAGGCCGGTCAGTTCGCGGCCGTCGACGCTGACGCTGCCCCGGGTCGGGCGCTCCAGCATGTTGATGCAGCGCACGAGGGTGCTCTTGCCCGCTCCCGAACGGCCGATGACGCCGAAGATTTCGCCGCGCTTGACCGTCAGGTCGACGGAATCGAGTACGACTGCCGGCCCCCTCGGCCCTGGGAACGCTTTATGGAGCGCTTCAATGGCGATCACGTTGCCCACCTAATAACAAATTCAAACTGTATGACGATGATAATTTGACTTGACGTGGGCGTCAATCGCTTATATCACAAATCCACTAGATTAATGGGGTGTACGCCATGCCATCCGACGCCGACCTCCTGTCCCATATCGGGAACACGCCGCTGATCGAGCTAACCAACCTCGACACCGGGCCGTGCCGGCTGTTCGTCAAGCTGGAGAATCAGAATCCCTCGGGGTCGATCAAGGACCGCATCGCCCAGTCGATGGTCGATGCCGCCGAACGCGCGGGCAAGCTTGCACCGGGAGGCCGCATCGTCGAGGCCACCGCCGGCAATACCGGCCTGGCGCTGGCGGTGTTGGCGGCGCGACGGGGCTATCGGCTGACCCTGGTCCTTCCCGACAAGATGAGCCGCGAGAAGATCGCCCATTTGCGGGCGATCGGGGCCGAGGTGGTGTTGACCCGCTCGGACGTGCCCAAGGGCCACCCGGAATACTATCAGGACCTGGCGGCGCGCATCGCCGCCGATACCGGGGCATTCTACGCCGACCAGTTCAACAACCCGGCCAACCCGGCGGCGCACGAACAGACGACGGGCCCGGAAATCTGGGCGCAGATGGGCGGCAGGGTCGATGCCGTCGTCGCCGGGGTCGGCTCCGGCGGCACCATCACCGGACTGTCGCGCTATTTCGCCGCGCGCTCGCCCGCCACCGAGATCGTGCTCGCCGATCCCGAAGGCTCGATCCTGGCCGAATACATCCGCACCGGGGTCGTCGGCAATGCCGGCAGCTGGCTGGTGGAAGGGATCGGCGAGGACTTCATCCCGCCGGTGAGCGACCTGTCGCGCGTCGGCGCGGCCTTCACCATTCCCGACCAGGAGAGCTTCGCCACGGCGCGGCAGGTGCTGAAGCGGGAAGGGCTGCTGGTCGGCTCCTCCTCGGGCACCCTGATTGCCGCGGCGCTACGCTGGTGCCGCGGGCAGACCGAGCCGAAGCGGGTCGTCACCTTTGTCTGCGATTCCGGCAACAAGTACCTTTCCAAGATGTACGACGACCATTGGATGGTCGACCACGGCATGATGCAGCGTCCTGCCTTCGGCGATCTGCGCGACATTATCGCGCGCCGTCATGACGAAGGCGCGGTGGTGACCGTCCGGCCGGACGATACCCTGCACACCGCGTACACCCGCATGAAGCTCTATGCCGTGTCCCAGGTGCCGGTGGTGGTGGGCGAGCGTTGCGTCGGCATCCTGGACGAGTCCGACGTGCTGATGGCGATCCAGGAGGGCTGGCGCAGCTTCGACATCAAGGTCAAGCAGGCGATGACCGCCAAGCTCCAGACCGTGTCCTTCGACACGCCGCCTGAACGCCTGGTGGACCTGTTCGACCGCGGTCTGGTCGCCATCGTCGTCGATGGCGAACGCTTCCTGGGCCTGATCACCCGCATCGACCTTCTCAACACCTTGCGCAGGAAGGTGGCATGAACGCCCCGATCCGCCCCGGCAGAGGCCATCTCGCCACCCTTGCCGTCCATGCCGGCGCCGGACCCGATCCCGCCACCGGCGCGGTGATGACGCCGATCTACGCCTCGTCGACCTTCGCCCAGTCGTCGCCGGGGGTTCATACCGGCTGGGAATACGCCCGTTCGGGCAATCCCACCCGCGCCGCCTTCGAAGCCGCGGTGGCCGAACTGGAGGGCGGCACCGCCGGCTTCGCCTTCGCCTCCGGCCTGGCGGCCGAGGCGACGGTGCTGGAACTGCTCGACCACGGCAGCCATGTGGTCGCCGCCGACGATGTCTACGGCGGCACCTGGCGCCTGTTCGAGCGGGTGCGGCGCCGCTCCGCCGGGCTGTCGGTGAGCTATGTCGACCCCGCCGATTCCGCTGCCATCGAAGCGGCCATCACCCCGGCCACCCGCATGATCTGGGTGGAAACGCCCACCAACCCGCTGCTGAAGATCGCCGATCTGGCCGCCATCGCCGCCATCGGCCGGCGTGCCGGGGTGCTGACCGTGGCCGATTCCACCTTCGCCTCGCCGATGGTGCAGCGGCCGTTGGAGTTCGGTTTCGACATCGTGCTGCATTCGGCCACCAAATACCTCAACGGCCATTCCGACCTCGTCGCCGGCGTGGTGGTGGTCGAGAACGCCGACTTGGCCGAACGGATCGGATTCCTGCAGAACGCCATCGGCGCCGTGCTCGACCCCTTCCCGTCGTTCCTGGCGCATCGCGGCCTGAAGACCCTGGCGCTGCGGATGGAGCGGCATTCCACCAACGCGATGGCGATCGCCACCCGGCTGGAAAGCCATCCCCGGGTCCGGCGGGTGATCTATCCCGGCCTCCCCAGCCATCCCCAGCACGACCTGGCCGCGCGGCAGATGCGTGGTTTCGGCGGCATGGTGTCGCTGGAACTCGATGCCGACGAAGCGGGTGTGCGCCGGTTTCTCGAATCGTTGTCCCTCTTCACCCTGGCCGAGAGCCTGGGCGGGGTGGAAAGCCTGGTGGGCCATCCCGTCACCATGAGCCACGCCTCGCTGCCGCCCGAGCGGCGGGCCGAACTCGGCATCGGCTGGCAGCTGGTGCGCCTTTCGGTGGGCATCGAAGACAAGCAGGATCTCATCGGCGACCTCGAACAGGCGTTGGCCGCCGCGGGCCGCCGGGCACCGAAGTAACCCCCTACTGGACTCATTTTTCGTTCGTATCAAGGAGCTGAATATGGTCGAAGATTCCGAAGCACGCCGAACGCTGAGCGAACCGGCAGCCCGCCAACTTGCCAATGCCACCAAGACCCATGCGCAATGGTCGGGCATCACCCCGCGCTGGCTGGTGTCGTTCCTGCCGTGGGTTCCGGTGGAAGCCGGCATCTATCGCCTCAACCGCGTCAAGGACCCCCGCAGCGAAGCGCCGGCCGATGTCCAGTGCAGCCCGCGCGGCGATGCCGACCTGCCGGAAACCTTCATTCCTTACGATGAGCATCCGCGCGAGTATTCGCTCAACGCGGTGACCACCGTGTTGGATGTCCAGACCCGCGTCTCGGACCTCTACAGCCACCCCATCGACCAGATCCAGGAACAGCTCCGGCTGCTGATCGAGAAGGTCAAGGAGAAGCAGGAAGCCGAACTGGTCAACAATCCCGATTACGGCTTGCTGACCAATGCCGCCGCCTCGCAGAAGATCGCGACCCGCCGGGGGGCGCCGACCCCGGACGACCTCGACGAACTGATCACCAAGGTATGGAAGGAGCCCGCCTTCTTCCTCGCCCATCCCAAAGCCATCGCCGCGTTCGGCCGCGAATGCACCCGGCGCGGGGTTCCGCCACCCACTGTCAACCTGTTCGGCAATCCCTTCTTGACCTGGCGCGGCCTGCCGCTGGTTCCCAGCGACAAGCTGTTCATCGACGCCCAGGGCAAGACCAACATCCTGCTGCTGCGCACCGGGGAACAGAAGCAGGGGGTGGTCGGACTGTTCCAGCCGGGCGTCCCCGGCGAGGTGGCGCCCAGCCTGTCGGTGCGCTTCATGGGCATCAACCGCAAGGCCATCGCGTCCTACCTGATTTCGCTTTACTGCTCGTCCGCCATCCTGACCGAGGATGCGCTGGGCGTGCTCGAAGGGGTTGACGTCGGCCTCTATCATAAGTACCCCGATGAGTACGTTTAATCCCCCGACGGTTCTTCGGCCGGACGCTGCGTCAGCGGCTCCGGCCGGAGCCCCCGACCCGGCCCTGATCGCCCAATTGGCCAACGCCTTCTTCGCGGCGGTGCCGGGCGGGTCGGTGCCGTCCGTCGGGGTGGCGCCGCCCGGCGCGCCAGGTGTTCAATCGGCGCCCACCGGGGGCGCCGTGCCGCCGTTCGCGCCATCCCCGCCCTTCGTCGGCCATCCCACCTCGGTGGTGGCGGCGCCCCAGGTCGGACCGCTGGCGGCAACGCCAGCGCCGCCGCCGGTCAATCCCACCGGATGGCCGCCGGCCCCGCAACCCAGCGCAACCGACCTGCGTGGCCTAGCCGGCCAATTGGGCAATGTGACCGCGCTGGTGCCGCCGGATCGTCAGGAGGCCCCTTCGTTACCGTCCGGCGGCCGCAATGCGCCCTTCGACCTGCCGCTGTCCGCCGTGCCGCGCGATTTCGCACCGTTCCCCGGCATTGCCGTCGCGTCCCAGCCTTTTCAGCGTCCTTTACTGCCCGCCGCCGATACCCTGTATTTCCTCGAACCGAGCGCCAGCACTCCATCACCGACACCGCCCAAGGCGGCGCCGCAACCGCTGGCGATCGAATTGCCCCACGCGCTGGTGCCCGATCTTCAGCTGGCGCCGCGACCCTTCGACCCCCACACGGCGCGGCGCGACTTCCCCATCCTGGAAGAGCGGGTCCATGGCAAGCCGCTGATTTGGCTCGACAACGCCGCCACCACGCAAAAGCCGAAGGCGGTGATCGACCGGCTGTCGAAGTTCTACCGGCACGAGAACTCCAACATCCACCGCGCCGCCCATACCCTGGCGGCACGCTCCACCGACGCCTACGAGGCGGCCCGCGGCAAGGTCCAACGCTTTCTCGGCGCCGGCTCGGCCGAGGAGATCGTCTTCGTCCGCGGCGCCACCGAAGCCATCAACCTGGTGGCCCAGGCCTGGGGCCGGCGCAATGTCGGCGAGGGCGACGAGATCGTCGTCACCTGGCTCGAACATCACGCCAATATCGTCCCCTGGCAGCAACTGGCGGCCGAAAAGGGCGCCAGGCTCCGGGTCGCTCCGGTCGATGACGATGGCCAGATCATCCTCGAGGAATACGAAAAGCTGCTCGGCCCGCGCACCCGCCTGGTGTCGTTCACCCAGGTTTCCAATGCCCTGGGCACGGTCACGCCGGCGGCCGAGATGACTGCCATCGCCCATCGCCACGGCGCCTGCGTCCTGGTCGACGGGGCTCAGGCGGTGTCCCACATGCCGGTCGACGTCCAGGCGCTCGGTTGCGATTTCTACGTCTTCTCGGGCCACAAGGTGTTCGGCCCCACCGGCATCGGCGCCCTGTGGGGGCGCAAGGAGATCCTGGACGCGACGCCTCCCTGGCAGGGCGGCGGCAACATGATCGCCGATGTGACCTTTGAAAAAACCGTCTACCAGCCGGCGCCCGCCCGTTTCGAGGCCGGTACCGGCAACATCGCCGACGCCGTCGGACTGGGCGCCGCCATCGACTATGTCCAAGCCATCGGCATGGAGACCATTGCCGCCTACGAGCACAGCCTGCTGGACTATGCCACCCGCGGCCTGTTGACGGTGCCGGGCCTGAGCCTGGTCGGCACCGCCAGGGAGAAGGCCGGCGTGCTGTCCTTCGTGCTGGACGGCTTCCGCACCGAGGATGTCGGCAAGGCGTTGGATCGCGAGGGCATCGCGGTGCGGTCCGGCCACCACTGCGCCCAGCCGATCCTGCGCCGCTTCGGCCTGGAAAGCACGGTGCGGCCGTCGCTGGCCCTCTACAACACCTGCGAGGACATCGACGCCCTGGTGGCCGCCCTCATGCGCATTCAGGCCGGACGGGACCGGACATGGTGACGATCAGATATCGTAGGTCAGCACCGGCTCGGAAACCGTGCGCCACGCCATCTCGGCGAGAGTCGTGCCGTCGAGGATATGGGCGATGGCGTCGCGCACGTCCTGCATCACCAGGCGGATGGAACAGAAGGTTTCGTCGAAGCAGTCGCCGCAGCGCCGGTATGCTGTCCTGGATACGCAGGACGCCGGCGCCAGCGGACCATCAAGGACGCGCACGATGTCCCCCACCAGGATGGCTTCCGCCGCCCTGGCCAGGACGTAGCCGCCGCCCTTGCCCTTCTTGCTGGCCAGCAGCCCGCACCGCTTGAGTTCGAGCAGGATGACGTCGAGGAACTTCCTTGGAATGTTCTCGGTTGCGGCGATCTCCGCGATCAGCACTCTGCCCTCGGTCTGGCGGCGAGCCAGATGAACCATCGCCTTGAGGCCGTACTTGGCTTTGTTGGAAAGCATTGTTCCTCACGCCGGCCCTTCTAAATCGAATAGTCGAACGCACAATAGGACAGGTCGCTGAGAACCTGATCGAGGCTGCGGCTGGCATTGTCATGGTCGGCGACCTTGATCACCTTGGCGGGCACGCCGGCGACGGTCGCATTGG
>Ga0265331_10000399_pt1 | contig 44619 bp, 32 predicted proteins | sample 41923metaG_FD_202088 | JGI IMG/M metagenome (GOLD analysis project Ga0265331, IMG submission 202088) | Rhizosphere microbial communities from Carex aquatilis grown in University of Washington, Seatle, WA, United States - 4-19-23 metaG | ecosystem: Host-associated > Plants > Roots > Rhizosphere... | reverse complement strand
GGAAGACGGCGGCGCGCAAGTCATACAACCGTTATCATCCTTACAACCCGCCCTCAGGTACTTCGCAGCTTCCTTCTTGGCAATAGGCTGCGCCGGCCGCCGCGCAGCGGCTTAGTCCAATTGGCGCCTTTGATCCGTACACTACTCACCTTGGAACAAAGGGGAACGAAGACCCGGCACCTGGTGCGCTTGTCGCGAACTGCCTCGATGGTGGTCCTTTGGCCGGAGGAGTGAAGGGTCTAGGTCCTGTCCTCCAGCACCGTCTCGCGCACGACCTCCGCGATGGTCGTGACACCGCTGAACAGCGCCTTGAGCCCCGCCTCCCGCAGGGTCGTCATCCCCTGCCCCCAGCACGCCGTCCGCAATGGGTCGGTCAAGGCTCCCCTGGAGATCGCGTCGCGCAGCTCTTCGTTCATCACCACCAGCTCGAAGACGCCACAGCGACCCCGGTGTCCCGTGTTGTTGCAGCGATCACAGCCCTGCCCGTAGTAGAATTTCCTCCCCTTCGCGTCGGCCGGTCGAAGATTGAGCTGCATCAGCATGTCCGGGCTCGGCTCGAACACCGTTCGGCAATCCTCACAAATTCTGCGCACCAGCCGCTGCGCGAGAATCCCCTTCACCGTGGCGGCGATTAAAGACGGCTCCAGACCCATGCCGCGGAGCCGGGTGATGCTCGACGGGGCGTCGCTGGCGTCCAGCGTACTGAGGACCAGGCGTCCGCTGAGCGCCGCCTGCACGGCGATCTGGGCGGTCTCATGATCGCGGATCGCGCCGACCACGATGATGTCCGGGTCCTGCGCGAGAATGGACCGCAAGGCGTTGGCGGAAGTCAGGTCGTCGATCTGGCAGCGGACGACGCCGTCGATGTCGTATTCGACCGGATCCTCGGCGGTGATGATCTTTCCGGTGATTTCATTCAGCTCGTTCAGAGCTGAATAGAGCGTGGTGGTTTTGCCGGCCCCGGTCGGACCCGTTACCAGGACGATACCGTTGGGCTTGTGAATGATCTCGCGGAATTGCGCCAAAAGCGCTGGGTCCATGCCGACCTTGTTCAGATTCAGGCCCACGACCGTCCGGTCGAGAACGCGAATGGCGACGTTTTCGCCGAACATCGTGGGCAACACACTGACGCGCATCGGCACCGGGTTGCCGCCGACGTTAAGTTCGATTCGGCCGTGTTGCGGCCGCCGGCGCTCGGCGGTATCGAGGTTGGCCATGACCTTGATACGCTCGGCGATCGCCCCGGCCAGGTGGCGCGGCGGCGGCACCAATTCGTAGAGCGTGCCGTCGCAACGGTAGCGCATCTTGAATTCGTGTTCGAACGGCTCGAAATGGATGTCGCTCGCCTTATCCTTGATGGCCAGGAGGAACACCATGTTGACCAGCTTGCGCACAGGGGGGGCGTCCTGGATTTCCATCAAGCTTGCGAGGTCGATGCTGCTTTCGCTTTGCCCGGGCAGGTCGTCTGCGAGCGCGTTGATGATGTCGACGATGCTCTCTTCCTCGCCGCAGTTTTCATCGGGAGTTCGTGTCATGAGGCTGTAGCGTCGGTTTCGAGTTCGTGATGGCAGGTGCTCAGCACTTGTTCGAGCGTCGTAATTCCCATCAGGGCCTTATTGACGCCGTCTTCCAATAGGGTCCGCATGCCCAACGACCGGGCCTGCCGGCGGATGGACTGGGTCGGCTCGCGGTTGAAAATCATCTCGCGAATCGCCGCATTGAGCTTGAACATTTCGAAAACGCCCGATCGGCCGCGATAGCCGGTGCGACGGCAATAATTACAGCCGCGTCCCCGCATGAAGGTGGCCGTCGCGATGCGATCCGGGGTGATCCCAGCCGCGCGGATTTCCGCCGTGGGTGGCTCGTCGGGCTCCTTGCACTTCGGGCAAACGACCCGCAACATCCGCTGAGCCATGATGGCGGTCACGCTGCTGGCGATGAGGAACGGTTCTACACCAATCTCGACGAGCCGGGAAATGGCGCTCGGCGCATCATTCGTAGTAGGTAGCGTACCGAAGACCATGCGTCCGCTGAGCGCCGCCTGCACGGCGATCTGGGCGGTCGCATGATCGCGGATCTCGCCGACCAGGATGATGTCCGGGGCCTGCCGGAGGATCGACTGCAAGGTGTTGGCGAAAGTCAGGTCGTGGTTGATCTGGAACTGGGCGATGCAGGGGAGGGTGTCTTCGACCGGGTCCTCGGCGGCGATGATCCTTCGATCAGGGCGACTCAGATGGTTGAGGGCAGCGTACACGGTCGTGGTTTTGCCTGAGCCCACGGGGCCGGTCGCGAGAAAAAGGCCGTGCGGACGGCTGATGATCTGCCGGAAGCGCCGGTCATCGTCCTGGTCAAGGCCCAAGGCCTCGATGCTGATTCGATTGGGGATGCGGATAACCACCGACTCGCCGAGTTGGGTCGGCAGGATGCTGACGCGAAGGTCGAATTGCCTGCCCCGGACGTCCGTTTTGATTCGGCCGTCATGGGGCTGCGGGCGCTCGGAAACGGCGATATTCGACATGAACTTGATACGCGATAGCAGCGGGTCCAGCAGGAGGCGCGGCGCGCTGAAGCGCTCGACCAAGATGCCGTCGATGCGGTAACGGACGCGGACACGGTCGCAAAACGGCTCGATGTGGATTTCGCTGGCCCACAGGCTGATCGCTTCTTCGATGATCAAATCGACGAGCTTGACGACTCGAGGGTCGATGTCGTCCTGGGCGGCCGGGGCGGAAGTGGCTCCTGGTTCGTCGAACTCGATTTCGATGGCATCATCGTCGAATTCCCGAAGCCAGGCGTCCTCGTTCTCTGTTTCCATCTGGCCGTAGTGCCGGTTGATTGCCTCGATGATCTGCTCGCGGGGGGCGAGGACCGGCTGGATGTCCATGTCAAGCATAAATTGAAGCTTCTGGACGGTGTCGAGATCACTCGGATCACTCAGGATGATTCTGACGATCCCGTTTTCCTGGGAGAGGGGTAAAACGACGTTTTCGCGGGCGATCGACTCCGGCACCAGCTCGACTACCGCCTGGGGAATCGTTATTTCCGTCAAGTCGACGAATTGCAGGCCGTGGAACTCGGCGATGGCGGCCACGACCTCTTCGGCGGTTGCGAAGCCGAGTTTGACGATGGCGTCCTGGAGCCTGGTGCCAGTCTGCTGCTGCAATGTTCGCGCTTCGACGATCTGCTCGGAGCTGATGATCTTTTTCTGGAGGAGGATGCCAGTGAAGTCACCGCGAGCTTTGGCCATGAGGGTGTTTGACGAAATAGGAAGTAGGCAGTCGAAAAAGCTATGACGCCGTGCGGATATTCTAGCGCACAGAGGGGCGTTAGGAAACTTGGAACAAAAGGAAACGAAGGTAACGAAGACCCGGGCACCTCGTGCGCTTGTCGGGAATTGCCCGTTTTGAAGAAACGAGTGTGGGAGTTCAGCGATCACCCAGGCAGTTTCAGTCCGTATTTCGTTTCCTTCGCAGCCATTTGTTCAAACTGTCGGCCGTTCCCGGCGACTCCACGAAGATGGCCAATCCGACCGGAATCTTCGCGACGGCGAGCCAAGGTCCATCAATTCCTTTGGTAGCGTTAAGTGCCTTGTTGTTCCAGACACGTCCTGAGAGACGCACCGCCCCGTTAACGGGGCCTACCGCGAAGCGGTCGTAGACCTGGCATTCATGCCAGGGAAACGGGAGCAGATTCATTGTGTATCCAGATGTCGCCACGACCGTGATCCCGAGAGGCGAAAGAAAACTGGTGATGGTTTCGCGCCTGGCTGCCATTGTGGCAGGGTCGGTTCGAGCGCATCATTTCCGGGCGCTTTGTCCGGTTTTGATGCGCTTTTTTTTCGAAGTTATACCTGCCCATGGTTATACCTAACGCAGCCCCAAGGAGCACGTTTTTCTCGCAGTCTGCTCGGTCATGTTCGAAGTCACTCGCATCCTGGCGCTAATCGAATCTGGCGATGCGTTGGCGTCCGAGAAGCTTCTGGCGCTGGGAGCCGCCTACCAACTTGTCCGCGAGCGACGCTCCGAACGGAGGCCCGGCAGCCGAAGGTGTACCTCGCCGGCGTTGTACGCCTGGGCGAGACCGGTGCGACACGCGGAGCAAGCGATTCGCCTCGGTAGTCAACTGTTGGCCCATGATCTCGTTTGACCGCCGCGGAGTCACTGGTTAGTGTCTTTTCCAAGTATCATCCTGACGATCAATTCCTCTCGTTCCCAGGGAGCCTCACCATGCGATTGCAAACGATTCCATCGCTGAGCCTGATCCTGGTATTTTCATGCGGCAGCGCCTCGGCGCTGGCCGGGGAAAAAAAGCCGGCGGCGAAGCGAAACCGACCAACAACTGGCGACGATGTACCTTTGCGATTTGAGTTGTCTGATCATGGCATTCCATCGTATTTCAAGGTCATCGAGACCAGCGCCGAAGGTGCGATCCGGATTGCTCCCCCGGCCGAGATCGAAGTCCCCGAGTCGGAACAACGACAGCCCCTCCTTAAAACCGGCTATTTTCTTGCGGCCGTGCAGGACAAGTTCGACCGTCAATTGAAAGGATCTCTCTTCGTGCGGGTGCAGATCACCGCGATCGGCAAACGCGGGCAGGCCGACCTGACCGTCGGCAAGAACGCGGTCGTGAAAATCGAAACGGGCACGTTGTTGATGCTGTTCCCGAGCACCGGCGTCAAGCCTGCCGATTGGAAGCGCGCCCCGGAGTCGGCCGTTTTCGAAGAAGGCGAGATCCCAGATGTGGGTGGCGACAACTTCGCCAAACTGGTGAAAGCTGCCGGTAACCTAGCGCTAATCGGTGTTGCGCTGCATTCATTCCACGACCAATACCATCACCTCCCCCCGGCCGTGCTTGTGGGACCGGATGGAAAGCCCTGGCACAGTTGGCGGGTTCTGCTACTCCCGTTCCTTGATGAAAATCAACTATACGACCAGTACCAATGGAACGAGCCCTGGGACGGTCCAAACAACAAAAAACTGATTGAAAAAATGCCTTCCGTTTTTGCTGATCCGACCTATGGCGACAACAAGGAACACTTCACCCATTTTGTCGCCATTACCGGCGATGGGATGGCATTCGCAGCCGAGGGCGCCCAATGCGACGGCAAGAAACTCAACCTGGTGGAGTCGAAAGGAAGGGAAAGGAGCGACTTCATCGACGGACTCTCCAATACGCTGGTCATCGGACCGGCCGGCCCCGATCGCAGGATCCCCTGGACAAAGCCCGAGGACATCACGATCGGCAACCAATTCCCAGGGCTGGGAGAGAAGGATGGATTCCCGTTGCCGTTTAAGAGTAGCGGTGGCGACGCGGGTTTATTCCTCCGCGGAGACGGAATGGCGAAGGCAATTCTGGGAGCCGTTGACAACGACGGCTTCCGCTCCCTGCTGACGATTTCCGGTGGCGAAGGGTTCGAATGGGCCGATGTCCCGTGTGTAACACTTCCAGATTCTCCCGCATTCGTGCCTGAGTTGGCGCCTGCGATCCGCATCGACCGCAACGACGATGGAACCTACGGAGCGCGGCTGGTGCTCGAGCCAGCGGCGCGACCGGCCGCCGGTCCGGTACAAAAACCGCCCAGCCTGCCTCCCGGCCCAATTCCAAAGGGTAGGGAAGATCAATGACGTCGCCAGCATCGTGAGCCGCTGGCGACCACGGGTTGGTTCGAGATACCGCGAAAGTTGTCGCCTGCAGCGGCAGTATCGAAAGGTGGCAGCCGCATGATATGATTTCACTTGTTAACTCATTTGGAGTCTTTATCAATGCACTTGTGCCGGTCCGTTCTCCTAAGTGTCGCTTTCTCCTTTCTCACTGTTTCAGTTTCGGGAGAGGAATCGCTCTGGCTTGAAGCGGAGCATTTCGATGGCATTCGCGGCTATTGCTGGCCCATGGGCAGGCCCGAGATGAAAAAGACGGCGGGAAATTGGGGACTGTCGGGGCCGGGATGGGCGGCGGAATGGAACCAGGGGGGCGAAAGCGGGTTTCTGTCGATTGCCACGGCGGCCGACGACGATAAGGCGGTCGTGTCGAAGACCGTCGAAATTCCCATCGCGGGCACATATCACGTTTGGGTGCGCTATGGCGATTGGCGGGAGAAGACCGAGCGGTTCCAGATTCAAATCGAACAGCCGGGCCGAAAGCCGTGGGAAGGCAAATACGGCGAAAATCCGGTGGTCGAAGAAGATAACGAGATGAAGCTCTATTGGACCTGGGCATTCGGCTGGGGGAGCGCGTCGGCAGCGCTAGAGAAAGGGCCGGCTGCGATCAAGCTGCTTTCCACCACGAAAGACCCCGAGCCGCGGCAGGTCGACGTGATCGTGCTAACGACGGATAGCGGTTATCGCCCGCTCATCAAAGATCGGCCCAAGTCGCCCGCCTGGCGAATTCTCGACGGTTACCGCGGCGGTATCTCGCCGGAGCTGGAGCCACTTGCCCGCCGCCGCCCGAACTTCGCCCAGCCGGCGAGCTACGAGCTTCCGGCCGACTGGAAATTGCATACGTTCAAGGACAAGGGTTTTCTCTATCTCTGGAACATGACGCATACCAGTGCCAAGGATACCTGGCTTGGCGACAAGCCGGACAAGGTGAAGTTCCCATACAACGTGGCGGATAAGGATGTCCGCGAGCAGTTCGAGAAGAAATATGCCGGACGCGACGACGTGCCGATTTTCTCGGACCCGCGTATCGTGCCTACGTTCCATGGCTCGGGGCCGGGCATCTTTGCGACCGATCCCACGACGGGCGACGTGCTCGAATCGGGACAGCGATTCGCCCGCTGGCTCGACCAACATCCGGATCGTCCCTGGGCCATGATGATGAATTACCACCCGGATGTGCTCATCGGCGAGAAGGGCATCGCTCTGTTTCAGAAGTACCGCGACCGGTATGTCGGCAGTATCGCCGGTGAGAGTCTCGGCTACTTCTATCCCGATCCGGAAAAGATGAAAGCCGCCACCGTCGGCGCAGCCACGCGGCGGCAACTGGTCGAGGCATTTGTGCCGCTCACACTGGGCTCCAATCGCGAAAAGTATCAAAAGGTCTTTGGCCGCGACCTCGATCCCAATCCATTTATCGACGTGATTTCCTGCCTCAGCGTCGGCAATATCGTCTATGCTCCGCTGGCGGCCGATTGGGGAGCCCGGACGATCGGCTACGAGTCGTCGACCGCGACGTCGTCGATCCTGCCGATGCGGTGGGCCTTCATGCGCGGGGCGGCCCGGCAATGGGGAACGGCGACGGCGACCTACCGCAGTTGCAACTTCGGCGATTCGAGCACGATCTTCAGCGACACGCAGAGTTATCACTCGCCCAAGAATATCCTCGACAATTACTACAGCGTTTTCAGCGGCGCGGGGATGACGTGGTTTAAGTTCGACATCTGGTACCAGTACATGGCCGGCTCGTCGATGTTCTACCATGAGCAGGGGTTTGACGAATTCTGGCAGCCGGGCGGCACCACCGCGGCCGGCCTGCACGACGTGCAACTCTCCCCCAAGGGGAAGCTCGTCGACCGCTTCCTTCGCGTCACCGCCACCGAGCCCGACCGGGGCGACCCCTATACGCCGATCGCGCTCTTGATCGATTACGCCCACGGCTGGGAGCCGGCTCCATTCTGGCCCAACAGCTTCAAGAACTGGCACGGGCACCAGGAGAAATTCCTGTTTGGCGATCACGAAAAAATGCTGGAGCAGTATTTCTGGACAGCCTATCACCCCATCGGCCCGGAGAGCGAGAAGCCGATCACCGGCACGAATGAAGTAAACGTACCGGGCGTCTACGGCGATATTTTTGACGTGATCTTCGCCTACCCCGACGCGAACAAGTGGCGGACCATCGACAGTTATCCCGTGGTCATCGCGGCGGGAGACATCGACCTGACCGCGGCCGAAGGGGAGCGCCTGTCGGCGTATGTGAATGCGGGCGGAACGCTTGTCGTGGCGGATACGCATTTGAGTGGCCCGGGAGCGGCCGCGCTCAACCTGCCCGCCGCCGGAGTGGTGGAAGAGAGCGCGGGCTACCACTGGAATCTCGGGGTCACGGGTAGCTCGACCGTCGGTTCCGCGAAGGGCGATGCGGACGAGCTGGTTCCGTCGCAGCTTTACCGCTTTAAGGAGATTCCCATTGCGAATGAGGGGGACCTCGCGCTCGCTAGGACGCCCGACGGCAAGTGCTTTTGCGCGGCAATCGACCGTGGCGCGGGTCGCATCGTCTATCTGTCGGTGCCTCGCGGCTTGGGCGTGGACAAAGCCATTCACCCCGTCGTGCCACGATTGATCGCGCACCTTTCCCGCGGCCTAATGCCAGTCGAAGTCAGCGGCCAGGTGGAATGGCTTGTCAACCGCACCAAGACCGGCTGGGCCGTCACGCTGCTCAACCCCTCCGGGCAGGACAAGCCGCAGCAAGGCATCACTCCCACCGACTACCGGCAGAACAAGCCCGTCACGATCCAGCTTCACGTCCCAATGACAGCGGTCCGCGATCGTTTGCAGCCCGACCTAGCGCTGAAGATCGAAAACGGCGCCGTCAAGTTGGAAGTGCCAGCGGGAGGGGTGAGGATCGTGGAGCTGAAGTGAGGATTCTTGATCCTGGGAATGGAGTGGCAGGCACAAAATCGGGGTAGATGGGATCGAATCGCACAATGCGGTTAAACTTGTTTTTTTGTTCCGCACCTCACGGCTGTTTTGAATGACGCCACCGGCTTGCCGCTTGCCCGGTGGAAATTCACGCTGGCAGCTACAGCTCCACCGAGACCTCCGCCCCCTCGCTGCCTTCGGCAGCGAGGGGGCGGGCGACGTAGGAACGAGGAAGAGGAGGAGCGCGACTCGCTCTTTTAGCAGCCAACGTCACGGACCACCGGGCAAGCCGGTGGCATGATGATATCGCAGCCAACGTCACGGACCACCGGGCAAGCGGCAAGCCGGTGGCATGATACCCTCCCAGCCGATGTCACGGCTGATACGCGGAACTTTCGCGCCCTGTGCGTCGTCAAACCTTGAGTTGGGGCGTTACGGCAACAGAGTCTCCTCAAGGAGCTTTTCCATGAAACGGCTCGCGGTGATGTCGTCTTTTGTAGCAGGGGCGCTAGCGGCGTCGCTCCCGGCCGAAGCCTGGGCGCGGATCAAGCTGATCACTTTGCCCGTGCGCGAACGCGTCGAAATCCAATTGGACAACCCCAACGCCACGCTGGTCGAAGAGGAACGGATCGTGCCGCTGGTGAAAGGGGTCAACCAGGTCGATTTTTCCTGGGCCAACACCCAGATCGATCCCCAGACCATCGTATTCCGCGTCATAGGGCCGCTGGCCGATGAGAAAGGGGCCGATGAGAAAGGGGCCGAAGGGAAAGGGGCTGACCAGAAAGCTGCCGATCCGCTCGACGTGAAAGTGCTCTCGGTGAGCTACCCGCCCAACGAGGCGGCGCTGGTTTGGCAGGTCTCGTCGAGCGACTCCGGCTCGGCCCGCGTGCGGATCAGCTACCTGTTGGGAAACCTGACCAAGAGCTTCAACTACCGTGCTGTGGCGGCGCGCGACGAAAGCACGTTGACGCTGTCGCAATATATGCGGCTGCAAAACCTGGCCAACGAGGCTTTCGGCTCGACCGGTTTGTGGGCCGGATTCGGCCCTCGGTTTTCCAAGCCGATCGGCATCAACCAAACCAAAGAGATGCTGATGGCCAAGTACGAAAAAGTGCCGATCAAGAAGACCTACACCGCCGACGCGCGGGAATTCGGCTACCTCGATCAGCCGCAGCAGAAGTTGCGCATCCCCATGCATTACCTGCTGAAGAACGACGAGGCAAACAAGCTGGGCCAGGCGGCACTTGAAGCGGGCAAGGTGCGGATCTTCCAGGAAGACGGCCGCGGCTCGACCGCGTTCTTGGGCGAGGACTGGGGCCATTTTACGCCTCGCGACGACGAACTGCGGATTTACCTGGGCGTGGCCCAGGACGTGGTCGTGAAGCGAACGATCGACAAGAACGAGGTCCAGCGCGTGGGGGGCAATTTGCACCATCGCGAACTGGTCGTCAAATTCGAGATCGAGAACTTCAAGGATAAGCCCGTCACGCTCGACGTGGTCGAGAGCCTGGCCCATCTCCGCACCGAGGTCCAAGGCGATCCGGGGCGCGACGTCGAATGGGAGCTGGGCGAGGGAACGACGTTTGAAGGCGGGGCAGACAAAGAACGCGGCACCTACGACCAACTCGTGTTCCACGTCGACCTGCCCCCCCGCGCCGCCGACGGCAAGGCGAAGAAGGTCATCCACAAACTCCACGTCCTCCTGAAGAACGAGTGGTAACATGCACAGCACCTATTCCCTCGTTTCTGGCAGACGGGTAGCCGTAAGGGTTGCCATTCTTCTGTGCGCAGTTCTCGTGTGCACAGTTTTCCTATGCACCGTTTTCCTATGCGCAACGGCCGCCCGCGCCGACAACGTCGATCTGTCGACGGTGCCCGACCGCGACACAGTGCAGTTGACCATCTACAACTCCGAAGACCTGACGCTGGTCCGCGAGACGCGAAAGGTCAGTTTCAAGCAGGGGGTGAACCCCTTGCAGTTCAGTTGGGCGGGCACGCTAATCGACCCCACCAGCGTCGAGTTGCGGTTTGGCTCGCACGCCGATCAGCTCGACGTGCTCGACACGACCTTTCCGCACGACAAGCCGCAGGTGTTGTACTGGAACGTGCAGAGCGATTTCGACGGCGAAGCCGAAATTGAGATCAAGTACTTCACCAGCGGCATTTCCTGGTCGGCCGATTATCTGGCGATCGCGAACCAGGCGGAAACGGAGATGGAACTGGAAGGCTTCGTGCGCGTGTTCAACAACTCGGGCGAGGCCTATGAGAACGCCCAGGTGCGGCTGGTCGTCGGTACGATCAACCTGGTCGAGAAAATCGCCCAACTGGCGCAAATTCCAATGTCCCAGGTGGCGCAACTGGAAATGACCCGCCTGAGCGAGTTGCGGTTCAAGAGCGCCGCGGTCCTCATGGATGCTCCGGCCGCGACTTTTGCGGCCCTTGGCGCCGGTGGGGCGATGGAGCCCAAACAGATCGTCAAGGAGGGGCTGAGCGAGTACTTCATCTACACGATCGAAGGGACGGAGACCATCGCCAACGGCTGGTCGAAGCGGATGCGTTCGTTCGACGGGCGCGCCGTGCCGTTTACGATCCAGTACCGTTACCGGCCGAACGAATACGGCGAGCAGCTCGTGCGGATGTACCTGTTGGCCAACGACGAGGAATCGAAACTGGGCACAACGCCGCTGCCCGACGGCATGGTGCGTGTGTTCCGCGACAACGGCCGCGACGGGCTGAGCTTTCTCGTGGCCCAGCCAACCAAATACGTGCCGATCGGCGATAAGATCGAGCTCAACCTGGGCGCCGATCCCGAGGTGATTTTCGAGCTGGTCAAGCTTCGGTCACGCCGCGACGACCTCTGGCTGCAGATCAACGGCACCAACACTTTCAAGCAGGTCAAAGGGGACAAGCTCGAAATCAACGTCAACAGCAGCGTCGTCGGTTGGGACGATCATGCGCTGTTTTCGCAGCGAGTGCGAAACTACTCGGCCAAGCCGATCGACGTGGAGATTCGCCGCGCTTTCGGCGGCCACGCCGCATTCCGCAGCCGGCTGCCGGCCAAGAACCACGACTATCAGACGGTCGAATTTACGGCGTCAGTCAAGCCGGGGGCGAAGGCCGAGTTGACCTACGAATTGATCGTCCACCAGGGACGCAACGCCAAACAAAACAGCGTCACGGTGGAAGACGCCGAGGCGAAACAAAGAGACGCGAAGCCATGAGACACGCCGTTTTGGTTGCCATTTTCCTGTGCACCGTTTTCTTGTGCGCCATTCTCCTGGGCGCAACGGCCGTCCGGGCCGAAAACGTCGTTCTCTCGACGGTGCCCGACCGCGACACGGTGCAGTTGACAATCTACAACTCGGAAGACCTGACGCTCGTGCGCGAGACGCGCAAGGTCAGCTTCAAACAGGGCGTGAACCCCTTGCAGTTCAGTTGGGCGGGCACGCTGATCGACCCCACCAGCGTTCAACTGCGGTTTCTCACGAACGCCGAACGGCTCGACGTGCTCGACACGACCTATCCCCACGACAAGCCGCAGGTGCTGTATTGGAACGTGCAGAGTGAGTTCGAGGGGGAGGCCGCGATCGAGATCAAGTACTTCACCAGCGGCATCACCTGGTCGGCCGATTACCTGGCGATCGCGAATCAGGCGGAAACTGAGCTGGAATTGGAAGGCTTCGTGCGCGTGTTCAACCACTCCGGCGAGGCTTACGAGAACGCTCAGGTGCGCCTGGTCGTCGGGACGATCAACCTGGTCGAGAAGATCGCTCAATTGGCCCAGATCCCAATGTCGCAGGTGCCACTGCTCCCCGAATCGCGCCGCCGTGAATTGCTTACCGAGACGGCGGCGCCTGCGATGGATGCCATGTTGGGCATGTCGGCCGAAGGAGCGGAGAAACAGGCGGATGCCAAGCAGATCATCAAAGAAGGACTGAGCGAGTACTTCATCTACACCATCGAAGGGACGGAAACCGTGCCCGACGGTTGGTCGAAGCGGATGCGCTCGTTCGAAGGGCACGCCGTGCCTTTTACGATCCAGTACCGCTACCGGCCCATGGAATACGGCGAGCAGCTCGTGCGGATGTACCTACTTACCAACGACGAGGAATCGAAACTGGGCACGACGCCGCTGCCCGACGGCACGGTCCGTGTGTTCCGCGACAACGGCCGCGACGGGCTGAGCTTTCTCGTGGCCCAGCCGACCAAGTACGTGCCGATCGGCGACAAGATCGAGCTCAACCTGGGCGCCGATCCCGAAGTGATTTTCGAGCTGGTCAAGCTCCGCGCTTGGCGTGACGACCTCTGGCTGCAAATCAACGGCACCAACACTTTCAAGCAGGTCAAAGGGGACAATCTCGAAATCGACGTCAACAGCAGTGTCATCGGTTGGAACGATCATGCACTGTTTTCGCAGCGGGTGCGCAACTACTCGGCCAAGCCGATCGACGTGGAAATTCGCCGCGCTTTCGGCGGTCACGCCATGTTCCGCAGTCGCCTGCCGGCCAAGAACTACGACTATCAGACGGTCGAATACACGGCGTCGGTCAAACCTGGCGCGAAGGCCGACCTGGCCTACGAACTGATCGTCCAGCAGGGACGCAACGCGAAACAAAACCGTGTCACGCTGGAAGACGCGGACGCGAATCGATAAATGGCCTCGCTCATCTGAACGCTGTGCCGTTGCTCACCCCAGGCGGCGTCAGGGCCGTTCACCTGGAAAGCGATGGGGTTGATTTCTTCGACCGCGGATCGCATCATGAAGCGGCAAGTGCCAACCGGTATGAGGAATGATCAACGATGACTCGGAGTCCGATGCGGACGAAAACTCACGCTTCGGCGGTCGGCTGGAGTGTCGTTGCTTTGGTTCTCTGGTCCAGCATCCTTCGTGCGGAAGGTGAGGAAACGCCCCAAGACTTGAGGCCGATCGGGGGGCGGTGGTACGTGAAGCCGGGCGACAAGCCCGTCTACTTCTACCTCGATGGCGAGCGGTTCGTCGACCTGTTCTCGTACCATGCTCAGGACTCGAACAAAGATGGTATCGACAACCTGCGGCTGAGCCATGACGAGCACGTCCTCATCATCCAGAGCCAGGGGTATCCGAATCATCCCACCGCCATCTTTCCGAACAGCGACAATCCGAACACGATCCGCGTCCAAGACTTCACGTTCCGGTTGCCCCTCGAACCGAAACTGGCGGACAAGATCACGCGATTGCCCAGGGGGCCCATCGGCACGGCGTTGAATGGCGTGGTCTTCTTCAACCCCTTCGAGGAGCAAGGGAGGAATGCCGTCGAGGGCTACTCGGAAGTCTGGCTCGACTCCTGCTGCGGGCATCCTCAACAGACCGGAGTCTACCACTACCATAAGTATCCGAGCTGCGTGAAATCGCCCTTTTCCGACGATGGCAAGGGGCACTCGCCCGTCATTGGGTTCGCTTTCGACGGCTTTCCGGTTCATGGCCCGTTCGAAGACGCGGGCAATAGCGCCAAGGATCTCACGGGCGACCAGGCACTGGACGTGTGCAATGGTCACCAGGATCGCTCGCGCGGATATCACTATCATGTCACGCCGGGACGCTTTCCCTATATTCTCGGCGGCTACGCGGGAGTTGTCGAACCTTCGAACAACCGCGCCTTGGCGCGGGCGGCGACCGGCGCTATTGAGAACAACACGCAGCCGGGCACTCGCATGGAGCAAGTCATCGCGGCTGTTCGTCCCGGCATTGCCGCGCGAGGCAAAACGCACTCAGTCAGGTTCGAGCTGACCCCCGAGAACGCGCGCCGCCCGCTGCCTACCGGCAAGCCAAGCTGGGTGCAGGTCGGTCCGTTCGAGGCGACGAGAATCGCACGAGAGGGGAATATCGTGACGGCGGAAATTGCGATTCCCGCGGACGCGTCGATAGGAGTCTTTCTCGACTGCCATCTCGAATTTGGCAGTGGTCCGAATCCAATCGTCATCAAGAAGAACGACGTGCTTTGCGTGGCGGAGTGACGGTGAATCGACGCCGTTTTCGTTGGTCGATGCCAGTCGGAAGTAGGCGTCGTGAGAATTAAATATATGAACATCTGTGTGTCCGATACCTTGGGAGATGTTTCCATGAAGCGCTGGATGGGGATGCTGGGAGTATTGGCTATCGCCGGAGTGGCAACAGCGATCGCGCAACCACCCGAAGGCTCCGGTGGCCAAGGTGGACGCGTTGGACCGCCTGGCAGTCGTCCTGGTGGCGGAGGTGGGCCAGGTCGAGAAGGGCCTGGTAACGGCGGGCGACCGCCGAGTCCTGTCATCGAGGCCCTCGATGCCGATCATGATGGTGTGATTTCCGCTGAGGAACTGAAGAACGCCACGGCGGCTTTGTCGATGCTCGACAAAAACAAGGACGGCAAACTCTCCGACGATGAGCTCCGTCCCCTGGGCGGTGGTCGCCCGGGCGCGGGCGGCCCTCCCGGTGGCGGACTTGGAGAAGCACGCCGACCAGGCGGTGGTCCCGGCGGCTTACGACGTGGGCCCGGCGGACCGGATGGTGCCGAACGTGGCCAGGGCGGAATAGGCGGTCAACGCCGACCAGGTGGTTCAACAGGCGGGCAGGGACCCGGCGATCCAGAGCGGATGTTGCGTCACGCGATGGAATTCGATGCCGACCAGGACGGCAAGCTCAGCAAGGACGAACTGAAGAAGTTCGTCGAAGACTTCGTCGAACGACATCCTGGGCCCGGTGGCGAAGACGGTCCGGAAGGAGCTGGCCCACGAGGTGGCGAACGTCCAGAACGGCCTCGACGTCCGGAGTGAAGGCCTCGACGTGCCTCGACGTTCGTGGTGGTCGACAGGAGTCGCGCAGCGGCGGGGCCTGACGCCGATTGGGCCTTTTGCCTCGGCGCCAAGGTGGTGGACAACCTGGCGCGCGTGCAATAAGCTGGCTGACTTGGAGCGGACTGCCCTGACATCGGCAACAGGCACCGCTCGAACTCAAGCAGGTTACAACCCATGCATTTGCCAGTGGCACAAGAGCGACCGCTTCCTGACCTGGAAATCAAAGACGCCCAGGTCATTTTCAACACGGTTTGGGAAAACCTTGAGGAAGAAGTCGGCCATCAAAACCTGACGTTTCCCAAGGAGATCATCCTTCTAGGAGGAGCCCCCGGCGCCGGAAAAGGGACCCAAACCAGGTTCATCATGAAGGCTCGCGGACTCACCCGCCCGCCGATCGTCGTCAGCGAGCTGCTGGTGACCCCCGAAGCGGAAAAGATCAAGGATCAGGGAGGGATGGTTGGGGACAAAGAGGTTGTCGGCATCCTCTTGCGCAAGCTCTTGCAAGAGGAATTCCGGGACGGGGCTTTACTGGATGGATTCCCGCGAACACGAGTGCAGGTGGAGTGTCTGAAACTGCTGGTCGAACAAATCGACAAACTGCACAATGAATTCGAAGACACTCCCCTGGCAATTCGCTTCCGAAGGCCCACCATACACGCCATGGTCCTGTTTGTCAGCGAGCGGACCAGCATCGAGCGCCAGGTCAAACGCGGCATGCAGATCGCCGCCCACAATCGGGAAGTCGAGGAAACGGGCGTCGGGGAACTGATCGAACTGCGCCCCACCGACTTGAGCGAGACATCCGCGCGGCGAAGGTACCAGGTATTCAAGGAACAGACCTGGGACGCGCTGCAGTCGTTGAAGGACCTCTACCACTACCACTTCGTCAATGCGGAAGGGCCGATTGACGAAGTCGAGGCAAACATTCTCAAGGAGCTTCAGTACCAGAGCTCGCTTGAGCTGGAGCCCCGCACCTACGACCGCTTGAGTCCGCTTCCTCTGGCCGAGGAGATTATTCTTCATGCCCGGCAGGAGTTGGTAAAACGCCTCGACAGCTACGAATTGGGGCACACCGATCTCTTCATCCGCACCGTCGAGATCATCAAGGCGAAGTTCATGCCGATCATCACCCGCCACGCACTCTCGGGCCGGTCGGTCGTCAACTCGGAAGACCCCATTTTCGAAGACCCTCTCGCGCTCTCGATGTTGATCGACATTTTTTCGGAACGGGGTTTTCATGCCGTCGTCGACAAGCATATCCAGGAGATTCCCGAGCGGGTGGACCTCGAGACCGGTCAGATTTACGGGCGCACGAAAGCCGTTTACCGGATCCAGATTTCCTTCAAGGGATCTGAAATACGCAGGGGCAATAAATAGTCTTGCGCGATTTTTGGAAATGTCTCCACAGCCGCCCGTAAGAAGTCTCCTCCGGCGGCGGCCTTGAAACCGCATCAGGTGTTTTCGCCGCTGGCTTGTATAGGATGAAGCAAGCACCGCCATCGAGTACAATCAGCCATAGTGCCTGGGAAGGGTGTGGCATGGCGTCGCCCGATTGTACGCACACGCAGTATGAACGACAAAGAACCGCTGGCAGTGACGGGTGCTTTCGCGGCCCCAGAGCGGAATCAGGGTACTGATGCCAAGCCGCCGAGTTTTCCGGCGCGGATCGGCCGGTACAGGGTTGAACGGCTGCTGGGTCAGGGGGGCTTCGGTCTCGTCTTTCTGGCCTACGACGAACAACTTGACCGGCGGGTGGCGGTCAAGGTGCCCCACGCCAGGCTGCTTTTCAGCCCCGAAGATGCCCAGGCGTACCTTTCTGAAGCCCGTACCGTGGCCAACCTCGATCACGCCCACATCGTGCCTGTTCACGATGTCGGTAGCACCGACGAATTCCCCTGCTATGTGGTCTCCAAGTACATCGAAGGGGGCAATCTATCGGCAACGCTCAAGCAGTCTCGCCTGTCGATTGCGCAAGCCGCCGAACTGGTGGCGACGACTGCCGAGGCCTTGCACTACGCGCACAAGCAGGGGCTTGTTCACCGGGATGTGAAGCCGGGAAACATTCTGATCGACAAGAGTGGGCGGCCGTTTGTGGTCGATTTCGGGCTCGCCCTGAGGGAACAGGACGTGGGCAAGGGGGCGAAATTCGCCGGCACCCCCACCTATATGAGCCCCGAACAGGCCCGTGGCGAAGGCCACCGGGTCGATGGTCGAAGTGACATCTTCAGCTTGGGCGTGGTCTTTTATGAATTGTTGGTCGGGCGTAGGCCCTTCACTGCAGACAGCGAGGAAGAGCTGTTGGAGCAGATCACGACACGCGAACCTCGCCCGCCCAGACAGTACGACGACAGCATCCCCAAGGAACTCGAGCGGATATGCCTCAAGGCGATGGCCAAGCGAGCGGCCGATCGCCATACCACTGCATTTGACCTGGCCGAGGACCTTCGGCACTGGATGCGGGAGCAGGCGTCGGGCGATCGGCGTCATGAGTTCGGCGTGGAAACGGATAGGCGCGTGGGAGGCGTTAACCCCCCGGTGGTATCGCCAGCGACGGCCATTCCCGAGATCGTAACGCGTAACACAGATCGACCAACGTCCTCTTCTCCGACCGACTCCGTTACGCCTTCGACTCCGACCTCGTACGCCCCGATCAAGATCGTGCCGAAAGGCCTGCGTTCATTCGACGAGCACGACGCCGACTTCTTCTTGGAACTGCTGCCCGGCCCCCGAGACCGGAACGGCTTGCCCGACAGTCTGCGGTTCTGGAAAACCAAGATCGAAGAAACCGATGCCGACAAGACATTCTCGGTGGGGTTGATGTACGGGCCTTCGGGTTGCGGCAAATCGTCGCTGGTCAAGGCGGGATTAGTGCCGCGACTGCCCGAGCAAATCATCGTGGTTTATCTCGAAGCCACCGCTGCCGAGACGGAGCTTCGTTTGTTGAATTGCCTGCGGAAGCGTTGTCCTGCTCTGCCCGATAACTTATGCCTCAAAGACGCACTGGCCGTCTTGCGTCGGGGGCAAGGAGTCCCAGCGGGTAAGAAGGTGCTGATCGTGCTCGACCAATTCGAGCAGTGGCTGCACGCCAAGAAAGACGAGAAGAACACCCAGCTCGTGCAAGCCTTACGCCAATGTGATGGGACTCATCTGCAATGTGTCGTGATGGTGCGGGACGATTTTTGGCTCGCGGTCAGCCGGTTCTTGCGCGAATTGGAAGTTCGCCTTGTTGAGGGGCATAACAGTGCTTTGGTCGATCTCTTCGACTTGGATCACGCCAGAAAAGTGCTGGCGGCGTTCGGGCAGGCATTCGGCAGGCTTCCCGAACGTTTTTCGGAAAACACGGGGGAACAAAAGGAATTTCTGAAACAGGCGATCCGCGGCCTCGCCCAGGAAGGCAAAGTCATTTCGGTGCGATTAGCCCTGTTTGCAGAGATGATGAAGGGCAAGACATGGACGCCGATCACGCTCAAGGAAGTCGGTGGCGCGGAGGGGGTCGGCGTCACGTTCCTTGAAGAGACGTTCTGCGCGGCCACCGCTCCCCCGGAGCACCGTTACCACCAGAAAGCGGCAAGAGGCGTTCTGAAGGCCCTCTTGCCCGAATCCGGCGCTGACATCAAAGGCCACATGCGGTCGCGGCAGGAATTGTTGGAGGCGTCCGGTTATTGCGAACGTCCGCGGGAATTCGACGAACTGCTGCGCATTCTGGACGGTGAAATCCGCCTCATCACACCGACCGACCCGGAGGGCAGGGATGAAGGCGGAGGAGCAAAGGATGCGCCCGACGAGCCTGCCGATTCATCCTTCAGCCCCCCGCCTCCATCATTGCTTTACTACCAACTGACGCACGACTACCTCGTGCATTCACTACGCGACTGGCTGACCCGCAAGCAGCGTGAAACCCGGAGCGGTCGGGCCGAGCTGCGGCTCGCCGAGCATTCTGCGGTGTGGAACATCAAACCCGAAAACCGCTACCTGCCCTCCTGGTGGGAACACCTCAAAGTGCGGCTGTTCACCGACAAACGGAAGTGGACCGAGCCGCAGCGAAAGATGATGGGCAAGGCGGCACGGACGCACGCCCTTCGCTCGCTAATCGTAGCGGCGTTATTGGTTGCAGCCACGGCCACCGGCTTGAGTATTCGCAATGCGGTCGTTCGTGAGCGCGACCGGATTGCGGCGGCCAACCTGGAGAAGCAGAATCTGACCCGCGCCGAAGGGCTGGTCAAAGGACTCGTTAGCGCCGACATCGACCAGGTTCCACCGATTGTGCAGGAATTGGACGGCTATCAACCATGGGCGACCGCTTCGTTGGCCGCCCTCGCGGCCACCGTGCCAACGACCGTGGACGAACACAGGGCACAATTGCACGCTCGGCTGGCATTGGTTGCCCGCGACGAGCGACAAGTGGCCCCGCTGGTCGAAGAGCTATTGACCAGCCACGTTTCGTATCTCGGGGTCATTCGAAATCAGCTTGCGCCCTACCGGCAGCGCATTCAAGGCGACCTCTGGGACGTTTTGCACGACGCGAAAGGGAACCCTGCCCGCCGATTCCGCGCCGGGCTGGCACTGGCGACCTACGACACGACCTCCGAACATTGGACGCCCGTCGATTTTACCTTTATGGCCGAGCAATTGGTCGCCGCCAACCCGGAACATCAGGCGCGCATCCGTGCATACTTGCGGCCGCTCAGCGACCGCTTGCTGGGCGATTTGGAACGCATCTTTGCGGTGCCCGAGGCACCGGAGAGCCTTCGACTCGGCGCCGCCAACGCGCTGGCCGAATTCGCAGGCAAAGACGCCCTGCGGTTAGCGCGCTTGCTTTCGGACGCAACACCCGGTCAGTACGAGATCCTGTATCCGCTCGTGGCGGAAGGTCGCGACATCGCAACAAGGCAGTTCCTCGACTTCTTAGTGCGCGAAGTGCCCTCCGCGGACCTGCCACCGATTGAACGAGTGACTCTGGGCCAGCGGCGCGCCGGCGCGGCCATCACCCTCTTGCGGCTAGGCGAACACGAGTCGATTCTGGAAGTGCTGCGAGTCCAGGACGACCCGGAATCGCTAACGCAGTTCGTGCATCGCTGCCGCCAACGCGGTGTCTTGCCCGCCCAACTGCTCGAATGCGTGCGAAATGCCGATGTTTTGCGGCAAACCAAAATCGGCGCCTCGCGTCGGGTCGAAGACGGCGTGTTGTTCGGCCTGTTGCTGGCTCTGGGCGAGTTCGAGTTGGCCGACTTGCCACCTTCGCAGCGCGACGCCTTCGTCGACCAACTGGCGAATTGGTATGGCAGTGATCCAAGTTCCGCCATTCACGGCGCGACAGGCTGGCTGCTGCGATTTTGGAAGCAGGATGAGCTGGCAAGAAAGGTCGACCAGACGCCTGTGCCGTACAGGACTGACTGCGAATGGTATACGCTGCAACTCGCAGTGCCGCCTTCTAGCGGTGCCCCCAAAGTGGACGCAAACGCATCCCCAACCCCTTTGCCCTCGCCGCCTGAAGGCGGAACTACGAACATTTGCATCACGTTCGTCGTCTTTCCGCCTGGCAGTTACCTGATCGGCTCGGCAACGGACGAAGCCGACCGACAGGGCAATGAGCCACGTCACGCGGTCAAGTTGACGCGGCCGATTGCGGTGAGCGACCGGGAGATCACCTGGGAACAGTACAATCCGTCGGACGGTGGTAGTCATCACGACGCCGTCGAAAAGCGGTTCGGGCACACGCTCACACCCCAAGACCCGGTCTTCGGCGTGAGTTGGTACGAGGCGGTTGCTTATTGCCGATGGCTGACGAAATTCGCGGGTATGGCCGAGGACGATCAGGCATATGCCAACCCAGCGTCGTTGGATGCCGAGCAGTTTCCCACCGACCCTGATCCAGAGGCGGCCGGAGCGCCACGAAATTGGCCCTTGAGTCTGGCGAAGCGGGGCTTTCGTCTGCCGACGGAGGCCGAGTGGGAGATCGTCGGCCGAGGTGGGACGAGCACGGCGTACTCGTTCGGCAACGACGCGCTACTGTTGAGCAGTTATGGATGGGCACAGAAGAATTCCGAGAAATGGTCGCATGCCGTGGGCGGGCTGCGACCCAGCCCGCGTGGCTTGTTTGATATTTTTGGGAATTTGTACGAATGGTGCCACGACTGGTACAGTGACTATGCCATCGAAGCGCTCTGTGAAGATCCGATGGGGCTCGCGGAGGGCTCTTACCGCGTGTACCGGGGCGGCGGCTGGGATCTCGACGCCGTGTACTGCCGCGCGGCAAATCGCGGGAGCAACCAGCCGACGAACCGCGGAAACTCCCTCGGCTTTCGTATCGCCACAGTTCCGCTCATCCAAGCCGACGATCCAGCCAAGCAGGCCCTGAACGAAATACCTGCACCGTCGGCGGTCTTCCCGTAAACTCAATCGTCGGGATTTGCTGGGTGAGACGGCCTGCTGGCTATGGTTGAGGTAATCCGTGGCAATCCAGCGGTAGTCAGGCTCGGCAACAGTCTCCCTGCTGCGCGCTTTGAGGCCAACCAACTCGAGGAGGATCGCGGTTCGGCCCACTGCCGCAGGGTGAGCGGCCCGGCAAGTCGGTCATTCCAATGGTTTAGCAGCACTTCGAAAAAAAACTCAAGTCCGAGGCGCGCCTTTGCTGGCGATTTACGTTCTAACTTGAGGTTAATCTTGCCGTGACAGGGCGAGTGTCGGGGGGTGGGCTGCCCAATTCAGGAGCGGGCGGCGGGGTGGGACGTTTCCATTCGCTTGACGTCGTTGTTGACGCTTGTTAAATCTGAAGAGCGGTACAGTTTGGACGTGTCGTTGAAGAACTTCGCATTGCACGCATTCCCTTTTTTGAAGGTGGAGTTCCCACGCCTATGAAAGGTCACCCTCTAGACTTGTGGCGATGGTGGCAGGCAAAACTTGCTACCGCAGCCCGTCGAACGAAGAAGCGGCGGCAAGCGCCGCGGCGACTGCCGGTGGACGGCCGCGTCGAAATGCTCGAGTCGCGCCAATTATTGACCGTGACTTATAACGGCGGGGCGTTGCTAACCAACGTCGAAGCCCAGGCCGTCTATCTTGGTTCCGACTGGGGCACGAATGCGGCGCTGAAAACCCAGGCCCAGGCGACCGACCAGTTCTTGTCAACTTTGGTGAACGGCCCGTACATGAACATGCTTGCCAATGCAGGCTACGGCGTCAGCACCGGTACTGCAAGCGCGGGCGCTGTCGACAACATCAGCATCAACAAGAGTGTCTCGCTCACCGATGCACAGATTCAGTCCGATCTGGAAACAATGATCAGCGGCGGCCAGGTGCAGGCCCCGGATGCCAATCGCTTGTACATGGTTTACGTCGAGCCCGGCGTTGTAGTCAAAATGGGCTCGGCGACCAGCAAGACGTCGTTCCTCGGCTATCACGGCGCTTTTGGTTTTGGTGGCGCCGACATCCACTACGCCGTAATGCCCGCCCCAGGCACGCCAAATCCGAGCCCCGGTTCGCAGGGCTTCGGCTCCGCGTTCGATGAACTCACGGCGGTCAGCTCGCATGAATTGGCCGAAGCGGCCACCGACCCGAACGTCAATTACAAGACTATTGGCTGGTACGATTTCCAACAAAACGGCGAGATCGCCGATCTTACCCGCCAAACGGCGACGATCAGCGGCGCCAATGGCGTGAATTACGTCGTGCAGGATGTCGTCAACCAGAACGATCAGGTGATCAGTCCCAGCTCTTCGACTCCGACTCCGACTCCCACGCCGACACCAACCCCCTCGCCCAGCCCCAGTTTGACGGCCCCCAGCTTACAGGTCAGCGCGGCGTCGTCGACGGTGGCCCAGCTTTCGTGGAGTGCGGTGAATGGAGTGCAAGGTTATAACGTCTATCTGGTGAATGGAGGCCAAGACGTACTTTTGGGATCGGTCGGTCCGTCCAGGACTTCGGTCCAAGTGACCGGCATCACGCCCGGCGCGACGGAATCGTTTATGGTGGAGGCATACAACTACAACGATACCCCACCTGTCGCCGATTCAACTGTCGTGAGCGTGACGATGCCGGCTCCTCCCGCTCAAACGCTTACTGCCCCGCAAGTGACTGCGAATGCGGCATCCGCCACGAGTGTCGTGCTTAGTTGGGGCTCGGAGCCGCAAGCGACCGGCTTTAACATCTACTGGTCGAACGGTTACCGCGCCGTGTTCCTAGGAACGGTCGGAGCTTCGACGACCAGCGTTACCATCACGGGCCTGCGAACCGGTTCCGGTGCATACTTCCTGGTTGAGGCCTTCAACAGCGTCACGCGTGCCGACTCGCAGTGGGTTTATGTGGCGACGCCGTTCTCCACGATCGGAAGCAATGCGGCCTTCGGCCAATATGCCGAGCAACAATCGAGCAATGCCGGGGTGGGGGGCAGCACCGCGCCATCAGTCGTCGCCAACGCAAATGGCCATCACTGGTGGCGCGAGTAGTTCAACTGGCCCTGCGTCCCGATTTAGAGCGTCGTTCGGGCTTGGGCGTGGGCACGAACGGCTGGGTGCGGTCGGCCGGTGGTTCGCAGGAGGCTGTCGCAGTAGCGGACATCTTGTTCGGTCCGAGCGTGAGCAGCCCCCGCTGCACGTAGCTGTCGAGGTCTTCCAAGATTACCTTGACCGACTGGTAGCGGTCCTCGATAAATCGCGCCAGCATGCGGTCGATGATCGTGGCCAACGGCCGGGGCGTTTGGGGCGCTACGTCGAGCAGCCGAGGGGGGTCGTGCTGCGTCACTTTCAGCAGCATGGCCGTGGCGCTGCGCTCCTCGAAAGCCAGCCGATTGCTGAATAATTGAAAGAAAGTCGCGCCGAGAGAGTAGATATCCGAGCGCTCGTCGGCCTCGTCTCCGAGGGCCTGTTCGGGTGAGATGTACTGCGGGGTGCCCATCACGGTCCCTTCCACGGTCACAGCCAGCTCGGGTTCGCGTGCCTGCTTCAAGAGTCCAAAGTCGCTGATCTTCACGTCGCCGTCGGCGGTCAGGAGCAGATTGTGCGGTTTGAGGTCCCGGTGCAGAATGGCGCGCTGGTGCGCGTATGCCAGGCCTTGCAATGTCTGGTGGAACCAGCGAATGCCGAGCTCAACCGAAGGTGGTCCCTCGCGCTTGATCCACGACGCCAGGTCGCCGTTGGGGAGGTATTCCATCGCCAACCAGCGCAGCACGGAGCCGTTGGGAGTTGGGGCCGTTCCACAGGCCAGGACCTGCACAATGTAGGGACAGGTGAACGAACCCAAAACCGTAGCCTCGTTCTCGAAACGTGACACCATCTCCGACGTGGCGACGGAAGGAGAGGAGACGATTTTGACCGCTGCCTTGCGATTCAGGCTCCGTTGGGTGGCCAGGTAAACCTCGCTCATGCCGCCGGTCGCCAGCTTGCTCTCCAGACAGAAGTCGCCGAGATTCAGCCCCTCCTTGACCAGCCAGGGAGAAGTCTGGGGTTTGGGGCCGCGTGAGCGGGGGGTCGGACTGAACTGGCTGTCGGACGCGGCCGTCTGGGCGCTCTGTAAATCGCCCTCGGCCAGATGCTTGAACGCAAGGCTCAGTCGGTCGCACAGGTCGTTGGCCATCTCCGATACCGTGCCGCCCCGCCGACTGCAAGCCACCCGCGCCACGTCCACGAAACGGGCCGCGTCGTCGAGCGCGTCGCTGGGGATGTCATCGGGAAGGTAGGTCGCGAGCTGCAGGTCTTGGACGTCGAAGCCGTCGCTGGCCAGTGCCGTTGTGATCGCAGCCAGCACGCCGGTGCGGTCGAAACCGACCACGCAGACTTCGTAACTCTGCCCACCCAGCGGTTTGATCTCGACCCCAACCTGCTGGTCTTCGTCGAGCTGCGAAAGCAACCGCAGGTGGCGGGCAATCTCGGTCGGTGAATAGCGCTCGACATAGCTCTCAGGCATCCTGCGGAAATGATTCTCCACAAGTGCCGTCGGCAATCCGGGGCAGTGCTTCACGACCGAATTCAAAAGGTGGGTCATCGCAAAATGGCGTCTCTGTTCTCGAATCAAGCAATACCCCGTTGGGGGCACACTGACGAGTGCAAACGATGTGCCATTGATCCCAGCCAATGGCGGGGTCGCATTCTTGGTCGCCGAATGTCGTTAAGGCCGCTTTCACCTGCCGCAGAGACGGCATCGGCCGAAAGATCCACTCCGCCAAGGGGTTCCGATATCGGCGCAGCCCATTGGGTTGCCGTCGAAACGTTCCAGGGTTACCTCTTGGCGTAACGACGATCAGATGTGCTGAAATGCACAGAATGCTAACGAATTTAGCATGGTTGGCCGAATTCGCTCATCCATCGGGCAGAGTTCGGAAGCGTCGTCTAGGGTCCTTCACGGTCGTGTGGAGAATCAATTCCCATCGTCCTGCGGGCTCCGTCGGCGGCAGCGTGAATTCAATGCGGTTGCCGTGATCGGCGTTGGACAGCAACAGCGGTGTGTCGCCGTTGATGCCCTCACCGTAGTCATTCACGTCGACGGTCTCGCCCCCGCCCTTCCTTGCCACAAAGCGGGCGGGCTACAATATGAGGTTGCCGGTGGCGTACATCTTCGCCGAATGAATCGACGAGAAAGAGAATTCGCATGTCGCATTTCCTGACCGTGCCCATCAACGCGAACGGGATCATCGTCGACGAGAACATCGACGTCGAAATCAAGATCGCCGCCGTGGCGCCGTTCCGATTCACGGATGTGTTCCTCTATTCTCACGGCTGGTGGAACACAGCGTCGAACGCCGCCAGCGAATACAACATTTTCTCGATCGGTTTCGCCAAGACGTTGCAGACCTTAATCGCCAGCTCGCCCTCGGAGTTTCCCCGCTTCACCAGCGGAATCTCCGCGCTGGCCTTGGGGCTGCACTGGCCGTCGATGATCTCAGAAGATCAGGATTCAGTGAGCAACTTTCTTGAAGCAACGTCCTTTTTCACCATGGAGCACCGGGCCGATGACGTGGGTGAACACGCGGGTTATTCACTGCTGCGTCTGTTGATCGAGGCTCGTCAGGGTCAGCCGCCGCTGCGTTTTCACCTCATCGGCCACAGTTTCGGCTGCCGCGTGCTTGGCTCCGCGCTGGAGGCGTTGGCCGCCGACGCCGCCACGCTGGCGAAAGCGGCCGCGATCAGCGCCGAATTCAACGTCGTACTGCTGCAAGCCGCAGCCGACAGTGATTCGCTCTCTTCCGAAGGACTCTACGGCCATGTGCTGAGCAACATTCCGAACTTGCGGTTGCTCGTTACCACGTCGCAAAACGACACGGCCTTGGGGACCTGGTACCCGCTGGCGCAGAAGTGGGTTCACCTGTTCAGCGATCCCATCGCCGCTCTTGGCTCGGCGGGGCCAACAGGCAATTTGGCGATCGATGTCTCCGATCGCGTGCAGGTGCTAGCTTCGCCGGTGCAACAACCAATGGGTAAGTTCGCTGTGGCGGACCTGACGCCGTTGCACAAAGCGCGCGCGGCGACGGGCACCGCCCCGGCGAGCTTGGGCGGCCAGCACGCCGATATCAACCTGCCCGAGATCTACGAGCTGATTGCGCGGTTTATTGGAAATTAGCATAAATTGGCTTTACAAATTGAAAGATTTCTATCCCTGGGGCAACGGTGGTGCCTCGTAGATGCTGAGTGCCCGTTTCAATCTCAATTGACTCCACGTCCGGATTGTTCGACAATCGCTTGCACCTACACTGGCGAGCATGCGAACGACCGAGCCATGCTGGAACACGTTCCGTATGAGTCGAGTTCGTGAACGTGTCCCCTTCGAATGTCATCCCCCTTTGCAACTTGGGACCTTGACGGATGGAACCGTATTCCGGCATCGACGGCTTCTTGGGGACGCGGGCGTCGATCATGCTCGACGTTGTGTTTCTGGCGATGTTCGCGGTCGTGCCCGTTCTGGGCTGGAGCGTATGGCTCGTCAAGTACCGCCGCAATTTCGCCCTGCACAAACGGGTGCAAGTTGCACTCGGCCTGGTGTTGCTGGTCGCCGTCGCGCTCTTCGAGGCCGATATGCGGATTAATGGCTGGAAGAACCGTGCCGAGGCGTCCGCGTATTTCGACACCTGGGTAGGCAAGGCCCTTGGCGTTCACCTGGTGTTCGCGGTGACGACGGCCCTGCTCTGGGTATTCGTGATCGTGCAGGCGTTGCGGCACTTTTCCAACCCACCCGTGCCGAATGAATACAGCCCGCGACATTTATTCTGGGCAAAGTTGGCGGCGGTCGACATGCTGTTGACCGCGGTGACGGGCTGGGTGTTCTATTGCCTGGCGTTCGTGGCTTGAGAGTACGTCTGATAACTCGCCGCCGCAGCCTCTTGCTCGCCGCAACGGCGCTGACCGCGCTCGTCGCGCTGAACGTGCTGGCCTTTATGCACGCCCGCTCGATGACTCGCTTTGTCGACGCGGGCCCGCGGCCCTCGCGGCCCGACGAAATGTCGCGTGGCGAAAAGCTCAAGGCCCTGTTCTTTGGTGTCAACATCCCCAAACCGCGAAATACGGCGACGCCGGCCGACCACTACCTCACGTTCGAAACGCTTTGCTTTCCCACGGCGCGCGGATTGGAGTGCGAGGCGTGGCATGTGCCTTGTGATGGCGCCAAAGGAATCTGCCTTCTGTTCCACGGCTATGCGAGCTCAAAGGAATCGGTGCTGGACACGGCCGAAGCCTGGCACGCTCTGGGTTACGATGCGCTACTGGTTGATTTTCACGGCAGCGGTGGCTCAACCGGCAACGACACAACCGTCGGATACCACGAGGCCGACGACGTCGCGGCGGCGCTCGATTATGCGCGCACACAGTGGCCCGACTTGCCGCAGGTCTTGTATGGCTGGTCGATGGGCAGCGCCGCGATCTTGCGGGCATTGGCCGTTCATGGCGTCGAACCGGTTGCCGTGGTACTTGAATGCCCGTTTGACCGGCTACGCTCGGCGATCGCCAACCGCTGCGAGCTGGTCGGAATTCCGGCCTTCCCGGTGGCGGACCTTCTGGTTTTCTGGGGCGGCGTCCAACAGGGCTACTCAGGCTTTGGCCATAACCCGGTCGATTATGCCACAAAGGTCGAGTGCCCTGTGCTGATGCTGCAAGGACGGCTCGACCGGCGTGTGACGCCGGAACAAGCGAAGGCGGTTTTCGACAATCTCCGTTGCCGGAAGCAATTGGTCTGGTTCGACGACGTGGCCCACGGACCGTTTCTTGCCGGCGGGGCGGAGCTCTGGCGGCTAAGCGTCGAAGATTTTCTGGTGTTGGCGGAAAAATGACGAACCCCTTGGAACGCGTGCTCGAACCGGAGGTGATGGACGATCCACTGGAGGCGGCCGATTACGACGCGATGGACCACGCGGCGGTCAACGCGGCATTCGCCGCCGATTTTCTGACCGCCGCCTCGGCGGCGGGCGTCGATCTGGCCGATCCGGCGGCAGAAGTGCTCGACGTGGGGACCGGTACGGCGCAGATACCTATCGAGCTTGGCCGACGGCACGCTTTGATCCGCGTTGTGGGGATCGACCTGGCCGAAAACATGCTGGCCCTGGGACGACGCAACGTCGCCGAGGCGGGGCTGGAAACGCAGATCAAGCTGGAGCGAGTCGATGCGAAACGGCTCCCCTTCATCGACCGACAATTCGCGGCTGTGATCTCCAACAGCATCGTCCACCACATCCCTGAACCGCGGGAAACACTAGCCGAAGCCCGCCGAGTCACGAGGCTCGGAGGGTTGATCTTTTTTCGCGATTTGTTGCGTCCCCTCGACGAAGCGACCGTGCGCCAACTGGTCGAGACCTACGCCGTCGGGGCCAACGGCCACCAGCACGCCTTGTTCGAGGCATCGCTCCGCGCGGCGTTGAATCTGGATGAGATCCGCGCACTTGTCGGAGAACTGGGGTTTGACCCGGTCCAAGTTCGCCAGACGACCGACCGCCATTGGACATGGTCGGTGAAACATGGCTGACGTACTCGAACAGCGCTACAGGCCCTTGCGAGGAGGATAATCGCCCTCGGGCAAGAGCCATTTCTCGACCGCCAGGCCCAGTGAGCGGAGCTTGGCGCGGAGCGTGGTCCGCGAAATGCCCAATAACTCCGCGGCTTGTAATTGGTTACCGCGCACATGCCTGAGGACCTCTTCCAATACGACGCGATCGACGGCGGCGTACACCTGGCGGTAAATGTCGGGCTCCGTGCCTTCAAGGAGCTTTCGCACCAAATGCGCGACATCGAAAGTGTCAGTGGCTGTCGCCGCCACCGCCGGGCCAGTAAGCGGATGACCAGGTCGCAGATTCTCGGGAAGGCAGTCGGCCGTGAGGATCTCGCCCGTCGCGTGGAGCATGGCGTACTTCAGCGCGCTTTGCAGCTCGCGCACGTTGCCGGGCCAGCCGTGGGATTCGAGCACCCGCCGCGCATCGGGCATGACTGCGCGGATGCTCTTGCCCAACTCCCGATTGAACTGCCTCAGGAAGTGGTCAATCAACAACGGCAAATCGTCGCGGCGATCGCGCAACGGCGGCAATTGGATCGTGAATCCGTTCAAGCGGTAATACAAGTCCTGACGGAATTTCCCCTCATCGACAAGTACCTGGAGGTTCTTGTTGGTGGCGGTGATCAAGCGCACGTCGGTCTGGATTGTTTCGTTGGCGCCCAAGCGTTCGAATCGCTGTTCTTGCAAGAGCCGTAGGACTTTGGCCTGTGTTGCGGCGCTCATGTCGGCGATTTCATCCAGAAAAATCGTACCGCCTGTGACTTGTTCGAACTTGCCTATCCGGCGTTGGTCGGCGCCAGTAAAGGCCCCTCGCTCATGCCCGAACAGCTCGCTTTCGAGCAATGCCTCGGGAATCGCTGCGCAATTGATCGCCAGAAACGGTTTCTCGCCGCGGCGGCTGTAATGATAAATCGAACGTGCGACCAATTCCTTGCCCGTGCCGCTCTCGCCCAGGATCAGCACCGTGACCTCTTGCGGCGCGACGCGTCCGATCGACTTGTAAACCTCCTGCATCGAAGCGGCGCGGCCCACGATGCGGTCGGTCGGCCTGTCGGTCTCTTCCGCCTCGGCGTCGAACACGGCGGGAACGTGGCTCAAGCGGCTGACGACCAGCGCCTTCTGCACCACTTCGCGAAGATGGTGAAAGTCGACCGGCTTGAGCAGGTATTCAAACGCGCCGCGGCGGATCGCTTCGATCGCCGTTTCCGTCTTGGCAAAGGCGGTGATCACGATGACCGGCAAACGAGGGTCGATCTGGCGAATTCGATCGTAGGCATCCAGCCCCGACATGTCGGGGAGCCGAACATCGAGGATCACGGCGTCGGGCTTTCGTGTGTCTACCAATCGAAGCCCTTCCTTGGCCGTGTTCGCAGAAATCACCTCGAGCGTGTCCGAGCTCAAGCACTTCTCGAGCGAGTAAAGCACGTTGGGTTCGTCGTCGACCACGAGCAACCGCGACATCATGGGGCCCCCAGGGACGCAGCCGCCGCGGGGGCGGATGCAATGTGGGTCTGCTTACTCTTGCGAGCGGTATCTGGCGCCGTCCGCGGAAGCAACACGACGAATTCCGCGCCCCCTTGAGCCCGATTGACCGCCTCGATACTACCTCCGTGCGCCTCGACGATCCGCCGACAGATCGGCAATCCCAATCCGGTGCCCGTCTCCTTGGTGCTCACAAACGGCTCGAAAATGCGGTCGCCCAATTCGGCCGGCAAGCCCTCGCCCGAATCGGCGATGTGGATCGAGCACCAAGATGCGCCATCCTCTTTGAATGGAGCGCCCGCCGCCTGGCGCGAAGGAACCCCGAGATGGGGCTTGAGCAGACCTCGCATTGACAGATCGTCGTCGAGTGCGGCCGACGCCCGCGCGGCCCGATCGTCTTTGGCGACCGCTCGGACTTCGATCACACCACCGACGGGTGCGGAATCGAGCGCGTTGAACAACAGGTTCAGAAGAACCTGGCGGATTTGACCGCTATCGGCTTCGACCTTGACCGGCTGGTCCGGAAGCGCGCAGCGGACGGTTACACGCTGTCGCTCGGCGCGGGCGGAAACCAACTCCAAGGTCTGTGAGACCAGACCACGCACATCGACCGTCGACTTGGCGAGCTGCGGAGGCCTCGCGAAATCGAGGAGGGCTTGAATCGACTGCTCGAGCCGGGTGATTTCCTCATCGACCACCATCAGGTCGCGGTCGCGTAATCCTCCACCGTCGCCCCGCGCAACCGCCGCCTGGACCAGAATCTTCATCGCCATCAGCGGATTGCGCACCTCGTGGGCGATTCCAGCGGCCAATTGTCCGACCGCCGCCAGTTGTTCGCCGCGAAGGACCTCCAGCTCACGCTGCTCTAGCCGTTCGACTACGGTGCCCACATGTTCGGCCATATCGCGCAGCGCCGACTCAAGTTCCTCGAAACCTTCGCCGGCCGAAAGCGTGATCGGGCCGATCACCTCGTTGAGCTTGCCCGCCACCCCATGCACGGGCACACTGAGCTGTACGATCGAGCGACTGACGCCACGAGCGATGCCAAAGCCCGCCAGCAGGCCGCCGACCGAGCCGCACACGCCCAAAAGCAACAGCGCGAGCCCCATCCGGTTGGCCGACCGTTGGCTTTGTTTGCTGGAATTTTCGACGATGTGGCGGAGGTACTCGACATACTCCCGGGTCGGGGCGAAGATTTCGGCTTGCATGACTTCGTCGACCATGGTCCCCAGGGAGACTTGCGAATCGCCATGCTCGAACCGCTCGGTCAACTGATCCACCTTGCTAAAAAAGTTCTGGCAACCGCGGTCGACCTTTGCCACCAATTCCTGTTCCTTGGCGTTTCGTGCGAGGCTCTTGGCTTGCTTGAGAAGATCGGCGGTCCGCGCACGTAGGGTTGGGATATCGTCGAGGGGTTTCCGATCGTGCAACCGCAAGTACCGGTTCAGCCGGTTTCGAACTTCGCGCATTTGTATTTCCAAGTCCTCGGCCGTCAACATGCTCGAAACGTCGCTGGCCAACAACTCGGAGTTCTGCTTCTGCTGGCTGTGGACGTACCAGGCAGCAACCACGCCAACCGCCAATAGCAACAAGCTCACGCCGACCATGGGGGCCGCCATCCGCAAAATGAACCGTGTACTCATGGAAATCTGTTTCATCGACTTCTCGCGGCTGGTCAATCGATGGCCATCGCGGACAGTAATTGTCCAGCTAATTCATGGTATTAGGTTTGGCTGGCGCCTTCCACCGTAGCGATAAAGCCGGTATTTTTCACGCTTTCGACCGCGTTCGGCGCTGCGACACGTGCTGGCTTGCCTCAAGGATCAAACTCGCCAACCATATGAGAGCAAAGATGGGGCCGGAACCGCTTCGACTTGTGTCTGGGCACTAAAGAAGGCAACGGTTCGGCCTAATGCGCGCGTCGCATTGGTGAGGAGCGAATGAGCTGACTGGTGCCGCGCGTCCCACTCGGGTGAGCCAGCGGGGTCTGACCGTTCAATCGACGATGTGGCGGCGGAAAGAGACCGCAGAGGCGCATCGTCGCCATGCGGGGGAATCGGGCCTAGGATCGAGCAGACCTCAAGCCGTTCCCTGCAAACCTTCGGCCAGCTTGGCGAGCGCTTCGGTTTCGATTTGCCGAACGCGTTCGCGAGTGAGTCCAAGTTGCTCGCCGATTTCCTTGAGTGTGCGGGGTTCGTTGTCGGACAAGCCAAAGCGCAGGCGCAGGATCGTGGCCTCGCGCTGGTCCATGGTCTCAAGCATCCGCATCACGTGGGTCATGTCGTCCCCGTCCTGCATTTCATCTTCGGGGCTCTTGGCGCGTTCGTCCATGACCATTTCACCCAACGACCAACCCGCCTCGGCCTGGTCGGTCTGCGGCGTCGAGTTGTAGATTCGAATCGCCTTCTTGATGATCGGCAGCTTCTTCCGTGGCAGACCGAGCACCCGTGCGATCTCCTCGGGCGTCGGCGTACGACCTAATTCCTCGGACAGTCGTACGGTCGCTCGCCGCCACTTACTGAGCAGTTCCACCATGTAGGCCGGAATGCGGATCGTCTTGGCTGTGTTGATCAGCGCTCGTTTGATCGACTGTTTGATCCAATAGCTGGCGTACGTGGAAAATCGCGTTCCCATCGCCGGGTCGAAGCCCTCGACGGCGCGCAGCAGACCAAGGTTGCCCTCTTCGATCAGGTCTTGAAGGGCAAGGCCCTTGCCGGTATAGCCACGCGCGATGTTGACTACCAGCCGCAGGTTGGCGCGGACCATTCGGTCGCGAGCCTCGATGTTGCCCTGGCCGATCGCCACCGCCAAATCCTGCTCATCGCGGGCCGAAAGCAACGAGGTCTCGTTGATTTCCCGCAGGTAGGTTTCCAATGGCGATTGGACCGCGGGACTCGTTCTGCGTCGTGTTTTCGGCATCGGGCTAACCAAACCGCTGAAGCGTTGGGGCGGGGATGAACCACCACAACTATCGTCGCCCACTGCGGCCATTCTGCAACCAACAGAGCAGGCGACAAGCTAGGCCGGATGTACGCCGCCTTCGGGGGTTGCCGGTCACAACGCCCCCCGTTGGCGGTGAGCACGACCATTCCGATTCTCCGCCGGGGGTCGTGCCAAGTTTGCCAGCTTTATCGTCTTTTGGCGCGAGCGCAAGGCATGGCGAGATGATCCAACATCTGTTTTGGGCGTGCATTCAAATCAGCTCTTATCCGGCTGTCGATCGTGTGGCATCGGAAATAACGATGGAAGCGGCTGCGACTGAATTAGCGCAATCGCACACCTGAACGGAAGGAACGACGAGAACACGAAACCGTTCGACACGCGCTACCAGGCAAAGCCGCCCAGCGGGCGGTAGAATGGCAGGTGGGTAATCGATGGGATAGGGCAGTTCACGAGGTCAAGCGGTGTCCGCGGTTTCAGCCAGGTTCCATTTGCAATTCGTGATCGCGATCGACCCTTCGTTGACTCGCGGCTGGGTGGTCGTGTTGGCCACAATCATCGCATGCGCCGGTTGCGGTGATCCCGCGTCACCGGCGGCGTCTCCCACGACACCGGCGCGGGAAGACGTAATTGCTCAAGGAAAAGCCCCCGCGACACGCGCTGCGAGGCCCAAACCGCAACCAACGAAGCATGCCCAGACGGTGCCTCAGGCGGAGAATCCCAACGAAGCTGTGGAACCCACCGGTGAGGCCGAATCCTCAAACACCGCACCTGCCGCTAGCGCCGACGGCGCCATCACGGTGCCGCGTGAGGTCGATGAAAATCGAGCCCAGGCCCACGGTATTCGCAAGCTGACAGGTCGCCACCTGACGTTGTTCACCGACTTTCCAATCGACGCCGAGATCGAGCAACTTCCTGAACTGTTCGATCAGGCCGTGCCGCAATGGTGCGGTTATTTCGGACTGGATTCAGAGATCGCTGACGCGTGGCGTGTGCGCGGACACCTGATGAAGGAGAAGGAGCGCTTCCAGGCATCGGGCCTGTTACCCGACGACTTACCCGAATTTGTCAATGGCTATTCGCTTCCGAACGAGATCTGGTGGTACGACCGGTCGAGCGATTACTACCGCCGCCACTTGATGTTGCACGAGGGGACACATGCCTTCGTGTTTATGGCGCGGGGCACATGCGGCCCACCGTGGTACATGGAGGGAATAGCCGAGTTGCTTGGGACGCACACCCTGGAGAACGGCAAGCTGCGACTGAGGGTGTTCCCCACTCGCCCCGACGAGGTGGAGTCTTGGGGCCGGATCCGTCTGGTCCGCAACGCCGTCGCCGACGGGCGTTTGCTGCCGCTGGCCGAGATCATGGCGTATGGACCGGGCGTTCACTTGCAAACCGAACCTTACGGTTGGTGTTGGGCGGCTTGCGCGTTTCTCGACGGCCACCCGCGCTATCGCGAGCGGTTCCGAAGGCTGTCGGACGAATTGCCGCAGAAGGAATTCAATCGCCACGTACTTGCGGTTTTCGCCGACGACTGGCGCGATCTCAATGACGAGTGGCTGGTCTTTGCCGCCGAAATCGAATTTGGCTATGACCTGGCGCGCAACGCCATCGAATTCACATCGGGCCAGCACTTACCTGCGGACGGCACGGAATTGACGATTCGGGCCGATTGCGGCTGGCAGTCGAGCGGCGTGCGGCTGTTGGCCGGTGTGACGTACAAGATTGTTGCCACGGGGCGATACCAGTTGGCTGCTGGGCCGCCGGTTTGGTGGTGCGAACCCAACGGAGTCACGATCCGCTACAAGCACGGCCGTCCCTTGGGCCAGTTGGTTGGCGCGGTGCGCTACGACGACCCTGAGGCCCCCATCGGTTTCTTACAACCGACCGTCGTGGGTCTCGAAACCGAGTTTACGCCGCAGAGGAGCGGCACACTTTACATGCGCATCAACGACTCACCAGCGGAGTTGGCCGATAACGCGGGCACGCTGGACGTCAAGGTATCGACTGCCCAGTAGCAGGCCCGCTCGACCATCTGTGGACGAGCCGCTATATTACGCATCGAAACAATTGACGGCTTGGACGTGAGGCAAGCGGTTACCAATGAATTGGATCGCGCAGGAAGACCCAGAGGTTTGGACGGCCATCGCCGGCGAAATCAAGCGCCAGACCGACGGTCTGGAAATGATCGCGAGCGAAAACTACACCAGCCCGGCCGTAATGCAGGCGGTCGGAAGCGTACTCACCAACAAATACGCCGAGGGCTATCCGGGCAAACGCTACTACGGTGGTTGCGAATGCGTCGATGTCGTCGAAGACCTCGCCCGCGATCGGGCTAAGGCTCTATTCGGCGCCGAGCACGTCAACGTGCAGCCTCATTCGGGAAGTCAGGCAAACCTGGCGGTCTATCTCACCGCGCTCAAGCCTGGCGATTCCGTCCTAGGCCTTGATCTGGCTCACGGCGGTCACCTGACCCACGGCATGAAGCTGAACATTTCCGGGTTGCTGTACCATTTCCACAGTTACGGAGTGACCCGCGACACAAATCGCATCGACTTCGACCAGGTTGCAGCGCTGGCCCGGGAGCACAAGCCAAAAATGATCGTCGCCGGGGCCAGTGCCTATCCTCGTGAAATCCAACACGCGCGCTTCGCCGAAATCGCCCGTGAATGCGGTGCCAGGCTGTTCGTCGACATGGCCCATTACGCCGGGCTTGTCGCGGCCGGGCTGCACGACAACCCCGTGCCGGTGGCCGATTTTGTGACGACCACCACTCACAAGACCCTTCGTGGCCCGCGGGCCGGACTGGCGATGTGCCGTGCCGAGCATGCCAAAGACCTCGACCGGAGCGTGTTCCCCGGCATCCAAGGTGGGCCGCTGATGCACGTCATCGCCGGAAAAGCGATTTGCCTGGGCGAAGCGCTGCGACCGGAATTCAAGGAATACGGCCGCAGGATCGTCGCCAACGCTAGGGCTTTGGCCGAGTGTCTGCTTGCTGGCGGCGTAGCCCTCGTCAGTGGCGGCACCGATAATCATCTGCTACTGGCTGATGTGACCACGCTGGGGCTGACTGGTAAACAGGCCGAGGCTGCGCTGGGCCGCTGTGGGATCACAGTCAATAAGAACATGATCCCATACGACCCTCGCAAGCCGATGGATCCCTCGGGTATACGCATCGGCACGCCGGCGCTCACGACCCGTGGCATGGGTCCCGATGAAATGTGCAAAATCGGCGGCTGGATGCTCGAAACGCTAAGGGCGCCCGAAGCCGGTGCGGTCGCCGCACGTATTCGCGGCGAAGTTTCGAGCCTCTGCGAGTCGTTCCCAGTTCCGGCGGCGTGTTAACCATCGGAGCGCCTTTCAAGGGAGTGTAGAGTTGTTTTACGGTTGGTGGCTATAATCGCCTTGAAGCCAAACTCCGTTGTCCTTTTGTAAGAGCTCGCATGATGCCCGTCACCGAAGTTCCATCCCCAGTCAAGAGCCGTGTGCTGATCGCCGACGACAACCCCACCAACGTCGAACTGCTCGAGGTCTATTTGAGCGACGTCGATTGCACGATCGGGGTGGCTGTTGACGGCCTCGACACGCTGAACAAGGTCGACACATTTCGACCTGACTTGATCTTGTTGGACATCATGATGCCCAAGCTCAGCGGATTCGAGGTCTGCAAGAAGCTCAAGAGTAACCCGGCGACGCGGGGTATCATGATCCTCATGGTCACCGCGCTGAACGAACTTGGCGACATCGAAAGAGCAGTGAACGCCGGCACCGACGACTTCCTCAGCAAGCCGGTCAACAAGATCGAGCTGCTCAAGCGTGTCGAGAACATGCTCAAGTTACGGCACATCACCGACGAAGTCGAGCGGCTGCGGCGCTACATCGAAGGGATGGAAGACGGCGCGGGGCCGCAGGCGTGACGAGATGCTCCATCAAAACGGACACTCCGCGGTCCATGTCGCCCATTCGCCCGTCGCAGGGTGAGTAAGCGACAACGTATGCGCGTGCAAGAGCAACCGATGGGCCAGCAAGCGGGCCGTATCGTGGGCGTAGAGCGGGTCGCCCAGCACCGGATGGCCTACGTGCGCCATGTGCAGCCGAAGCTGGTGTGAGCGGCCCGTAAGCGGACAAAGTTCGAGTCGCGTGTGGATGCCTCGTCGATCGAGCACCCGCCAGTCAGTAATCGCGATCCGCCCCTCAACCGGGTCGACCATGTGCCGGGGAGGGCGGTCGAAGTCCTTTCGCATCGCCAGCTCGATGCGACCTGCGTCTTCCCGCGGATCACCGTAGACGACGGTCACGTAGTGCTTTGCCACCAGCCGGTCGTGGAATTGGCGGTTGAGGCGGCGCTGCGCCTCGATGTCGCGAGCCATGACCATCACGCCCGACGTGTCGCGATCGAGCCGGTGGACGACCAATGCCTCGGGGTATTGTTCTTGCACGCGTGCCGCCAGCGAATCGCGCAGCTCCGGTCCTCGGCCGGGCACCGCCAGCAATCCGCTCGGCTTGTCGAGAACGATCAGTCGTTCGTCGAGATGCAAGATCTTCATCCGGGAGATCCGCTGGATCAGAGCTATCCGTCGTTCCGACTGGTGAGAAATGCTACTCTACGCCGTATTCAGCAAATTCAAATTGGGGGCCAACTGCTCGATTTGTTCACCCATGTAGCGCAGTACCGCCTTGGTGGTTTTCAGCTTCATCGCCTTGCGAAGGATCTTTGCGGCGCGCTCCTGCGTCAAGTGGCTTGTCAGCTCCTTGATCGACGGAATGAACGCCGGGCTCATGCTGTAGCTGCGCAAGCCCATGCCGTACAACAGTACGAATGCCCTCGGTTGGCCGGCCATTTCGCCGCAGAGCGTGACGGGCTTGTCGGCACGGCGGCAGGCGTCGATCACGCGATTGAGCACACGCAGCACGGCGGGGCTCAAGGGCTGGCATAGATGGCTGACCTTGGGGTTGTCGCGGTCGGCAGCCATCAGGTACTGTACCAAGTCGTTCGAGCCGATGGATACGAAATCGACGACTTTCAACAAGGTCTCGATGGAAACAGCCGCGGCCGGCACTTCGAGCATCAGCCCGATCGGTACGTCGCCCATCGGCTGCTTCTCGGCCGCCAACCTGCGCCGCGCGCGTTCGACCATCGTGCGCACGCGCCGTATCTCTTCAAGTGTCGTGATCATCGGAAACAAGAGCCGCACACGGCTCTTGCGATTGCCGGCCGGAGCGCTCGCCCGCAAAATGGCTCGGATTTGCGTCAGGAAGAACTCAGGGTGCTCAAACGACAGCCGGATCGAACGCCATCCCATGAAAGGGTTTGCCTCGCGTTCGCGGCCGAGGTACGGAATCGTCTTGTCACCACCCAGGTCGAGCGTGCGAATCGTCACGCTGCGGTGCGGGCTGGCGGCCACAACCCTTCGATATGCGGAGAATTGTTCTTCCTCGTCAGGCACGTCGCGGTGCGACAGGAACAAATATTCAGTGCGGAACAGTCCAACCCCCACGGCGCCCATCGCCACCGCGGCCCGCGCGTCGTCGAGGCCGTTGATGTTGGCCAGCAGCTCGACGGATTCGCCATCGGCACTGTGGGCGGACAGGTCGCGGTTTTCGGCAAGCGCATCCTTAAGGTCGAAGAACTCACGTTGTAGCTTGCGATACGCCTTCTCCGTTTCCGGATCAGGGTTGACCACGACCTGCCCGACGCGGCCGTCGACCACGAGTGTATCTCCGTTTTTCACATGCTTGAGAATTCCCCGCAAGCCCGATACGGCGGGGATGCCACGGCTGCGAGCGAGAATCGCTGCGTGACTCGTGCCCGCTCCACTTTGGGTTACGATTCCCGCCAATTGCTTGTCGCCCAAGGCCATCACCTGCAAAGGAAGCAACTCGTGGGCGACGAGAATCAGTGGTCCTTCGAATTGCTCTGAAGCCGAGGTCAACAGCGGCGAGAGACGGGCACTCAATCGGATGATCACTTCGTGAACGTCCACCAACCGTTCTTTGAGGTATGAGTCTTTCGTGCGAGCGAAAAGCGATGTGTACTCATTGAGCACGCGGTGCAGGGCCAGGGCCGCCGTGAGCCGTTCGTTCACAATCCAACCGCGGATCTTGGCGGAAAGCGCCGGGTCGCGAAGTACCGCTTCATGGGCACGGAATATCGCCGCTTGATCCTGCCCCACCTGGCAGGCCACTTTATTCGCCAACGAATGCAATTCGGCCGCAGTCTGTTTCACCGCCCGTTCGAATCGCTTCAGTTCCTGTGCCACCTCGTCGTTGGTCAGATGCTTTGATGCTGGATCGACAAAAACCTCGTGAATACAGTAGGCCGTCCCCACCGCCACACCCGGAGATACGCCGATTCCCTTGCGCATGCCGGCATCGTAACATGGAGGATGGGCGATAGGCGATAGGCCGCTCGATGGCCCTCTCCGCGCGGCGACCCGTCCAAAGGCCACCTGCAGCCCGGCGGCGACTCGCTCCTAACTCGTTAGTTCCGCCAGATTTAAGAACCGCGGGCCAGGTGGCGTTTAGACGTTGTGAATAACGGCCGTGGTTTGTATATTGGGTGACTTGTTTCCGCCGGCATCCATGAAGACGTAGCTTTAGACCAGGACGCCCCAAGTCCGCCATGCGCTTTACGTTGATTGATCGGGTCCGCGACCTGGAACCGGGCGTCAGAATTGTCGCCATCAAGAACCTGTCGCTGGCTGAAGAGTACCTGGCGGACCATTTTCCCGGTTTTCCCGTCATGCCCGGCGTGCTGATGCTGGAAGCCATGACGCAAGCGGCCGCGTGGTTGGTCCGTATCAGCGAAGATTTTGCCCACAGTACGGTGGTCTTAAAAGAGGCAAAGAACGTAAAATACGCGAACTTCGTTGAACCGGGGCAAACACTCACTGTCACGGCGGAAATCACGGGGCAAGAGGGGCGCGCGGTCAAGGTTAAGGCCCATGGTGAAGTCGACGGCGTGCAGACGGTTTCGGCACGGTTGGTGCTCGCCCGTTTTAATCTGGCCGATGATGATCCGCATCGGGCGGAAACCGATCGGGTGATCGTTCAGGAATTACGCAAACTATCGGCCCTATTGTATCGACCGGCGACTCAACTGATCTGACGCGCATGAGCACGAGATTCGAAGGCAAGACAGCGTTGGTCACCGGCGGCAGCCGCGGCATCGGTCGGGCTTGCGTCCGTGCGCTGGCCGCCGAGGGGTGCAAAGTGGCTTTCGTTTACCACAGCAATCAATCGGCGGCGGAAAGCCTTCTGGCGGAGCTCACCGCCGACCGAGGGGCCTCGGCCAATGTGTTGGCAGTACAAGCCGACGTCAAGGACTACGCGCGTGCCCAATCGGTGGCCGAGCAGCTCGCTGACGATTGGGGACAAATCGACGTGTTGGTCAACTCGGCGGGTGTCATCCGCGACGGGCTTTTCGCCACGATGGAACCTGATCAATGGCGAGAAGTCGTCGATACGAACCTCACGGGTACCTACAACTACTGCCGGGCGGTGACGCGGGCCATGATGTCGCAACGTCGCGGCAGCATCGTCAACGTATCCAGCGTGGCCGCCGAGTTCGGTTCACGCGGTCAAGTGAATTACGCCGCCAGCAAGGGCGGAATCGACGGGCTGACTCGTTGCCTGGCCAAGGAACTTGCTGCCCGCAAGATCAGGGTCAATGGCGTCGCGCCCGGCATGATCGAGACCGATATGAGCGAAGTGGTCCGAAACCTGGTGGGCGACCGGTTGAAGGAGATCATCCCTCTCAAACGTGTGGGCCAACCCGATGAGATTGCCCGAGTCGTCGTTTTTCTTGCCAGCGACGACGCCAGCTACCTGACGGGCCAGGTATTGCGGGTGGACGGCGGGTTGAGCCTGGGCGGATATTGACGTAAAAACAGCGAATTGGGTGAAATAGCAGCGATTTTCGCGAACGAATTTGGAGACAGTGCAAAATGCCAACCAAACCGGAGATTTTCCAGAAGATCAAGACCTCGCTGGTCGAGGCCCTGGGCGTAGATGAAGACGAGGTCACGCCGCAGGCCACACTGGTCGGCGACTTGGGTGCCGAGTCGATCGACTTCCTCGACATCGTTTTCCGCCTGGAAAAGTCGTTCAATATCAAAATCCCGCGTGGCGAGCTGTTTCCCGAAGACATCCTCACCAATACGGAATACGTCAAAGACGGCAAGATGACTCCCGAGGGCGTTGCCCAGCTCAAGCAGCGCATGTCATTCGCGGACCTTTCGGCATTCGAGGCCAATCCAAACGTTAAGGATTTCGGCAACCTACTAACCGTCGAAGACATGTGCCGATACGTCGAAAGTAAGGTCGGGGCGACTGATTGAATGTGCGGGTGACAGGCTGGCGGTGCGAGTAACCGGTTGATCGGGCGGGAAACAGGGCGATGCGCTGGATCTGGATCGACAAGTTCGTCGAGTTCGAAAGTGGCAAACGAGCCACGGCCATCAAAAACGTAACCCTGGCTGAGGATCACCTGCACGATCATTTTCCCGGTTACCCCGTGATGCCTAACTCGTTAATCATCGAGGGCCTGGCTCAGACGGGTGGGCTGCTCGTGGGCGAGTACAATCGCTTTGAGGAAAAGGTGGTCCTCGCCAAGATCCCCAAAGCCGTGTTTCACTTTCCCGTTCTGCCCGGCGACACACTTCGCTACACGGCGGTGATCGACTACATCAAGGACGACGGCGCGATGGTGACGGCCACCAGCCATGTGGGCCAGCGTTTGCAGGCCGAGATGGAGATCGTTTTTGCGCATTTGGCCGACGCGGGCCACGCCAAGACCCTGTTCGAGCCCAAGAACTTCGTGTTCACGATGAAGTTGTTGGGAGTCTTCGACGTGGGGCGAAACAGCGAAGGCGGCAGGCTGGTCGAACCGCCGGCCTGGTGTGAATAAAGGAGCATCGGCATGAGACGGCGCGTCGTAATCACCGGCATCGGATGCGTAACACCCTTGGGCAACGATGTCGCGACATTGTGGCGGCGGTTGTTGAACGGCGAATCGGGCGTTGGCTACACCACGCTGTTCGACGCGAGCAATTTCCCGACGACAATTTCAGCCGAAGTCCGCGATTGGGACGTCTCCGCGGTGGGTGAGGATCCCGAGAAATGGAAGTGCCGCGGTCGGCACACGCGCTTTGCAATCGGGGCGGCCAAGCAGGCGGTCGCCGATGCTGGCCTCGCGGACCATCCTCTCGATCCGACGCGGTTCGGAGTTTACCTGGGTAGCGGCGAGGGGCAGCAGAATTTCGACCACTTCACGCGGATGATGATGGCCGCGCTCGACGGCGAACAGCTCGACATCGCCAAATTCACCAGGACCGGTATCGAAATCCTCGACCCGATTTCGGAATTGGAGCAGGATCCCAACATGCCCGCCGGCCACCTGGCCGCGCTCTTCGACGCCCAGGGCCCCAACGTCAACTGTCTGACGGCCTGTGCCGCCAGCAGCCAGGCATTGGGAGAGGCGGCCGAGATGATTCGCCGCGGCGATGCCGACGTGATGCTGTCGGGTGGCACTCACAGCATGATCCACCCCTTCGGCGTAACCGGTTTCAACCTGCTCACCGCGCTGTCGACACACAACGACGAGCCGACCAAGGCTTCGCGTCCCTTCGACATGCACCGTGATGGTTTCGTGCTCGGCGAAGGGGCCGGCATGCTGGTGCTCGAGGATTTGGAGCACGCCAAAGCCCGCGGCGCGCCGATTCACGGCGAGTTGATCGGCTTCGGCTCGACGGCCGACGCCTTTCGCATCACCGACACCCATCCCGAGGGCCGCGGTGCCTCGAGCTGCTTGCGAATGGCATTGGCCGACGCGCACAAGAACCCCGAAGACATCGGCTACATCAACGCACACGGCACGAGCACCGACGTCAACGACCGGGTCGAGACGCTGGCCATCAAGAAAGTATTCGGCGAGCGCGCCTACAAAACGCCCATTTCGAGCACTAAGAGCATGATGGGGCACCTGATTGCCGCCGCGGGCGCCACCGAGCTGATCGTCTGCCTGATGGCCATTCGCGACAAGGTCTTGCCACCTACGACAAACTACGAAACGCCCGATCCCGAGTGCGACCTGGACTACATCCCCAACCAAGCGCGCAAGGCACCGTGCGACGTCGCCGTAAGCAACAGCTTCGGCTTCGGTGGCCAGAACATCTCGCTGGTCGTGTCCAAGTTCCAAGGCTAGTCATTGGTTCTTTGTGCTTGGTCATTTGCAGAATTCGGCATCCAATGACCATTCACAAAGGACCAATGACACTTTCGCATGCGACGTTTCCTGGTTGCCATCACGATCGCCTTGATGATCTTCGGCGGCCTCGCCGGTGTCGTCTGGTTTTACTATGAAGGCGATCCTCTGGGGCGGCAGGTGGCAGGCTACCGTGTCGGATCGGCTGGAAACTACGCGCAAGCGTGCCGCGAAATCGCCTGGTTCGAGCAAGGTGCCGATCGCGAGTCGAAGCTGCGCGAGCTGGTCGGCGGCTGGGGGACGGGCAACCCGCAATTCGATCTCTACCTGGCGCGTTACCTAGGCGATTCCAAGTGCGGCGAAGCCTTGCGGCAGGCGTTCTCGTTGGAGTTTGCCTGGCGGCCCGAATTACTGCCGCGCTGGGCGCATTACTGGCGTTGGCGCACGAAGCTACCACCCTCCGAGGAGATTGCGTCGATCGCCGAGTACCTCTCCACGCTGGTGTTGGTCGATCCTCCTAAGAAACTAACCTGGCGCGAAGTTCTCGATTTGCAGGCCGTTTTCGAACTGACCGGTCACGGAGACCTGGCCAGACGATTGTCGCCGGACAACTGGCCCACGCGGTACCAACGCTGGGCGGAAGCAGAC
>Ga0265331_10000394_pt1 | contig 45013 bp, 34 predicted proteins | sample 41923metaG_FD_202088 | JGI IMG/M metagenome (GOLD analysis project Ga0265331, IMG submission 202088) | Rhizosphere microbial communities from Carex aquatilis grown in University of Washington, Seatle, WA, United States - 4-19-23 metaG | ecosystem: Host-associated > Plants > Roots > Rhizosphere... | reverse complement strand
TGCCGGTGATCAACACCACCGAGTTCAGGCCATACTGTTTGCGATACGACGTGCTGGCCACGATCCCCATTTTTTTGGCCGCCGAGTAACCCGCACTTTCGGGCTGCGGGTAGCCGTTCCACATCTGCGACTCGTCGATTGGTGAGGTTGCGGTAGCGGGGTAACTACAACCTCCCATCGTGTAGAGCAGTTTCTTGACCTTGCGGTGCGCCGCTTCCTCGAAAACCAATGCGGTCAGGAGCGTGTTGCGATAGTAGAAATCGGCCGGCAACGTCCGATTGGCGCCGATGCCACCCGAATAGGCGGCAAGGTGGACGACCACTTCCGGCCGCCGTTCGTCAAACATTCGCCGCACCTGGACCGGATCCATCAGGTCGTAGTCACGGCTGGAAAGTCCGACGACGGCATCGGGACCATACCGGTCCTGTAACTTCGGAAGAAGGTGCCGTCCGAGAAAGCCCGTCGCGCCCGTAACGACGATATTCGGCTCTGACATGATCGTGGGTCCCGCTCCGTGGGTCGTCCGATCGACAATTTATTCACGCTCCCAGAGGGCCGAAGTATAGGCGCCGGGGCATTTTGCGGCAACGGCAGTCATCGCCCCGATCCGGGCTGGACCGCAGCATATTCAAGAGCCTATGAGCATTGTGCTCAGCGCGCCATGCTCCGGCGAACGCAGTGGCGGCGCGCCGATATGCCTCGCGGTGGGCCATGAACATGCGTATCAATTTCGGAATCTCGGCGATTTCTCGATAGACCAGGCCTGTGCCCGACGGAAGACGTCTTGCCATCCAGGTCTGTTGAGGCACGAGCACGGGGATGCCGGCCGATAGGGCCTCGACGTACACCCCGGACGTGCGGGCGGCGTAGGCCGCCTGCTCATAGGGAAACAGCACCAGGTCGCCCCTACCGAGCAGGCTATTATATTCGGGCGGCGCAAGCGGGCGTTCCCAAAGCGTTACGCCCATTCCCACGAACCGCCGCAACCGTTCTCTTGACTGTTCGACGGCGGGCTCAGGGCGCGGTACTGACGAGTAAGCTTGAAATTCGAACGCCACTTCGTCCGACCCAGTGCCGTTCGGCGACATGAGCGCTGAAACGATGTCCGGCAAATGCTGGAAACCCTTTTCAATTCGGGCGTCGCCCAGGAAAAGCATTTTGCACGGGCCAGAGCGCAGGTTCGATCGTGGAACCGCGGGGGCCGTATGTGGGATGGGCAAAGTATCAAATCGAACACTTGCCAAATCCTGGTATTGAGTGGTCAATCCGTCACTATCGGTCCAGAGCCGCAGGCACCGCGCGCTTCCGCAACGTTCCGCTTTTTGGAACAGGTCACGAAGCAAATGCCGGGGGTCAGGGCAACCGGCGGGAGCGTTCAGATCACGCCGAAACAGCAGGTGCCAGGTGGAGGCCCGGCAAGCGGGTTTTCGCTGAAGCACGTCGATTACCGCGGCCAACTCGACATGGCTCGCGTTTGGCACGAACACCAGATCACCGGGCGAGATCTCCGCCAGGCGCAGCAACTTATGTGTTTCAGCGGCAAAGCTGCGGCGGCGCAAGCCCTCATGCACGTAATGGAACACGCGCCGAAGGGCGAAACGAATCATCCTTGGGCGAGGCAAGAGATGAGTTCTGGGTTGTTGCCGGTTTCCGGCGCGAGCACAGCGGAGCCGATGGCTCGCCATTTGCAACGACCGTTCCCACCATCGACCACCTTGATGCGGCCAGAACCCATACTGGTAAACGCGATGCACTTCCCATTCCGGATCGACGGCGCATGCGAAGCGGCGGTTGGCGGCCAGAATCGGGGTGAGCCCCACATCAGCGGCAGCGGCGAGCACATGACGCGCATATTCATAGTGGTGGCCCCTCTCGTCGATCAGTGAAGGATCGCAAAGAAACAGTTTGCGTGTCATGTCCGGCATCGATGGTAATTCCTAAGTCGCTCCGCGCGCAGGAACCATTGCGGGGACGACATTCGACCGCACGCGGGCTTTTGTTCTCGATTCGTCGGCAGACACGCTTCGCTCCTTCATTCGCATCGCCAGGTCGGGTCCAAAACGAGTCAGCGGAAGTTCAACCCAGCGGAACACGAATTCCGTCAACGGTAGGAGGATCAGTACCGTCAAAACCAACTGCGACGTTCCATAGGCCAACGCATTCGTAAAGACCATGGGAAAGCACCAATATGTCACAAGCCACGTGATCACAAACACAGGGAAATGCAATAAATAGAGCGAATAACTACGGTTTCCGAGGTAGACCATCGTCTGATAAACCAAGCCGTCACGGAAGGGAAAGGCCCGACCAGTGGCCGCGAGCGACACCAACAAACCGAAGGCGACTCCGGCGAACGGATAGCCAATTCCGTAAAGCAACGGCTGACGTTTGGCTTCTGGAGACTCACAAAACGCCGCCACGGTAAACGGCAAGATCAGCAGCCATGGCGAGAGAAAATTCCCCGCGTGTTGAAAAGTCGTGACGATTCGGCGTTGTATCAGGGGTAGCGCGAGTCCAATTGCCACTCCCAAAGCCAGGAAGTCGAAACGCCAATGGACGAGGTATCGAAACCACCAAGGCGTCGTCGCGACAATGTCGAGCCGCGCCAGGACCGCAAACCGAAGCGATAGAATGGCCAGGTACGTACTAATCGCCCCGACGAAGAGAATAGCGAGTACTAACCCGGGCCGGCGCCCAAAAGCAAAGACGGTTCCGGCGCATACGAGAGCTAGCACCGCGTAGAACTGGTCTTCGACGCTCAAGCTCCACATCGCTCCATTCATGTAGGTTTTTGGGCCATCCAGGAGCAGAAAATAACCATACGTCACCCCGGAGGCTTGGCGATAGAAATCATCCCAATTCGTGGAAAAGAAGCCGCGTGGCCAATCAGGGAGGTTCATGTTGCGAAGCAAAAGATTGAGCGCCGCTGAAATCGCCAAGAACACGAGCACGGCGGGCGTGAGCCGGAATGCGCGTTTCACAAGAAATCGAGGCGTGCTGAATCCGTCGTTGATCAATGATCGCACGATCACAAAACCGCTGACCACGAAGAAGATCTCCACCCCTAAGTAGAGTGGCAACGTGACTTTCACGGGCAGCAAGCTGAGCACCGTTGGCGTGATACTCAGATGGCATGCCAGGACCGCCAGGATCGAAATTCCGCGCAGCACCTGGATGTCGAGAATCTTACTGCTTTGGCTCGGTTGTGCCTGGGCTCCCTGATCGGTGGCGGGCGAAAGCTTGGTTGAAACGGACATCAAGCTCAACTCCCCGCAACACGCTGGAAGACTCGGAGATTAAAAACTATGCTCCTCCAACGACCAGACGTTGGAGTGAACTGCGTACCGCACATCGTTGAAGATGTGATAGTGCGGCTTGGTATCGAGCTGCGCGGCATGCTTGCGTTCGAGGCGGTAAAGCCGGACCGCCGAGCGGTTGATTCGCAGGTAGCTCTGGCGGTCGCCGCTCCAAGCATCGATTTCGCGCGTCAATCCGCGTAAATACGCCACGTCCTCGCGCAATTGGCGGTAAAGAACCGAGCCGGGGTCCATCTTGGTGAGGTACGTCACCAGGCTCTCCGATAAGTCGAAATCGGTGTCCTCGGTTTGGGAATAACAGCGACGAAACGCCAACGATTGCCGCAGCAAATTGAACACTTCTTCCGACGACTTGTTTTGCAAAAGGTAGCGGAGCCCGCCGGGCGTTCGAAAGAGGTAGATCGCGCGCAGGTCCTCGGCTTCTGCCCTCGGGTGCGAGGTCACCCGTTGTTCCGGGTAATCCAGGAACACGCCCAACGTCTTGTCGAGATGTGCGAACTTGATCGACGGGAAGGCGCGATGCTTGAATTCCGTGTCGCTCGCGGCGCGAAAGGAAGGGTCGTAGACGCCGACACGATCATGAATAGCGCGGCGATACATGCCTCCCACGTAAGTCAGATAGGTTGGGTCAAGGATCGGACTGAATTCCGTGAGCCCATTACGGTTGTATGTCAAGGGGCTGTTCAGCATGCGGCCATGCCGGTCGACCTTGCAAAGGACGGCGTTGGCCGATACCCAGTCGATCCGCGGGTGCTCATCGAGGTAGTTGGCGAGTTTTCCCAGGCCATCGCAAGTCACCATTTCGTCGGCGCCAAGGCAGGCAATGTACTCGCCGCGCGCCTCCGCCAATCCACGATTCCAAGCCGCGGCGATCGTCTCGCGGCGTTTGCTGCGGAGGAACACGAAGTCCATCTGTTCCGCGAGTCTCCTGATTCGCTCGCTCGTGAATTGCAACGTCGGCGATCCGCTGTCGACGAAGATCACTTCCGCCTGGCGCGACCGCACCAGGTCGGCGCGAGCCAGCATCTCGATGAAATGATCGAGTTTATCTTGCGCGTCGTACAGTGAAACCAGAACGCTCACGCGCGGTCGCGCATCGCCTAGTCGCACGATTCGCAGCGCATGATCGGACTTGCGTCGCATCGGAAAAGCGCGAGCGCGATCGGTAAGATAGCGGTAGACCTCGGTGTCACGCCCCGGGTCGTCACTTGCGCAAAGATAAGGCAGGACCGCTGCCACATCCTGGTAGCCCTGTTCCTGGTAGGCGTGGGAGGCCAGTCGGCAATTGAATGATTTCGACGATCCCATCCAGCGATTGAGCCGCTGGAGATACAGGTGTTTGAGCAGCACGTTACCGCGCTTTGCTTCTCCGACGGCCAACGTATGGAAGTGCTGGGTGCGTCCCATGCGGCAGGCGGAAGCTACGATTTTGACAGCCTCAAATGGATCGCTTGAGCCGCGAAGCGAGGCGACGGCGAGGCTGGCTTGCGCCTCCTTGAACATGGCGTAGACCGCGGGTAGACGCGCCATGGCGAATTTCTTCGCCCAGCGCCGAGTTACGCGCCGCGGACGCAAGTTTTGCCACGACAGCGTGGCCCGGGCGACGTCGCGAATTTCTTTTGCCCATCGCACCCCCCGCGTACCCAGCCGTCGCAATACGAATTCTCGATAGGGCGTATGCACGCGGGGAAACGAGACGAACCGCCTGACGCCGATTTCGAGATGATAGCGGTATTCAATTTCATCCCTTGTTCGGCTACAGAACGCTTCATCGGCGGCATACGCATCGAGCATGAAATTCTCGATTGCGCTTGGGGCGAAGCGTTGGTCAAGTTCCAGTGACCGCAGGTACTCGATGTTCTCCACGCGAGCCCGTTTGAAATCCATTAGTAGCGCCCGGAGGTCGGTAGCGGCCCCTTGCAGGTTTTCCGAGCGAATCTCCACTCGCCGCAATAGCGGCAGTTCGTTGCGGACAAACTCGCATAGTCCGGAATTCCTGGAAAAGCCGGCCACGGCGCCGCGTAGAATGCCTTCGAGCGGCACGAGGCCGAATGTTTCGAAACGCGACGGCGCTACGACTGCGCACGGGGACTCGAAGCGCCGCAGTAGGTCCTCGCGAGGGACTTGCGAGATGTGTTTCAGCGACACACCCCGTTGGGCTGCGCGGGCTTGCATCAGCTGGCTCACGCTCGTTCCACCGCACGTTTCGTCTGCGCCGATCAGCGATACATCGCCGAAATCGCCGGCACCTGAAAGCCACGCCAGGTCTACGAACAGGTCCGGGCCCTTGGTACGCTCGAGGCGGCCGGCACAGATGATTTCGGGCCGTGCGCCGTTGTCCAAGGGCCGGGCGCTGGGAATCTCCAAGATTTGGAGTGGATGGACATAATACGCGGGCAGCCCGCCGAGGAAGCCACGGAGGTAATTGATATACCAGGAGCTGATTCCATAGCGGAGGTCCGCGGAACGCAAGCCCATGGTCTCCAATTGCTGCTTGAGTCGCTTGGCTGGGTGCAGACTCCAGAGTGAGCGGCTTGCATCCGCCGTAGGATCGACCTGCTCCGCGACGTTCCAGTTGATGAACTGCGTCTCGGACATGCGGCCGTGGAGCGAGACGGCCAGCTTGCCGCAATGCACCCCGAATTCCTGAAACGCCGGCTTGAGGTAAGCTGGAAAGTCATAATAGTCCGGAACGTCGACGATGTCGAAATTCAGTCCACGGACCGCATGGGCGACGTTGCGCGCGGCAAGGAATGCCGAGTAATGGAGCTCATCTTCCGCGCTTGCGGGATGAAATTGGGGAAGAAACACGCGATTGAACGCAACGGGGTGGGCGTTTGATGGCGCTATTCCCCTTTGTTGTGGTCCTTGGCTCAGATACCAAAATTGAGCTTTTGGATTGCGCAATACGATATTGCGGTAAACGGTTTGTCCACCGCCAACCTTGCCAAACGGATCAACATCGACGATCAAGATCTTCATGTTCGTCTCGTATTCACAAGGCTTGCCGAGCCGCCACGGTGGTGTCATACACGCCTGCCCGGTTCGGCGGCGTGTCAGTCATGTTGACCGATGTTCGGCATAAAGCGCGTGGTCTTGCATGAAAGTACCGTAGCCTCGATCGGACAAAAAGGTTTCGACAGGAATGCGAGCCGAGGCTCCTGTGTGCGGGTCCGTGTGAATGTCGATGCAAAGACAGGGCCGGAATCGCTCCAGCGTAGCCGTCGCCCCTTGCAGCGCGTACAGCTCATAACCCTCGATGTCGATCTTGATCGCATCAGGCCGCAGGCCTTCAATGCCAACGTAGGTATCGATCGTTGTCGTTGGAACCGTGTATCGAGTGTGCCTGGAGAAAACCGGCGTGCCCGAAGCCAATGCGGATGCTTCGGCGGCCCAGGAGAGCTCGTTCTCAGCGCTGTATTCGATGAATTCCGCGGAACCGATCGAGTTCGACAAGGCGGAATCGCAGATTTTGACGTTGTCGACTCCATTCAGCGTGAGCATGCTTGCCAGATGCCGCCGGCTGGTGCGTTGCGGTTCGAACGCATGGACCCGTCCCTCGACGCCCACCGCTTTCGACAGCGCCAAGGTGATCAATCCCATTGAGGCTCCGACGTCAAGCGCCACCTGGCCCGCGCCTAGCTTCGAACAGAGCCATTCTGATTGTTGATTCTCGACGAAGTACGTCAGCGGCTGTTCGGGGACCGGGTGTAGGCAATGTGGGTACATCCGGACCAACTCCATCGGAGCCAAAAGGTCCAAGCCGTTCATCCTGCAACTGAAAACGGTTCCCGGCTTGCTGGCGTCAACGATTTGACGCACGAACATCTTGTGCAGTTGCTGCGTTGTTTCATTCCGCGCCTCGACGGCGACCTCCTGCTGAACGGAGCTGACTTCCGTTCGCTCGCGCGGCGCGAGCCCCGGCTCCGTATTCGATAGCATGAGTTGAATGAGCTGGAGCCGGTCATGCAGTTGCTGCGTTCCCAACGCTGAGTGCAATGCGCGTTTGATTGTCGATTTGACGTTCATCATTTTTTGTTTCCTTAGTCGGCAGCCAACCGTAACCTGAGTCGCGGTGCCGAATTCTGCCAAAGACCGACGACATTCCCGGTCATTTCAGCCGACGTTTCCGTAACGCCCATTGCGGATGATCGTGTATCCTTTGACCAGTTCTCGAATGCCGGCGTCGAGCGAATGGTTCGGTCGGTAGCCCGTCGCTTCGATCTTGGCGTTGGAGACGATGTAATCGCGTTTGTCGGGATCCTCGCCGACAGGTGCTTCGAGATACACGAAGCCGCTTACATGCTGACTGATTTTGGCGCACAACTCGAGCTTCGAGAGATTTGCATCGCTCAAGCCCACGTTGTATGCCTGGCCTCGCATGCCGTCGAAGTGGTCGATCGCATGCAAAAATGCCCGTGCGACATCGCGGACGTGGATAAAGTTCCGCTTGGCGTGCCCTTCGAACACGGTCACGGTGCGGTCGTTCAAGGCCCGGTAGACGAAATCGTTGACGAGCAGGTCGATCCGCATGCGGGGCGACATGCCGAACACGGTGGCCAGTCGGAAGGTGACCGAGTTTCCCGCTTCGAGCACGGCCCGTTCCGCCTCGACCTTGGTGACACCGTAAAGCGAGATCGGCCGCAGGGGGGTCTCTTCCGTGCAGAACTTCCCTTTTTCGCCGATGCCATAGCCGCTGTTAGTCGTGGGATATACGATCCGCTGCTGCGGCGAACGGAGCCTGGTGAGGAGTTTGATCGCATCGAGGTTGGTCGAACGCGATGCCGTCTGGTCGGCCTGGCAAGCCGGCGCGCCGACGATCGCTGCAAGTGGGATGATCGCGTCGGCGTCACGCAGCGCCTTGGTCAGCGTTGCCTCGTCGCGGCAATCGCCGCGGACCACGGAAAAACGCGGTTCGGCACAACAGGACAAGAGCGAGTCCTGCTGGAACATGAAATTGTCGAGCACGGAGACGGTGTGACCCTGCTCGAGCAGGGCCGGCACCAGCACTGAACCCAAATAGCCGGCGCCTCCGGTCACGAGTACCTTGGACATCAGCGCTGGTTCCTCCTTGAAGCTGGCTCAACCTTCCCTGGTCGAGCGGGTTTGGGGCGAAGTGTAGATGATTCGCCATGAAGTGAGAATGCGAGTTTTTTTGGTGACTCCCAACGTGGGCTGTTCTAGCCCCCTACTGCAATGGGGGGGTGGCTCCTCCAGATTGACCGGCCGGCATGCGTAATGGTCAGGCCGGCCGTCGCATCTGTTTGCCTGCGACATCGAATCCACGACTTGTTTGAATACCATAGCATCTTGTATTACCCAGACTGTGTATTTATACTAGCTTTGCCATCTTATGTTATGCGACCACCAGCAAGGCGTTTTCGAGTTCCGGTATTTCTCTAGCCTGGAACATGAAGCCGATGTGGCACCGCAATCCGTGGAAAAACCATGAAACGAGGGCCCTCACGAATGCAGTCATCCCGACAGGTTGGCCTCCGGATAAGGTCCACTCGCCAGAGAGCGAGGTTTGAATTGCTGGAAAGCCGCGATTTGCTTTCAACCGACGTGACAACCTACCGCTATGGTCCCGCAGATGTCGGCCAAAATAACAACGAAACGGTACTGACCCCCGCCAACGTCAACTCCGGCGACTTCGGCAAACTGCAGACGACGCCGCTCGACGGGCAAGTGTATGCTCAACCGCTTTACATGGAGAACATCAATATCACGACCGGGCCCAGCCCTGGCTTGCACAATGTGGTCTTCGTCGCCACGATGCACGACAGCTTGTACGCCGTAGACGCCAATAGCGGCGCAGTGCTTTGGCAGAAGAGCTTCATCGATCCGGCGGCGGGCGTCACGACGGTGCCAAATGCCGATAACTTAGATAATGACATTTCTCCCGAAATCGGCATCCTCAGCACGCCGGTAATCGACCCCGCGACGAACACGCTGTACACCGATGCCCTCACGAAGGAGATCATCGGCGGCCAGACGCACTACATCCATCGCCTGCATGCGATCGACATGGGAGACGGCAGCGAGAAGTTTGGCGGACCCGACGTGCTGGGCGACACAATTCTCAATCCCGACGGCAGTTATCAATACGTGAGCGGCCCGGCAGTCAACGGTACCGGTTCCGATAGCGTCAATGGCGTCTTGACGTTCAATGCGAAGATCGAGCTCCAGCGCGTGGGACTATCACTGGTCAACGGTGTGGTCTACATCGCCTTCGCGTCGTACGACGACAACTACAATTACCACGGTTGGATCCTGGGAGTCGATGCGCAGAAGATGACGACGGTCGCCGCGTTCAACGACACGCCCAACGGCACGGAGGGAGGCATCTGGCAATCGGGCGGTAGCATCGCTTCGGATGCCGACGGCAATCTCTACCTCTCGACGGGTAACGGCACGTTCGACAGCACACTCGACGCCAATGGTTTTCCCGCCAGCGGCGACTACGGCGATTCTGTCATCAAACTTGCCCCCGATCCCGCCAGCGGCCCGAACAACCAGAACGGCAACGGTTGGGGCTTGAAGGTCGTCGACTACTTCTCACCGTACAATACCCAGGACCTCAACACTCAGGACTTAGATTTGGGGGCCAGTGCCCCGGTGCTCCTGCCCGATTCGGCCGGGAGTGCCGCACACCCCCACCTGCTTCTGACGGGAAGCAAGGCGGGAACGATCTATCTTATCGATCGCGATAACATGGGGAAATTTAACCCTCAAGCCGACGAAGTGGTCCAGGAACAAACGGGAGTTGGTGCCACATTCAGCCCGCCCAGCTACTTCGATGGCAACTTCTATGTCAGTGCTAGCGGCGTGCTCAAGTCGTTCTCGATCAGCAACGGCGCCTTCTCCGGACCTACGGCGAAGTCATCCGACCCCTACAATAACCCGAAATCGGCGCTTTCGGTTTCCGCTGACGGGAGCGAGAACGGCATCGTATGGGGGATCGAACACACCACGAACCAGTTGCGAGCCTACGATGCCACGAACGTGGGGAACGAGCTCTATACCAGTGACCAAGCATCTGACGGCCGCGATCAGCTTGGCACTGCGATCAAATTCAGCGTTCCGACCGTCGCCGACGGACAAGTGTTCGTCGGCACCTCGGACAGTCTGGTGACCTACGGCCTGCTTCTCACGCTGAACCAAAAATACGTCTCTGCGGTGTATGAATCGGTTCTGCACCGATCGGTCGATCCCGGCTCGATGACGTTCTGGAGTACGCAGCTCGATAACGGCGCCTCGCGCGCCTCGTTCGTGAACGCGCTAACTCATAGCGACGAGTATTTTGGTGACCTGATCCAGTCAGTTTACTCGCGGCTCCTCGGACGAGCGGCCGATTCGGGGGGCGTGATCGCTTGGACCAAAGCGATGCATGCCGGCTTGACTGACGAGCAGTTAGAGGCTGACCTCGTGGCTTCGCCTGAGTTCTACGCCAACAGTGACGGGACGGACCTCGGTTGGGTCGACGCGCTGTACCAGAAACTACTTGGCCGCGCGGCCGACAGCCCGGGTGCAAACGCGTGGGTTCTGGAGTTGGCCCAAGGTGTTTCCCGGACCGAGGTCGCGAGTCACTTCGCTTCGAGTTCCGAACGCGAATACACCCGAATTCAGGGTGACTACCAGCAATTCCTCGGCCGGAACGCGAGCAATGCCGAAGTCGCTTTTTGGGTGAATGCTTTCCAGCACGGCATGACCAATGAAAACGTGGTCAGCGGCTTCGTCGCCTCGGACGAGTATTTCAAGTTGCACTCGTAGGAACTCGGGCCGAGGGAGTTATGCCGCCCTTCGGTCCGTCCCGATACGGCCGGCTAGAATTGGCATCAACGGGGGGGCCGTTGGGGAATCGACGGTTCCAGTTGTTTTTTCTCTGCCGATGATCGCCGCCACCAGCGCGTCGGCCGAGTGCCGTGCCAGCCAATTTGCCTGGTGACCCTGGGCCCGGCTGCGGTAACCGTCAAACCCGTCGATCAACCGTCGGACCGCGTGAACGAATGTGTCGAAGTCGACGAACGTCTCGCCCCCGCCACGGGGCAATTGGCGCGCCATCCAGGTCCGTGCGGGGACAACGGCCGGGCATCCAGAGGCCAATGCTTCCGCCAACGTGCCGGAGCTTCGTGCATAGTAAGACCGGCAGTCGTAAGGAAGCACCATGGCGTCGGCTTCCGACACCAGGGAGTAGTATTCATGCGAGGTGAGTGGGTTGCCCAGCCCGCGGAGCTCGACGTGCTCAGGCGCGAACTTCCGCAGTTTCTCAACGGCCACGGCGCTTTGTGGATGAAACTGCGGCTCCGTGAGCGTGGCCTGAATCAGAAAGCGAACTTTACCCGGCTGAACGTACTTGGCCCACAGGCTCTCGATCAACTCCGGGAGCCAGTGGAAGCCCTTTTCATCGCGGGCTTCGCCGGTGTAGACCAGGCGAATCGGCGATTGGGGCGACCGATCGGTTGGAACAATGAGTCCCGCGCGGATGGGGATTGGCAAGACACCATAACCCAGCGGTGCCAAAGCGCCATATTCGGCGGCTAATTCTTCGGTATCGGTATGAAATCGGATATTGTCCGAAGGGTTCCACCGAGTGTAAAGACGCAGGAAGGTGGGGTAGGGACGTATGTGCGGCGAGTTTTCCGCTTCCTCGGACAAAGTGCCGTCCTGAGACAGGGAATGACGAAAAACCATGTGAAACGTCGGCGACCGCCGTGGCCCCAAACGTCGTGTGACCAGGTGTAATGCAAGCAGCTCGCGCGCGTGGGCGGTATTCAGAAGCACCTGGTCGCCGGAACTGGCGTCGGTTATTGCCAGCAATCGTTCGAGATCTCGTTTGAAAACCAATCCATATTCGAGCTCACGGCCCAGGTCGCGTTCCCTGGCGGTTCGCCAAGCTTCGGCGACGAAGGGGGCCTCCACAGCCTGCCGTAGGCTACGCGCCAGGTCGGAATCGCCGCATAAAAGCTCAGGTGGGATCTCGAACTGATCCAGTAACGTTCCGATGCGTCCCCGCGCAATACGCTGGCACAGCCGTTGGCCAATTCTCTCGCGGTATTCGGGCCGAAGAATCCGTGGCTTCAAGCAGGTCAAACGACGGCCGAACCAAGCCGTGGCATCGTAGACGAAGGGGGGGGGAAGGTAGAACCAGCCACGTTCGATACACCATGCCGCTTTGCGGCAGGCCCACCAGCCGCGCTGAAACAGTGAATTCCCGCCGCTGGGCGATCTGCGAATCGTAGCGGTTGTTGACAGAGCGTCCAGCGATGCTAGCAGTGGCGCAGTCCAACGCCGCCACGCATCGGGGTGGCGCCGGACGCCTTGCGCCAGTCGATACGGGTTTCGCGGAGCGCCACTCGGTTTCGGCGAGGCCGCAGGCGGATCGTTCATCCAATGATCGGTGGTGAAGATCCGATGAACATCCAACCAGTCGGGAAACAGGTCGGCAGGACAATCGACGTGCGTGGCCAAAACGGGATGCACGCCGGCCCGCCGCGCCGCGTCGGCAATTGAAATCGAGGTCTCGAAATAATGCCCGCACAAGTTCTTGAGAGCATTGTGCAGGATGATGAACTTGGGTTTCAATGCTCGCCTCAAGGGCGGCGATGTGTTCGGCATTGCCGCAGCGACCGGTTGGTACAACAAACGGGGGGATATTAAGAGGTGGCACCACAATCGACAAGATCACTTACGTTGTGGATAGGGAAGCCTGACTCAGGCCGGGGTTTCCCGCCTGACTGCACAAAAGCGTGGTCCCGTCAGACTGAATGGGCGAATGCTATGTGGGCTACGTCGTTAATGCCCTGCATTGGCTGTGGAGACAGAGAAGTACTCATTCGAGCTGAGAATACCGACGGCCACGCCTTCGACCGTCGTCGTGCCGCTTTCGAGATTGCTCACCCAGGCCGGGTCGCTGGAATCGATACCGCGCCTCAGAAATGCCGAATAAAACGCGTCGACGATTCGCTGATAAGATTCCGCTGATTGTACGAAGGCGGCGGCGGCGGCCAGCGGTGAATTGGTCTGCAACCAGCTTTGCCAAGCAGCCAGGCCGGCCGCCTCACCGGGCCGCGATAATATGTCATCGTAAAGTGCGGCCGACATAGCGGCGGGCCCCGAGTTGAGCGACTGGAATTCCGGAGAGCCGAGAAATCCCTCGACGACGGTTTGTTCCCCTACGCCCGCCTCGAGTTGCCCGACCCAAAAACTGCGTCCTCCAGTATCGGCGGCGCGGTGCAAAAATGTCGAATAGAAGCCGTCGACTTCGATCCCCAGGTGCTCCGACGAATTCCAGATTCCGGTGGCGACGCTGGCGCGGGTCGCACCCGAATCGAGCTCTCCGGCCCAAAGCGACAGGCTGCCCGGATCGGCGGCATGCCCCAGCAGGTTCACGAACAAGGACTCGACGTAATTCGCGTTCGAATCGCCCGACAGCGGATAGGAAGCGTTGGGAATTGGTAAAGGTGCCACGACACTTGCCTGGAATAGGCCGAAATCCGGCCCGGCCGACATCACGCCCGTCGAGACGATGACGGTCGCCGCATCGCCCGCCGGGGCGGTTACTTGCACGCCCGGTGCTGCCTGCTCGCGTACGACGTAGCTTCCCGGGGCCATGCCCGTGAATGCGTATTGACCGAAGCCGTCGGTGGTGGTTGAGGCTTCCCCCGGATCGAGCACACCGTTGTCGTTGGCATCAATGTACACGGTGGCTCCGGTCGCGACGGGCTCCGAGGAGGTGTCCCAAACGCCATTCACATTCACGTCGTTGTACACCTGGCCCATGATGCCGGTTGACATAACGATCGACGTCACTTGGACCAATTGGTTGTTCGCCGTCAAAGGCAATGCGGTGAAGCTGCCCCCTTCATTCGAAATCGGCAGCGCGGCGATCGCATTAAGCACTTGCATGCCGTTGCCCAGCACCTGCCCGAAGACGGTGTAATTCAGCGGGTCGAGGCTCGATGAATTGTCGGCCATGTTCACGTACCACTGGTCCGTGGCGCTGGTTGGGTCGCCGTTGAACTGTGCCATCGCCACGCTGCCCAGCGCGTTGGGAAGACGAGCTTCGTTTTGCACGGAGGCGACGGTTGGAATCGTGCCGAACTGAGAGACGTTGCTGAAGGTGGAGGTTGCCGAGGTGTACCCACCAGCCTGCTCGACAAATCCCGGCGCGGAACGATGGAAAAAAGTGTCCGTATAACTGCCATTGTTGACATAGTACAGAAAATTGGCCACCGTTTTGGGGGCGACATCGGGATACAGCTCGATTTGAAACGAACCAAGGTTCGTATTCACGGTCACGACCGGCTCGGCCGCTAGCGCCAAACGCGGTTCGAGGAGCTCGATCCCACGCGAGTGCCAACGGAGAGGAGGCAGCAAATTCCTTTGGCTGTGAAATCCGTGCGACCTCCACTTAGTTCGCGGACTGCCGGCACGGCTTACGCTACGAGATGTCTGACCAAGTAGTCGATCGAATTGGCGTCCCAACATGGGCCCTTCTCCTCGATGATGGAAGGCCTTCAAGCAGGGCAATTACATAGCGGTTGGAGGGGAAACCAGCAAGACCAACCCCTCACACGATTGCCGTTCTCAGTCGTCATCGGACTGCGACAACCGCAGCTTACCCAACAATGTCAACGCATCGCGATGGCCTGGCGAGTGGGACAACGCCTCGCGAAGGTCGGCAAGTGCCGCTTGCCGGTCGTTACGGGCGACGTGCAAGAGCGCCCACTGATAATGGACTTCGCCCGGGTCCGCACCATCGGCCGCGGCGCGCTTCAAGTCGGCCGCGGCCAATTCGAGCCGCCCGCCTTGCCCGTACAGCACCGCACGGTGCAGCGCAGCAACCGCGAAATGGGGTTCAAGCCGCAACGCTCGGTCGAAGTCGTTGATGGCTTCGTCGACACGATCCAGCGCCGTGTGCGCCAGCCCACGATTGTAAAAACACTCCGCGCTCGTCGGCTCCAAGGCGACGCAAACATAGAAGAAGTTCAGAGCTTCCTCATAAAGCTCTTGACGGTAAAGGCAGACGCCCAGGTGATAATTCGGCCAGAAGGCCTGCGGTGCCTCGTTCAATGCCAGTTGTAACTCGACGGCGGCCGCGCCCAGCTCACCGTTGTGTAATAAGTGCCGCCCGAGAGAATCGTACTCCCAGACCGAAAGGGGCGCCGCATCGTGAGCCCGTGATGGTACCGCTGGCGGCGATTCGCTCCCCGTCAATGCATGCATGTGCGTTTGGCGCACCTGGTCGAGCACCGGGTTGGAACCGAGCGCGCTTTCGGCCTCTGCCAACAGTCGCAAGGCCTGGCGGCGGCAATCGGCAACATCGGTCTCCGTGGCCAGGCTCACCTGCATGCCCGACCACAAAATGGCCAAATCTAACAAGTCGGTGCGCACTTGGGCTGCTAAGGTATTGTCCACTGAATTAACGTCGGCCGAAGATTCATCCGTCGAGCTTCCGGGCGTTGCGGCGACAAATTGCCCCAGCATCGTTTCGCGAGCGTCCCAGATCTTCCGGCAGGCGTCGTTCATCTCCTCAGTGTTTACCGACACCCAATCGCCACCATCCTGGAACCGCATCCGCTCGACCAGTTGGTGCAAGTCGTTGGCGTTCCGGCGTCGTTTGGCGACCGCGAGACGATGGGTTAAACTTCGCTTAAGGTCGGCATGGCCGGGCACGTTGGTCAGTTGATCAAGTCCGCTATTAAGGCGATCGATGGCGGCGGGGAAGGCCCGTTGTTCGATCAGGTTGTCGCCTTCAACCAAAGCGCGCTCGGCCTCGTGGACCTGCCTTCCGACGAATAACTGACCCCCAACGACTAATGCGACGGCAAACACGGCACCCGTCGCCAGTCTGACCAGCGTCTGCGGCTTGCGGCGGCGCCATTTCCGCCAGCGTTCCGCCAGGCTCCGGTTTGCGACACCGCAAAGCGGGAGGTTGGCCAGGTGGCGACGCAAATCGTCGGCCATCCCGGCGGCGTCGTGATAGCGGTCGCTGGGCTCAAATTGCATGCATTTGCCCAACAGGTCTTTGAGTCCGCGGGAGACGTGCCTGTTGTACGTGCCCAGTGGTGGCCGCCGCTCAATGGCATTGTCGGTCGTTACGGGCCCACCGAGCAGCTCGTAAAGCAAAACTCCCAGCGAATAGATGTCGGACCGCGCGTCGACCGTTGCGTCGATGTCGCGCCCCTCGCGGATTGCTGCGAGGGCGGCTGTTTGCTCGGGCGACATGTAGCCCGGTGTGCCACCGAGCCATTCGTGAGCCGGCGCGCCTGCCGGGAGCGGGGCCCGAGCCAGGTGAAAGTCCAAAAGCATCGGCTGCCGATCGGAGGCAAGCAATACGTTTGAGGGCTTCAAGTCGAGATGGACCAGGCCCCGTTGATGAGCGTAGTGCAGCGCATCAGCGAGGCTGGCGCCGATCCAACAAACGGCCTCGACGTAGGTGCTTTTGGCAAGGAACTCTTCGTCCGTTGCCGGAGTGGGAAGCGCGACGGGCAGATCCGCTTGCAGTCGATCGAGCGCCGCCACCAACGAGCGCCCGCTACGCTCTTCAGGCGGCTGGTCCTTTAGTTCGGCCAGCAAAGCATCGAGACTGGCTCCGCCCAGGTACGGCATGCACAAGCCGCGCAGGCCACGAGCCGGAAAATCCTGAACCAGGTAAAGAGGTACGATGCCGGTGTGCTGTAAGCGGGCCAGCGAGAGGTGCTCAGCGGTGGCGAATGAGGTGAACTTGACGACCATGGGCCGGTCGGAGAGCACCGTTTGCTTGGCCAGAAAGACGCGGCTCGTGGCCCCCCTTCCGACCTCAGCCACCAGGTCGAATTCGCCCAACTCGTCGCCGGCTTCGGGGAAGGTTGGCGGCGCCTCGTCCTGGAATACCTGGTCGCATGCGAGCAGCAACTCCAATTCCGAGCGCCATTGTGGAAAGCGTGCGAGCAACTCGCCGGGCTCGACTGGCTCACCGGATTCTTGCCGAAGACAGATTTCCTCGCAAATAAGCTGGATCGCTGTTTCGGCGTCGCCACCGGTCACGGAGCTACGAGCGAGAAACTGCTCGACCGAGGGTCGTTCGCCGCGGCGCCAGGCGAGGTGGAATTCGTTTGTCAAGAGCGAGCCGGCGTCGCCGACAACAAACTGTTGTGGTTGCGGGCCGACGGGGGTCAGGCCCGCGTGGCGTGGGGTAAGACGCACCTGGCGACTCACTCAGTCCCTCTTGGTCCAGACGCAGTACCCGATGACGGCGTCGTGTCCACCCAATCCGTTTCTGTCATTGTCATTGGCGCGGATGGTGAACGTTGGGCGACCGCCAGCCGCTTGGCCAGATCGTAGAGGATGCGGCGGACACTGCTGGGGTGCAGGCCGGTACGGGCGGCGATTTCGGCCAAGGGAAGTCCCTGGCGTTTCAAGTGCAATAGTTCGTGGTGCGCCGGCGGGCAAAGCGCCAGCAGTTGTTCCCAGAGCTCGCTCCCTCGTGCCACAGCACTCGGCCCGGCTGCGTTGCTGGCCAGGTGTAATGGTTCGTGCTCCACGCGCTGGTGTTCGAGCTCCACGCGGTGCTGTCGCACTCGGTCGATGAGCCGGCGGCGGGTCGCAGTGACTAGAAACGCCCGCAGTTGCGCGGCGCTCTCGAAACTCCACCGTCCTTCACGGAAACCGTCCAGCAGATCGGTCCAAACCGACAACACGACATCTTCCGAATCGAACTTGCTGCGCAGCGCCCCGGAGATCCTACGGCGAACCAAGGCCCGCAACCCTGGCGCGACGTTGAGAAACACCTTCTCGACGGCCTCCGGGTCACGCCCGGAAAGCGACTGTAGCAGGTCGTCCAGAGAGGTCGTACTCATCGCGTCTTGGGGTAGCGAAGGGGAAGCCAGCCGTGGAGGAAGAGGCGGCGCGCCGGCACACGTTCGCCCCTACGCACACGGGATGAGGCAGTGGCCCGCGAAGACGGAGCCTCGCGGGATTGTAAGTGGCGTCCCGCGACGTAACACGCAACACCACCCGCCGCGAGACTCCAATAGACGCGGTCACCATCGTCCAGCGAGTCAGTGATCGAATCGCCCAATTCATCGATGTCGGCCAGCACGGCCTCCAGGGCCTGCCCCAATTTCTCAGCGTCGATCGACAACCGCGGCGCCTGTGGCAGCGCCGACGACCACTGCCAGGGCGCATCGACGTCTGGCAATGCGCCTGCAAGAAGCAAAGCGCCCCGCGAAACGATTGGCTGGGCCAGGAAGTGATGAGATGCCGCGGCGAAAAATGCACGGTCCAGCGTGGGATCCTTACGGTCGCCGCCGAGGGCCAAGGCGTCAAGGGCTGTACTCACAGGCGACCATCGGAGAATTGCGTCGGAGGTGCCGGCTAAACCGGACTTCGTCATTGTAAGCATGACTGCCGCGCTGGAAGCCGCAAACGCCCCTCCGGAAAACTGTGCATCGGTATCCTGAGGGTTCGCATCTTCATTCGCGTGTTGAATGATGGTGGTGGCCTGTACCGAGGATGGTTGGGGCCTCGATTCGAGTCCCAAAACCGGGCCCGGTCGCGGCGCCATATTGGACACGTCGAAATGATACTCACTGTCGGCTCCGAACCTGGCAAACACTCCATCGCGCGCCGCGAAGGGCACGATGAACATGGTCTCCGCGCCCACGTCGAGCTCGCTTTGTACTTGTACATCCGCGCCGTTGGAGCTGATGACGTCTTCGTGTAAGACCACTGCGCGCTGGGAAGCTTGAAATCCGGAGGGCATTAGAAAGTTCGGGGACGACAAGTAACCCGGAGCAAACGCAGGAACTTCCGTGAACTCCCCGACGTCATGCACGGTGCCAAGTGACGCGTCGCTTGCCAGGTCGTGCTGGATTTCAAGACTCGGTCGAGAATTGAAGATTGGATTGCTCGGCCCAGCGTCAACGTGCTGTTCAAAGGACAAACTGCGAGCGAGCAGCCCGATAGGCCCTATATCGGCATGTCGTGTTTCGGTCGTCGGCTCTGGATTGGTGGGAAGCTCCACGGGGACGAGGACAACCCGCTGTTCAATTGATCCATCAGTTGCCGGTCGCGCAACGGGCCCTGTTTCGGCCCGCAATTCAAAGGGGGCCATCGGCGGCTGAATGTGTATCTCGGGGCCCGCGGCGACGGCCAGAAAACATCGGTGCTCCAGCGACTCCAAAGTCCTGGAGCGTCGCGGAAGACCCGTCAAGTAAGCGGCTGACCTACGAAGCACGTGTAGATACCACCTGTTCCATTGTGCGTCGACGCAGAGGGACGACAAGCGCTCTTAGCACACCATGTCCCGGGAACCGCGCGCGAACCCGGCGCATCGGGGAGCTAACCCCTATTTATTCTAATGGTGATTTGTGCAGGAGGCAATTGAATTCATTGCTACCACAGTGTTTGGCTTTCGTTTTCGTTAAGAATATGCGCGCGCTTCGCCCCCCCATTTACGTTATTTAGGGTGGTAGGGGTGGGACTGTGGCCGAGGTTACACGGACTCATCGCGAAACAGCGACTTCGTCGGCCGTCCGGTGGGTGTGCCGTTGGCCTTCAAGCCCCACCGGCGGCCGGCGTGCCGCCCTTTGGTCATGGGGGTAACGGCCACAGCCCTGTCGCGCAGCTTGTCGCTGTCGAGCGTATTCAGCACCACTTGGCGGAATTCCTCGGGAACCTCCTGCGACGACTGAAGTCTTTCGACTCGCGCTCGATCGCGGCGCGTTGTTCTTCAGCCAGAGCACGGCCTCGGCCGATCGCCACATATGATTCCACGCCCGCCGGACGTCGTCCGGCCTCCAGCCATTGATTGGGAGTGCTGATCGGCAATGGCTGTTGCGGCACCGTTGAACTCGACCTCGATGAGCTTTCAACCTCTGGGCTGCATGCTGCCGAAACTCGCCATCCATTGACCGGGTACTATGATTGCAGTGTAAATCTCCTTGCGCATCCCCACATTTTCCCTATATCCCTCTGACCAACCAACGGACGCTCAGACTATGAAAAACCCTCCGGATATGCAGTCGCCACGGTCTCGGCGCTTGTTGTTTGTCGCCTGCCTTGTGACGGGCAGGCTACTGACACTTCCAGGCGAGCTTGCGGCTGCCGACCCGATGAAATTGGCCCCTGAGTCGGCCGTCTTGTTTGTCGAACTGGCGAGCCCTGAAACGCTTCTTGGACCTGTTCTCGATCCGGCGACCCAAGACCTGTTCAAAGGCATCGATGCCTATCGGAAGTACCTGGAATCACCCCAATATGCGCAGCTACAGATGGTCAAGCAGGTCGTCGAAGCTCGGCTCGGTATGTCGTGGCAAGCGGCGGCGCGCGACATTCTGGGCGGCGGCGTCTACCTGACAGTCGACGCCGCGAATTCTTCGGCATTGCTCTTTGTCCGCAGCCGAAAGCCGGAAATCCTGGCCAAGCTCAACGACTTACTGATCGAATTGATCGAGGGTGACGCCAAGAACAACGGACGGCCTTCGCCGGTCAAGTCCGAGGAGCACAATGGCGTTCGGGGCTGGACATTCGGCGGGGAGGAAGCCCACACGATCATCGACGACCTCTTGATCATCAGCAACAAGCCCGACGCTTTGAAGGGAGCAATCGATCGCTGGCGCGACCCTGCCGCCAAGGGGCTGGCCAGCGCAACTGCCTTCCAGCAAGCGCGGGGCGAACTATCCGCAGGTGCCGTCGCCTGGCTCTGGACCGATCTGGCTGCGGTGCGCAAGGCGCCCAACGTTGAGGCGTCGTTGGCCAAGCGATCGAACAATCCGTTGGGCGAATTACTATTGGGGGGGGTGATCGACGCCGCCCGTTACGCACCGTTCGCCACCGCGAGCCTGCGTGTCGACGGCGGGCGCTTTCGTGTTCGCGCAGAGCTGCCCCATGACGCATCAAAAACCGCCGCCCCACGTGCCTGGTTCTTCGCCGCGCAAACGGACCAGGGCGCGCCGGCCGCGCTGGTGCCCAAGGGGACGATTGGCACTCTGACCGCCTTCCGCGACCTGGCCGGCCTTTGGCTGTCGCGCGACGAGTTGTTCGACGAAAAAACTGCCGCCGGATTCGCCCAGGCCGATTCGCAATTGGGGCTGTTCTTCTCGGGCCGTGACTTTGGGCCAGAAGTGCTTGGCGAGTTGTCGCCCGGATTGCAGTTCATCGTCGCCCGACAAGAGTTCGCCGCCGACGGTCCCGTGCCGGCCCTCAAGTTGCCGGCGATGGCACTGGTGCTGGGTATCAAGCACCCGGACGAATTCGCCGGACAACTGCTGCTGGCGTACCAGAACATCGTCGGGCTGACGAACATCGTCGGTGGCCAGCAAGGACAACCGCAATTGATGATTTCAACCGAGGAGTGCCAGGGGACGACAATCACCAAGGCCGTTTACGTGACGCCTCCCAAGGGCACCGCCAAGGACAAGGCGCCGGTCAATTACAACTTTAGCCCGGCGTGCGCCCGTGTTGGCGAGCACTTCATTTACGGTTCGACAGTCGGCATCGTACGGCAGCTTATCGAACGACTCAGGCAGGGGACGTCGGCCGCGACTGCCGACAACATGACGTTGGCGATCGACTCTGGGCCTTTAGCGGCAATTCTGGATGACAATCGCGAGCTGCTAGTCACGCAGAACATGCTCTCCGAAGGTCGCAGTCGTCAGGAAGCCGAGCAGGCAATTGCAACCTTGTTTCAAATCGTACGGCTGCTTGATCGCGCCCAGTTACGGCTGGTCGCCGACGCGAAGGCGGTCGCGCTGGAGCTTTCAGCCGACATTGCTCCGCGGTAGGCAAGGTAGGTTAGCCTTTTCAGGCTGACGGAGGTTTTCAAATAATCCCGTGCAGCGGACCACCGGGCGCGGCCAAGGCGTCGACTCGCCGGCGCACGTCGGGATCCTCGACAAGCGGCGGCGCATGGTGCGGCTTGGCACGCGCGTCGATGACGAGACTGCCGCGACACCCCCAATGCTTCTGTTCGACGAAGCTTCCGATTCCATAAACGTCTACCGCCGGGTTCGATCGAGTGAATGTGACCCATAGGAAATTATTCAGCGTGCGTGCAGCGAACTCGCTGTCGTCAACGACCACCACCAGCGGAAATCCATGGATCGATTCATCGTTTCCGAACTCGTCGCAGAACCGCTGAATCGCCTGCTCATGGCCCACGGCGTCGGGCGAATAGGGCGGTCCGGCCAGCACCAACACACCCGGCAGCGCAATACGCGGCTCGCGAAACCCATCGGCCAACCGTAGGCCGGTAGATGGTTCGACGGCCAGCTCGCGCCGCGGCAGACCCACCGCGGCGATGACCACCTTTGAGCCTTCGTTTAGCGCGCTGCCGGAGTAATCGAGGGTGTCGATCGTCGTCTTGGTCTGAAAATGCAGGTCGCGGCGCCAGTCGACACGTTCCAAAACGTGTCGGAAAAAGGCGCGAATGTCGTGGATATCGAGGCCGGGCTGATCCTCCTGGGCCACGATCCAAAGGTATTTGGCCAGCGACATTTGCCCTTGCCCGAGAATCGCGTTGGCCTGCGTCAGTAATTCCTGCGGCCGCCGGCGCTCGGCGTAAGGCACGTAACGTTCGCTGCCAATCGCCAAAAGCAAGGGGTGTACGCCGGACGCGTCAACCGCATGCACCACGCGGACGCCATGGACCACGGTCGGAATTACCGGCCCTGTCAGCTCGTGAACGAATTGACCAAAGGCTGTGTCTTCTTGCGGTGGCCGGCCGACAACGGTGAAAGGCCAAATGGCGCCGGCGCGATGATATACGTGGTCCACGCGTAACACAGGAAAGTCATGCTCTAGCGAATAGTAGCCCAGGTGATCGCCAAATGGACCTTCAGGAAGTTGCCTCTCACTATCCACATAGCCCGTAATGCAGAAATCGGCCTCGGCGTGAATTGGCGCCAAGCCGGGCCGCACGATGAGCGGCAACCGTCTGCCGCCCAGCGCTCCGGCAAAGGCGATTTCGGGCAACCCTTCGGGCAGTGGCATCACGGCGGCCACGGTCATCGCCGGCGGTCCACCTACGAAAATGCTCACCCGTAGCCGTTGGCCCTGAGCGATTGCTTCCGCGTGGTGTACGCCGATTCCTCGATGGATCTGGTAATGGAGGCCGACCTCTGCATTGGGTTGGTACCGATTGCCGCCCAGTTGTACGCGGTACATGCCAAGGTTCGAGTGCCGCCAGCCGGGTTTCCTCGCACTTTCGGTATAGACCTGAGGAAGCGTGATGAAGGGGCCGCCGTCCTTGGGCCAGCAGGTCACCTGCGGCAACTGGTTAATCGCGATTTCGTGTGCCAGCACGGGCCCGCTCGAAACCTGCCGCGGCCGCGAATGCGTTGCCGCACGCACGGCGCCCAAGTATTTCCACGGACGGCGGCCCAAGTTGCCCGGATCGACCTTCAGTTCCACGAGTCGTCGTACGTCGTCGAGTGCATCGCGGAACATGTACCGCAGGCGTTCGATCGAGCCGAACAAGTTGCTGACTAGTGGGAAAGCGCAACCTTTGGGGTGCGAGTATAAGATTGCCGGCCCACCGGCGGCGTACACGCGCCGCTGGATCTCAGCGACCTCCAGGTGGGGATCGACCGGCGCGTCAAGCCGCACCAACTGGCCAGCGGCGGCCAGATCGTCAAGACATGCTTGTAGGGTACGGTAGCCCATGCGTAGATTGTCATTTGCTAATTGTCATTTGGTCATTCGCTACTTGTAATTGGTCCTCGGTCAAAAGCCAATGCGTTGCACGCCCGAAGGGGCCCACGATAAGGCAAATGAGGAATGAACGACGAATTTGCAACTCCTTTTTCACGTATGGCAGTGGGAACGAAGAACGGGGGAAGGCGAGGAATAACCATTTGACAACCGCCATGCGGTCCCCCATGATGGCAGGGGGTCTAGCGGTAGTTTTTTCCGCAAGATTCGCATTTCTTGGGCGAAGACCACTTCAGATATACGGTCGTCTAGCGAACACCGGAGTCGCCGATCATGACAACCTTCTTTATTGTTTGTACCGCCCTGGGCGGCACCGTGTTGGCCTGTCAGTTCATCATGACATTGATAGGACTCGATCATGCCGACGTGCCCAACGACGTTCCCCACGATTTCGGCCATGACTTTGCGCATGGCGGCCACGATGTAGCCCATGATGCGCACGCCACGGACGACATGCATTCGGACCACCACCAGTCGTGGTTCTTCGGAGTTCTAACATTTCGCACGATAGTAGCGGCATTGACGTTTTTCGGGATCGCCGGACTCTGTGGCACGTCGGCCGAATGGCCAACGCCCTGGGTCTTGGTGGTAAGTGTTGGGGCCGGCGCGGGGGCCATGTTCGGCGTACATTGGATGATGCAGACGCTACATAAGCTACGTGCTGACGGTACGGTTCGCATCCAAAGGGCCGTTGGACGACCGGCAAGTGTTTACCTGCGAATTCCATCACGAAAAAGCGGCGTCGGAAAAGTGCAAGTCAACGTGCAGAATCGCACTATGGAATATGAAGCCATGACTTCCCAGGAGGAGGAACTCCCCGTCGGTGCGCGGGTCGTAGTGGTCGACGTCGTCGGACCTGAAACCGTCGAAGTCGAGTTGGTGCCAGACCATGAAAGGACGTCCCATGTCTAGTTTCTGTATCCTGGGTGACGCGTTGTTCGGCCAAGTGGGTTCACCGGGATTGTGGGTCGGCGTGGGAACCGCCGTTCTAGTAGCCATCGCCTTCATGTTCGTCGTGCAGTTGGCGACGCGCTATAAGCGTTGCCCCAGCAATCGTATATTAGTGATCTACGGCAAGGCGGGTGCTACCGGCGACACGTCGAAGTGCATCCACGGCGGCGCCGCGATGGTTTGGCCCCTGATCCAGGACTACGCCTGGCTGAGCCTAGAGCCGATTCAGATCGAAATCCCGCTCCGCGGGGCCTTGTCAGCCGAGAACATTCGTGTGAACGTTCCCAGTGTGTTCACGGTGGCTGTCGGCACCAGCCCCGAGGTGATGACGAACGCGGCTATCCGCCTGTTGGGCCTGAACACCCCGCAGGTTAAGCAACAAGCCGAGGAAATCATCTTCGGCCAGATGCGGCAGGTGATCGCCTCGATGCGGATCGAAGATATCAACCGCGACCGCGAAACGTTCCTGGAACATGTTCAGCGGTCGCTGGAGCCGGAGTTGAAGAAGGTCGGCCTGGTACTGATCAACGTCAATATCACCGACATCACCGACGAGTCGGGTTACATTGACGCAATCGGCCAGAAGGCCGCTTCGCAGGCCATCCAGCAGGCCCGCGGCGACGTGGCCGAGCAGTTGAAGTTGGGCGAAACCCGCGTGGCCGAAGCCGAGCGCGACAAAGTTGTGCAGGTCGCCGAGGCGACCAAGCTCCGAGAGATCGGCACCCGCGACGCGCAGCGCGAGCAGGCCGTGCGGATCGCCGATCTGCAGAAGGCACAAGCGATTGGCGAACAGACCGCCGCGTTTGAGCGAGAAGCCCAGGTCAAAGACGCCGAACGGACGATGCGCATCAAGCTCGCCGACGCCAACGCCAAGGCGATCACCGGCGAGAACGAGGCCCAAGCCGAGATTGCCGCCTCGCAGGCCGCCTTGCTGGTCAAGAAGGCCGATGCCTACGCGGTGGGCGAGACTCGCAAACGCGAGGCCGAGGCCTCAGTGTTGGAGGCCCAGAACCGTGCCATGGCCAAAGCCGCGCTGGCCGAGGCAGAACGCGTCGAGGCGGAACGACGCGCCGCCGTCGAAGCCCCTGCCAAGGCTGAAAAGGCAAAACTCATCGTACAGGCAGAGGCCGAGGCCGAAAAGCGACGGATCGAGGCCGAAGGCGAGGCGAAAGCCATCTTTGCCAAGCTCGAGGCTGAAGCACGCGGCCAGTTCGAGATTCTGGCCAAGAAGGGCGAGGGTTTACGCGAGATCATCTCGGCCTGCGGCGGTGCCAAGGAAGCCTTCCAGCTCCTGATGCTGGAGCACCTCGATCACCTGGCGCAGGTCTCGGCCCACGCCATTTCGAACATCAAGTTCGACAAGGTCGTAGTATGGGAAAATGGCGGGCACAACGGTACCACGAACACCGCCAGCTTCCTGCAAGGCATGGCGCGCACGTTGCCGCCCATGATGCAGGTGCTCAAGGACATCGGTGGCGTCGAGTTGCCCGACTCATTGGTCAAGCTCGGCCAATCCGAGGGAACCGCCGTTGTCTCGGGTAACGGTGTGCATGCCAAGGACGAGAACCAGCCCGCGGCCGTTTCCTGAGCTGAGCATATTGCAAGTGGGCGCCGGCAGAACATTCGGCCGGTTCATTCGACTTCGACCTCCAGCATCCGCCGGTACCGCGACACTTCGGCCGCCTTGTGGCCCTGACCGACGCGATTGTAGTCCATATGGAGGTTGTTCAACATCCGAACCAGCGTGGCGCGTTTCGAACAAGGGACGAGGTACTGTTGGAGATCGATCCGCCCGTTGGCAAGACCGAGTGCCTGGGCAAGCTCGTTGCGCGGAATCACGCGCCCGCCGTTATAGGGGTCGAAAATAATGTCCTCACGGGCAAAGCCCGTGGGCGCCCGTGCGCAATCGTACATGACCATGTAACGGCCAGGGAGAGCCAACCCAACGACCGGTACTCGTAGCCGGTCGGCGACCGCCACGACCACGTGCGAGAGCATGATCGGCAAGCCACGCTTCCGGCGAAGCACCAACTCCAGCGAACTGCTGTCAGGACTCTCGCCGACCATCACTCCCTTGAAGCCCTCTTCGCCGAAGAGTACGGCGCGCATTGCCTGGACGACCCTCGTGGGGTCGGCTTTTGCTGGGTCGATGTCGTCGCCCAATTGGTGGCGAACGTCGGAAGCCAAGGCGTCGAGCTGATTGGTCAACTCTTCGCGCCGTACGAGCGGATTGCCGATACGCGCGATCAGCCACATTCCTTGATCCAGGTCGATCTTGGCGTCGACCTCTTGCGCCGCCAGTCGCTCGAATTCGGACGACATGACCGCTTGGGTGATGCGGTCGGCGATTCTCACGACTCGGAAACTCACCTCGTGCGAAATGCCTTCGCGCCGACGGCGTAATGCAGGCAAGGCCGCCTCACCGATTTCGAGCAACCGCCGCTCGGCCGCTTCACGCACGCGGAAGTGGTCGTCGTCCAAGTCGACGATGGCCTGCTCGATGCGATTGGACTGCTCATGCTGCGCGACAGTCGATTCCGGCTCTAAGGCCGGCGCCGGCTCGGCAGCCAAGGCCGCGCCGATTTGCAGCACCGCGACGAACCATGACGGCGCGAGCATGGTTTTGACTCTCGGCATGCGAACGAACCAAAATAATTGGCAACTATGCCAGCGTCGGCTTGGCAATGTTCACATAAGCGTGGACGTGTGGCGAGCCGCGAAAGTGCCAGACGAAACCAGGACCTTCAAGGCGCCAGATGTCCCACTCGTGGTCGTTGCCTAAGTCGCCCGTCTGGTAGAAGGCGGCGTGGAGTTTTTCGAGCCCCCCCTCGGCCTTGAGCACGGCGATCGCTTCGTCGACGTCATCCTGGCGGTACGGAGCCAGAATCACTTTGATCACCTCCTCGACCAGGCCCTTCTGGTCATTGGAAAGCTCGCCCACGGCGATTCCGGGGAACTTGCCCGCCGACCCCTGCACATCCACCTGATCCTCTCGCGGGGCCTGGGGCAGAAGCGCCTTTTCGCGCTGTTTTCCGTCGAGCGCCGCAAAAACTTCATTGGCCTTCTTGGTCTGGTAATAGAATACGTTGCCTGGCAGCCCCTTTGCGCCGTCGCCTTCGCCATGCCCGTAAATGATCGGCCCACCGAATGCTGCGTTTTCGACGCTGTCGCCGTCGGCGCGGATCGTGAGGTGGCGGCCGGTCATCTCGAATTCGAACCCGCTGCCGCCCGGCTCGCCAAACAGGGCCACATGGTACTGGCTGACGCCTCCGTCGTCGTCTTCCATCTGCTTGAGGAACCGCTCGTAGCCATCGGGGCTGGTCACGCCCCGGAAGATTTCATCGATCGCGACCTGTTGTTCCTTGGTGAAGAAGTCGCCGATTTTCGGCTCAGTAATCGCCCAATTGGCGTTGATCTTTTGCCTCAGCGGGTGGTCGAAGGGAAAACAAACCGCCTTCCGCTGATCGGCCGAGAGCGATTCGTACAGCCGCTTGGCGGCCGTTTCGGCCACGCTGGTTGACGTGGGAGCCGCAACGGAGGAACGTACACCGGAAACCAAAGGCACTGCTCCCGCAGCCAACGCCGCCGTGCCGAGGGAACGCACGAACTCGCGCCGGGTCCAACCGCCTTCACAATCCGGGCAAATTACTTTTTGGTTCTCGTTCATCTCAACGCTCCTTTCGACCGGGAATTACCAGACTCACGTGCCCGTAGTTTACACGCCGGCACGTAAGAATACACCTGCCTCACAACAAAGCCGACTTTTTCCAACCATTCGCCTGGAGCGGCGCGCGGAAACCAAGGCATGGTTCTGGTTCCGACTCAGCCACTGCGGCTTTATCCTTCGCCCACTTCTCCCAGTAATTCCAATCGTAGCAAGTTCAGCGCCTGCTTGGCGGCGCGTGGTTTGAGGATGGCAGGGTGTCCGGCGAAGGGGGTTGATCTGATCACGACTCCTTTTCGCGTGGCGATGGCGAAAAACACTCGCTCCGGTTCAGCGGCCTGCGGATCGAATGCGGGGAAGGCGCTCACCGCCAACCCGTAGTCGGCGTCGACCTGTTCGCGGCACGATGTGGCCAGTAGCGAAGCTGCTTCTCTGCTCGCCGGCCGATGGTCGACCAGCCGATCGGCAGCCGCTCCCAGGAGTCTCGCCGGCGTTTCAAGCGTGGTTAGCGTAATACCAACCAGGTAGCAGCCGGCGATCCCCGCGACGGAAGCCAACCATTGACTCATGAGTCCGGCCGTACCACACTCTGCCGTGGCCAGCGTCTTGCCTTGTGCCGCAAGCAGGCGCAGCACCGCGTGCTCCAACTCATCGTCTTCCTCGCCATAAACAAGCGAGCCAAGGCATTGGCGGATGGTGGCGATAGTCGGCTCCATCGCAGCCTGGCACTCCTCGGCGGTCGCACCGGCGGCCGTGATCCTCAGTGTGATCGTCGCGTCGCTGACGGTGATTCCAACCGAAGGCGTGCGTCCGCGGCGGATCAGATCGGGCAACATCTGCTCGAGGTCGCTTTCGCCGACGCCAAAACACTTGATTCGACGGTGGCGGATCACGCGCGCAGCACCGGAGAGACCGCTCAACAGCCCCGCCAGCGTGCCTTCCCACATTTCCTGCATCTCGGCCGGCACGCCGGGAAGCGCCAGGATGCGGGATGGTTTTCCCATGGGCGGGGGAACGTCGAGATCGATGCCAGGCGCCGTCCCGTGCGGATTGTGGATCACTCGGCTGCCGGCGGGGAACATGGCTTGCACCGTGTTGCGCTCGGGCATTTCGCGTTTGCGGCGGGCAAAAAGTCCGCGGATATGTTCCATCGCGGAGGGTTCGAAGACCAGTTCGACCCCGGCCATCTTCGCCAGCGCCTCGCGCGTCAGGTCGTCGGCCGTGGGGCCCAGCCCCCCGGTGGCCACTACTACATCGGCCCGTTCGGCCGCTTGGCGAAACACTCGGATGTTGGCTTCCAGATCGTCGGCCACGGTCGTGTGGTAAATGACCGGAATACCGATTTCGCCCAACCGCTGGCTGAGCCACTGGCTGTTGGTATCGAGCCGTTGGCCACTGGTCAGTTCGTCTCCAATCGAGATGATTTCAGCAATCATGGGGGCAATTATCCCACCGGAAACGGCCTTCGACAAGCCGATCCAGGGTGCAACCGCGTATAATATACGTGACCACCATGCAACGCATCGAAATACCCATTGAAGGCATGACTTGCGAACACTGTTCCGGCACGGTGGAGGCGGCATTACGCGCGGTGCCCGGTGTTGAAGCGGTCGAGGTCAACCTTGGTCGGCGAATCGCCCTGGTGAATGGGAACGGTACGGTCCTTGACCAGGATGCACTGACGCGGGCGGTCGTAAGCGCGGGCTTCCGAGTGCCACAGCTTCGCTCGCTTCAGCCAGGCCTCAGCCCGCCGGTTCTGACCAATCGAACCGACGATATCAATGTTCCCCCAGCCAAGAAGGGTCGCAAAGCTAAAGGGACGGCCAGCGCCATGGCCTCCGAACATCTCTTGCTCGACGTCGAGGGGATGCACTGCGCCAGTTGCACAGCTCGCGTCGAGGGAGCTTTGGGGAATCTGCCGGGAGTGACTGCTGCTCGGGCCAACCTGGCGACGAACCAGGCGTCGATCGAGTACGACGCGAGTCGGGTGACTCTCGACCAGTTGTTGGCCGCCCTGCGTGCTGGCGGTTACGATGCGAAGGTCGCGCAGACGGGAGAGTCGAGGACCAGGCCTCCCGCTGATGCATCCTGGCGACGCCGAACGTTCGCCGGCGTGGCGTTGGCCGTCCCTTTGGCGATGACGACCTACCTTCCAATCGGTCCGGTTGTGGCTCGCGGCTGGTTGCAATTCGCGTTGGCCACGGGCCTGCAAGCCTACCTCGGTTGGCCCTATTTCGTCGGCGCATGGCGACGGCTCCGGCACGGGTCGACGAGTATGGACACGCTTGTGGCGCTGGGAACTGGCGCGGCCTACGGCGCAGGCGTCGAACAGGCGCTGGCCGGCACGACGCATGGGCACGGAATGTACTTCGTCGACGCGGGCATGATTCTCTGCTTCATTACGCTCGGTAAATGGCTCGAGTCGCTGGCCAAAGGGCGCGCCTCGGCGGCCATCCGGAAGCTTCTGGACCTTACGCCCCTTGAGGCGACGATTTCCGCTGGCGGTCAGACACGTCGCGTACCACTGGCCGTCGTCAAAGTCGGCGAGCTGATCATGGTACGCCCTGGCGAACGGGTGCCGCTCGATGCCGAAGTCGTGACGGGCGCGAGTGGCGTTGATGAATCGTGGTTGACCGGAGAATCGCTCCCCGTCGATAAGCGGCCCGGCGATGAACTGCTGGCTGGCACGCTCAACGGGAACGGAGCATTCACCGCCCGAGTCGTGCGGCCCGCCGGGAAGACGACGCTCGACCAGACGATCGAGCTTGTGAGGCGGGCGCAAGAATCGAAGGCCAACGTCGAGCGACTCGCCGATCGCGTCGTGGCCTGGTTCGTGCCCGGTGTACTGCTGCTGGCCGCCGCCACGCTTTTTGGCTGGGGTTTGGCTGGATTATGGTCCGATGGGGTGTCGGCGGCCGTCGCCGTTCTGGTCGTTGCGTGTCCGTGCGCACTGGGCCTTGCGACCCCCACCGCCGTGCTGGTCGCCAGCGGGTGCGGTGCCGAACACGGTATCCTGATCAAGGAAGCACAGGCGCTGGAGATTGCCGGTCGGCTGACCACCATCGTGCTCGACAAAACCGGCACTGTCACCCTCGGCACGCCATTGGTGACGGAGCTCTTGCCGGCCACAGGTATCTCGTCCGATGAGCTTCTCGCCGCGGCGGCGGCGGCCGAAGCGCAGAGCCAGCACCCCCTCGCCGAATGCATTGTGGCCGCCGCTCGCGGACGCGGGCTGGAGTTTGCTACGGCTGAGGGATTGCAGGTTGTGGCGGGCGAAGGGATTCGTGCACGGCTCAACGATCGAACAATCATCGTCGGCAACGAGCGTCTGCTGGACGGCGCCGACATCGACTATAGCGCTCAGAAGCCAGTGCTCGATCGGATCCGCGCGGCGGGCGCGATTGGGGTTTTGGTCGCCGATGGAAGGCGATTTCTGGGCGTGATTGGAATCGCCGACCCAATCGCACCCTTCAGCCGCGAAGCAGTCGAGCGGCTACAAACGTTGGGTCTGGAAGTGCGCCTGTTGTCGGGCGATCATCGCACGACCGCCGAAACCGTGGCGGCCCAACTCGGCATCACCGCGGTCGCATCCGAAGTGCGGCCAGCCGATAAAGAGACTGAGGTCCGCCGTCTACAGGCCGCGGGTCGGGTGGTGGCGATGGTTGGCGATGGCATTAACGACGCCCCGGCATTGTCGGCAGCCGATTTGGGTGTCGCTATCGGTTCCGGTTCGGACGTGGCGATCGAAGCTGCGGACATCGTGCTCGTCGGCCGCGATTTGCGCGACGTGGCGCGGGTAGTGGTGCTTGCGCGGGCGACGTTGCGCACGATCCGGCAAAACCTGGCTTGGGCTTTCGCGTACAACTTGTTTCTCCTGCCATCGGCCGCCGGGCTATTGGAGCCGCTCATCGGCTGGAGGCTCTCGCCTTTGGCCGCTGCCGCCGCCATGGCCGCCAGCAGCGTTTCGGTCGTCGCCAATAGCCTGTGGCTGCGGCGTAAGCGGCTCGATCCTGAACCGCGGTCCCAGGCAGCGGGTTGGTAGCGTGGATTGTGGCCGCACGGGTGGCGGGCCGTGGCCACCTCGATGTGTAACCGGCCTCCCAGAGTACCGGCGGGTTTTGGACAGAAACCGCGATCTAGTGTAAAGTCGATTCCCGCTTGATGACTCGTGGCCGGGAAAGTGATGACCGGCGAAACCTAATATCGAATGATTAGAAAGGCTACCTCTTGGCACGCATCGGATTGGCGTTTCGCGCTTTCTTCCGTACCCTGAAGGACGCCGGCTTTGCCGAGCAATTGGAGCCTTTGCTGGAAGGCCGGGGCGCACCAACGCCCGCCGCGTTGCCAAAACCCGAGGCCAAGGCCGCGGAGAAGAAGAAACCATCGCGAAGCGATGCCCTGAGCCTGCTGGCCATGTTGCAGCGCGAAGCGAGGTTCGTCGATTTCGTCGAGGAGTCGTTGACCGGCTACACCGATGCCCAAATCGGCGCCGCGGTCCGCGATGTTCATCGCGACTGCGGTACGGTCATCGCACGCGCGTTTGGCCTGCGGCCGGTCGTGGCACAGGAAGAGGGCGCGGCGGTTGAAATCACCGCCGAACAATTCGATGCCGCTCGATTCCGCTTTACCGGCAAGGTGCCTACCAGGCCGCCGTTCCGCGGCAGCCTGTCGCACCACGGTTGGGAGGCCGAGCGTTGTTTACTGCCCGATTGGAACGGCGACGAACGAGCGGCATTGGTGATCGCACAAGCCGTGGTCGAGCTGACATGACCGCAAAGTACGCCATCGGCATCGACCTGGGCACGACGAATAGCGGCCTGGCCTACGCGCCGCTCGATGCCGAACAAGCCCGTGTCGAATTGCTCCCAATTCCCCAGTTAACGGCCGCCAATACGGTCGAGGCGCTGCCGTTGCTACCATCGTTCCTTTATCTTGGCACGGATGTCGACCTCAAGGCCAAACTATTCGATCTGCCGTGGGAAAAAAAACGCGATTTCGCCGTCGGCGAGTTAGCCCGGCGTCAGGCGGCCGACGTGCCGACGCGGACCGTCGCGGCGGCCAAGTCGTGGCTCTGCCATAGCCGTGTCGATCGCAGGCAGGCGATTCTGCCCTGGAATGCGCCGGCCGACGTTCCCAAGGTGTCGCCCGTCGCGGCGGCGACCCGTTACTTGCAACACATGGCGGCGGCCTGGCAAGCGGCGCACCGCGACGCGCCGCTGGCGGAACAAAATGTCGTGCTCACCGTGCCCGCCTCGTTCGACGCCGCGGCCCGCGAGCTGACGCGCGAGGCCGCCCTCGCGGCCGGTCTTCCCGACGATCTTGTGCTGCTCGAGGAGCCGCAAGCGGCCGTGTATGCCTGGCTGGCCGACATGGGAGAGCGTTGGCGGCGAAAGTTGAGCCTGGGCGACACGCTACTCGTCTGCGATGTGGGAGGCGGGACGACCGACTTCACACTCGTCGCCGTGACCGAAGAGGCCGGCGAGTTGGCCCTGCGCCGCGTTGCCGTCGGCAACCACATCCTGGTCGGCGGCGACAACATGGATCTGGCCCTGGCCCATTTTGTGGCCGGCAAGTTTGCGGAAAAGGGCGTGCCGCTCGACCCTTGGCAGTCGGTCGCGCTCTGGCACTCGTGCCGCGTGGCGAAGGAAGCACTTCTGGGCGGCGACGGACCAAAGAAACACCCCGTCGCCGTGCTCGGTCGTGGCAGCAAATTGATCAAGGGTACCGTCTCGGTTGACGTCGAGCGTGATTCGGCCGTTAACCTCTTGCTGGACGGTTTCTTCCCGATGTGCCCGGCGAGCGACGAACCGGCCAGGCGCCGCGCGTCTGGCTTCCAGGAGTTGGGGTTGCCCTTCGAGAACGAGACGGCCATCACGCGGCACCTTGCCGGCTTCCTGCGGGCGCAAGGCGATGACGGCCTACCCGTTCGTCCCACGCACTTGTTGTTCAATGGCGGCGTATTCAAAAGCGCGCCGTTGCGGCAGCGGCTGTTTGACGTGGTGGCGAGCTGGTTCGCGGGACAGCCGCCGCGGGCCATGGAGGAGAACGAGGACCTCGACTACGCAGTGGCCCGCGGAGCCGCTTATTATGGCTTCGCCAAGCAAGGCAAGGGCATCCGAATTCGCGGCGGCACGGCCCGCTCGTACTATGTTGGGATCGAGACCACCGGGCCCGCGATTCCCGGTGCGCCGCGTCCGTTGCGCGCTTTGTGCGTCGTGCCGATGGGCATGGAGGAGGGGACGGAGGCCGACGTTCCAAGCGACTCCATTGGGTTGGTCGTCGGCGAGCCGGCGCAATTTCGTTTCTTCAGCTCCGCCGTACGCAGGGACGACCGGCCTGGCACGCTTATCAACTCGTGGAGCGAGGACGAGCTGGCCGAAACCGATCCGTTAACCGCCACGTTGCCGGCCACCACCGACGCCGGCGAGGGCTACGTCCCGGTGCGATTCCACTCGAAGATCACCGAGCTGGGGATGTTCGAGCTTTGGTGCGCCGGCACCTCGAACGACCAACGCTGGAAGCTGGAATTCAGCGTGCGGGATGAGGGCGCGTGATTCGACTCGACGGCCTGATTTGAAGCTCGGATTGCCCCGGTAATGCCACCTGATTATTGCCCAACCTGGAAGCTCGTTGACAGGGACGGTCCGGCGGGCGTAGGCTAGAGCCATGAACACATATTCCATCCAGGTTTCGTTGCCTGAATCCGTCAAGTCGTTTGTCGATGCCGAGTTTGCCTCTGGCGGATACGGCACGGCAAGTGACTACCTTGTAACGGTCATTCTTGCGGAGCAGCGGCGAAAGGCGCAGGTACAGCTTGAAGCTTTGCTCCTGGAGGGGTTAGACTCAGGGCCGGGCGTCGAAGCAACGACCGCGTTTTGGGAACGAGAGCGCCGCGAAATGGGGTTGCCGCCGCGGCACGCGAGCCCGTCGTGACACGCCACATCATCGTCCTCCCAAGCGCTCGCGAGGATGTTCGCGCTCAGATCGCACACCTTTCGCAGGACGGTACTGCACGGCGCCCGTGACTGGGTACACCTACTTGGGGAGTAGTTCGCGAGCACGACCGAATGGTGGCTGAGAACACCTCGTCCGACACGCCCGCCCGCTATGCCGTCGGCATCGACCTGGGCACGACCAACTCGGCCGTGGCCTATGTCGATTCGAACGAAGAGCGCTGGCAAGTCCGCACGTTCGCCGTGCCGCAACTTGTTGCGGCGGGCGAGGTCGAGCCGCGTGAAACGCTGCCGTCGTTCCACTACGAGGCCGCCCCCGGCGAGTTCCCTTCCGGCGCACTCGGCCTGCCTTGGAACGCGAACGATCGCGACAACTCCGCCCGCAATTGGGCCGTTGGCATGTTCGCCCGCGACCACGGTACTGCCGTACCCGACCGGCTGATCAGCTCCGCCAAGTCGTGGCTGTGCCACGCGGGTGTGGATCGAATGGCCGAATTGCTCCCTTGGCACGGAGCGCCCGATGTCGAACGGCGCTCGCCCGTCGAGGTCAGTTCGCGCTATCTCGCGCACATTCGCGAAGCCTGGGACCATCGCTTTCACGCCGACCGGCTGGCCGAGCAGGACGTCGTGCTCACGCTGCCCGCTTCATTCGACGAAGTGGCTCGCGAGTTGACGGTCAAGGCCGCGAAGCTGGCGGGGCTACCGCGCGTGGTGCTGGTCGAAGAGCCACAGGCTGCGTTTTACGCCTGGATTCATGCCCAAGGCGACGATTGGGAGCGACTCGTCCGGCCAGGACAGAAGATCCTGGTTTGCGATATTGGTGGTGGTACTTCGGACTTTACCTTAATTCGCGTCCGCCGCGGCCAAGACGGAAAGATCGTGTTCCACCGCGTCGCCGTGGGCGAACATCTGATCCTTGGCGGCGACAACCTCGACCTGGCACTGGCCCATCATATCGAACGCAAGCTTGTCGGCGACGGCAAGTTGCAAGGCCGGCAGTGGGCAGTGCTCGTCCGTACCTGCCGCCAGGCGAAGGAGACCCTTTTGGCCGACGAGCCTCCCGAGCGTTACACGCTCAGCCTCCCGGGAAGTGGCTCGAAGCTCATCGGCGGGGGGCTGCAAATCGAGGTCAGACGTGGCGAGGTGCAGGAGGTGCTCGTCGAAGGCTTTCTACCTCGCACTCGGCTCGACGAGCGACCCGTTGCGCGGCGCAGCGGTTTTCAGGAATTTGGCTTGCCTTACGCGCCCGACGCCGCAATCACGCGTTACCTCGCCGCGTTCCTTTCGGCCCACCGACATGCGGCCGCGCGCGACGAGCCAGTGCCGCCTGACAAGGACCCGGCCGACAATCACTCCGCCAACAATGACCCGGCCCGGCCCGACCTGGTGCTGTTCAACGGCGGCTTCTTCGCTTCGCCGCTGTTGCGCAAGCGGCTGCTGGACGTGCTCGGCTCTTGGTTTTCCGGACGCGAGAGTTGGACTCCTCACGTCTTGGCCAACGAGCGGCTTGACCTGGCCGTGGCCCAAGGCGCGGCCTATTACGGTATGGTCCGCCGCGGCGCCGGCGTGCGGATTTCGGCGGGGCTCGCGCGTACCTATTACGTCGGCGTCGAAACAGCCGACGCGTCTGCGCCATCGGCCGTATGCCTGCTGCCGGCGGGCATTGAGGAAGGGCGCGGCGTCGATCTCACGGAAAGGCGGTTCGAGTTGCTCATCCGCCAGCCGGTCGAGTTCCCGCTTTATGTCTCGAGTACACGGCTGACCGACCGGCCAGGCGAGCTGTTCGCGGTCGACCCGGAACAGATGACCGCGCTGCCTCCGATCCGCACGGTGTTCGATGCCAAAAAAAAGGGACCGAATGAAACCGTTGACGTCAACTTGCACGCCCGGCTCACCGAAATCGGCACGCTCGACCTCTGGGCCAGTGAGATCCAGGGGGGCCGCACCTGGCGTTTGCAGTTCGACGTGCGGGCCGCCACCGAGACCGATCGCGAAGGGCACCGCGGCGCCGGCGAGACCGAAGGAGTTCTGGACGACGCGCTCGTCGTCGATTGCCGTGAGCTGCTCCGCGACGTGTTCGCTCCCACGTCGTCGGCATCGGCGCCCAAGCCGGGAGGAATTGTCAAGCGGCTGGAAGAGCGCACCGGTTTGAGCCGCCGCGAATGGCCGATGTCGCTTTTACGCTCTTTTTGGGAGTCGTTGGTGGAATTCGAGCCGGGCCGCCGAAGCAGTGCCGAGCACGAAGCCCGCTGGATGTACCTGCTCGGCTTCGCCTTGCGGCCAGGCTATGGCCTTGCCGTCGACGATTGGCGAGTGCAACAAACCTGGCGCCTTTTGCAAGGAAAGCGGGCGCATCACACGCCGGCCTGCCGAGTCGAGTGGTGGATTCTCTGGCGGCGGATCGCCGGCGGCCTGGCCGCTGGCCAGCAGCGCTTTTTGGCCGAGCCGCTCCTGGCTGCCCTCCGTCCCCTCTCCGGTGGTCCGCCGAAGGGGGGCAGATCGCGCAAGCCCGATCTGGGCGCTGGTTCGCACGAGACGGCCGAAGTCTGGCGGTTGTTGGGATCGTTCGAGCTGCTCTCGGTCGCCGCCAAAGTCGAGCTGGCCGATGTGCTTTTGGGATTGATTGCCCGCGAAAAGGTTGGTGCCGTGCGCGACGCGGGGGTGTGGGCCTTGGGACGGTTGGGTGCGCGCGTTCCGATGTACGGTCCCTTGAACACGGTCGTTCCGCCTGACGACGCCGCGCGTTGGCTGCAAACCCTATGGGAGCTCGAGTTGCCGGGCGAATCGGCGGCTTTTTCCCTGGTGCAACTCGCGCGCCGCACGGGCGACCGGCACCGCGACGTATCGGACAAGCTGCGCGAACAGGTACTGGCCTGGCTCGACCGCCTGAGCTCTCCGCCCCACTATCGCCAGCTTGTCGCCGAGGGGGATGAACTGAAGGAAGAAGAAGCGGGCATGATGTTCGGCGAAAGCCTGCCTCGCGGCCTGCGCGTTGCGGCGAACGTTACGTAGAGTGGGCGCCCTCCCAACGTGCTTCCAGCAAGCGTCGAAGGGCGAATCGGGCATTGTGTGACAACGCAGAATCACCTAGAATCGCGGCAGAATCCCAATTCTTATCGGGGCGTAGCTCAGCCTGGCTAGAGCGCTACGTTCGGGACGTAGAGGTCGCTGGTTCGAATCCAGTCGCCCCGATTCATAAAGCCTTTCAGCATAATGACTTGCTGCAAGGATTTTTTTGATGAAACTGACACCCTCTGTTTTTGAAACCCGTTTTGAAACCCTCAAGTGAGTTCAAAGGAAAGGTCAGCGGAGAAATTGAAACCCGGCAAGGGTTTCAAATTTGGTCACATCGACGTGGCTAGGGTGGCCCTTTCTTCTTCTTCCGAATTCACTCTTTCGGCGAGGTCTCTCGGCCAGTCACCCATGACCAATACGTCGCCGTCAGGCCCCGCTCCGCAGCCTTTCGCATCGCCCTGCTGATCGGCCTGCTGAGGAAGTCGATGCCCAGACCTTTTTGCCACTGCTGACGCTGATGATCTGGTGCCGGGTGGGATCGCCGCCGCCGCCCACGATCATCCCGCTTGACTCGCGTCACCCAACGCCCACCACCTCCCGCCCCGCTCCGAACCCCTCGCTCGCCGGTGTCAGTTTCTCCCGCCGCTGAAACCAACCGGAGTCCCTTCAAGAAAAAAGACCCAGGTGATGGGACCGGTGGCCAGGGGCGGATGGAACCAAGTCCCAGCTTTTTTGCATTTGAATCTCGGGGTTATCAATTCTGTGATTGTTGGTGGTCGGGAAGATTTCGGCTCGACCTAACCTGCCCTGGCCGCCCTCGAACGCTCAACCATCGCCCAGGCTCGCCACCACAGCGAAGTACCGACATCGACGAATGGGACTGCCCGGAATTCAACCCTGGGCCAGGCCAATCGGGCGTCACGAATCGCCATCGACGCCGCCCCTCACTCCCATCGCTTAGTGGCACCTTGAAGAATCGCCCGCACGTCCCGTTCAGCCGAAACGTGACCTGATCGACCATCCCCTCGGTAACCGTCTCGAAGTCGATCTCCAGGCCCTGCCGAGGAATCGTGTCCCAGTCCTTCTCGTCCGGTGTGCCAAAAGCCGAAGGCTGCGGTAAAATGCTCGAATGACCACCGCCACCGACAAGCCTCGCCGCCGTTGGTTCCAGTTCAGCCTTAAGACCCTGATGGTTCTCGTGGTCATCGCCGCCGTGCCTTGTGGGCTGCTCAAATGGAAAATGGTCCACAAGGAAAGAGAACGAGCAGCAGCGGTGGAGATCAACAAGCTCGGCGGGTTGGTTCAGTTCAGGAAGAAAAAGGAACCCCTTGGGGCAGCATGGCTCCGCAAGCTCTTGGGAGACGGCTTTTTTTCAAGCGTGGTTTCGGTGGATTTCCGCAACGCTGCACTTACCGATGATTCGTTGGTGAACCTTGAGCCGTTGGTTGATCTGGAAGAGGTTCACTTTTGGGCCAAGCGGATTGCGAACGGTGGCCTCGTCCATCTCGAAGGGTTGACGCGGCTAAAGAAACTGAACCTCGGCGGTGCGGCGGTTACGAATGCTGGCCTTATCCATCTCAAGGGGTTGACGAGTCTTGAAGACTTGAACCTTGCGAATACGAATGTGGCCGATGCTGGACTGGTGCATTTGAAGGGGAGTACGAAAATGCGGCAGTTAAGCCTTGCAAATACCGGTGTGACAGATCAAGGGCTGGTCCACCTCAAGGCAATGACTCGATTAGAACAGTTGTACCTCTGGGGTACGGATGTTTCTGATGCCGGACTGCTCTGTATCAAAGGGTTCACTGGGCTAAAGCTCCTGAACGTCGCCAAAACCAACGTCACTGCCAGCGGCGTTGACGAACTCGAAAACGCCCTGCCGAATTGCACGATCATCCGATGACCACCACGAAACTCATCAGCCTCCTGACTCCCAAGCGGACCTGGTTCCAATTTAGACTTGTTACGTTGCTCGTGTGCGTGGCCGTCATTTGCGTGGTTCTGGCCTTGCGAGTGAGCCGACAAGACAAGCGGCGGGTCGCAATTGCAGGGATTGAAAGTGTGGGCGGAAAAATCATTTACTTGTCGGAGTGGACAGGCAAGGGGGTCATTTTCGCCGCTGGTATCAAGCTCGATATACCACAACTAAGTCTGTCGGAGAGACTCTTGGGCGACGACCCTTCGAACACTATCGTCGCCGTTTACTTCGAGCCGAATTGGAAAGTGACGGATGTGGTGTTGGCTAACACATTGCCGTTCACCAAAATGCGTGTTCTTGTTATGGGGAGCAATCATATCACCGATGCCGGGCTACTGCGTCTGAAAGCGTTGTCGGGCCTTCAGTTGGTAACTGTCGATGCAAATAGAGATGTTACGGAAGCCGGGGTCGCTGAATTTCAGAAGGCATTGCCCAAGTGCAAGATCGAAAGGTAGGGGGACCCGTCACCTCGACCTCGTGTCCCACGAACTCGCTCCCCCTAGCCCACCACTCACTTCAACCCCTTCAACTCGGCCACCTTCCCCAGCAAGTAGCCCAGTTCGTCGCCGTCGAGGTCCGCTGCCTTGGCGACTGCGTGGATCTCCCTGATCAGGTTCACCCTGGTTCCCTTGTATTCCTTGAATTCAGCCTCGCCCGTGAAACGAACGATGAGGCTTCGGCTGGAAGTCAAGTGCAGTTCCTCGATTCGAGGCGTCGTCCATTGACTTGCCAGGAAGCAGGCGAGGGCGATGGAGAATTGGCCGTCAGACTCGATCTGCCGCAATTTGTCGGCGAGACCTTGGCGGATTTCTTCGGGTTCACGGATCGGAAGTTCGATCATGGCGGTCGTCACTGGGATGGAGGCAGGCTTTACCTTACGGCTGGGGGTTGGTTGAGGCAACTGGTCGGATGGGCCATCTTTTCGATGTGTCCTGCGTCGATCCAGCCTGGCTCATCCCCGCCGTGACGACCTTGGCCCGCATCATTTTCGAGCGGCAAGCATTCGACGAAATGCCTGACCTAGCCGACGAACTCGAATTGGCTGGGTACAAGAACGAGGAAATCCCGCTTCATTGTCCGCCAGCGGGCGATCATGTCCGTGGTTGCTGGGTGCTCGATGTGATTGGACAAGGACGCTCCAAGGGAGATACAATCCCGTTGCCAACAATTCAATTTCTATTATGATGGTTACAAAAGGGACAACAACAAGTCAGGAGTCGATCAGAATGGCACGATTGAAGACAAAGGGCGTGAGCAAAAGCGACATTGCACGGCAGTATCTCGAACGGCACCCCAAGGCGTCAGTGATGGAGATCGTCACCGCTCTGAAGCCTTATAATGTTTCGGAAGCTGTCGCTGCCAAAATCAAGTACACGGAGGGAACTGCCAAGAAGCCCGAACCAAAGGCGGCCAAGAAAACAGCAGGACCGAAGGCAGCAAAATCAGCCGCTTCGATGAACGGTTCCGCCGGTGCAACCAAGGCCGACCAGATTCGTGATCAGGCGAAATCAATGCCGAAACCAGTCCGCCCGAAGGACGTGGTTGCTGCCCTCAAGGAGCGAGGCGTCGATGTCTTGCACACCCATGTGAGTCAGATTTTGGCAAGCATGGGGATGAAGAAGAAAAAGCGGAAGACAGCGGTGGGAAGTGCTGCACCAGCGGTGGCCGAGAATTCGCTCAACATCAACGACCTAGTGATGGCGAAGAAACTCGTCGCCCAAGTCGGTAGCATCGAAAAGGTCAGGGAAGCTTTGGCTGCTTTGGCGAGGCTGGGCTAACGGCAGGTTTCGGACGAATGAACAGCCCAGGAACACGCTCCGCCATTCTTTGGCGAGGCACAAGGATGAGGGGGCCGTCAAAAAAAAAGCCCTTCCGACTCGCTGGAGAGCACGAGTCGGAAGGGCAACCCCGCTCCTCACGCAGGCCGCTTCAATTTTTCCAACGATTCGACGACAAGCTGGGCGTTCTCGATACCGCCGACCTGCTTGACGAACTTCTTGACGGCAAGGATTTGCTCCTCGGTCAGGTTCGTCAGGCCGGCAGCCAAGGCCCGCTCGAAGTCATCGAATTGGAAAGCGGCAACCACGTCGAATCCCCTCTCCTTTTGACAGTATATATGTCGGCACGCCCAGAGGGTGTTCTACCGTCGCACGCCTGGGATGGGCCTGGGCAATCTGCGGAAGGGCTGTGGTTGGCCTGCGGGAGATCGCTTGATCCGCAAATCAGGTTTTGCCGAATGAAATGGTAAACCGTCACGTTCAGTCTGTAGGGGACTAAACGTAACGGCCAAGGGATACGGGCCTGGTCGCCCACAAGAGCCGCTGTCCAATGACGGCGGCTTTTTTTGTTCTAGCCCGTCAGGTCAGCGGTTGATCGTGGAATAACCGATTCGACGTAAGGCAAAGTCTCCAACCCAACACTGGTTCGTTAGAAGCCTACCATCCACCTTCGCCGATCAAGAGTGATGCCAGTTAGCTTGACATTTGCTACCGGCGTATCGGAATCAACGTGTCGGGGGCGACCCCGATCACGGCCCCATCAAGGTTGTGCCCCACCTTGATGGGGCTTTTTCATTGGCCGGTATGTCATTTGCTCCATTTCGAGATTGACATCAACGGAGAACACAACGGGCGAATTCGCTCGCACTGCGGTCGAACGAGCACATCATGGACGCCGGAATTGAACCAGGCCAACGGCGGCACGCAAAAGTCGGTCGGCGATTACTGGCCGTTCGGACCCTTCGCCCTTCGACACGTCACCCCGGCCACTGGATTTGCCTTGTCGAGTCGGACGGCGACCCCATATTGATTGCGGAGAGTGACTTCGGCGATCAGGTCCACGACCCGATTGATGGCGGCCCGGAAGAGTGACGACGACGAACTCCGGTTCGCGGGAGTTGGAGTTGGACGGGCCACCAAATTCGTCATGCAGCCTGTTTCAACTGCTCAAGCGACTCCACTGCGAACCGGGCGTTCTTGATGCCGCCAACCTGGCGGACAAACTTGGCGAGAGCGGCAAGTTGTTCCACGTTTAGATCGGCGAGATCGTTGAATGGGGTCGCCTTCTTGATCTCGGCGGCAGATGGCTTCTTGCTGGTGTCGTGATTGCTCATGGTCGGCTCCTTGGAGGTTATCATCTATTAGGATCGGCACGAATCGACACCAAACACCAGTCGGGCAACATGGGGAGGCCAGGTTAAGTGTGCGGATCGACTGTGCCGAGCCAACCCGTAGGGCCGAAGGGCAATCCCCCATCGGGCCGATCAACTTAACCATGAACTCCACGCATCTTCGACGAATTATTGACGACGCCGTATCCGACCTCGGCCACAAGAACATGCACTGCACGGAAAGCGTGCTAATCCAAGAGGGTTACGTTTTTGGCCGCCAGTTTCGCTACGAGGGCGTCAGGGCGATCTGGTTTGCCGAGGAGGGAGTCGTCAAGCTCCACGGCGACAATGGCCGACTGCTGAGGAACTTGACGGTGGCCGACCAGGATCATTGCCGAAAAACCGAGAGCAACCAGCGATGAATGCAGAAGCGATCCGACTCGCCATCGACAGTGCCGTGGCCGAGCTTGGTCACAATGCCTTTCGATGTAGGGAAACGATCCTGATTCGGGGCAGCCACTTCCTAGGTCGGCAATATCGGTACGATGGCGTCCGAGCGATTTGGTTGGCCGACGATGAGGCCGTCAGAATCTACAGCAATCATGGACGACTCTTGCGGACCATGATGGGCATTGGCCAGCCGGACTTGATGCGACTGGCTGCGTAGGCAGCAAGGACGATATGGTTTGCTGAAGTGCTCCACGGCGACAATGGCCAACGCCCGTGGAATTCGACCGAGGAGCATGTGTAAGGGCGTAGGTCGTCCGCCGCTCTTGACAACGCCCGTCCACCCAGCACAATGAATTCGTCGGGGGCAACCCCGATCACGGCCCCTTCAAGGTTCCTGCCCCACCTTGATGGGGCTTTTTCATTGGCCGGAGAACACGGCCCACGACAAATGTCCTGTCGATCACGAACCCTCGTCAACGACGGAGACTTCGTATAGGTGGGCGTCGAACTTGGCGAGTTGCATCACCGCCCCAATGTGCGGGAGGATCGCCGGGTTCTTGAGCATGGCGTCGAAATGCTCCCGGCTCTTCCACTGTGCGTAATTCGCCACCCGCACCCCATCGAAGCTCTTGTGGATGTTGGCGGAAATGAAGCCAGGAAGGTGCCGCAGCACCTTCTCGGTGGCCTCCGTGATCAGGTCCACGAGCTTCTGTTGATGCTGAGGTTCAACAGTAAACACGTTGATGAGGGTGACGACATCGTTTTCCTTCGAGATGACGGCCACTTGATTCTCCTGCTTGGTAAGTCATCAGCCGTCGCCCAAGGAATTGCGAGGGCCAGCATCGGCCTGCTCCAAATTCACGAACCAACCTGCTGTTCGGA
>Ga0265331_10000393_pt1 | contig 45046 bp, 48 predicted proteins | sample 41923metaG_FD_202088 | JGI IMG/M metagenome (GOLD analysis project Ga0265331, IMG submission 202088) | Rhizosphere microbial communities from Carex aquatilis grown in University of Washington, Seatle, WA, United States - 4-19-23 metaG | ecosystem: Host-associated > Plants > Roots > Rhizosphere... | reverse complement strand
CTCAGATGCTCTGCCACTGTAACCACCATGCGCAGCCTCCCCTGCCGAGTCATGGTGGGCGATTCTAGATTCTTTGCCGCTCCTCGGGAATCCCCCGCATCACGAATCGATCACACGGAGTCCGTATCACTCCCACTCGATCGTCCCCGGCGGCTTCGAGGTGACGTCGTAGGTGACCCGGTTGATGCCCTTGACCTCGTTGATGATGCGGTTGGCCACCCGTCCCAGGAATGCCATGTCGAACGGAAAGAAGTCCGCCGTCATGCCGTCGGTGGAAGTCACCGCCCGCAGCGCGCAGGCGTAGTCGTACGAGCGCGAATCCCCCATCACCCCCACCGTGCGCACCGGCAGCAGCACCGCGAAGGCCTGCCAGATGGCGTCGTAGAGGCCGGCGTTGCGGATCTCCTCAAGATAGATGGCATCGGCCTTCTGCAGGATGCCCAGCCGCTCGCGGGTGATCTCCTGGCCGGGGATGCGGATGGCCAGGCCGGGACCGGGGAAAGGGTGGCGGCCGACCATGTCGTCGGGCAGCCCCAGTTCGCGCCCGAGCGCCCGGACCTCGTCCTTGAACAGCTCGCGCAGCGGCTCGACCAGCTTCATGTTCATCCGCTCGGGCAGGCCGCCGACATTGTGGTGGCTCTTGATGGTCACCGAGGGGCCGCCGGTGAACGACACCGACTCGATCACGTCCGGGTACAGCGTGCCCTGGGCGAGGAAATCGGCGCCGCCGACACGGCGCGCCTCCTCCTCGAACACGTCGATGAAGGTGGCGCCGATGATCTTGCGCTTGGACTCGGGGTCGGTGTTGCCGGCCAGCTTGGCGAGGAACAGGTCCGAGGCGTCGCGGTGGACCAGGCGGATGTTGAAGCGGTCGCGGAACAGCGACACCACCTGGTCGGCCTCGCCGAGGCGCATCATTCCGGTGTCGACGAACACGCAGGTCAGGCGGTCGCCGATCGCCTCGTGCAGCAGCGCCGCCACCACCGAGGAATCGACCCCGCCGGACAGGCCGCAGATCACGCGGCCGTCGCCGACCTGGGCGCGCACCTTGGCGATCTCCTGGGCGCGGAACGCCGCCATGGTCCAGTCGCCGCCGCAGCCGGCGACCGCATGGGTGAAGTTGTTCAGCAGCTGGGCGCCGTGCGGGGTGTGCACCACCTCGGGATGGAACTGCACGGCATAGAAGCGCCGCTGGTCGTCGGCGATGGCGGCGAACGGCGCCCCTTCCGAGGTGCCGACGACGCGGAAGCCCGGCGGCAGGCGGGTGACGCGGTCGCCGTGGCTCATCCACACCTGCTCGCGCCCGAACTTCTTCCATACCCCGTGGAACAGGGCGCAATCGTCGACCACGTCGATCCAGGCGCGGCCGAATTCGCGGTGGTCGCCGGCCTCGACCAGGCCGCCCAGCTGCTCGCACATGGTCTGCTGGCCGTAGCAGATGCCCAGCACCGGCACGCCCAGGTCGAACACCCGGGGGTGAGCCCTGGGCGTGTCGGTCTCGGTCACCGAGGCCGGTCCGCCCGACAGGATGATCGCCTTGGGAGCGAAGGCGTCCAGCGATGCCGGGGTGATCCGGTTGAACGGGTGGATCTCGCAATAGACGCCACTCTCGCGCACCCGCCGCGCGATCAACTGGGTCACCTGCGAGCCGAAATCGATGATGAGCACGCGGTCGGTCATGGGCAGCCTCGGGTTTTCCGGGAGTTCGGCGAAGAGTAGCGGGGCCTCAGGCGACGGGCAAGCGCTCGCGCCCGGTGGCCGGCATGCTCTTGATGTGGATGTCGCGGTGCGGATAGGGCAGCGTGATGCCGGCGGCCTTGAAGCGTTCCCAGATGCCCAGCAGCACCGCGCTCTTGACGCTGGTGATGCCGTTCTTGGGGTCGTCGATCCACACCCTGAGTTCCAGGTCGAGCGAACTGGCGCCGAAGGCGGTGAACAGGCACACCGGCTCGGGCGCGGCGAGGACGCGCGGCACCGCGCGGGCCGCCTCGAGGCACAGCGCCATCGCCCGCTTGAGGTCGGAATCGTAGGAAATCCCCACCGGGATCTTGAGGCGCACCCGGTTGGTGGTGAACGACCAGTTCTGCACCCGCTGGGTGATCAGCTCCTCGTTGGGGATCAGGTGCTCGATGCCGTCCCGGGTGACCACCGAGACGTAGCGCGCCCCCAGCGAGGCGATCCAGCCATAGGTGTCGCCGACGCCGATGACGTCGCCCGGCTTGATCGACTTGTCCAACAGCAGGATCAGGCCGCTGATCAGGTTGGACACCACCTTCTGCAGGCCGAAGCCGACGCCCAGGCCGATGGCGCCGGACAGCAGGGCGAAGGCCGACAGGTCGATGCCGACGCTGTGCAGCGCCACCACGACGCCGAGCGTCACCAGCGTCACCTTGGTTACCTTGGTGAACAGCACCTGGGCCGAGGGCGTCAGGTTGGGCAGCCCCAGGATGCGCTTCTCCAGGGTGCGCGACAGCGCGCCGGCCAGCCACAGCAGCAGGGCGAGCGCGCCGAAGGCCTTGATCACCAGCAGCAGCGACAGCCGGGTTTCGCCGAAATCCAGGCCGATGCCGTCGAGCACGTGCGCGGTCGCCTGCAGCCAGCCCAGGATCTCCAGCGCCGCCACCGACCAGGCGGTGAAGGCGATCAGCCGCGACCAGCCGCGGTCGGCGACCAGGGCGGTGGACAGCCGGATGACCAGCCAGGCGGAAAGCAGGGCGACGACGGTCTGGGCCAGGCGGTGGGGGCGGTCGGCTTCGGCCAGCGCCAGGGTCGCCAGCCACTGCCCCAGCAGCCACAGCCCCGGCAGGGCCAGCAGCCGCAGAACGTGCAGAAGCGGTTTGGCGCGGCCGGCGGCCAGGGCCGGCCAGGTGCCGGCGACACCGGAGCCGGCCCGGATCAGGCGGGGCGCGGCCAAGCGGGCGACCACCAGCGCCAGCAGAGTCGCAGCCACCTGCCACGCCACCGACCAGTCCAGCACGTTGTGCGCCAGCCAGCGCTGGAAGTAATGGGTCTGGCCGGCCAGCCAGCCGCCGTTGTAGATGCCGTCGATGCTCTCCATTCCCCCCACTATGAGGGGGAAGGGCGATCAGAGGAAGAGGCAGAAATGAGCCGCGGGCGGTAAGGAGATGGCGCGGAATTTTTTCACGCGCCGCCTACGGGAGTCCCCATCCCCCGCCGCCCGGCGTCTCGACCACCAGAACGTCGCCGACATCCATCGCCACCGTGGCGGTGCCCGACAATTCCTCGACCCGTCCGTCGGCGCGTTCGACGCGATTGCGCCCCGTCGCCCCGTCGCCGCCGCCGGCCATTCCGAACGGCGCGACCCGGCGGCGGTTGGACAGGATGGCGGCGGTCATCGGCGCCAGGAACTTCAGCCGGCGGATCACCCCGTCGCCGCCATGGTGCAAACCTCTGCCGCCCGAGCCCTTGCGGATGGCGAAGCCGTCGACCAGCACCGGGAATCGCCATTCCAGCACTTCCGGGTCGGTCAGGCGCGAGTTGGTCATGTGGGTGTGGACGGCGTCGGCGCCGTCGAAATCCGGGCCGGCGCCAGCGCCGCCGCAGATGGTCTCGTAATACTGGCTCGTCGCGTCGCCGAAAGTCAGGTTGTTCATCGTCCCCTGCGACGCCGCCATCACCCCCAGCGCCGCCATCAGGGCGTCGACGATGGCCTGGCTGGTCTCGACGTTGCCGGCGACCACCGCGGCCGGCGGGCTCGGCGCCAGCATCGAACCGGCGGGGATGACGATCTCCAGCGGTTCCAGGCAGCCCTCGTTCAGCGGGATGGCATCGTCGACGATGGTGCGGAAGACGTACAGCACCGCCGCCCGCGCGATCGCCGAGGGCGCGTTGAAATTGCCCGGCCGTTGGCCGCTGGTGCCGGTGAAGTCGATGCGGGCGCGCCGCGCCGCCTTGTCGATGGTCACCGCCACCGCGATCACCGCGCCGTCGTCCATTTCGACCCGGAACGAACCGTCCTCCAGGCGGTCCAGCGCCCGGCGCACGCTTTCCGCCGCGTTGGCCTGGACGTGGCCCATATAGGCGCGGACCGTTTCGATGCCGAAGCGATCGATCAGGGCGGACAGTTCCGCCACCCCCTTGGCGTTGGCCGCCAACTGCGCTTGCAGGTCGGCGAGGTTGCGGGCCGGGTTGCGCGCCGGCCACGGCCCCGTGCCCAGCAGCGCCAGCATCTCGGAATCGTGGAACCGCCCGCCGGTGACCAGTGGGGCGTCGTCGATCAGCACGCCTTCCTCGGCGATGGTGGTCGAGGCGGGCGGCATCGAGCCCGGGGTGATGCCGCCGATGTCGGCGTGATGCCCGCGCGAGGCGACCACGAACAGCAGCTCGGCGCCGTCGAACACCGGCGACACCACGGTGACGTCGGGCAGATGGGTGCCGCCGTTGTAGGGCGAATTCAGCACGAAGGAATCCCCCGGCCGCATGGTGGCGCGGCGCGAGGCCAGCACGGTCCGCACGCTCTCGCCCATCGACCCCAGGTGCACCGGGATGTGCGGCGCGTTGGCGACCAGGCCGCCCGAGGAATCGAAGACCGCGCAGGAGAAATCCAGGCGCTCCTTGATGTTGACCGAGTGGGCGGTGTTGGCCAGCACCGCCCCCATCTGTTCCGCCACCGACATGAACAGGTTGTTGAACACTTCCAGCAGCACCGGGTCGACTTGGGTGCCGACGGCGAAGCGGCGCGGCCGCGGGGCCACCCGCCGCAACACCAGATGCAGGCGCGGAGTCATCTCGGCCCGCCAGCCGGGTTCGACCACGGTGGTGGCGGTCGCCTCGGCGATGATGGCAGGACCGTCGACGCAATCGCCCGCCACCAGGTCGTCGCGCCGGTACAGGGCGGCGTCGCGCCACGATCCACACGTGTATACTTCGACGGTTTCACGTGGAACAAGCGGGGTGTCGCGGCCTTGCGGGATTTCCGGTTCGTCGGGGCGGCGGCCGCCGCCGAAGGCCTCCACCGCCACCGCCTCGACCACCAGCGGGCGGTCCTGGGTGAAGCCGAAGCGGGCTTGGTGCGCCGCCGCGAACGCCGTTTCCAGCGCCGCGCGGTCGCCGGCCGGGATTTCCAGGGCGGTGTCGGAGCCGCGGTACTTGACGAAGGCGCGCCGGATCGCGGCGATGTCCTCGGGTTCGATCCCCTGGCGCGCCAAGTCGCGGCGCGCCTCCAGGTCGAGGTCGGCCAGCGCCCGGTCGACCTGGGCCATGGCGCCGTCGTCGAGATCCCGTTCGAGGGCGCGCTCCTTGATCACCCTGAGGTCGGCCAGGCCCATGCCGTAGGCCGACAGCACCCCCGCCAAGGGGTGCAGGAAGATGGTGTCCATCCCCAGCGCGTCGGCCACCAGGCAGGCGTGCTGGCCGCCGGCGCCGCCGAAGCACACCAGGGTGTAGCGGGTGACGTCGTAGCCGCGGGCCACGCTGACCTGCTTGATGGCGTTGGCCATGCCCAGCACGGCGATCGACAGGAAGCCCTCGGCGGTGTGCTCGGGGCTGCGGCCGCCGCCCAGTTCGGCGAAGCGCCGGCGCACGATGTCGACGTCCAGGGGCTGGTCGGCGCCGGGGCCGAAGACGTGGGGGAACCAATCCGGCCGCAGCTTGCCCACCAGCACGTTGCAATCGGTCACCGTCAGCGGGCCGCCGCGGCGGTAGCAGGCCGGGCCGGGGTCGGCGCCGGCCGAGTCGGGGCCGACGCGGAAGCGGGCGCCGTCGTAGCGCAGGATCGATCCGCCGCCCGCCGCCACCGTATGGATGCGCATCATCGGCGCGCGCAGGCGCACCCCGGCGACCATGGTGTCGAAGCTGCGCTCGAAGGCGCCGTCCCAATGGCAGACGTCGGTCGAGGTGCCGCCCATGTCGAAGCCGATCAGGCGATCGAAGCCGGCCATGCGGGCGGTCTCGACGGCGCCGACGACGCCGCCGGCGGGGCCGGACAGCACCGCGTCCTTGCCCTGGAAGCGGCGCGCGTCGGCCAGGCCGCCCGAGGATTGCATGAACATCAGCCGGGTGCCGCCGAGGGCATCGGCGACCCGGTCGACGTAGCGGCGCAGGATCGGCGATAGATAGGCGTCGGCGACGGTGGTGTCGCCACGCCCGACCACCTTCATCAGGGGGCTGGCCTGGTGCGACAGCGATACCTGGGAGAAGCCGATTTCCGCGGCCAGCCGGCCCACCGCCAGTTCGTGCCCGGGATGGCGCCAGCCGTGCAGGAAGACGATTGCGACGGCGCGGATGCCGGCATCGAACGCCTGCCGCAACGCCCGCTCGGCCGCCTCCAGGTCGAGCGGGCGCAGCACCTGGCCGGCGGCGGAGAGGCGCTCCGGGATCTCGGCCACCCGCTCGTAGAGCATGTCGGGCAGGCGGATGGCGCGGGCGAACAGGTCGGGGCGGTTCTGGGTGCCGATCCGCAGCAGGTCGGCGAAACCGGCGGTCACCGCCAGCAGGGTGCGGTCGCCCTTGCGCTCCAATAGCGCGTTGGTGGCGACGGTGGTGCCCATCTTGACGGCGGCGATCGTGCCGGCGGGGATCGCTTCGTCGGGCCCCAGGCCGAGCAGGGTGCGGATGCCGGCGATGGCGGCATCGGCGTAGCGGCCGGGATTGTCGGACAGCAGCTTGAGCGTCGCCAGCCGGCCATCGGGGCGGCGGCCGATCACGTCGGTGAAGGTGCCGCCGCGGTCGATCCAGAACTCCCAGCCGGTCATGGCGTGCCTCCTGCCGGCCCCCAGTCTATCGCCATGGTTCCGGAGGCGGAAGGGCGGCGGTCACTTTTCCGCTTCTTGTTTTTCTTATTCCGCTTTCTTCTTGGGTTCGTTCTTTCGGGTGGGGGCCATGCCGGCCATTCCGCCTCCGGGTGGTTCCATCATCGCCGAACGGACAGGGGAATCAATCAAGCCTAAGGCTGTGGACCAGCCGGCATAGGCTGCTATCCTTCGGCCATGACCTCCGAAGACCTGTTTGCCCGGCTGGACAGCCTGGGCATCGCCACCACCACCCACCACCATCCGCCGGCCTTCACCGTCGAAGAGGGCAACCGGGTGTGGGGGAGCATCCCCGGCATCCACTGCAAGAACCTGTTCCTCAAGGACGCCAAGGCCAGGCTGTGGCTGGTGGTCGCCCCGGCCGAGCGCCGAATCGACCTCAAGCGTTTGCCCGAGCGCATCGGGTCCGCCCGCCTGTCGTTCGGCTCCGCCCCGCTGCTGGCCGAGGTGCTGGGGGTGGAACCCGGCTCGGTGACGCCGTTCGCGCTGATCAACGACGTCGACCGCCGGGTCTGCCTGGTGCTGGACGCCTGGATGATGACGCAGCCGCTGCTGAACTTCCACCCGCTCAGGAACGACATGACCACCACCATCGCCACCGAGGATTTCCGCGCCTTCCTCCGCGCCACCGGGCATGTGCCGGAGATGGTGGGGCTGGAGACTTGACGGCGAACCTGATGGACGAGCCGACGCTGGAAGTCATCGCTCCCGCAGACATCCGCAAATCGCACGCGGTGCCGCTGTCGGATGAGACGGAAGAGGAGCGCAAGCGCCGGGACGACGTGTTCTTCGCGGTCCTTGACGCCAGCGGCTATTGATGGGGCCGCCGCGTTTGATCGAGCAGGACAGAGGCATCGTCCATACCGCGTCCGCGCGGTTTCACCAGCTGGTTCAGAATACCTTGGTGAAATTGGCGAAGCGGATTGATCTCGTCGTGAAACTCGGCCCCGATGTGCAGGGGCGGAGCGATCCCCGCCCTTGAACCCCATCGGCCGCCGGTGTAGGTGAACGCCATGGCCGCACCCCCGCTCCTGGCGCTTCGCGACGTCCGCCTGACTTTCGGCGGCACCCCCTTGTTCGAGGGCGTCACCACCTGGGTCGGGCGCGGCGACAAGACCTGCCTGGTCGGCCGCAACGGCTCGGGCAAGTCGACCCTGCTGAAGGTGCTGGCCGGCGAGATCCTGCCCGATGCCGGCGAGCGTTTCGTCCAGCCGGGCAGCCGCGTCGCCATGCTGCCGCAGGATCCGGCGCTGGACGGCGCCACAATCCGCGATTACGTCGCCCATGGCCTGCCCGAGGCCGAGCGCCACCAGGTCCACCGGGTCGAGGCGATGCTCGATGCCCTCAAGCTGGACGGCGGGCGCGACCCCGCCCAGCTGTCGGGCGGCGAGGGCCGCCGCTGTGCGCTGGCCCGCGCCCTGGTCGGCGAACCCGACGCGCTGCTGCTGGACGAACCCACCAACCACCTCGACCTGCCGACCATCCTGTGGCTGGAGCAATGGCTGGCGTCGTTCCAGGGCGCGGTGGTGGCGATCAGCCACGACCGCCGCTTCCTCGAGACCGTGTCCGGCCGCACCCTGTGGCTGGAACGCGGCCTGGTGCGCCGCTCGGAGAGCGGTTTCGCCGCCTTCCCCGCCTGGCAGGAGGAGGTGTTCGCCGCCGAGGAATCGGAACTGGCCCGCATGGGCACCCGCCTGCGCCAGGAGATGCATTGGCTGGCGCGCGGGGTGACGGCGCGGCGCAAGCGCAACATGGGCCGCCTGCGCGCGCTGCAGACCCTGCGCAGCGAGCGCGCCCGCCGCCTCGGCGCCAAGATGGATGGCGAGCGTTTGGCCAAGCTGGCGGCCGAGGCGGGCGACATCTCCGGCCGCCTGGTGATCGAGGCCAAGAACCTCGCCAAGAGTTACGGGGACGGTGTGGTGATCGCCGATTTCTCCACCCGGATCTTGCGGGGCGACCGCGTCGGCCTGATCGGTCCCAACGGCGCCGGCAAGACCACCCTGCTTCGGATGCTGACCGGCGAACTGGCGCCGGATGCCGGCAGCGTGCGCCTGGGCACCAACATCGAGGCGGCGGTGTTCGACCAGCGGCGCCAGAGCCTCGACCCGGAAAAGAGCGTGTGGGACACGCTGACCGACGGGCGCGGCGACAACGTCTGGGTGCGGGGGCGGCCGCAGCACGTGGTCGGCTACATGAAGGACTTCCTGTTCTCCGAGGCGCAGGCGATGACCCCGGTGCGGGCGCTGTCGGGGGGTGAGCGCAACCGCCTGCTGCTGGCCAAGCTGCTGGCCAAGCCGTCCAACCTGCTGGTGCTGGACGAACCCACCAACGACCTCGACATGGACACCCTCGATCTGCTGGAGGAGGTGCTGGCCGATTACGACGGCACCCTGCTGGTGGTCAGCCATGACCGCGATTTCCTCGACCGCCTGGTCACCAGCGTCATCGCCGTCGAGGGCGGCGGCATCGTCGGCGAATATGTCGGCGGCTATTCCGACTACCTGGCCCAGCGTCCGCCGCCGGCCGGGGCGGCCAAGCCGCGCCCCAATGCGGCCCAGGCGCCGGCCCGGCCGAAGGCGGCGACCAAGCTGTCCTACAACGACGCCCGCGAACTGGATGGGCTGCCGGGGCGGATCGACGCCCTCACCGCCGAGATCGCCGGGCTGGAGGCGCTGCTCGCCGACGGCGGGCTCTATGGGCGCGACCGTGCCCGCTTCGATGGTGCGGCGGCGCGTGTCGACCTCGCCCGCGGCGAATTGCAGGCGGCCGAGGATCGCTGGCTCGATCTCGAGACCCGCCGCGAGGATCTGTCCCGGTGAATCGCTTGCCGCCCGGCGACCTGGCCGCCGCGCTGGTCGTGGTGCTGCTGTGGGGCCTCAACTTCGTCGCCGGCAAGACCGCCCTGGCGGTGCTGCCGCCGTTCCTGGTCACCACCATCCGCTTCGCCGGGGTGGCGCTGCTGCTGGCGCCGTTCCACCGGCCGCGGGCGGACCAGCTGCCCGGCCTGGCCCTGGTGGCGCTGACCCTGGGCGTCGGCCATTTCGGCCTGCTGTTCGTCGGCCTCGAAGGGGTCGACGCCGGCACCGCGGCGGTGGCCATCCAGCTTGGAGTGCCGTTCAGCGTGCTGCTGGCCTGGGCGGTGTTCCGCGAACGCCCGCCGCCGCGGGCGCTGGCCGGCGTCGTCCTCGCCTTTGCCGGGGTGGCGCTGATGGGCGGCGACCCGGTGCGGCCGCAATTGGGCTCGGTGGCGATCATCGTCGTGTCCATCTTCCTGTGGGCGGTGTCCAACATCCTGGTGAAGAAGCTGGGCGCGATTTCGCCGCTGGCGCTCAACGGCTGGGTGTCGCTGCTGGCGGCGCCGATGACCCTGGCCCTGTCGCTGGGGTTCGAGCACGGCCAGGGCGCGGCGATCGCCGCGGCCGATTGGCGGCCATGGGCGGGCGTGGCGTTCACCACCTTGGGGTCTTCCGTGGTGGCCTATACCTTGTGGTATCGTCTGCTCGCCCGGCACCCGCTCGGCCGGGTGGTGCCGTTCACCCTGCTGGGGCCGGTGATCGGCTTCGCCGCCGGGGCGGCGATGCTGGGCGAGGCGGTCACCGCCTACAAGGTGGTCGGCGGCCTGCTGACGGTGGCGGGGGTGGCGGTGGTTGAATTCGGACCGGGGCGCAGGACATGAAGATCATCAGGACGCCGTCTCCCAATTTCGGCCCGCGCAAGGGCGTGGCGGTCGACATGCTGGTGCTGCACTACACCGGCATGCCGAGCGCCGCCGCGGCCCTGGCCCGGCTGTGCGATTCCGCCGCCCAGGTGTCGGCCCACTACGTCATCGACGAGGACGGCAGCGTCCACGCCCTGGTGCCCGAGGACGGCCGGGCCTGGCATGCCGGCCTGTCGCGGTGGCGCGGGGAGGGCGACGTCAATTCCCGCTCGATCGGCATCGAACTGGTCAATCCGGGCCACGAATTCGGCTATCGCGCCTTTCCCGAGGCGCAGATCGCGGCGCTGGCCGAACTGGCGGCCGGGGTGTGCGAACGCCACCCGATCCCGGCCCGGAACGTGGTCGGCCATTCCGACGTGGCGCCGGTGCGCAAGCAGGATCCCGGCGAATTGTTCCCGTGGCCCCGCCTGGCGGTCGCCGGAATCGGATTGTGGCCGTTCGCCGGCGGAGAGACCGCGGTGCTGCCCGGCGCCAAGGCGATGCTGGCCGCCTACGGCTACGACGTGTCCGATCCGGTCGCGGCGGTTACGGCGTTCCAGCGCCATTTCCGCCCCGAGCGCGTCGACGGCGTGCTCGACGCGGAAACCGCCGGCCGGCTGGCCTGCCTGGTCAGCCACTGCGCCTGATGCTGAAGACGAAGGTGCCGCCTTCGTCCTTCCATGCCAGCAATTCGTTGCCGGTCATCCGGCAAAACGATTCCATGTCCTTGACCGAGTTGGGATCGGTGGTCAGCACCTGCAGGACGGACCCCACCGGCACGTCCCGGATCGCCTTCTTGGTGCGCAGGACGGGCAGGGGGCAACTCAGTCCCTTGACGTCGAGAACCTCCACCGGCATCGCTTTCCTCCCTGGCGCACGATGACATCCAACATGCTTTGCCGGGCGGGTTCAAGCGACCCTTGCACCACGGGCTACAGCCTTTCGGCCTCTCCCTTCGCCTCGGCCGCCGCGTCGTCGCGGCCGAGGCCGGCGTACAGCTTGGCGGCGTGGCGCAGATGGGCGCGGGCGTGGCCGGGTTCCTCGGGGGCGATCATCCGGCCGAGATCGACCAGCACCTCGGCTTCGCCCAGCAGATCCCCGGCGGCGGCGTAGAGCTGGCGCGCCCCGTCCAGGGCGGCGCGGGCGCCGGCGCGGTCGTCGAGCGCCGCCAGCACATGGGCCAGCCCGCGCCGGGTGGCGGCCTCGCCCAAGGTGTCGCCGGCCTCGCGGTAGAGTTCGAGGGCGCGCTCGTAATCGGCGTGGGCGCGGTCGCGATGGCCGAGCACGCGCTGCACCATGGCCAGCCGCTTGAGCACCGAAGCCTGTCCCAGGGTGTCGTTGCCGCGGCGATAGAGGGCCAGCGCCTGCTGGTAATGGTCGAGCGCCAGATCGTGGCGGCCGAGGTCGCGCTCGATGCCGCCGAGGCGCTTCTCGACATGGCCGAGGCCGCAATGGTCCGAGGCGCTGTCGTAGAGTTCCCGCGCCGAGCGCAGGCATTGGCGGGCCTCGTCGACCTTGCCCTCCCGCCGCGCCAGTTGGCCGAGGCGGACCAGCATGCCGGCCTGTCCCTTCTGCTCGCCGGCATGGGCGAACAGGGTGCGGGCGTCGACGTAGCTCTCGCGCGCCGCGGCGGCATGGCCGACCTCGGATTCCAGGTCGCCCAGCATGCCCAGGGTCGAAGCCTCGCCCGCCCGGTCGCCGTCGTCGTGATAGTGCATGCGGGCGCGGCGGAAGGCTTCCCGCGCCCGTTGGATTTCGCCGCCGAGCCAAAGTTTTTCGGCGTCTTCGAGGGTGCTGTCGGCCAGGGTCTTGCCCATGGGTATCGCCTTCGTCACCGGATCCTGGTATAAAGGTAGGCGCATCCTGGCCGCCGGTAAACCGATCAAGCGGTCATCCCGCATTCAGCAAATAGCGCTTGCCCCCACTCGCCCGCTCGGACGATATCTAGCGTCATGCGTCTAGCCTTTCTCGTTCCCCTCTCCCTGCTCTTCGTCGGCGTGACGGCGCCTCCTGCCGCGGCCGCCGACTGCACCGCCGCGCCTGCGCCCCAGGTGGATTGGCAGCGGTGTTATCTCGACGAACGCGACCTGTCGCACAAGGACCTATCGCGCTCGCGCCTGCGGGAGACCAGTTTCCAGCGCACCAAGCTCGATGGCGCCGACCTCACCGGGGTCGACGCCTATCGGGCCCGCTTCCTGAGCGCCGCCATGGCCGAGGCCCGCCTCGACGACGGCATCTTCGTCGAAGGGGATTTCACCAAGGCCGTGCTCGACAAGGCGTCGCTACGCCGGGCCGATCTACGGCGGACCAAATTTTTCCGAGCTTCGCTCCGTGGCGCCGACCTCACCGGCGCCAAGATCCTGGGCGCCGACCTGCTGAACGCCGACCTGTCCGGCGCGCACTGGATCGACGGCCAGAAAGTGTGCGCGGAAGGCTCGGTGGGCGAATGCAACTGAGGAACCATCATGGCCCCTAATCCCAAGAGCAACGACGAGTCGACCGAAAACGCCTTGCATTGCGCCCGGGCCGCTCTGGGCATGATGGAGCGCCGCTCGGTGGCGCCGCACCCGCACAATTTCGCCGTCTGGTATACCTACGTCGCCGACCGCCTGCCGCCGCTGTCGGCCGCAATCGACAACATCCTGTCGGCCGGCAAGGGCTTCACCGCCGAGGTCAGCGCCGACCTCTACCAGCGCTTCTTCGCGGCTCCGCCCGAGGACGCCGAGCTGAACTCGGTGCGCACCAGCATCGAGGGCGCGGTGTCGAAGGTGCAGGGATACCTGGCTACCGCCAACCAGGGCGTCACCGGCTACGGCGATGCCCTGCAAACCTTTTCCGGCGAGCTCGACCGCGCCCCCCCGGCGGCCGACCTGGGGGGATTGGTCCACACCATCATCGAAGAGACCGAGACGATGAAGGCGGTCAACCGGCAGCTCGAGGACCGCCTGGCGGCGGCGTCGCGCGAGATCGAGCGGCTGCGCGAGGACCTGGGCCAATTGCGGCGCGAGGCCACCATCGACCACCTCACCGGCCTGGCCAACCGCAAGCTCTTCGAGATTACGCTCCGCGAGGCCATCGCGCTGGCCGAGGCCAATGGATCGCCGCTGTCGCTGCTGATGATCGACGTCGATTTCTTCAAGCTGTTCAACGACGCCCACGGGCATCCCATGGGCGACCAGGTGTTGCGCCTGCTGGGGCGCACGCTGGCCGAATGCATCAAGACGAACGACACCGCCTGCCGCTATGGCGGCGAGGAATTCGTGGTGGTGCTGCCGGAAACCACCCTCGACGATGCGGCGAGCGTGGCCGAGACCATCCGCAGCACCATGGCCGGCAAGACGGTGACCAACCGCCAGACCGGCAAGCCGCTGGGGCATGTGACCCTGTCGGTGGGCGCCGCCCAGTATGTGGCGGGCGAGGACAAGGTCGTGCTGGTCCAGCGCGCCGACGAGGCGCTCTATCTGGCCAAGCGCAATGGCCGCAACCGGGTGATGAGCGAGCGCGACCTGGCGGCGCAGTGAGGGCTGCTCACCACCCCATCCACCCGCCGAGGCGCAGCCACAGCGCCGCGACGGCCAGCGACGCCAGCGTCATCGGCATGCCTGCGCGGGCGAAATCGGCGAAGCCGAGGCGCACCCCCGCCGCGGCGGCGCGCTCCGCCACGATGATGTTGGCCATGCTGCCGACCAGCAGGAAATTGCCGGCCAGCGTCGACAGCACCGCCAGGCCGTAGAGCGCTCCCTCCGGCGGATTGGGCCACACCGACAGGATCAGCATGGTCGCCGGCACGTTGCCGATGGTGTTCGATGCCGCCAGCATCAGCGGCGCCATAACGCTGATGCGGTCGGGCAACAGGCCGAGGGCGGCGAGCCGGTGGATGGCGTCGGCGGCGATGCCGGTGGCGGCGAACGCCTGGGTGACGACGAACAGGCAGGCGAACAGCAGCAGCAGGTGCCAGTCGACGGCGCCGATCATGCTGCGGCTGCCCAGACGGCGGCTCAGCAGGATGAACGAGGCGATCACCAGGGCGCCGACCTCGCGCGGCAGCGGGGTGGCGAACAGCGCCAGCAGGGCGGCGACCGCGATCACGCCCTTCGCCGTCTGCCAGACCCGCGGCGGCGGCAAGGGGGCGGGCCTGCGTTGCGCCGGCGGGCGGCTCAGCGCGTCCCGCCACGACAGGCGCACCGTCCAGTAGACGATCGCCAGCGACACCACGCCGGGAACCCCGCAGGCCAGCAGGAAGCGCCAGAAATCCAGGCTGCCGACCTGGCCGATGAGGATGTTCTGGGGATTGCCGATGATGGTCATGGCGCTGCCGGCATTGGCGGCGCCGGCCAGGCCGAGCAGGAAGGGGCGCGGATCGAGGCCGCGCGCCATGATTCCGGCGGCGACGATCGGGGTCATGGCGAACACCACGATGTCGTTGGCCAGCACCGTCGACAACCCGCCCGCCACCACCACCGTCAGCAGCAGCAGGCGGTCGGCCGAGCCCCCGGCGGCAGTGATCCGCGCCGCCACCCAGTCGTAGAGTCCGGCGGCCTGGAACTGGGCGGAAACGATCATCAGCGCGAACAGCAGCAGCAGGGTCGGCATGTCGATCGCCGCGCCCGCCTCGGCCTCGCTCACCCGGCCGGTGGCGAGCAGGGCCACCAGCGCCAGCAGGGCGATGCCGGTGCGATCCAGCTTCAGGCCGGGCACCCGGCCCAGCGCCATGCCGGCATAGGTGGCGAAAAATACAATCCCGACCAGTAGATCCATGGAACCAATCCAGTTCTCCATCGGGGCGGGCGAGGGGGCTAGATCAGCGTCAGCAAGCGGGCCGCCGCGTCGATGTCGCGGGCCAGGGCGGTGCGGCGGGCACGGGCCTCGTCGTCCTCGCCCCACTGCTCGATCTGGTAGGTCTCGTCGAGTTGTGACAGGGCGAAAGCGGCGGCGGCATCGATCCGGGCCTCGGCCATCGCGAGCGCCAGCACCAGCGAACCGGCGGCGGCGCAAGCGGCCTGCACCGCGGTCAGCCGCCACGGGTCGTATTGGTCCAGTTGCGCCGCCAGCGCCGCCAGCGCCGTGTCCGGCTGGGCGATGGCGATGATTCCCTGGGTAACCGCCAGCGGCGCCCCCAGCGCCGCGGCCGCCCAGTCCAGCAGCGGCTGCCATTGGTCCTGCTGGCGCAGCGCCAGGTCGGGCGGAAAGTCGGCGCGGTAGCACAGCAGGTCGGTGCCGGCGTAATTCATCAGCTGGGCGGTGATGGTGGCGCGCTCGGGCCCGACACGGTCGAGCGCGGTGGCCGCCAACTGGGTCAGCGGCATCCGATCGGGCCGCACCGTGGTGTCCTGCTCGGCCCATTCGCGGGCGACGGCCTCGGCCAGCGCCGGGCCGGGGATCACCAGGGTCCGGCCGCACGGCGTCTTCACCGGCTTGCCGTCGAGGTGGATCGCGAAGCCGCCGGCGGTCTCGGCGGCGGCGGCGGCCTTGTAGAAACGTTTGATGCCCTTGGGTGTCACCGTCTTCCTTTCTTGCGCGCCGGCGTCCTGCCCAGGGCGGTCTGGCAGGGATGGGCGTCGACCCGCAGGGTCGCGCCCATCGGGTCGATGGCGACGACGGGGTCGGCCAGCGTGCCGGTCAGGTGGGTGATGCCGATGCCGATGTCGAGCGCCTCGCTCTTGAGGTCGATGGTGCCGGCTCCGGCGATGTCGGCCAATTCGGTCTCGATGGCGATGCCCCTGTCGGCGGTGGCGATGCCATCCTTGGCGGCGAAGCGGACGATGCCGCAATTCAGCGGAATCGCCTCGTGTTCCTTCAGGGCGTCGGCGATGCGGCCGAGCACGTCGCCGCCGAGCCAGTCGACGGGGCCGTCGTGCAGCGACCCCTCGCCGACCGAAAGCACGGCCTCGCCGTCGAGGCCGGCCATCACCGCCCGCAGCGACGGCCCGCTTCCCCTGGCGTCCACATGCAGGCGCGCATGGCCGCCGCTGAGAATGTCGCCGCCGGTATCGCGCAGGACCTGGCCGAGATCGGCGTTGTCGGCGTCGAGCCGCAGACTCGCCGCGGCAATCCGTCCCGACGAGGCGTCGAGGGTGAAATCCGCCGTCAGGCTGCCGCCGCCCAACCGCGCGGAAATCGGCTTGAAGGCCAGCCGCCCGTGATCGAGGCGGATCTCGGCGCCGAAATCGGCCAGCTTGACCCGGCCGACGGCCAGGCGCGCCGCCGCCAGCGTCAGGCGCAAATCGGCCTGGTTGAGCGCCGCCAGCGGCAGCGGCTCGGCCGAGAACAGGCGGCCGTCGGCATCGCGGGCGACGGGCGTCGGCGCGGTGTTGAGCTTCTCGCCCGGCTTGGCGGCCGGCGTGAGGAAATCGGCGACCGCCAGGCTGGTCGAGGCCAGTCGGCCGTTCAGGCGCAGGCGGCCGGCGCGGCTGACCGACAATTCGCCGGTGAAGTCGCTGTCGGCGAGCCGCCCCTTGATGTCGGCGAAGTGCCAGTGGCCGTCGGCATCGGTCAGCCGCGCCGTCAGTTTCAGCGGGCCGATCGGCGGCACCGCGGCCCCCGCCAGCCGGCCCAGCCCGCCCAGCGAATCGCTGTCCGCCGCGACGACGACGTCGATGCCGTGCAGGCCCAGCAGGTCGCGGATCTCGCCCTTGGCCGAGACCACGGCGGCATCGCGCCGGCCGAACGCCAGGTCGAGGGGCGCCGCCTTCAGCCGCGTGTCGCGCTGGGTCAGGTGGGTGGAGAGCTTGAACGGCCCGATCGGCTGCACCTGCCAGCCGGCCATGGCCAAGGGTTGCGCCAGTTCCTCGCCCTGGGCGCTGACGTCGATGTCGAGGCCCTTGGCGGCGACGATGTCGCCGACCACGCCCTCGGCCACCAGCACGGCGCCCGCCACGGTGGCGGTGAAGTGAAGCGGCCACGGCTTGCCGGTGGCGATTTCGCCCGGCACCCCGACGCTGCCGTCGAGGCTGAACGCGCTGCCCTGGTAATCGCCGGCCGCCTTCAGGTCGACCAGATGGCCGGGGCCGTCGATGGCGGCGCTCAGCTTGGCTATCGACAGCGCAGCACCGGACTCGTCGCGTCCGTCGTGCCAGGCCAGCCGGGCGTCGGCGATCTCGATCCGGCGGATGTCGAAGCGGGTGGGCGGGGCGCCGTCGCGCGGCGGCTCAGGCTGGCCCTTGGCAGCCTTGATGGCGAAGGACCAGTTGCCGTGCCCGGCCTCGTCGGTCTCGATCAGCAGGTTGGGCTTGGTCACCACCAGCCGCTTGACCACGAATTCGCGGTGCAGCAGGGGACCCAGGGCGATCTCGGCCTCGATGGTTTCCGCCGTCGCCATCGCCTTGCGCGACCCCCAGCCGGCATTGCCGAAGGCAATTCCGCTCGCCACCACCATCGGGTTGGGACCCAGCTTCAGCTTCAGCGGTCCGGTGATGGCGAGGTCGCGGCCGGTGGCGCCGCGCACCTGAGCGCACAGGAAGCTCTTGTACTTGTCGACGTCGATGGACTTGGCCACCGCGATCAGCGCCAGCGACGCCAACACAACCGCCGCCAGCACCATCTTCAGCACGGTGCTCAGGCGCATGGGGGGGCCTTCATCACCGTCGCCAGGATGTCTCCCAGTCCGTCGAAGCTGTCCACCACCAGGCGGGCGCCGGCGGCGTTCAGATCCTCCAGGGTATGGCAGCCCCACGATACGCCCAGCCCCGCGACCTTGGCCGCCGACGCCATCATCATGTCGTAGGTGGTGTCGCCGATCATCACCATCCCGGCGGGGTCGGCGCCCACCTCGGCCGCGGCGCGCAGCAGCATCGTCGGGTTGGGCTTGCTGGGATTGTTGTCGGCGGTCTGGATGGTGTCGAAGCAGCCCTCCAGGCCGTGGCCTTGCAGCATCGTCTCGACCCCGCCGCGCGACTTGCCGGTGGCCAGGCCGAGCCGCCAGCCCTGGGATTTCAGCTCGGTCAGGGTCGATTCGACGCCGGGGAACAGCGGCTCCAGGCTGTCGGGCAGCAGCCGCAGCGCCTTGAACGCGTCCTTATAGGCCTCGGCGACGGCGCGGTGGGTGGCCGGGGACGCCCAGGGCAGCAGCATGGCGCAGGCCTCGATCAGCGACAGGCCGATGATGCGCCGGATCTGCGTCGGCTGGGGAATGCCCAAGCCGATCCGGCGCCAAGCCTCGGTCATGGCGGTGATGATGTTGTGTTCCGAGTCGACCAGGGTGCCGTCGACGTCGAAAACTGCCAGGCGCAATCGGGTCATGGGGCGGGAGATTAGCGCAAGGCGGCGGTGGAACCAACCTTTCAAGCAAGCCCGTGCTGGCGGTGCCAAGGGGCTTCGGCTATTGTGGCGTCCATTCGCGAATGCAGGAGTATCCCTATGCGTCTCGGTGTCTTCGTCGCCCTCGCCGCCCTGGTTGCGGCCGTGCCGGCCATCGCCCAACAGGACCCGCCGTCGGCCCAGCCGACCCCGCCGGCCGGGGCGCCGACTCCCGAAATGACCCGGCTGCTGCAATATGCCGGCACCGAACTCTACTTCAAGGGCGTTTCGGCCATCGTGGTGGGCGGCCAGAAGGACATGACGCCGGAATGCGCGGCACCCAAGGTGATGGGCCGTGCCGGCTTCACCGTGCTGAAGATGCCCACCTTCAAGGAAGGCTCGGACATTCCGCAATCGGGCGAGTGGAAGGACCGTTTCGGCGTCGACAATTGCGGCGTCGCCGTCATCCACAACATCCTGTTCCTGGCGCAGGCCGACGGTGTCCATTCGGGGCTGCTGCTGCCGGGCGACGACGATCTGCCGCCGGCGATGCAGGCCAACGCGGTGCAGGCGGCGGGAGCCGCGGCGGCGAAGGGCAGCGGCTGCAAGGACCCGGCGCAGATGATCCCGACCGACACCAAGTCGGACAAGGTGCTGGAAGAGCTGAAGCCGGATTCCACCGGCAAGCTGGTCGGCGGCAAGTGGCGCGAGCTGTGGATGTTCCGCGCTTGCGGCAAGCCCCAACTGGTGTCGGTGGTGTTCTCGGTCGCCCCCAGCGGCGTCGTCACCTACGAGGCCAAGCCGGAAACCTTGTCTACCCAGCCGGCCAAGAAGGACGCGCCCAAGAAGGACGCGCCCAAGAAAGAGCAGCCCAAGAAGCCCGCCGCGCAATAGGCTGTCCGGTGCGCCGCCTGCGCCTGGCGCTGGTGGTCGCCGTGCTGGCGGCGCTGGCGCCGCCGCTGGCCGGCGCGCGGATCGGCGCCGCTCCCGATGCGACGCCGCTGGGGCGGGTGACCGGCCGGGCCGGCCGTCTGCTGGTCGCCCATCCGAACATGGCCGGCAATTTCTTCGCCGGCACCGTGATCGTGTTGCTGCGCGACGGCGAAGGCGGCGCCTTCGGCCTGGTGGTCAACCGGCCGCTGGGCCGCGAGGCGGCCGAGGCGCTCTTCCGGCAGCTCGACCCCGAACTGGGGGAGCGGGCGCGTCAGGCCGGGCTGGCGCTTTATCTCGGCGGGCCGGTGGACACGGCGTTGCTGTTCCTGCTGCACGCCACCGAAAGCGGTTTCGCCGCCGGCGATCCCCGCAAGCTGCTGCCGCTGCCCGGTTCGGATCGGCGCGCCATGCTGGTGCTCGGCTATGCCGGCTGGTCGGCCGGGCAGCTGGATTCCGAAATCGCCCGCGGCGACTGGCTGGTGGTCGACGCCGATGCGGATCTGGTGTTCGGCGGCGACGATGACGGAAAGTGGGAGCGGGCGGTCAGCCGAACAGCACCTTCGCCGCTGCCGGAAGCGCCGCTCCCGGAGTGATCGGCGCCTTCATCTCGGCCAGCACGGTCTCCAGCGCCATCAGGCAGGTGGTGACGTGGGCGGGGGTGGCGGACTGGCCCATCAGGCCGATGCGCCACACCTTGCCGGCCAGGGCGCCCAGGCCGGCGCCGATCTCCAGGCCCCAGCGTTCGAGCAGGCGGGCGCGCACCGCCGCCTCGTCGATGCCGGCGGGGACGGTGACGGCGTTCAACTGCGGCAGCCGCCATTCGGCCGCCACCGGCAGGCCCAGGCCCATGGCCTCCAGCCCCGCCCTGAGCGCGTCGTGCATTCGGGTGTGCCGGTCCCAGGCTGCCTCCAGCCCCTCCTCGCGCAGCATGGTCAGGCTCTCGTGCAGGCAGTAGAGGGCGTTGATCGGCGCGGTGTGGTGATAGGCGCGCTTGCCGCCGCCCCAATAGGCGGTGAGCAGGCCGAAATCGAGGAACCACGACTGGGTCCTGGTCTTGCGCGCCTTGACCGCGTCGGCGGCGCGCGGGCCGAAGGTGACCGGCGACAGGCCGGGGGTGCAGGACAGGCATTTCTGGCTGCCGGAATAGACCGCGTCGGCGCCCCAGGCGTCCACCAGCACCGGGATGCCGCCCAGCGAGGTGACGGCATCGACCACGCTGAGGGCGCCGGCCCGGCGGGCCAGCCCGCACAGGGCGGCGGCGTCCGAGCGCGCGCCGGTCGAGGTCTCGGCATGGACGAAGGCCAGCAGCTTGGCGCCGGGATTGGCCTCGAGCGCCGCCGCCGCCTTGTCGGGGTCGACGGGCGCGCCCCAGGCATCCTCGACCACCACGGCGCGGGCGCCGCAGCGCTCGACGTTCTCCTTCATGCGGCCGCCGAAGACGCCGTTGACGCAGATCACGGCGACGTCGCCCGGCTCCAGCAGGTTGACGAAGCAGGCCTCCATGCCGGCCGAGCCGGGCCCGGACACCGGCAGGGTCAACTCGTTCCGGGTGCAAAAGGCGTATCGCAGCAGCGCCTTGACTTCGTCCATCATGGCGACGAAGGCGGGATCGAGATGCCCGATGGTCGGCTGCGCCATCGCCGCCAGCACCCGCGGATGGATGTCCGACGGCCCCGGCCCCATCAGCATGCGCTTGGGCGGGTGGAACGACGTGGCGGGCAGGTTGCCGGTCATCGTGGGCTCCTTCAATTGGTCGGCGCCGGCCAGGCCAGCGGCGGGAATTGGGCGACCCGGGCGGGGCCCAGCCACAGCCGGCCGTCCTGGACGGTGACCGGCACCGGTACGGCGGAGCGGCCGCGGGAATCGGGCTTGGCCATCAGCGACAGCAGCATCTTCGCCGCCTCGGCGGCGCCGGGCTCGACCATGCCGGCGCGCGCCAGGTTGTCCATCAGCTGGCCGTAGCCGCGCACCTTGGCCGAGAACGCGGCCAGCGGCTGCAAGGCCGGATCCAGCGCCACGGTGCCGTCGGCCTCCAGCGCCATCGGCGGCCAGTCGAGGATCAGGCGCTCGATCTCGACGGTGCCGCCGTCGGCGCTCCACCGCGCCGCCGCTTGCGTCAGCGGAGGCGCCGGCAGCGGACCGGCGACGCGGCCGGTGATCTCCGCCAGGGCGATGCGGGCGTCGAGTACGCCGCCCGGCGCCTGCCCCAATTGCAGGCCGGTGGCGGTCGCCGCGAACGACAGGCCGGCGGCGGTCGGGGTCACGGACAGCGCCAGCGCGTCGGCCGCCGGTCCGTCCGGCGACGCCACTGCGGCGGCGGTGAAATGGGCGTCCCGCACATGCCCGGACTCGATGCCGATGTCGCCGCGCAGATCCCCGGCGGTGAACTCGGTGCGCCACGGGCCGAAGGACAGCCGATGGCGGCCCGCGGCCGACAGGCGCACCCGGCCGAGATTGAACGGCGAGGACGCGGCCGACAGCGAATCCGCCTGCCAGGCGCCACCACCAGGCGCCGCCAGTTCCGGTCGCGACAGCCGGGCGGTGACGCACAGGGGAAAGCCCTCCATCGTCAGCTCGGCCCATCCCACCTGCCAGCCGGCGGCCCGCCGTTCGTCGGCCCAGGCGCCGAGGCCCTTGCGCACCTCGTCGGCGACGTGGAACCAATAGGCCGTGTAGGCGCCGGCGACGGCGCACAGCAGCAAGGCGGAGGCGATGACGATGCGGCGGGAATGCATTGAGCGGATCCGGAGGACGTCGTGACCTCGTGTAGCCCCGCCGCCGCCGCCGCGCAAGAGGGTGACGGCGTTTGGGTGTTCGCCTACGGCTCATTGATGTGGGATCCCGGCTTCGCCCACGACGCGGCGCGGCCGGCGCGCCTCGGCGGGTGGCACCGCGCCATGTGCATTCTGTCGACCCGCTACCGCGGCACCGAGCTGCGGCCGGGGCTGGTGCTCGGCCTCGACCGCGGCGGCAGCTGCGCCGGCCGCGCCTTCCAGGTCGGCGCGGAATTCTGGCCGGCGGTGCGCGCCCAGCTGCACGCCCGCGAGATGATCACCGGCGTCTACCTGCCGCGCTTCGTGCCGGTCCGGCTCGACGACGGGCGGCGGGTGCCGGCCTACGCCTTCGTCGCCGACCGCCGCCATCGCCAGTACTGGCGGGGCGATGCCCAGGCCGCGTGCGCCCTTATCCGCCAGGGGGAGGGGCAGAAGGGCAGCAGCCGCGACTACCTGGCGGCGACGATCCGCCACATGGACGAACTCGGCCTGGCCGACGGCGCGCTGCACCGGCTGCTGCGCCGGGTGGACAGGGTAGAATGAATGTCGCCCCCGTCCGCGCATAGTAGATAATGGCTAGAACGTTGTTACTAGCGTGCGCGATTATTATGGCGCCGATTTTGACAATTGTTATGAGCGCCCGGAAGCCGACGGTGCTGCGGATATATAAACGTATACAATGCTAACGATATAGCCTCGGCCGATGTCGGTTATGGACATTTCGACGCGGGATGGCGCCGGCCGCCTTCATGCCCTGCCACGGTTCGGAGGCATTTGAATGGGAGCAGACTCGGGTCCCGCCACCATCGCCAGACGATCTGCGATCATCATCGCGCTGATCGATCTGTTCGTTATCGCGCTGGCTGGCTGGATGCTGCACGAGAGTTACTATCTGCACCGCAATCAGGCGGTGGTCGCTTCGAACAACATCGCCGAAATTCTCGACCAGAACATCGCCGGGACCATCGACCGGATCGACCTGGCGCTCTCGGACGTCGCCTATCAATTCAAGCGGAACCGCGGCAGAAGCGAGGAAATCGACAGCCTCGTCGTCGAATTGTTCGGGCATCTGCCCGACGCAGCCGGCATGGGAATGGCCGATTCCGGCGGCGACGTGAGGTTCTGGACCGGCTCGATGCAGGCGTCGAGGGTCAACATCGCCGACCGCGACTATTTCAAGATGCTGCGGGACACGCCGGCAGCCGGACTGGCGATCACCAAGCCGGTCCAAGGGCGCATCACCGGAAAATGGCAGATCGCGGTGGTTCGCCGGCTCGACCGCGCCGACGGATCGTTCGCCGGTGTCGTCTACGCCGTGATCACGGTCGAGCACCTGTCGGAATTGTTCTCGCGCCTCGACGTCGGTCCGCAAGGCGCGGTGGTCCTGCGCGACGGCGATTTCGACCTGATCGCCCGCCATCCCGGCTTCGAGCCCGGCGGCCGCTTGCCGGCCTCCGCCGAATTCCATGCGACGGTCCGGGGCGGCAATCCGCTTGCCGGAACCTACCGGGCTACGGCGGGGCCCGAGCAAACCGTGAAGACGATCTCCTACCGCAAGGTCGGCCGCTATCCCCTTTATGTCATCATTGCGCTGGCCGATGACGATTGGCTGGCCGACTGGCGATCCACCGCTTTCAAGCTGGCGGTGATGGTGGGGCTCCTGTGTGCCGGGACCTTGGCGATGGCCCGGCAGATCCAGCGGTCGTGGAGTCATACCGCGGCGCTGCTGCGGGATACGCAGACGGCCAAGGCCCGATTCCAGGCCGTGCTCGAGAACAGCCCCGCCGGCTTGGCGATCATCGGTTCCGACCGGGTGATCGGCAGCATCAACGCGGCGGCGGCGCGGATATTCAACGTCCGCGGTGGCGATGTAATCGGCCACCCGGCTTCGGCCTTGTTCGGCTCCGACGTCCAGTGGGCGGAGATCAATCGCCGCGCCGACGCGCAGATCCTGGACGGCCGAACCTTCCACGAAGAGAAGCTGGTGCGGCGCCCCGACGGCAGCGATTTCTGGTGCCGCATGCGGTTCTCGCTGGTCGACGTCCGCGACCCGACGCTCGGCGTCGCCTGGGTGACCGACGACATATCCGAATGGGTGGAGTCCCGCGAACGGCTGAAGGCGCTGGTGAGCGATCTCGATTCCTCCAACCGGGAACTCGAACAATTTGCCTACGTCGCCTCGCACGATCTGCGCGAGCCGCTGCGCATGGTCAGCAGCTACGTCGCCCTGCTGGAGCGGCGCTACTGCGACTGCCTCGACAGCGAGGGGCGGGAATTCCTCGGCTACGCCCGCGAAGGGGCGCAGCGGATGGACGGCATGGTGCTCGATCTCCTGGAATTCTCGCGGGTCGGCCGCAAGGGCGAGGCTCTCGCGCCGGTATCGCTGGCCGAGGTGATCGATGCCGCCATACACAACCTCATGCCCACCCTCGACGAGAGCGCGGCCAAGGTCGCCGTCGCGGCCGGCCTGCCGACGGTGAAGGGCGCGCGCGGGGAACTGGTTCGCCTGTTCCAGAACCTTATCGGCAACGCCTTGAAATACCGCCATCGGGCGCGGCCTCCGGCGATCGCCATCGGGGTCGGGTCCGGCGACGGCAACTGGGTCCTTTCGGTTGCCGATAACGGCATCGGCATCGAGGCCGAGTACTTCGACCGCATATTCGACATCTTCCAGCGCCTGCATACACGGGCGGAGTACGACGGCACCGGGATCGGCCTCGCCATCTGCCGCAAGATCGTCGAGCGCCACGGTGGCCGCATCTGGGTCGAGTCGTGTCCGGAAGTGGGCAGCACGTTCCGATTCACCCTGCCGCGCCTGGCAATGGGATGACTGCAACTTCGCCATGGCGTTTCCACAATTCGCCCTTATATCTGCGCGCAGACGACACTCCTCGGAAGGCTGACCCATGACGCCGCAGGAACGTGAACTGATCGAAAGCGTGTTCAACCGCCTGGCCCAGATGGCCGGCGCGCCCAAGGACCCCGAGGCCCAGGCGCTGATCGCCGAGCGCCTGCGCGGATTGCCCGATGCCACCTACGGCCTGGTCCAGGCCGTCGCGGTGCAGGAGGTGATGCTGAAGCAGGCATCCGCCCATATCGCCGACCTCGAGCGCCGGCTGGCGCAGGGCGGCCCGGCCCCGGCGGCCGGCGGCGGCTTCCTCGGCGGCGGCAATCCGTGGGCCGGCGGCGGCCAGCGCGGCGCCAGCCCGATTCCGTCGGTGCAGCCGGCCCAGCCGATGATGGCGCCCCAGCCCCCCGCCTACGCCCAGCCGGCGCCGCAGCCCTCGCCCTGGGGGCAAGCGGCGCCTGCCGGCGGGTTCCTGCGGAATGCGGCGACGACGGCGGCCGGGGTGGCCGGCGGCATGCTGCTGGCCGAAGGCGTTTCCAGCCTGTTCGGCGGCCATCACGGCGGCTTCGGCGGCGGCAGCCCCTGGGGCGGCAGCGGCGGCATGGGGCCGGAGATGGTCGAGAACGTCACCGTCAACAATTATTATGGCGATTCGGCGTCGACGGACGACGGCAGTTCCTTCATCGCCGACAGTTCCGACGGCGACAGCGGCGATGGCGGCGACTGGGCCTGAATTCCCGCCGAGTCCCGCACAAGGGAACAGCGATTCGCGCGCCCGGAGGGAGACCTCCGGGCGCGTCTTGCTTGGCGCCGGGGGTCAACGCACCCGCAGTGGATTCCAATTTGCCTCCTGCCTATACTGATCGGCCGGCCGCTCACTCGGGTCATCACCCCATTGGTTCGCTGGCCCGATTGCGGTAGCGTCGGCGACCGCCATTCACGGGGACGCTCGGAAACGCCATGTCCATGCTTGCTCCATACGAGCAAAAGCAATCCCGGAAGGTTCTTGTCGCCGTGATCGACGGCAAGTCCGAACACCGGGAGCAGGTCAACGCGGCATTGACCTCGTTCTACCGGGTCGTGCTGTTCGACGATTGCGACGCCGCGTATTCCACCCTGATCCGTTTTCCGCCGGCGACGCTTCTCGTCGATGAATCGGCGCAGCCCGCGGGTGGGGTCAAGACGATCCAGCGCCTGCGCGCCGCCCCGCAGCTCGCCAACGTGCCGATCGTCTTCACCACCAAGCAGGTCCGGGTATTCCCCCAGCACGAGCTGGACCAGATGGGCGCCAACGCGGTGCTGCAGAAGCCGTTCCGCCGCAGCCAGTTGCTCAAGCTGATCTCGAGCCTGGTCAATTCCTCGGTCGAGGCCAAGTGGGAGACCCTGCCCGAGCATCAGAAGCAGTGCCTGCAGAAGACCGTCGACATGTTCAACGGCATCTCGGACCTGATCGACAAGGGCGAGCCGATTTCCTATCGCACCATGGTGATGGCCTGCGACCCGCTGGTCGAGGTGGTGCGCCAGCACGACGTCAAGTCGCTGATGGCGTCGGTCCGCGACCACGACAACTATTCCTATGTCCACTCGCTGAGGGTGGCGACGCTGCTGTCGATGTTCGGCCACGCCATCGGCCTGGAGGGTGACGAACTGACGGTGCTGGCCAGCGGCGGCCTGGTCCACGACATCGGCAAGATGACCATCCCGCACGAGGTGCTCAACAAACCGGGCCGCCTGGACGATGCCGAACTGGTGGTGATGCGCTCGCACGTGGACCGCACCTTGGAGCATCTCCGGCGCTCGCCCAACCTGCCGCCCGGCATCTCCACCATCGCCAGTCAGCACCACGAGAAGCTGGACGGCAGCGGCTATCCCAAGGGGCTGCAGGCCGGCCAGCTGAACGAGTTGGCGCGCATGGCGTCGATCGTCGACGTGTTCAGCGCGCTCACCGACCGGCGGGTCTACAAGCCGCCGATGCCGCCCGAGGACGCGCTGGCCATCATGACCGGCGAAATGGGGCCGCATCTCGACCAAAGGCTCCTGGGCCAGTTCCGCGAGATGCTGCTGTCGGCGATTCCCGACGAAGCCACCCTCAGGGCGGTGCGGCAGGGTTGACCGCGTCGTTCAACGCGGCCCTCAAGGCGCCGGGTTACCCCCCGTGCCCCGTGGCCAGCAGCGCGACCATCGCGCCGCCGACGACGATGCGGTACCAGGCGAAGGGGGCGAAGCCGTGGCGGCTGATGAAGGCGATGAAGCCCTTGACCACCACCAGCGCCGCGAAGAACGCCACCACGAAGCCGATGGCGATCAGCTGGGCGCCGTCGAAGGACAGCTCGGCGCGGGCCTTCCACAGCGAGTAGACGGTCGCCGCCAGCATCGTCGGGATGGCCAGGAAGAACGAATACTCGGCGGCGGCGCGGCGCTCGACCCCCAGCAGCATGGCGCCCATGATGGTGGCTCCGGCGCGCGAGACCCCCGGCACCATCGCCAGGCACTGGCAGAAGCCCACCTTCAGCGACAGCAGCGGCGGAAAGTCCTCGACCGTGGTGAAGCGGGGCTTCCGGACCAGGCGCTCGATCACCAGGATGGCGACGCCCCCCACCAGCAGCGCCGCCGCCGAGATCATCGGCGATTCCAGCATCTGCTTGATGTACTTGTACAGGGTGGCGCCGATCACCATCGCCGGCAGGAACCCGATCAGCACGTTGGCGATGAAGCGGCGCGCGCCCAGGTCGGTGGCGGCGTGGGTGGCCGCATTCCACAGCCGCTGCCAATAGACGACGCAGACGGCCAGGATGGCGCCGAGCTGGATGACGATCTCGAAGGTCTTGCCCGCCGGGCCGTGGAAGCCGAGCAGGTCGCCGACCAGGATCAGGTGCGCGGTGGACGAAACCGGCAGGAACTCGGTCAGCCCCTCGACGACGCCGAGAAGCACGACTTGTAGAATCTGTTCCATGGAAATCCTGTGGAGAGGGGAAACCCGGCGGGATGATGCGCAGGTCCCGATCGGGACGCAATGGGCAAAAGGGGGACGCCGCCCGGCGTCTTCCGTCGTGTGCTACCGCACCGATGGTCATGACGCTTGCCGACGGGCGGGCGGGGGGCGAAAATATCCGACGTGCTCGGCCGGCCATGGCCGATGATCGACACGGGATTGGCACCAGTGTATCTCCCCCCGCATTCGCCGTTCTGCAAACATGTATACGATTTGATCCGGCCCCACATTCCGCGTTCGGAATGGCCGGCGGATTCGCTCTCCGCGGTGTTCACCGCCGGCCCCGACGGCCGCTTCCTCGTCGTCGCCTTCGAGGGCTTGTCGGCGCGGTTCACCGAGGTGGCGGCACAGGCGGTCTCGGCCGCCGGCTTCGGCCTGGTGCTGCAATCGCCGATGGCCTATTCGGCGTCGCAGCTGTATCGCGCCCTCAGGTGGCGCAATGTCTGCCTGTACGCCATCGTTCCGCTGCTGTTCGCCATTCCCTTGATGGGGGCGATCGGCGGAACCGCCATGCGCGCCGCCGCCTTTCTGTTCGCGGGCGACCTGGCGGGATTCTTCCTCACCCACAGCACCGTGCTGCGCCGGCGCGCCCATTTGGCCGAGGCCCGCTTCAGCGCCGACATCCCGGTCCCCGGCCTGCGGATCCGCATGCCGTCGAGCACCGCCGAACGGATCGACGGGCCGTTATGAATTCAACCCCATCGGGTATTCACCTGATTACCTCCGGTAGAGCCCGCGGCTATGGTTTCCGCGGGTAAATCGGGCGGGGGACTTATGACCAAGTCGCATCGTACGGGTGGGCACGGCCACGAGCCGGCGGTGCCGTGCCGCAATATCGCGGCGATGGTCGGCCAACTCGTCTATCAGCTGGTCATCGAGCAGGCGCGGGACGGCGTCGTCCGGGTCGAGGACCTGAAGCGTGTGCTGGCGCTGGTGTCGCAGGGCTCGGGGCAGCTGGACCGTCAGTACAAGGCGCAGCAGGAGACCTGCACCGGTTCCTTGCGCGCCAATCGCCGGCATGTCTCCAGCCGCAGCAATGCGTTCCAGCGCCTGATGGTACGGCCGTTCGAAACCCTGCTGACCAGTGACCCGCCCGGTTATCCGCGCGCGGTCCTGGGCAATTACTTCGAGGTCCTGGCCGCTGCGTTCGGAGACAAGCTCACCGAATACGACCGCCACTGCAAGGCCATCTTCCAGGCCCTTCTGGTCAGCCACGGCAACAACCTCGATTGGGACGTCTTCTTCACGGACCCGCGCGCCATCCAGGTCCTGGCCCACGCGTTGAAGCGGCTGATGCGGTTCCTGGACAGCCCGGCCGGCCAATGGGCCTGGGTCCAGTCGATGACGCGCCCCAATCCTTCGGGCGCGCGGCCGACCGACGCCCAGGCGGATGCCGTGCGCCAGGCACTGGAATCGACTGTTCTTGGTCTCGGGCTGGGTGTGCCCGCCGCAGCGTCGGCCCCGCAGGCGCAGCCGAGCATGGCGGCGCAGTAGGGTCAGGCGGGAACGGCGAGGGTGCCTGCCGGCCAGCGGTTGCGCACGGTGGCGATGGCCTGGGCGCGGCTGGCGACCCCCAGCTTGCGCAGGACCTCGGTGACGTGGATCTTGACGGTATTGGGCGACAGGTCGAGGAAACCCGCGATTTCCTTGTTGGAATGTCCCTTGGCCAGCAGATCGAGCACCTGAAGTTGCTTGGGCGTCAGCGTCGGCGCCTTGATCGTGCGGGCGGGGGGCGCCCGGGTGCCGTCATATGTCGAGGGGAACACGTTGCCGCCGTTGAGGATCAAGCCGATGGCGCTGGCGATGCGGTCGGGTGGCTGGGTCTTGGCGATGAAGCCGGCGACGGTGCATTGGCGGACGCGGGCGATCACCTCGGGCTCCTCGACGCCCGAGACCACCACAACCTTGGCGGTGCCCGCCTGGGTGACCAGTTCGACCAGGGTGGACGGTTCGCCGCCCCCCGGCATCAGCAGGTCGAGCAGCACCAAGTCGTAGCTGCCGGCCGCCAGCAGGACGCGGGCGTCGTCGTAGGTGCAGGCCTCGTCGAGCACCGCATCGGCGGCAAGCGTCCTGACGATGCCTTTCAGCGCCGTCCGGAACAGCGGGTGGTCGTCGACGATGAGCGCCCGCATCTTCCCTCATTATCCTCATACTGAGCAAAACGGGAAACCACCTGTCAGTAAACGGCCTCCGCGGCTTTCGGTCAAGCGCGGCCTACGGCTTGCTTTCGGGGCGTACGCAGCCGAGAACCCTGTGGAGGGTTTCCGGGGAGACGACGGCGCCATAGAGGTTGCTGCGCCAGATGTCGGCCCCATTCAGGTTTGCGCCTTCCAATTGCGCCTCGCGCAGATCGGCGTGGGACAGGTCGGCGTCCTCGAGATTGGTTCCGCGCAGGTCGGCGCCGCGCAAATTGGCGCCGCTGAGATTGGAATGGGCGAGATTGGCGCCGGCGAGGTTGCAATTGCTGATGTCGGCTTCACGCAGGCTGGACTCGCGCAGGTCCCAGCCCCGCATGTCGGTGCCGGACAGCAGGGCGTTGTCGAGCCTGGCGCGGTTGCCGCCCGGCTCGGCCTTCAGCCAGCGCCCGTGGGCGGCGACCATGTCGGCCAGCTTGGTGTTGGTCATCTGCATCCTCCCCGGCGGCGTGGTGTCGGCCTTGCCGCCAAGTCTAGCGCGGAACCGCGGGGGGCGCCAAGGTCCGGCAACCCATTTCGGCGCGTGGCCCTTGTGGAGCGTCGCTTGCCGTCCCATGTTCACACCGTCGAATTCGTTGGGCGCTTCCCACGGCAGGCCCCTGCTTGGGCATTAACCTGGACATCCCCATGACTGATTTGATGCCTCCCGCACGTCGCCGGAGGCAATTTTGGCATTGGAGGACGACATGTCCACTGGCACCGTGAAGTGGTTCAACAGCATCAAGGGGTTCGGATTCATCCAGCCGGAAGACGGCTCGGCGGACGTGTTCGTACACATCTCCGCCGTCGAGCGCTCCGGCCTGGGCAATCTGGGCGAAGGTCAGAAGATCACTTATGAGCTGGAGCATGGACGCGGCGGCAAGATGGCCGCGGTCAATCTTCGGGCCGCCTGAAGCCTGCCGACAGCCATCGATATTTGGAATTGCGCCGGGCGTTTTCACGCCGGCGCATTTTCTTTGTCTCAGCAATCGGAGGATTTTCCAGCCGGTCGCCCGGCGTATCTGCCGACGTTTGTCCGCGAACGCCAATAATTAAACGGAAATCGGCATGAAATAGTTCTATGATTACATGCGGTTCATAAAGATTTCCGCCGGCGCGAAGGGGGCGGGCCGCATATTTTTGTGCGACGATTTTCGCAAATCGCCTACAATGACGTATATATAGGACGTCGGCTTTGCTGGCGGATGCCGGTCACGCGGTCGCCGGTGTCGGCGTCCTGGTAGAGGGAAAGCGTTCATGACGGAAAAAGCCCCTTTCGAACTGAGCCGAATCTACGCCAAAGGGTGGTCGGCCGGCGGCAGCTCGACCATCGAGGAATCCGACGACGGGGTGGAAGCCGCCATCGCGGCGCTCAATCCTTATCAGGACGGCGCGGAACGGGAGCGCTGGGCGCTCGGTTTCCAGGATGCCCTGCGCCGCTCGCAGAAGATGGCCGGCCGCGCCAGGGCGCCGAGAAAGAGTTCCGTCCGGGCGCAATGCGCTCCTACAGGAGAATAGCCATGGCAAAAGGTCAGAAGAATTCGTCGCGCGAGGCGAAGAAGCCCAAATCCACCACGAAAAAGACGGCGGTCGCCGCCCCGTCGTTCGTGACCCCGTCGTCCCCCAAGAAGAAGCCGGTCGCTTAAGTGCGGCCGATGCCGGAGCCCTCATCAAGGAATTTTCATGGATAATCCGAAGGACAATTGTTGCCGCTGGATCTACGGAGACGTTCTCAACGGTACCGCGACTTGGTGCGGCGTTCCCGTTCCGGGCGGCGGGCCGTGGTGCCAGGATCATCGCCGCGTCGTCTACGTCCGCTGGCGGCCGCCGTCGTCGGCCTCCCGCCAGCAGCAGCAGCAGCAGGAAGCACCTGCCACGGTGCCGCCGACGCCCGCGCCGACCTGATACGCGGACGACAGGATTTCGAGTTGGGCGGGCCTTCGTGCCCGCCCAACCGCTTTCCGCGGGCAGGGGCCGCCGGGCAAGGCCCTATGGGTGGCGACCTCCCCTATCCCCTTTGCCTCCCACCCCGCCCGGCGTAAGATGGCGCCCGAGAATAACCGGGAGGTTTCCATGGCGTCCGTCGTCGATCCCAAGGATCTCGCCTGCCTCAAGGCGCTGGAGAAGAAGGCGCTGTGGCTGGCCTGCTGGATGGTCCACAACGCCAACCACCTGCGGCCGTCGCGCGACGGGCTGAAGGTCGGCGGCCACGTGTCGTCCTGCGCCTCGCTCAACACCCTGATGACGGCGCTCTATTTCAAGGTCCTCAACCCCGAGGATCGGGTGGCGGTGAAGCCGCACGCGGCGCCGGCCTTCCATGCGATCCAGTACCTGTGCGGCCGCCAGAGCCTGGACAACCTGGTCAATTTCCGCTCGCTCGGCGGCGCCCAGTCCTATCCGTCGCGGACCAAGGACCAGGACGACATCGACTTCTCCACCGGCTCGGTCGGCATGGGGGTGGGGATGACCCTGTTTTCGGCGCTGGCGCGCGACTACGCCTTCCGCCACGGCCTGGTGCCCGAGGGCGCCAAGCGCGGGCGCGTCGTCGCCCTGCTGGGCGACGCCGAACTTGACGAGGGCAACATCTTCGAGGCGCTGCACGAAGGCTGGAAGCAGGACGTGCGCGACCTGTGGTGGGTGATCGACTACAACCGCCAGAGCCTCGACGGCATCGTCAACGACTTCCTGTTCCAGCGCATCCGCGACTTCTTCGCCACTGTGGGATGGACGGTGGTGAACCTCAAATACGGCCGCCAGCTGGAAAAGGCCTTCGCCGGCCCGGCCGGCGGCGCGCTCAAGGCGTGGGTCGACGGCTGCCCCAACGACCTTTATTCGGCGCTGACCTTCAAGGGCGGCCCCGCCTGGCGCGAGCGCCTGAAGGCCGACATGGCCGGCACCTCCGGCCTCAAGGAGCTGCTCGACAGCCATGACGACGCCGGCCTGCAGCGGTTGATGACCAACCTCGGCGGCCACGACTTCGACGCCATCCTCGAAGCCTTCGCCAACGTCAAGGACGACACCCCGCATTGCTTCGTGGCGTACACCGTCAAGGGCTGCGGCCTGCCGCTGGCCGGCCACAAGGACAACCACGCCGGCCTGATGAACGCCGAGCAGGTGGCCCAGTTCAAGGCCGAGATGGGCATCCGGGACGGCGAGGAATGGGACCTGTTCGCCGGCCTCGACGTCGATCCCGACGTGCTGAAGGACTTCATCGCCGCCGCCCCGTTCGGCAAGCGCGGCCCGGCGCCGGGCCGCGGCCCCGCCGTGCCGGTGGGCGCCATCCCGGTGCCCGAGGGCGCCCAGCAATCGACCCAGGCGGCGTTCGGCAAGATCATGAACGATCTTGGCCGGCGCGACGACGAACTGGCGCGGCGCATCGTCACCACGTCGCCCGACGTCACCGTGTCGACCAACCTGTCGGCCTGGGTCAATCACCGGGGCGTGTTCCACCGCGCCGAGCGGGCCGACGCCTTCCGCCGGGAGGCGGTGCCGTCGACGGTGAAGTGGGAGAAAAGCCCGTCCGGCCAGCACATCGAACTGGGCATCGCCGAGAACAATTTGTTCCTGCAACTGGCGGCGCTGGGCCTGGCCGAGCCGCTGTACGGGGCGCGCCTGCTGCCCATCGGCACCGTCTACGACGCCTTTGTCGGGCGCGGCCTCGACGCGCTCAACTACGCCTGCTACCAGAACGCCCGCTTCATCATGGTCGGCACTCCGTCGGGCATCACCCTGGCGCCCGAAGGCGGCGCCCACCAATCGGTGGGGACGCCCTTGATCGGCATGGCCCAGGACGGCCTGGCGATGTTCGAGCCGGCCTTCGCCGACGAGCTGGCGGCAATCATGGCCTGGGCGCTCGACTACATCCAGCGCGGCGGCAAGGCCAAGCCGGGCCTCGACTGGCAGCGCGAGGTCGAGGGCGGCGCCGTCTACCTGCGCCTGACGACCCGCGCCATCGAACAGCCAGTCCGCACCCTGGATTCGGCCCTGGCGGCCCAGGTGGTCGACGGCGGCTACTGGCTGCGCCCGCCGGCCCCGGGGGCCGAACTGGCGATCGTCTATACCGGCGTGGTGGCGGCCGAGGCAGTGGCAGCCTATGCCGAGATCAAGGACGACATTCCCGGCGCCGGCCTGCTGGCGGTGACTTCGGCCGACCGTCTCAACGCCGGCTGGCACGCCGCCGAAACCGCCCGCCAGTCGGGCAAGCGCGATGCGGTCGCCCATATCGAGCGCCTGATGCAACCGCTGGCAGCTGACGCCGAACTGGTCACCGTCATCGACGGTCATCCGGCCGCGCTGTCCTGGCTGGGCGGCGTCGCCGGTCACCGGGTCAAGGCGCTGGGGGTCGAGCATTTCGGCCAGTCGGGCGACCTGCCCGATCTCTACCGGCACTACCGCATCGACACCGACGCCATCCTCGACGCCTGCGCCTCGGCCTGCGCCAGCCGCTTCAACCACCGCGCCGCCCGCCTGATTCCGGCCGAGTGAGGGAGACTGCCATGTCCTTCGTCGATCGGGTGGCGCGCCTGCTGGGCATCGAGGCGGCGGGCAGCTTGCGCGGCCTCGGCATTCCCCCCGGCCATCGCGCCCTGGTGCCGTCGCTGCTCCACACCGCTCCGGGCGGCGACGATCGCGCCAGGGCGACGGCGCTGGCGCGGCGCATCGCCGCCGGAACCGGCATCGCCCTGGACGGCATCGACGGCAGCGGCCCCGGCGGCCGCATCACCCGCGCCGACATCCTGCGGATCGCGGCGCCGCCGGTCGCCCCCCTGCCGGCCCCGGCTCCGGCTCCGGCCCCGGTGGGCAAGAACGCGGTGCCGCATTTCTATCTGTCCGCCGATTGCGGCGTCGATGCCGCGCTGATGCTGTGCGCCCGCTTCGATGCCGGCCTCGGCCTCGCCGACGTGGTGGTCAAGGCGGTGGCTCTGGCGCTGCGCAAGGTGCCGGAAATCAACGCCGAATGGGGCGACGACGCCATTCGCCGCCGCCGCTCGATCGATGTGGCGTTCGCGGCGACGGTGGTCGCCGATGCCGATCGCATCGGGCTGGTGGACATTGCGGCGGCTAGGGTGTCGCCGCTGTCGGCCGATCGGCCGGCCGGCTTCACCATCGCCGATGGCGGCGGCGCGCAGACGTTCACCCCGGTGATCGCGCCGCCCCAGGCCGCCGCCCTCGGATTGGGCGCGGCGGAACAGCGGGCGGTGGTGCGGGACGGAGTTCTGGTCGTCGCCACCATGGCGACGCTGACCTTGGCCGCCGACCACCGCGTCGTCGACGGCGCCACCGGGGCGCGCTTCCTGGCGACGGTCAAGGACCTGCTGGAAAATCCGGTGACGCTGCTGCTGTGACGGTTCGCCTATTCGCCCTCTTCCCGCATCAGCCGGCGCAGGGCGTCGAGGTCTTCGATCACCACCTCGCGGCCGCGGCTTTCCACCCCCACCGCCTTCAGCCGCGCCAGGGCGCGCGACAGCGATTCGGGGGCGATGCCGATGCGGCTGGCCAGGGTGGCCTTGGACAGCGGCAACCGCACCTGCGCCCCGCCCTCGGCGCCGTGCGCCAGCGCCACCAGGAACGAGGCCAGCCGCTGGCCGGGGGACTTGCCCTTGAGATCGGCGATCTCGCCGACCAGACGCATGTGCCAGCGCGCCAGGCCGCCCAGCAGCAGCATCGCCAGGTGGCGATTCGCCGACAGGCGCCGCAGGAACGGCGCGGCTGCGACGTGAACCAAACGCGAGCCGCCCACCACCTCGCAATTCAGCGGGAACTTGGCCGAGGAGAAGATCGCCGCCTCGGCGAACGAGGTCACCGCCTCGAACACCTCGATGATCGACTGGTCGCCGGTCTCGGTCAGGGCGAACAGATCGACCCGCCCGGCGACGATGACGAAGAAGCGGTCGGCCGGGTCGCCATGGCTGAACAGCAGGCCGGTCTCGGGGTAGGCGACGGCCTGGGCGCCCTCCATCAGCAGGGCGATGTCGTCGGGCGCGATGTCGGCGAACAGCGGCGCCCGGGCCACCAGGTCGAGGTCGTCTTGCGCCAGTCCGCCGATCGCCGCCATCATGCCGCGTCGTCCTCGCCGCAGAACAGCCGGAGGCGTTCGATTTCCGCCACCGCCACGATGTTGTCGGGGCGCGATTCGACCCCCAGGCGGGACAGCTTCGCCAGGGCGCGCGACAGGCTTTCCGGCTTCATCCCCAGCTCGTCGGCGACCAGACGCTTGTCGTAGGGGAACCGGATTTCCGCCCGTCCGCTCGACGCCTCGGTCAGCGACAGCAGGAAACTCGCCAGTCGCTGGGCCGTGGTCTTCATCTTCAGTTCGGCGATCTGGCGCACCAGCATGCGCAGGCGCAGCGACATCGACGACAGCATCTGCAGCAGAATGTCGAAGCGCGGCTCCAACTGGGCGATGAAGGACTCGGCGGGAATCGCCAGCAGCCGGGTCCCGGCCAGGGCACGGGCGGTGGTCATGAAGCGGCGTCCCGAGAACAGGCCGGAATCGCCCAGCACCGCTCCCTTGCGCGCCACCTCGATGACACTGCGGCGGCCCTCGGCCTCGACCGACACCTCGACGTGGCCGTCGAGCACCACGTAGAAGTGCTCCAGCCGTTCGCCGGCCTCGAACAGCAGCCGTTCGCCGGCCATCGTCAGCACCTCGGCGCCCTGCATCAGGGCGCGCATGTCGGCCACCGCCAGGCCCGCGAACAGCGGGGTGAACTGCAAACGCAGCAGGATGTCCTCGTCGATCGCCGCCATGCCCGAAACGGTACGACGAAGCGGCTGCCGGGGCCAGCCCGATTTGTTTCGGTCAGCGCGACGGCGGGCCGATTGTCAGCGGGAAGAAGAACGACGGCCCGACTGCGGCTGCGGCTGCGGCTGGCGGCGCGGCGGCAGCGGCGGGCGGCGGCGCGGCGGCCGGCGGCAAGGCGGTCACCGGCGGCGGGACCAAGGATGTCGCCATCGTGGCCGGCGGTTCGGGTGCCATCGGCGGCGCCCCGTTGCGGCCGGGAAAGGCAAGGGCGCCGACATCCCCGGGAATGCTGCCGCCCGGGGCGGGGGCCGTCTTGCAGGACGGATGGCCGCAGGCCTCGGCCGCTACCGCCGGTGCCACCCAGGCCAAGACCAGCACGGTCACGATCAGGCTTTTCATGGCGTCCCTCGTTGCTCGGTTTCGCCGGCCGTCATTATGGCGCGGCCGGAGGGCGCGCGGCGGGAGCATCGGGAGACGCGGAGGGGCTAGCGCCCTCCAGTTCGGCGTCGAGCAGCCCGCCCAGCAGGACGCAGAAGCTGGTCAGTTCGAACCACAGCAGCATCACCGCCACCGCGGCGAACGAGCCGTAGGTCCTGTTGAACTTGCCGAAATTGGCGACGTAGAACGAGAACAGCGCCGATCCTGCGACCCACAGCAGGGTGGCGGCAGCCGCGCCCCAGCTGATCCAGCGCCGGCGCGGCCGCGCGCGCGCGGGCGCCAGCCGGTAGAAGGCCGCCAGCCCGACGACCATGAACACCACCAGGAGCGGCCAGCGCGCCACCGACGCCAGCGTCCTGTCGAACCCGCCCAGCGGCAGGTGGTCGAGCGCGGCCGGCAGCGCCGCCACCAGCACCAGCGCCAGCAGGCCGAAGACGATCGCCCCCAGCGTCAGCGCCAGGGCGGTCAGGTTGAGGCGGACGAAGCCGCGCTTCTCGTCCTCGTGATAGACCACGTTGAGGCCGGCGATCAGCGCCTTGATGCCGCTGGTGGCGCCCCACAGCGCGACCGCCACGGCGATGGCGAAGGACAGGCCCAGGCTGGAATGGGAACCATTGGCCAGTTGGCGCAACTGGTCTTCGACCATCGACGCCACCTCCTTGGGCGCGACCGCGGCGACGGCGGCGACCTGGCTGTCGACGGTGGCGGGGTCGGCGAGCAGCCCGTAGAGGGCAACCGCCGCCGCCAGCGCCGGGAACAAGGCGAAGAACTCGTTGAAGGCGATGCCGGCGGCGATCACTCCCAGCTGATAGGTCCCGATGTCGCCGACGATCCGCCACACGACGCCGAACCGACCGGCCCACGGCACCGCCGCGGGCCGGTCGCGCCCGTCGCCGTCGGGCGGCGGTGCCATCAGTGCATCGTGGCGGCTTCCTCGGCCGCGCCGACGGCCTCCGCGCCTTTTTCCTTGGCGGCATGCAGGGCGCGCTTGGCGACGCGTCCGGCCCGCTCCATCAGTTCGCCGCCGGTTTCGCGCGCCTGATGGAGGATGTTGCGGCCGGTGCCGCCGACGACCCGGCCTTCGGCGGCGGTGCGCGGCAGCATGGCGCCGACCGCCGCCCCCAGCACCAGGGCGACGGCGCCCATGGTCAAGGGATGGTCCTGGTAGGCCTCCATGGTGCGGTCGGCGGCGTCGCCGGCCGCGTCGCGGGCGGTGCTGGTCCATTGCGAGACCTGCCGGCGGCCGGCTTCGCCGGCCCGCTGCAATCCCTCGCGCGCCTGGTCGGCGATCTGGCCGGCGCGCTCGCGCGCGTCGGTCAGGGGCGAGAAGCCCCCGGTGCTCTCGGCGCCGTATCCGGATTCCCCCACCGCGCCCTCGCTGCCGCCGGTCCAGGACGGCGAAACCGTGCTGTCGCCGGTGCCGGGGGTGAATTCGTGCGCTTCCGACCGCCGGCCGAAGGCTCCGGACAGGGCCAGCCAGCCCACCCCCAGGCCGATGACGGCCAAAGGCAGCGGATTTTCCCTGATCATCGACCCGACCTGCGATTGCTCGCCTACCAGTTCCCGCATGGTGTCCACCGCTTGATCCATGAGTTGCCGGGGGGAGAGCTTGCGTTCGATGGCGTGGAGCGTGCCCGCCATCTCCCCCCGCGTACGCTCGATTTCCTGTTGGATTTCCTCGGTCGTCATGGCAATTGCTCCTTCGCCCACCGCGTATTGGCCTTCAGGCTGTCGAGGGTGCGGCGCGGAGTCAGGTTGTCCCGGCGCAGATTGGCCAGGCCCTTGGCCAGCACGAGGGCGCCGGCGACGGCCAGGACGCCGCCGACGATCAGGGCAGAGGCCCAGCCATCCAACCGGGTCGCCAGGCCGAGGATGGCCGCCGCCGTCAGGGCCTCGAAGGCGACCAGCAGGACGACGGCGGCGATCGCCGCCAGCACCAGGCCGGATTCGGCGCGACGAACCTTTTCGGCCAGTTCGGACCGCGCCAGCTGCACCTCGTGGCGGAACAGGCTGGCGGTTTCGCGGGTCAGTTCGGCGAGCAGCGCCGCCAGCGAGCGCTCAGGAGGTGAGATGTCATTCATGGCATTTCCCCGGGGATCGGAGGATGGGCGCCGGAGGCCGCGGCCATCGATGGCGAACCGGGCAGGGACTGAGGCCCGATTTCGCTCTCGGCGGCCGTGCCGGTATTCTTCAGCAGGCGCGCGGCGATGAAGCCGGTGGCGACGGCGCCGCCGAGGAACCACCACGGCTGGCGGCGGGCCAGGCGTTCCGCCTCGAGGACGATGTCGCCCATGCGGGCCTGCCGCAGGTAGCGTGCCGCCTGATCCAACTTCTCCGCGGCCAAATCGGTGTAGCGCGCCATGGCGTTGTTCTCCGCATCCAGATCCTTGGCCGTCCGGTGCAGCGCCCGGGCGACCCCGCCCAAGGCGTCCACCGCCCTGGCCCGCTGCTTTTCGGCGACGTCGATGGCGATGGCCTTGGCCTCGCCGACCGCCTGCTCACCCCCCGCACGTAGCATTTCGGCGGGGGATTTCGCCACCCCTGCCGGCTCCGCGGGCGGTGAAGCTTCCACTTCGCCCGGTCCGGCCGGGCGCTTCAAACGTTCCGCCATGTCGATTACCTCCGTACGTCCGTCGCCTCGGCACTTGACCACAACAGGCACTCCGCCCGGATGTTCCCCGCCGCCGGCTCCATCTGCTATGCGAGGTGGCTCGCCGCGCCGTCCGCGCAAGCGGCTCCGACGCTTCCACCACCCGTCATCGCCGCCTGCGCCGGGGCGGTCCCGAAGGGGACCCCGTGAGGGTTACTTCTTCGCCTGGCTCTCGAGGTAGGCGATGACGTTCTTGCGGTCCTGCTCGTTCTTCAGGCCGGGAAAGGCCATCTTGTTGCCGGGCACCATCGCCTTGGGATCGGCCAGGTATTTTTCGATGTTCTCGGGTGTCCAGGTGATGCCGGAATTGGCCATCGCCGGCGAATAGGTGAACCCGGGGGCGCTGCCGGCCTTGCGTCCGACCACGCCGTGGAGCGACGGCCCGATCCGGTTCTTGCCCGCCTCGACGGTGTGGCAGGCCTTGCACGGGGTGAACGCCTTTTCGCCGGCCACCGGGTCGCCGGCCTGCTGCGCCTGGGCGGGAACGATCAGCGCCGCCAGCGCCAGCGCCGGCAGGCCGGCTGACAATCCATGTCGGGTCATGCCGTTCTCCTGGAATGTTGGGCGTCTACGTAACAGACCGGGGTACGGGCGGTTCCCCGACGCAAAAGCCCCCGGCCCATCGGGCCGGGGGCTGGGACGGACTTGCCGCCCGTCAGTTCCAGTGGTCGATGATCTGGTGGATCAGCTGGGTTGCGTCGGGCTGGGCCGGCGCCGGCTGGGCCGCCGGAGCGCCGCCCTGCAGGATGTGGGACAGCAGGCCGTCGATGTTGGCCGAGGCGGCGGCCGGCGCGGCAGTCGGGGCCGCGCCGGCGGTGGCCACCGAGGCCGCGCCGGTGGACGCGGCGATCAGCGCCTGGGCGTCGGTGAAGTGCACGCCGATCTTCGACGCATCGGCGAAGTCGGCATGGGACCCCACCGTCACCGCGCCAGTGTAGGGCAGGCTGGGCCAGCTGATCTGGTCGCCGTTCTGGACCGCACCGCCCTCGGCCTTGGGCCACACCGCGTCCTCGACCGCCTGCTGGCCGTCGCGCGGCTGGACGTAGACGCTGTCGAAGGTGAACGGATAGGCCTTCTCGCCGCCGCCGTCCAAGGTCCACAGCAGGTACGAATGGACGTTGCCCTTGTTGTCGGCCGGGCCGGTATAGCTCAGGCTCACGTTGGTGAGGTGGGCCGCCGAGGGCTCGGTGCTGTATTGCGGGGAGATGAAGATGCCCTGATAGTTGGTGCTGACGTCGACGTTGTAGAGGTCGATCTCACCGCCGACCGAGCCCTGCATCTGAATGCCGTCGGCGTGGCCGTTGCTGTCGCTGGCCTGGCCGCCATCCTTGGCGCCGTTGACGTTGTCGATATTGGTGTTCTGGACCACCAGGCTGACGCCGGCGCCGTTGTTGCCGCCGGCGATGTCGATGCCGTCGGTGCCCGAGGCCTTGGCGTTGTCGATGTGGACGCCGTCGACGAAGGCGGTGCCGGTGAGGCCGTACAGGGCAATCGCGCCGGTCGCCCCCGGCTGGGTGGCGATGTCGAGGCCCAGCATTTCGATGTTGTGGCCGCCCTGCACCTGCACCTTGCTGGTGCTCAAGGTGGTGCCGGCCGAATTGACGAAGATGACGTCTTGCGAATTCGAGAACGACCAGTAGTTCTGGCTGCCTGTCGTCGACAAGTCGATGATGGTCGGGTCAACCATCGGCGGAGGCGCATACATCAGCGGGGCGTTTGTGGCATTGAGCGCCATTAATACTGTCCTCTGTTCTGTAAACCAAGAAGTAACGTTGGTGCACAATGGCTAAATATTCTTAACAAAACCTAAACTGTGGCGAACATCTTAAGGGGTGGTATTTTGGTGTTTGTGGCGTGAATGCGGCTGTTGTATGCCCGACGGGTCTTATTCAGATCGGGTGGCGGACATTGGCCCCGCCGCGTCGGCGTCCTACGCCAGAGGTCGCTTGCCGTCGGCGAGGGCTTAAGGTCTAATGGCAAGATGGATACCACCATGGATAGGCTCGTGCCTCCGCGCGACCTCGCGGCCCATTTCCAGGAATGCGGCGCGCTCAATGCCAACCTGACGCTGGCGCCGGGCGAGCGGCTGGTGATCACCGACGACGTGCTGGGCGGGGCGATCACCGACTTCGCCGCCATCAGCATGGCCGCCATCGTCGCCCGCGACGGCATGGTGGCGCGGGCCGCCATCCTGCCGCTGGGGGTCGCCGCCAGCCGGGTCGACAAGAGCAAGAAGGCGAAGTACGAAAAGCTGTTCGCCCTGATCGAGGACACCGCCTTCGATTCGGGCGCCCGCGAAACCGCCGAGGCGCTGATCCATTCCCGCTTCCGCGAGGCCCAGATCCGCGACCTGGTGCTTGAACTGGGCGGCACCATCCAGCCGGCGCGCCAGCGCTACCGCGCCTTCCTCGACGTGGTCCGGGCGCTGACCGACAGGAAGATTTCCCAGGCCATGTTCCTCGACGAGTTCCTGGAATTCACCCGGACGGTGGCCGGCAAGCTGGATTTCGGCATCTACGCCATGTGCGTCGACCGCCTGTTCACCAGCCCGCGCATTCCGCTGCGGGTGAAGACCGCGCTGTTCACCGAGGTGCTTCGCTACCCGCCGCAGGTGCGCAAGGAGCTGGTGACCAACCTGATCTCGTCGCCCACCGCCGAACCGGAACTGGTGCGCCAGGCGCGCCAGGAGATGGCGGCGACGATGACCCGCGACCAGATCACCGAGATCATCCTGTTCACCACATTGAAGCGGGCCTGGCAGGCGCAAAGGGCTCACGCGGCCGCCCGCTCGGCGGCGTGAAATGCGGGCGGTCGTATGCCCGGCCCTGGGGGTGGCGCCGGCGTCGGCGGACATCGAGCCGCCATCGCTCGGCCCCGGCCGGGTGCGCATCGCCGTTGCCGCCGCCGGAGTAAATTTCGCCGACACCCTGATGGTCGCAGGCAAGTACCAGGAACAGCTCGCCCCGCCCTTCGTCCCGGGTTTCGAACTGGCCGGCACCGTGCTGGAGGCCGCTTCGGGGGTCGACACCTGCCGGCCGGGCGACCGGGTGCTGGCGATCGTCGCCGGCGGCGCCTTCGCCGAGCAGGCGGTGGCCGAGGCCGCCGACGTGTTCGCGCTGCCCGATTCCGTCGACACCGTCACCGCCGCCGGAATCGCCGTCGCCTATGGCACCTCGCACATGGCGCTGACGCGGATGGCGCGGATCGGTGCCGGCGAGACCCTGGTGGTGCATGGCGCCGGCGGCGGCGTCGGGCTGACCGCGGTGGAGATCGGCGCGGCCCTCGGCGCCCGGGTGATCGCCACCGCCGGCGGCCCCGACAAGCTGCAGGCTGCGCTGGAGCGCGGCGCCGAGGCGGCGATCGATTCCCGGGCCGAGGAGGTGCGCGAGCGCATCAAGGCGCTGACCGGCGGGCGCGGCGCCGACGTGGTCTACGATCCGGTCGGCGGCAAGCTGTTCGAGGCGTCGTTGCGCTCGACCGCTCCCGGCGGCCGCATCCTGGTCATCGGCTTCGCCTCGGGCGAGGTGCCGCAGATTCCGGCCAACCTCCTGATGGTCAAGAACCTCGCCGTCATCGGCTTCAACTGGGGGGCCTACCGTCGCCTCGATCCCCTGGCCTTGCGCCGCTCGATGGCCGAAATGCTGGGCTGGTGGGCGGCCGGCCGGCTGCGACCGCCGGTCCCGACCACCCTGCCGCTGGCGCAGGCGGCCGAAGCGCTGGCCCGGATCAAGGCGCGCAAGGTCACCGGCAAGATCGTGCTTACGGTATAATACAACCGGCCAATGAATTGGCCGGTTGTATTGCCCCTTGTATGAGGCCCCCTTCGGTTCAAGGGGCGCACGGTGACATCCGTCAAGGGCTTGCCCCTTGACGGTGGCGCCTCCCTCATATCGCGTCAGCGTCCCGAAAACACGGTGTTTTCGGGACTTGCCAAGCGCCTTTCCTTTTTTCGGATCGGGTGGCTTGGCATTTTGTGTCCAAAGCGGCCCCCGCGTTCGACGTGGGCTTGCGGCGCTGCGTAACCTTGTATCCGGTCGGGTCTGTGGCCCTGACCATAATGCCTCATACACGGGCGGAGCGGGGTGGCGGGGGGATCAATCTCGCCGACGGCCTTGTGGGCCAAGGGACATGCGATCGCCCCCACCGCCTTGGTAGACGGGAACCGGGCCGGCGGGACCTCAGGCGGGGGATAGGCGGGCGCCTTCCGGGATCCGGCCGGTAGAGACGTAGTGCCAGAGGGCGATCAGTAGCCGGCGGGCGGCAGCGACGACGGCGATGCGGCGCACCCGGCCGCGCGCGGTTCCGACCCGGGCCTCGAACCATTTGGTGATTGGGCTTTCGGGCTGGTGGCCGAGCCACAGCCAAGCCAATTCCACCATGATCCGCCGGAGCCTATGGTTGCCGGCCTTGCTGATGCCCTGTTCGCGGAAGCCATCGCCGCTTTGGAACGGAGTGGGAGTCAGTCCGGCATAGGCGCCGATGTCGCGGCGGTTGGCGAATTGGCGATGAAACGCCTCCTCTGCCAGCACCGTCGCTGAGACCGGACCGACGCCGACCAGACGGCACAGGCGCTTGGCGATTGTCATCTGACCCTTGGGCAGTTCCTTCGCACGTTGACGGTCGAGAGCCCGTATTTCTTTATCGACCTCGGCGATTTGGGCTTTCATACGGACTCCGTGTGATCGATTCGTGATGCGGGGGATTCCCGAGGAGCGGCAAAGAATCTAGAATCGCCCACCATGACTCGGCAGGGGAGGCTGCGCATGGTGGTTACAGTGGCAGAGCATCTG
>Ga0265331_10000390_pt1 | contig 45388 bp, 43 predicted proteins | sample 41923metaG_FD_202088 | JGI IMG/M metagenome (GOLD analysis project Ga0265331, IMG submission 202088) | Rhizosphere microbial communities from Carex aquatilis grown in University of Washington, Seatle, WA, United States - 4-19-23 metaG | ecosystem: Host-associated > Plants > Roots > Rhizosphere... | reverse complement strand
CGGATTGTTTGAGTACATACGCTCAATGACCGCCTGGGCGTATTCACTGGCTGGGCGCACCTTGGCGTTTTCGTCACCACCAGCGAGATAGGCGTCAAAGTCGATGCTGTCATCAATGACTTGCATAGCCGGCCCTTTCTGTTCTGGTCCAGCGGCGCATCACTTTGGGCCTGTAACTTCCCCAGCAGAGATTCAAGCCATCAGCCTTATCCTTCCACCAAATCCCGGCATACGCTGGTGCGATAGCCATCAGATCGTCAGCCACACGCTTGACCATTTCCCTCGGTGTTTCCATGGTGCAGACAAGCATCACATCGAGGTCATGCAGGAAGCGCAGATCACAGTCTGGATCGTTGAGGATGACTACAGGATTGCTTTCGTCTCGCAGTGGGCCGACCAGGCTCAACAGGATCATGTCGGCAGGACGCTTGCCTGCTTTGCGCAATTCGATGATTGCAGAAGCTCCGAAGGGTGTTTTCATACCGCCCCCGCGAATTCATCAGCAGCGTCATCATCTGACCCAGAGACTTCATCTTCCCAGCCGCGATTACGTAACCAGCTTGCAGGGTAGGGAATCCACTGGCCGTTATCCTTCAGCCAATCTTTCGATTGCTTCGCAGCAGCGAGAGCGAAAATCATGTTTTTCAGTAGAACGGAATCAACCTTAAGAGCCTTGAAAGCCTTCTCCGCATCCCCTCTACTTTTCTTCTTCGGGTAAGCACTCCAAAACTGCGCAAAATGCGCATTGGTGGTTAATGACGGTTCTATGGTGGTTAGGGTGTCATGGGTGACACCCGTATATGGCGCCATATGACACCCGTCTGCGTCTTGGATGACACCCGTCCCCTTGGTAGGGGTGTCATGGGTGACACCCGTCAGACGGGAGATATTTAGTCGGTACTGCCGAGTCGAGCCGGGTACTCCTCCGAGAGCATTTCCAGTCACCTGAACATACCCATCAGCAATCAGTTTATGAACCAATCGTTGAGCTTGACGTTCCTTGAGCCGAATCTTCTTGGCAATGGATGCAATGGAAGGGTAGCAGCGGCCTTCTTCATCGCTCCAGTCAGCCAGCGCCAGCAGGGTCAGCAGCTCCGTGCCACCGCCGGGGTGAAGCTCCCAAACCTTGGACATGATGCGGATCGACATTTAGCGCCCCACTTCCAGCGAATTGGCTGCCGCTGAGCATGCAAAGAACAGTTTGAGGCTGTTCAATATCTGGCGACCAACATTTCGTTTATCTGCCACAGGGACTGATGGCATGGCGCGAGAGTAGAATTCTGCCGCCTCGAATGCCTGCTGGCTCTGCAATCGAAGCGTGGCCGCTTGTCGGGATGGAGAGACGATCATCATGCTGCACCACCATTCCGGAAAAGATCAGGCTGCGCTGACACCAGCACATACTTTGCGACGCGATGCTTATGCCCTTCGCTGGTGGTGTCCGTAGTCCAAACCGTATCGATGCGGTGGCCTGCCTGCCGCAGTTCCATGATGCGCGCGGCAACGTGCAAGACGTCGATCTCACGACGGGCCGAAAGGGTAGTGACACTACCCCGTTGCAATAACTCGTCCATCAGTCTGGATCGTTGTGCGGCTACTCCGTTGGCGGTATGATTTGCTCGCTTGCTGTTCTTGTTTGACGACTTGCCCGCCTGGCCGCGGGCTTTGTCGTTTCTGGGGGTATGGTTCATCGTTAACCCTCATCACCAGCTGAGAGCTTTTCGATTAGAGCGCGGATGTCAGATGCTCTCCAACATGTTGTTCTGCGCCCCAGCTTTATGCTGGAAGGGTACTTGCCAGACCGCACACCAGCCCACCAAGTAGATTTGCTGACAGGGATTACTGAAAGAACCTGCGGGAGACGGACAAAACCATCAGCAGGGATTGCGGGTTGTGTTTGCATTCATGGCTCCAATAATGTCCATACAGGACTATTGAGGCCATTTTTAATTATCTATTCAGATTGGTAGGGGAACTAAAATGCAGGTTTATTGGCGTTTTAGTTCACCGTGTTGGGCAATGCGTACTCCATGCTTTCTTAACCGCTTCTGGCGTCAACTCGACATCTGGGCAGTTTGCCCTTGCAAGCACCGCCAGCGCGGTATGCTTCGGAGTGGTTAGGTATCGATTCAAGTCAGCCACCAGAATGGTGTACGTTGCCCTGGCGGCCTGCTCGTTGTTTTTATCCTTTGAGAGTCGTTTGGCATGTGGCTTTGTGCCCTGCAATATTGTTTTGAGCTGGAGCAAGCCTTCTCTAGTTGCTCGATCGTCAAATTTCCTCAATGTTTCCCAGACCGAGGGGTCAGCCTCGTTACATCCCTGTGGAATATCCTGCATCAGATGCTCATATCCAACCCTATTAAACAAAGGGAGTATCTTGTCGATGGCCGTAACTGCCTCGGCGTAATACTTCACCTCCTGATCCGGAGTGCGGGTTCGATTGCCATATATTGCGTCATACGGTTGCGATGTGGGGCCATCTGGCAACAAAAGGAAAACATGAGGCAAGGTCTCTGCCTCTTTCGCCACTTTGGCTATTTCCTCCCATGCTTTTCCAGTTTGCTCGGCTGAGCGCAGCATGCGGTCGCGACGTAATCGAACCCGATGTCCATCTGGAAAACCGTCGATATATTTAACAAGATCATCCGGCCAACTTTTAGCCATAGCGCCCCTTTCGCGCCCCTTGATTAGGAGCCGAGCCATCCGGACAAGGGCTTCCGGTTTTCCCTCCGTCGAGGTAGGCGCGGCGTAACCGGTTAACTGGCCGATTTAGGTGCCTGAGCTTCTTCAAAAAGTCCGGCAATCCGAGCTGAGGTGATCACGCCGTCAAGATAACCTGCCAACTCGTCGCATTTGTCCCTGATGGCATCGAGTATGTATATGGCTTCCGTTATATCCATTTCATCGCGAGTACCTGGGTCAATGATCGACTTTACACCTTTTGCCAGAGCCTTAATTTCATGAACTCTATAGGTTCCAATAGTCCCGACGTCGTTAATTGATTGCAGTGTTATAGAATCGGCTTTAGCCATGATGATCTCCTTGTTAGATCGTTGCGGTTAGGGACGGCTGGTGCCTCCGCCAAGATTTACCAGCCTTCCCGCTTGCCTGATACCGTCAGGCGTCGGTTACGCCCGAAGCGGTACGATTTCCGCACCGACTTTAAGCTTGTCCAGATAGTCCGCCCATAGCTGCATCATGGTGCAACGCTCTTTGATGAACTTGGTACGGTTGTAGGCGGTGCCCAAGGCATCGGGGACTTTGTGCGCTAATTGATGTTCAATCACCTCAGGCCTTTGGTGCAGTTCTTCTGCCAGTATCGTGCGAGCCATTGCGCGGAACCCATGGCCGGTTATTTCCGTTTTTGTGTCGTAACCCATACGCCGCAGCGCAGCGTTGACAGCAGCTTCACTCATGGCCTTTTGCGGGTCACGTCCGGGGAACACATAGCGCCCATGCCCCGTCAGTTCGTGCAACTCTTTCAGTATCTCAACAGCCTGTGTCGCCAACGGTACGGAATGCTCGGTTTTGGTCTTGGTCACAAAGTACCGCCATTCAGCTTTATCAAGATCGAAGCCCGCCCATTCGGCACGGCGCAACTCACCAGGACGGACAAACAGAAGGGGGGCCAACAACAAAGCGCTGCGCACGACAAACGTACCACTGAATGCATCAATAGCGCGCAACAACTCGGCGACTTTCACAGGGTCGGTTATTGACGCAAAGTTGTTTTCTTTTGCTGGCGGCAATGCCCCCCGTAAATCGGGGCAAGGGTCACGCTCAGCCCTCCCCGTAGCGATTGCATAACGCATCACTTGGGAGATATTTCCTTTTGCACGGTGAGCGGTGTCCAAGGTGCCGCGCTTCTCGATACGCCGCAGAACGTCAAGCACAACAGGCGCGGTGACTTCAGCAATGGGCCTGCTACCCAGCCAAGGGAAAACATCGCGCTCAAGGCGAGAAATGATTTTCTCGGCATGGCTTTCTGCCCAGGTGTGCTGATTCTTTGCAAACCATTCACGGGCAATTGCCTCGAAACTGTTGGCCGCGTTTTCCTTGATCGCCCGTTTTGCCTGTTGCTTTACGCTGCCGGGGTCAACACCATTGGCAAGTAGTTTGCGGGCATCATCTCGCCGTTGCCTGGCATCGGCTAGGGAAACGTCTGGATATACCCCCAAGGCCAGCAGCTTTTCTGTACCCCCAAAACGATATTTAAGCCGCCAGTATTTAGAGCCGTTTGGATGGATGAGCAGAAACAGCCCCTTTTCATCGGCCAGCTTGCGCGGCTTTGCCTCGGGCTTTGCATTCAGGATAGCGGTGTTGGTTAGAGCCATTTGGGGGTATCTCCCTACGGGGGTACACGATGTACCCCGCATTTATACCCCCATGTACCCCCGGATGCAATAGGCCGAATTCGGACAAATCAGGACGTAAAAAAGGCCGGAAACCTTTTATTTACTTGGTTATCCGGCCTTCTTTGGACTACTTAAAACACATATATGGTGGAGGTGGGGGGAATCGAACCCCCGTCCGCAAGCACTCTACAGGCAGCTCTACATACTTAGCCTGGCTGTTTGATTTAACCTTGCAACCGCCAACCGGCGAGCTGAGACAAGGCGAGTCACCTTGGATTTAATGTCCTGCAAAGTGACCCTGCATGACACGAGCCTCTCTTTATGACGCTGCTGCGAGTTACCCCGCCCGACCGAGAGGCCCTTCGGTGCAGCGTCTAGCCGGTATTAAGCGGCCAGAGCGTAAGTTTCGTCGTTTGCGACTATACTTTTTCCAGCTTATTTACGAGGTGGCGGGTCCTCGGTATGCCCTGCTCTGCTTTGCAACCCACGTCGAAACCAGGTCACCCCCAGAGATGGTTAAAGACTGATGATCTGCCTAAAAGTTCATCAGTCCGCGCATTATACGCAGGTTACTTGTTTCTTGCCCGCATGATGCGACCCTTCTCGCGCTCCCAGTCACGCTCTTTCTCTGCTTCGCGCTTGTCGTATTGCTTTTTGCCCTTGGCCAGCCCTATTTGAGCCTTGATACGACCACGTGTGTAATGCAGGTCCAGCGGTACCAGCGTATAACCGGAGCGCTCCACCTTGCCGATCAACTTGGCGATCTCTTCACTGTGCAATAGCAGTTTGCGCGTACGGATAGCGTCAGGACGCACGTGCGTAGAAGCCGAACCAAGAGGCGTGACATGACAGCCAATCAGGTACAGCTCGCCACGTTGAATAATCACGTAGGCTTCCTTCAGTTGTACACGCCCTTCGCGTACGGCCTTGACCTCCCAGCCTTCGAGCACGATGCCGGCCTCGTACTTGTCCTCGATAAAATAATCGTGGAAGGCTTTTCTATTCTCGGCGATGCTCATGAGGTCTGGGTTTGGCTTAAAATTGCAATTTTAACGTATCTGCAGACCGAGAATGGCGCAAGTCGAAAAATCCGTCCTGGTTCCCCACTCCGCTGCGCAAATGTACGCACTGGTCGACGCACCTGAACACTATCCCGAGTTCCTGCCGTGGTGCGGAGGTGTGAATCTGAATGCCCGCGACGACACAACGACCGAAGCCACCCTGCATATCGATTACCATGGCCTCAAGCAACGATTCACCACCCGCAACAGCAAGACATTTCCATCGCTGATGGAGATCAAGCTGGTGGATGGTCCATTCAACCACCTGGAGGGTCAGTGGCAGTTCATTCCGTTGGCAGAGGATGCCTGCAAAATAGAATTCAGGCTAAACTACACATTCTCCAGCCACCTGCTAGAAAAAATCATCGCGCCCGTTTTCAGTCACATCGCAAATACGTTTGTGGATGCATTTGTAGAACGCGCGGAACACATTTACCGGAAATCATGACCAACCAGATTCTGATCGAAATCGCCTATGCCCTGCCCTCGCAGCAGGTTATCCTTCCACTCAAAGTCACTGAAGGTACAACTGCCACACAAGCAGTTGAGGCCAGCGGTATCCTGCAGAAGTTTCCTGAAATCGACCTCAGCCAGAATAAACTTGGGATTTTTGGCAAACTGGTAAAAGCCGATATGCCGCTACGTGAGCATGATCGGGTGGAAATCTACCGCCAACTGATCGCCGACCCCAAGGAGGTCAGACGTCAGCGTGCGGCAGAAGGCAAGGCAATGAAAAAAGGCGGCGGGGACCTGGAAGCCTAAGTTTGATTGGGCAATCGATTATTGCCCGTCACACCACTGATCGACTTCCTTGTTGGCTTTATCCAGCCCATCGGCCAAATCCTTGTCATCAAGGTAATGGCGCTCACCACTTTCGTCGACCTTGTACATGCGACCACCCTGTTTGTAATTCTGCACATTGGATTTTGCTGATTTACAGTTGTCCTCGCGCACTTTCTTTTCGTCCAGTTTTTCCTGGGCTTTTTTCTGCTGGTTTTCCGCTTCCGCCTTGCGTTTCTTGGCGTCCAGTTCTTTATCCGCAGCCGAATTCCCCGTCTTATCGTTCGGCGCTTGCTGAGCAGGTGCTGCCGAGTCGGCAGCCTGTGCATGACCTGCCGCCGCCTTCTTGCCAGTCAGCATTTCATAAGGCGTCTTGCCACTGGGTGGCGAATCCGAATAACGGATCCTGCCGTCAGCATCTTTCCACTTATAGACATCCGCCGATTGGCCTTGCATGGGCACTAACAACATGACACACAGGGTCAGGATGGTTCTTTTCATGAGACTCTTCCTCAATTGCAGAGACTGCCGCACATTATAAGTTTTTCCGATGACTTTTGATGCTTCATCAATGCGTATCAGATTGATCACGCTGGCACCATCATTGACGCACCAGCGGATTTACCCAACGCCGCCTAGCCTGTATAATTGCTTTTTGCCACAAAGGTTAAGTATATGCGTCTGCTGCAAAAAGCGCTTACTTTTGATGATGTGTTGCTGGTGCCTGCGCACTCCACCATCCTGCCGCGAGAAGTAAGCCTCGCAACCCAATTTACCCGTTCGATCCGCCTGAATATTCCACTGGCATCTGCTGCCATGGATACCGTCACCGAGGCGCCGCTGGCGATCGCGCTAGCGCAGGAAGGCGGCATCGGCATCATCCACAAGAACATGAACGCCGATGCCCAGGCCGTCCAGGTCGCGCGCGTCAAACGTTTTGAATCAGGCGTCGTCAACGACCCGGTCACCATTCCGCCCAGCATGACGGTTCGCGAAGTCTTGGCGCTGACACGTCAGCGCAAGATCTCCGGCCTGCCCGTGGTGGAAGGCAATACCGTAGTCGGCATCGTCACCAATCGTGACCTGCGTTTCGAGACCAATCTGGATCAACAGGTCAAAAACATCATGACCCCGCGCGATCGGCTAATCACCGTGCGTGAAGGAGCCCCGCGCGAAGAAGCCATGGCCTTGCTGCACAAGCACCGCCTGGAACGCGTACTGGTGATCAACGACGCCTACGATCTGAAGGGCCTGATCACCGTCAAGGACATCCAGAAATCCCGTGAACACCCGCTCGCCAGCAAGGATGAGCGCGGCCGCTTGCGCGTAGGTGCTGCCGTTGGCGTGGGTGAAGGGACTGAAGAGCGCGTCGCCGCACTGGCCGAAGCCGGCGTGGACGTTATCGTCGTCGACACCGCACACGGCCACTCCCAAGGCGTGCTGGACCGCGTGCAATGGGTGAAAAAGAACTTCCCGCAAGTGCAGGTCATCGGCGGCAACATCGCCACCGCTGCAGCCGCCAAGGCGCTGGTCGATCACGGCGCAGACGCGGTCAAGGTCGGCATCGGCCCGGGCTCCATCTGCACCACGCGCATCGTGGCGGGCGTTGGCGTCCCGCAAATCGCGGCCATCGACAATGTCGCCCGCGCGCTTGAAGGCACAGGCGTGCCGTTCATCGCGGATGGCGGAATTCGTTACTCCGGCGACATTGCCAAGGCAATCGCCGCCGGCGCCTACACAGTCATGCTGGGTGGCCTGTTCGCAGGCACTGAAGAAGCCCCGGGCGAGATCGAATTGTTCCAAGGACGTTCGTACAAATCCTACCGTGGTATGGGTTCCGTAGGCGCCATGCAAAAGGGGTCTAGCGACCGTTACTTCCAGGACACCGAAGGTAATGCCGACAAGCTGGTGCCGGAAGGCATCGAAGGACGCGTCCCTTACAAGGGCAGCGTGCTGGCCGTCATCCATCAACTGATGGGTGGCCTGCGTGCCTCCATGGGCTATGTCGGTTGCGGCACTATCGACGACATGCGCAACAAGGCAGAGTTCGTCGAAATCACTTCCTCCGGGATCCGTGAGTCTCACGTACATGACGTGCAGATCACCAAGGAAGCACCGAACTACCATATCGACTAAGTCATCTTCACAGAGGGCACAGCGCATTCAGAGAACCACACTTCTCGATCACTGTGCCCTCATTATTTTTAGCGGCCCATACCATGTCCCACCAAAAAATCCTCATTCTCGACTTCGGTTCCCAGTACACCCAACTGATTGCCCGCCGCGTACGCGAGACCAACGTTTACAGCGAGCTACACTCCTGGGACGTGGACGACCAATTCATACGCGACTTCAAACCGGCCGGCATTATTCTTTCCGGCGGTCCGAATTCCGTTTATGAGGATGAAACCCCCAAGGCCCCGCAAGCCGTGTTCGAACTGGGGGTACCCGTACTGGGCATTTGTTACGGCATGCAGACCATGGCGGCTCAATTGGGCGGCAAAGTTGAGAATGCACTCCACCGCGAGTTCGGCTATGCGGAAATTCGCGCACACGGGCATTCCACGCTGTTCCGCGACATTCAGGATCGCGTGAACGACGAAGGTCACGGCCTGCTGGATGTCTGGATGAGCCATGGCGACAAAGTCACCGAGCTCCCTGCCGGCTTCAAGATCATCGCCAGCAATACTGCCACCCCCATCGCCGGCATGGCCGACGAGTCGCGCAAGTTCTACGCCGTGCAGTTCCACCCGGAAGTCACGCACACCCAACAAGGCAAGGTCATCCTCGGCCGCTTCGTGCACGATATCTGCAATTGCGGCCATGACTGGAACATGCCGGATTACATTGAAGAAGCCGTTGGCCGCATCCGTTCCGAAGTGGGTTCGGATCAAGTCATTCTCGGCCTTTCTGGCGGCGTTGACTCCTCCGTTGCTGCCGCACTGATACACCGCGCCATTGGTGATCAACTGACCTGCGTATTCGTCGACAACGGCCTGCTACGCCTGAATGAGGCCGAACAAGTGATGGAAACCTTCGCCAAGAATCTTGGCGTCAAAGTCATCCATGTCGATGCCAGCGAGAAATTCCTCGGCGACCTCAAAGGCGTGACCGACCCGGAACAGAAGCGCAAGATCATCGGTCGAGAATTCGTCGAAGTATTCCAGCAACAATCTGCCAAGCTGCCGCAAGCCAAGTGGCTGGCGCAGGGCACCATTTATCCGGACGTCATCGAGTCGGCCGGCGCCAAGACCAAAAAGGCACACACCATCAAGAGCCACCACAACGTGGGCGGCCTGCCGGACACGCTACACCTCAAGCTGCTTGAACCGTTGCGCGAGCTGTTCAAGGACGAAGTCCGCGAACTGGGCGTCGCGCTCGGCCTACCGCACGACATGGTGTACCGCCACCCGTTCCCCGGCCCAGGCCTGGGTGTGCGCATTCTGGGCGAGGTCAAGCGCGAATATGCAGACCTGCTGCGCCGCGCCGATGCCATCTTCATTGAAGAACTGCACGCCTCCGGCTGGTACGAAAAAACCTCTCAGGCATTTGCCGTATTCCTGCCCGTCAAATCTGTGGGCGTGATGGGCGATGGTCGCACTTACGAATACGTAGTCGCTCTGCGCGCCGTGGAAACCCAGGACTTCATGACAGCGCACTGGGCGGAATTGCCATACACCCTGCTGGGCAAGGTCTCGAACCGCATCATCAACGAAGTCCGCGGGTTAAACCGAGTCGTATATGACGTATCGGGAAAACCACCTGCAACCATCGAGTGGGAATAATTTTTCGTTGAAATGAGCCGCGCGTTCGTCAAGGAAAACGACCTCGAACACGCCGGCACAGACCTGCCTGAGCGGCCGCAAAGTGCACATTCCAACTATGTCACACCTGTTGGTCTGCGGCAGCTCCAGCAAAAGGCGATCGCATTGGAGCAGGAACGATTATCGCTCATCCCGCGCAAGGACGATCCCATCGTTCGCCAGCAGATAGGCATGGTGGATCGCGATTTGCGTTACTTGCAAGGACGTCTTGAGCGCGCCATCCCGGTCGACCCCTCCGGGCAGCCTGCAGACACAGTGCTGTTTGGTGCGGCTGTCGATCTCGATGACGAGGATGGCAATCCGCATCGATACGTAATCGTCGGCGAGGACGAAGCCGACGTTGGCCAGAACAAGGTCAGCTGGGTTTCTCCGCTGGCACGCGCCCTGATAGGTGCAAAAATTGGCGACACCGTAAAATGGCGCCGTCCGGCAGGTGATCTGGAACTCGAAATCACCGCTATCCACTATCCTATTGGAGATCAATACTCATGAACGTCATCCAGGCCATTGAAACCCGCCGCGCGGTGAAAGCCTACGACACACGTCATCACATGCCGCAGCAGGAAATCGAACGGCTGATGTCGTTGGCCATGCTCGCGCCAACCGCGTTCAATATTCAAAACTGGCGTTTTGTCGCCGTGACCGATCCAGACCTGCGTCAGCAAATTCGTGCAGCCAGCTGGGATCAGACGCAAGTCACCGATGCATCGCTGCTGGTGATCTTAACTGCAGACCTGAATGCCTGGAAAAAAGACCCCTCCCGCTACTGGAAAGATGCACCGCAACCGGTCCGCGATTATCTGGTTCCCGCCATCCACCAGTATTACAACGGCCGTGAAGACGTGCAGCACGACGAAGCCATGCGCTCCTGCGGTATGGCAGCCATGACGCTAATGCTGGCGGCCAAGGAAATGGGCTATGACTCCTGCCCCATGGACGGTTTCGATTTCGATGCCGTTGGAAAATTGATCAGTCTACCTGTCGATCACACCATTGCCATGTTTGTTGTCATCGGCAAGAAACTGAAGGATGCGCAACCGCGCGGTGGTCAGTTGCCCATGAACGAAGTCGTTATCAACAATAAGTTTGCTTAAGAAAACCCATGCTCATCACCAATAGCATCACCATGCAGTTCGGGGCCAAGCCCCTGTTTGAAAACGTCTCCGTCAAGTTTGGCGACAGCAACCGCTACGGCCTGATAGGCGCGAATGGTTGCGGCAAATCCACCTTCATGAAAATCCTGGCAGGCGAACTAGAACAGAGCTCCGGCACCATCGCCATTGACAGCAATGAGCGCATGGCCTGGCTGCGCCAGGATCAGTTTGCCTATGAAGACCAGCGCGTGATCGACGTGGTGATGATGGGACATGAGGAGATGTGGCGCGTCAACGCCGAGAAAAACTCCATCTACATGAATCCTGAAGCGACCGAAGACGACTTCATGCACGCAGCCGAACTCGAAGGCCGCTTTGCAGAACTGGATGGCTACACCGCAGAAGCACGTGCCGGCGAACTGTTGCACGGCGTCGGCATTCCGGTCGACCTGCATAATGGCATGATGAGTGCCGTTGCCCCCGGCTGGAAACTGCGCGTTCTGCTGGCACAGGCGCTGTTCGCCAACCCGGACATCCTGCTGCTGGACGAACCGACCAACAACCTGGACATCAACACCATCCGCTGGCTGGAAGACGTGCTCAATGATCGTAACTCCACCATGGTGATCATTTCGCATGACCGCCACTTTTTGAATCAGGTCTGCACCCACATCGCCGATGTCGATTACGGCAAGATCACGATCTACCCCGGCAACTATGACGACTACATGGAAGCCTCGACACTGGCACGCGCCCAGCAAGCCAAGGACAACGCCAAGGCCAAGGAAAAAGTAGCAGAGTTGCAGGATTTCGTTCGCCGCTTCTCGGCAAACAAATCCAAGGCACGCCAAGCCACCAGCCGCGCCAAACAAATCGACAAGATCAAGATCGAGGACATCAAGCCCTCCTCACGCCAATATCCGTTCATCCGCTTTGAGTACGACGAAAAGGAAAAACTGCACCGCCAGGCATTGGAAGTGCAGAAACTCAGCCACGGCTTCGATCGCACCTTGTTCAACGATCTGGATCTGATGATAGACGCCGGTGAACGTGTCGCCATCATCGGCGAAAACGGGGTCGGCAAATCCACCCTGCTACGCTGCCTGATGGGTGAGATCCAGGCCAATCACGGCCAGGTCAAATGGGCAGAAAAAGCCAAGCTCGGCTACTTCGCACAGGACCACTCGGCACTGTTCGATACCGACATGCAGTTGTTCGACTGGATGAAACAATGGACCCAGGAAGGCGACGACGACACCACCGTGCGCGGCATGCTGGGGCGCCTGCTGTTCTCCGGTGACGACGTCAAGAAACCAGTCAACGTGCTCTCCGGCGGCGAGCAAGGCCGCATGCTCTACGGCAAACTGATGCTGGACCGCACCAATGTGCTGCTGATGGACGAACCCACCAACCACATGGACATGGAATCGATCGAATCGCTGAACACCGCACTCGACAAATACAAGGGCACGCTGATCTTCGTCAGCCATGACCGAGAATTCGTCTCATCGCTGGCCACTCGAATCATCGACATCAAACCGGATCGCGTTGAAAACTGGGTAGGAAATTACGAAGATTATCTGGCGAGCCAGGGGGTCGGATAATCCTCAAGGTTAACTACTCGTATGATAAATCATACTTATTAAGTGCTTAGCAGTGCCGCATATCGGCCATAAATAACCGCATATCGGCAAATCTGCAATACCGCTTTTCATTTTGAATGCATAGTACCAAGATGTAACAAAGCCTTCATGCATTCGTATATTGGTAGACAGAAAGCACATGAAAACAATAGATCACATCAAGGGTGTCGCTGACAAAAACAGCGGCTTCTCACTGATAGAACTGATGGTAGTTACCGCAATTGTGGCGATAATCGCCTCGATTGCACTTCCCACCTACACACAGTACGTGCTTCGTGGGAAGGTTGCCAATGGACTTTCTGGCTTAATGAACGCAAAGCTCAAGATGGAGAATTATTATCAAGACAATCGAATATACAGTTGCACCATAATAGGATCGAATTTCGATTCCACCAACTTTACTTACAGCTGCGCAACATCCAATTCCGGCCAGAATTTCACGCTCACGGCAACCGGCACAAACAGTGCACCTAACTTCGTCTACACCATCGACGATACAGGAACAAAGCATACCTCGTCTGTAGGTACGGGATGGACTGGTGCACCGAAAGATTGCTGGATTACAAAATCAATTGGAAGTTGTTAAATGCGCCGCGAATCGGGATTCACGCTAATTGAGCTGATGATAGTCATCGCTGTTCTGGCCGTTTCCTTGTCAATCGCACTCCCCTCTTTTTCAAGAACCATCGCCAACAGCAAAGTAAGGGCAACCGCTGAATCAATCCTGGCCGGGCTGCGTGATGCGCGCTCAACAGCCATTCAGAGAAATGCACCCGTACGTTTTCAGTTGGTTTCTTCCCTCGATAGCAGTTGCACTCTGTTAGCGGACTCATTGACAACCTCCCCCCCGACACCATTGCAGTGGATCACAACGGAAACCGATCAGGTATTCGCCGGAAATCCGACAGGGCTATGCGACATGGATGCCTGGTCACCACCTTACCCGTGTGTAGATTCGGGTGCACATCACTGCGTAAATGATCCTTTCATTATTAGTAAAAGCGCAATAACACCTGATAGCAGCATCACAGTGAGTGCCGATCAACCGATCGTTGTTTTCTCGCCATTAGGGCGAATCACTAATGATCCATCAACGATGACCGGCTACGGAAACAACGCGGCGACTCGTATTCAAGTCAGATCAACCATAACGGGAACGCGACAGTTAGACATTATTATCAGCGCCCCTAATGGTTCCTTTAAACTTTGTGACGCGCAGGCTGCAACAGGGAGTGCGAACGGGTGTTGAAACATCAACAAGGCTCTTTATTAATTGAGGCACTTGTCAGTTTGTTGCTGATCACGGGAGGCATACTTGCGCTGGTCTCAGTAGCAGCGACGGCCATTAACCAGGTTAGCCAGACAAAATATCGCAATGATGCAAGCAACTTCGCTTCGGACATTATTAGCGATATGTATTCATACTGGGACAGCACAACGTCCCTGAGCGCGTATGTCACCAACAATCAGTCAGCGTGGCAAACTAGAGTAGCATCGAGCCTGCCAAGTGGAAACGTCTCTGTTACGCCACATACTGTGATGACAAACTCCAGCCCCATGTATACGGTCGACATCGTCATTAGTTGGGTTGATAAGAAAGACACAAGTACACCTACCGCACCTACACATCAATACTTAACCACTTCGGTGATCGCAAAATGATGTTGTACCCCCCAGTCAGGCAACATGGGTTCAATCTGATTGAAATGATGATCGGTGTTACCGTAGGTCTACTCGGTCTCGTTGCCGCAGCCACGATCTATGTGAATTTCAACAAACATCGAACGGTTGAAACCAGCCTGATGGAGGCCCAGAGTAATGGGTCTATGGCGTTATTCCTTCTTGAGCGTGATCTCGATCGTGCTGGCTACGGGTTCATGGCAATGCAGGGATGTAGTTGTAACTACGATCCTGGTAGCGGCGCGACAACCCAATTGCGTTCTTTTTGTGAAAAGTTCCCTTCTTCTCCAGTTCAGGCACACCCGGTAGATCCAATTCAAATAACCGATGGTGGTGCGAGCGGATCCGACGAGTTGCATGTCCGCTATGGAACGCCTTTAGGTGGATTGACGGTGACCTCGGTCCTGGCGAAGCAAGTAGACCCGGATGCTATCCCTCAAGATCCGGCAAAGGACTTTCTTTACAAGTTCAAGTTAAAAAGTACGGCAGGCATCGTAAACGGTGAAATCCTAGTACTTGACCGAGGCGGAAAATGTGCTGCCTACCAGGCGACGGCTGTCTCCGAGAGCGACAAAACCGTCAGCCACGATCACTCCGCTAGCAACATTAACCCCGACCCGGCACCCTTGGGATATGAAGCATCATTGCCCAATGATGTGATCTACAATCTTGGTCATTATGTTGACAAGAAATTTCGTGTTGATTCGAGTTCCGCTCAACTTCTTGAAAGCACTTTTCCCACTTATACCAACGACACGCCAGTAGTCGACAACATTGTCTACATGAAAGTAGATATCGGACTGGATACCGGCACGGACAAACTCGTTGACAGTTGGGTAAAAATCGTTCCAACAGACTATTCAAAGGTGCTTGCACTTCGTGTCGGCATAGTAGCCAGGACACAAATCAAAGACAACGACTCGCCTACCCCTGCGACGTTGGTTGTATTACCAGCAGTTGCCGGAGGAACTGAGCAAACCTACACCGTGCCAGATCAGAAATATCGCTACAAGGTTTATTCCACAACCATTCCTCTTAGAAACATGCTATGGAATTGATCGCAATGAAATTTCAACGGGGATTTTCTCTGTTTGTCACACTAATCATGTTAACTGTGATCAGCGTTTCTACCATTGCGATGATCAGAATCGTCAACTCCGGGACCAGTGCGGCGGCTAACATCGCTTTCCGACAAGCCTCACTGCATTTGGCTGACGCCGGTGTCATGGCAGCAAGAAACTGGGTAGTCGACATGTCGACAAACAATCCGTTGCAGTTAGGAGCGAACATCCCTAAGGGATATTTTGCATATGTGACTTACACCGGTGGTGTCGAGGATTTTGTCCCGGCTTCGTTCGACTGGGAAACAAACGCAAAAAAACTAAATCCTGCAGGAAGCGATGCCAGCGGCCTTTTTCCTGGTGGCTACCAGGTCTACTACGTAATTCATCGGGTCGCACGCCCCTCTGACATGACCGCATCTGTCGCTGGTGGTGGAGCGTGCTCCTTGACTTCAACCGCTTGCGCCAGCCCACCTGCCCAGGCAGGTACCGTCTCTGGCCAAGGGCAGTCCCAGTCGGTCGGGGCTGGCTATAACGCAGGGATCCAGGTCAAACCAGGACTTGTTTATTTTCGCGTTACAGTCAAGGTAACCGGCCCGAAACGCAACACCAGTTATGTACAAGCTTACATGTATTAATCAGGCCCAGCCTGACAAGCATCAAAGGGGAAACAAAATGACGATCAATGCGAGCAAAACCACACTGCTTATCCTAACAGCCGTATTTGCTTCATTAACTCTCAATGCATCGGCTGCAACACCGAACTTCAGTGACTACCCGCTCTCCACTACAGGACAGGCAGGTGTTCAGCCTAACATCATGTTTACCCTCGATGATTCAGGAAGCATGGGTTGGGATTACCTGCCCGACTGGGCAACGCTTTATACAGATGCCAATCCTGCAAATCTTGTCAGACTTGACAACCCCGTCGCACAACAAGATCTGTTTAGAAATCCCCAATACAATGGGCTAGCATACAACCCTGCAACACGTTATTTGCCTCCCTACTACCTAAACTTGGATGGTACTGCAAATACCACCACCTACCCATCCATGACAGGCCTGACAATAAAAACTGGGGCGGACCTGGCTTACCCTCTGCCTAACTGGAGAGCCGTACCTGCTGATGCGTATGGTGTTCAAACTCTTGCACCGGCAGGCTACATACCCCATGGCGGAGATAACACCTGTCCGGATGGCACGTTCAACAGCGCCACATGCAATCTTGAGCAACCAAACAACAACGTCACCCCGAGTGTCCCGTATGCATTCTCATACAAATTCTACGCCGGGGAATACTGCACCGACAAGAACCAAACGGATTGCCAAATCCAGTTTGGACCGACCTCATCACGTAGTGTCGAGTCAGTACTTCGTTGGTGCACGACCCAAAACGACCAGACCGATTGCCAGGCCCTTTTTGATGACACAGGAAAACTTCTACGTCCGACGAGTGGCAATAAATACACTTTCCCGAGAGTCGCCGGAAAGGCCACAGGAAACACATACAAGTCACTCATTACAGTTAGCTCATGCACCGCTTGCTCCGTATCAAAAGTAACGATCAACGGAACCGATTACCCTCTGCCAGCAACGAACGACCTTTCCGCCAGCACGCAGGTTTCCGGCATCACATCTGCATCGGATCTAGCCAGCAAACTATACAATGTTTTGCCCAAGGCAATTCCCGGGCTTGGCGTGTCCGACCTGACCACAAATACGTTCTATGTTTACCTGCCTGTTTCATCCGCCCCAAATCTAAGTTTCGCCGCAACCGGGGCCACGTTTAGTTATGCTAGTTGGTCCACTTCGTCGACCAACCTCGTGGGCGCAAACGTCCCGACCTACATCAGTAGCAGCGTCAATCAGTATCCCAGATCAGGAGACAGAACAGACTGCATATCAGCACCGCCCGTATCGGGTGTCATCCCCTATTGCACCTATGCCGAAGAGATGACCAACTACGCCAACTGGCTGGCATATTACCGAACTCGCTTGCAAACAATGAAGACGGCAGCAAGTAATGCTTTCAGTACCATTAATAGCCGTTACCGCGTAGGTTATTTCACAATCAGCAGAAACAGTTTCATCAACCCCGATTCGTTCCAGACCAGCAAAAAGAAGGCCTGGTATGACAACCTGTTCGCCACGGATGCGCCGTTGGCCAACGCTACACCGCTGAGGGCGGCCATATCAAGAATCGGACAACTATACGCAGGCACTCACAACGGTGAAACCTGGGGCACGGGTACAAGCAGCGCGACTGTTGTTGACCCGATGCAGTATTATTGCACCAAGAACTTCGACATCCTGGCAACTGATGGCTACTGGAATACGAATAATGAAACCAGTGATGCGTCAGGAAATTACGGTCCTTATGCCGTAGACAACACAACACTAGTCAACCAGCAAGATGGCGGACCCGGTTCAAGCGCGGGGACCTCGCCATGGATTGCGGACCCAGGACTGGAAAACCGGCCTCAGTACGATGGCCAACACCCAGTGGCCACCAGAACCGTATCCCAAACAACCGCTACCGCCACTCAATGGAGCAGAACTGATGGATGGTCTGAGCAGGTAACCGATGGCTACAAGCAACAATACTGGAACGCTCGTTTCGATGTTAAAACCTACGGCTTCGTACAGACCTCAACCTCCTATAGCAAGACAGTCACCGCCTACACCTATACGCAGACATCAACACCCTGGACCAATACAGCCACGTTAACCGACTACACCTACACCAAGGCATCGACCCCATGGACCTGGACTGCGACTAATACGCTATACAACTACAACAAGGCGTCCACGCCGTGGACAAATGCAGCAACAAGGACAGACTACACCTATAGCAAGGCATCCACGCCGTGGACAAATGCAGCAACAAGGACAGACTACACCTATAGCAAAACATCCACGCCGTGGACAAATGCAGCAACAAGGACAGACTACACCTATAGCAAAGCATCCACACCGTGGACCTACTCGGTAACAATTACGCCTCTGACTTACACCAAGACGACATATACAGGCATCCCCACCTACTCGTACAATGCCGACGGCACAAATTACAGTGGAAAGTCGTACTGTCCGAGCGGCGTCACTTGCACAACACAGTACTTAAGCTACACCTCGTCCCAGACGGCGGGGCTGCTTACGTGCTCTGGTTCAGGGAGTGTCGGCCAATCCACCTATAGTACCTGCAGTGGTCTGACTGCTGGTTCAGCACAAACGCCGTACTATAGTGCGACGTGCCCATCGTCCACCACGAATCAGTCAGTTTCGTGCACCGTACAAAATGGATCGACCACGACCACGACCGTCAATGATGGCAGCACTTGTACGGCCAGCGCGGGCTCCGCCAGCTCTTCGACCGCCTATTCTGACGGTTCGCCCAAGGTCGTGTGCACCCAGCATACTGCCTCGGCGGCTACAACCTATGGCACATCCTGTGCAGTAGGTACCGCGCCCGGTGCCAGTGGAGGCACTGCTGCCACCATCATCACGGCATGTGCTGTACAGAGTGGATCGACCACGACCACGACCGTCAATGATGGCAGCACTTGTACGGCTGGCGCGGGCTCCGCCAGCTCTTCGACTGCCTATTCTGACGGTTCGCCCAAGGTCGTGTGCACCCAGCAAACCGCCTCGGCGGCTACAACCTATGGCACATCCTGTGCAGTAGGTACCGCGCCTAGTGCCAGTGGAGGCACTGCTGCCACTATCATCACGGCATGTAATGTTGCAAACGGCACGACTACAAATACAACAGTGACAACCTGTGCAGGGGCCGCAGGCTCGGCGAGTTCATCGACTACTTACACCGACGGATCACCCAAGATCGTTTGTACACTTCAATCCACCGCAGCGGGGACAACCGTTGGCTCATCATGTCTAACGGGCACTATTCCGGGTTCAACGGGTGGTACTGGGGGTACGGTTGTCACTGCATGTACCGTGACCAATGGGCCGACGACAAACACTACCATCACGGATGGAAATACCTGTACTGCATCTGCTGGCACTGCCAGCACTTCGACTGCCTACACCGATGGCACACCAAAAATTGTTTGCACCCGAAATTCAACCGCAGCAGGCACAGCCAATGGAACAACTTGTGCCACAGGTACCACGCCTGGCGCATCGGGGGGGACGGCAGCTACTATCGTTAGCGCATGTTCTATATCTAATGGCACCGGGGTACCGGTCACCATTCCGATCGGAAGCACTTGCACTCAGTCTCCTGGTACGGCCGGAACGTCGACAGCAGCCTCCAATGGCGGAACACCTAAGGTCACTTGCACGCGAAACACGGGATCCCCCGTAGTTACGACAGAACCATCTTGTTCCCCCGTGAGCGCCCCTGCAGTATTGTCAGGGACATCAGGTAGCGCCACATCGACCAATGCGGTTGCCTGCGTTGGCCCTACCGCAACCAAATCCAACATCACATCCGGTGTCTGTTCACAAACAACAACCGCAACAGCCGTTATCACCTGCAGTTCGCTGCAAGTACTGACCACGGCATCCAACCAGGCGACGTGTCCCGGAACGCCAGTATCGACTCCAAAACAAGCCGGCGACGAAACCTGTACTGGGTTTTATGTGGCTGGCAACCTAGCGACAGACTGGGTCGCCGCCTGTGGGACTGCGAGCGCCTATCACGCGACCATTCCCACGTATGGAACAGGCATAGGCAATTACTCAACGGATGCCGTTGCCTATGCTCCTTGCACACACAGCGTGAGCGGTGCAGTGCTGAACACTGGGGCATGCAGCAGCTCAGGACCAACACCATCAGTCACCTGTACATCGAAAACCAATCCTACTACCCACCCTGCCAGCTGCACTGCGGGATCCATTTCCGTAGCAGGCTATACGAATGGATTAGGTGTAGCAATAGCAGGCGGGACCGGATCATACACTTGTTCAAATGCAACCCTATATAGCAATCAGCCAGTGGATCCCACGAGTTGCATACCTGACGGTGTTGCAAGATACGATACAGGCACAGGGAGTACGATAACCTGCATAAAAGCTCCCGATGAGGTAACGTCGGGGCTCAAGCCTGCTGACTGTACTACACTGCCCCCCAACAGCGGCAATCAATTCAAAAGCACGACCTGTACCCCTGGATTGGATGGGGGAAGCCTCAACAGTTTGGCAGACGTCACTGAATATTACTACCGAACCGATCTACGTCCAGCAACAAGCGGGCGATGCACCGGATCCATTGTGAATAGCTCCACCAATAATGTTTGTGTGAATAACTCCACTGGAACTACTGTTGACGAGCGGCAAAACATGTCCACCTACACATTAGGACTTGGTCTTTCCGGCCAGATGCTTTATTCCCCCAAGTATCCGGAAGAAACTGCGGCCAACCCTGGTGATTTCTATAACATCTCGCAGGGAACGGCTGCAACAGCCTCTAGCTGCCGGTGGAACAAGAAAGACGACCCTTGCAACTGGCCGGTACCTGAAACGTCTACAATGACTACAATTGACGACTTGTGGCACGCAGGTGTTAACGGTCGCGGAAAATACTTCAGCGCCGACAATCCATCATCCTTGGTCAGTAGTCTTTCCTCCGCATTGTCAGGCATTTCCATCAAGGTCGGCGCTGGCTCAGGGGCAGCAACATCTAATCTGCAGCCTGTACAAGGTGACAATTACGCCTATGTCGCCAGCTTTGAAACACAAACTTGGGTCGGTGACCTGCAAGCGCGGGTAATCGACATTGTTACCGGCAAGGTCGCATCAGGACTTGACTCCAACCAACAGTCTCATTGCGATGTCACCACCTACGGTTGCCTGTGGTCAGCGCAGACGGTTCTGGATACTCAGAATGGAACCATCGGAGGCAAAAATACCAGCTCATCGGCACCAAGCAGCATCGCGAGCAATTCAACCAGAAGTATTTACCTGGAACCGCTGGCGGGCAGCACAACCATGCGCAGCTTCAACTATGCCGCGATGAGCTCCAGTGAAAAGGCTTTTTTCACCAATGGAATCACTGCTGAGGTTGATCTGAACTGGCTAATTCCTGTCATGACCAACGTGAGTAATGTTGCAACCAATCTTGTCGATTACCTTGCTGGTAGCAGAACTTACGAAAGTAACGGATTCAGGTACCGTAAACACATATTGGGTGATATTGTCGACAGTGCCCCAGTGTTTGTAGGTAAGCCAGCATTCAGCTATGGTGATGCCGGATATTCCACTTATAAAAATGCGAATACCGCACGACTTGGAGTCGTGTACGTGCTCGCGAATGATGGCATGTTGCATGCGTTTGATGCCACAACTGGTAAGGAAAACTGGGCCTTTGTGCCGAAGGCTGTTCTACCTCAGATTTACACCTTGGCTAAGGCGTCGTACAGTCACCTGAATCTACTTGACGGAAAAATCACGGTAGGGGATGCTTACTTCCAAGGTGCATCCGAGTCTTCACCTTCATGGCACACCGTGTTGGTAGCCGGATATGGAAAGGGCGGATCCGGATACTTCGCGCTCGACATTACCGACCCAACCGTGCCGCCGACATTCCTGTGGTCTGTAGATTCTTCCACCTCAGGGTTTTCCAACCTAGGGTACAGCTACGGCAACGCAGCAATCACCAAGTTGCCTGATGGTCGGTGGATCACCCTTTTCTCATCGGGTTATAACAACCCAGATGGTCACGGTTATCTCTACGCTGTAAATGTTAGCGATGGCACAATGATGAGCGGATTCCCGTTTACAACTAAGAATTCGGATGGAGGTTCACCCTCAAACCCAAGCAATCTTGGGCAAGTCTCAACTTGGGTCGACATTCCTAACAAGGATAATTCTGCCTACTTTGTTTATACGGGAGATTTCCTAGGCAACGTATGGCGTTTTGATCTTGGTACCGCAACGACCACCACGATCACAGCTGACCCATGTACCGGCATTGGCTCGATCCACAACTGCACAACAGGTCAGACTGTATTCAAACTGGCCGAGTTAAAAGCACCGGATGGATCAGCTCAACCCATAACCACTCATATCGAGACGACGACTCACGATGGCAAGTATCGTCTGGTATTTGTGGCAACCGGGTCATATCTAACGACCACTGATGCTGCCGTGACACAAACTCAGAGTACATATGCGATCAAGGACACGCTCGAAGATCTGTCTTCAAATTCAAGCGCACAAAGTACCTATATCGACCCTAGAAACTTGACAACAGCCACTACACCTGCGGGCCCCCTTTTCCTTCCTCGCTATCTTGTCGCAGACACACTCGCAGATGGAACTCCTATACGATCCACTTGTGATACAACCAACTGCGCAAGCGCTGGGTCAACAGTTGATTGGACAAAGCAAGCAGGTTGGTATGTCGATTACCCAGAACTAGGAGAGCGCGTAAACATTGACATGATACTGTCACTCGGAACCTTGCTTGTTGCTTCCAATGTACCAGCATCAAACGCCTGCGAATCAGGCGGGCATTCGTGGACGAACTATCTCGACTATGCTAGTGGACTTTCGATCATGTCAAATATCACTGGTAAAAACTACGGTATTGGCATCTCCTCCAATCTGGTCTCTGATGCTCTAGCGGTTGGTCTCAACGTTATCCAGCTTCAAGATAACAGCGTGGAGGCAATCGTATCGCTGTCAAGCTACAAGACTGAGGATGTCCAACCGGTGTATGCACCTGCACCTTTCATGAACAAGCTTGACTCATGGCGAGATATAGAAACCTATTAAGCCAATCTCTGAAAAACTACTCAATAGCGAGAACTTACGCACCCCCTTGCCCTCATGGACTTGGGGGTGAGGTATTTTTGATGACACCATTTCGTATTGCATTCGTACTCTCAATCACCATTCACTTGGCAATACTGCTATTTGTACGCAACATGTACCTGAATGAAATGTCATCTAAAGATCAGAATAACAGCCAGGGGGTGTTGAACATCACATTGAGTTCTGGTGAAACGGTCGTAGATGCACTTGATATCAACTCGCTACTTAGCGAATTGCACACTGCAGAAACAGATAAAACTGCCATGACCGCCCTAATAAAATCAACATTAGGCGAAGCACAACATAGCAACCAACCTAACGACACGGCCAAACCAGAACAATCTTCAACTCCCACAACCAAGTCCATTTCGACTGGAGATGAAGGTCCGATTCAGAGTGACGCCACTGGTGTCCATGCCCCCCAAGTAGAAATCAAGGCCGAATCTAAAAACACACACCCCAGAAACTGGATCGCCTTTATGGTTAAAATTTCAAAGGATGGCGTAATCACTGAATACAGTCAGGTCTCAAAAGAAGATGTAAACGGGGTTCTCAATATGATGCTCATCGAGCAGATCAAGGCAATGAAAATTCCTGAAAACTTGTTTGGGAACACGATACTCGTATCAGGCCCGCCTCTAAAAATTGAGACGGATCCGAAACTAATTGCCGAGTACTTATAATTACGTGAGAGGACAACATCACATGACGATCATATCCCGCCTATTACTCGCCCAGAACACATAGTGTCAAAGCATCATCCCAACTAGGAGAAAAAACCTGGTAGTCCTGCATCAACTTACCGTTATCAAGTAATGAGAAGGCCGGTCGAGATGCTGGCAGAGGGTAATCAATAGTGGCTATAGGCGCTATCTCACGAACTGATAAAGTTGATGCCCGAAAAACAGACTGATGTTTTTGGACAATCGTACTTGCAAACCCGTACCATGTCGTCACTCCAGAGCAACTTAGGTGATAAACCCCTGAAGAAAAGATTCCCTCAAGTACTCTTTGCTTAGCCGACCTAGCCACATGCGCCGTCGCATCTGCAATCCACCTTGACCATGTGGGCGCTCCAGTCTGATCAGCAACGATGCGTAATACCTCACGTTCGGCAGCCAAGCGTAGGATGGTGCGCATGAAGTTGTGACCTCGGGCACCATAAACCCAGCTGGTACGCAGAATCAGGTGGTCGGCACCTGTCGCTGCAATTGCCTGTTCTCCTGCCAGTTTGCTTCGGCCATACACGCTTTGCGGATTAGGTGTATCTGTTTCCACATAAGGCCGATCCAGCGTGCCGTCGAACACGTAATCGGTGGAATAGTGGATCAGCAACGCACCACAACGTTTTGCTTCCTCGGCTAGGACCCCTGGCGCGGTAGCATTAATGGTAAAAGCCAGCGCTTCTTCGCTCTCGGCCTTATCCACTGCGGTATACGCCGCGGCGTTGACGATCAGGTCTGGCTGGTGGCTGCGCACAACGGCGCGCAAGCTTTCCGGCTGCGAGAAATCTGCGTCCTCACGTGCAAGCGCGACCACGTCCCCCAATGGCAGCAGCGACCTGGCCAACTCCCAGCCTACCTGCCCCTGACTGCCAAAAAGGAGAATTTTCATTCATACACCTCGGCGGAGGCGAACGCTGCACCTTGTGCATCCTTGGCCGAAAGTTGGGGCTGACCGGAGATTGCCGGCCATTGAATGGCCAGTGTCGGATCATCCCAGCGGATGCATCGCTCGTATTCTGGTGCGTAGTAATCGGTGGTCTTGTAGAGGAATTCGGCATATTCCGAAAGCACCACGAAACCGTGTGCGAATCCGGCTGGCACCCACATCATGCGCTTGTTCTCAGCCGAGAGGATCTCGCCGACCCACTGCCCGAAGGTGGGCGACTTTTTACGCAGGTCTACCGCCACATCGAATACCGCACCACTCACCACACGCACCAGCTTGCCCTGTGGTTGCCGGATCTGATAATGCAGGCCACGCAGCACACCATGGGCAGACCGAGAATGATTGTCCTGTACAAAGCCGGCATTCACACCCGTCGCCTGCTCAAAGGCACGCTGGTTGTAGCTTTCATAGAAGAACCCCCGCTCGTCCCCGAACACGCGGGGCTCCAGCACCAGCACGTCAGGGACGCGTGTTGTGACCACGTTCATCAGAATACCTGTTCGTTTAATATTCGTTTCAAATACTGCCCGTAGCCGCTCTTGAGCAAAGGCACGGCGAGCACTTCCAATTGTGCCGCATCTATATACCCCATTCGGTACGCGACTTCTTCTGGACAGGCGATCTTGAGTCCCTGGCGCTTTTCCAGAGTTTGTACAAACAGGGAGGCCTCAATCAGGGAATCGTGTGTCCCAGTATCCAGCCAGGCTTGACCACGGCCCATCACCTTAACGTCAAGCTGACCCATTTCCAAATAGCGCTTGTTGACATCAGTGATTTCAAGCTCGCCGCGGGGCGAAGGCTTGAGCGCCTTGGCAATATCAACGACTTGATCATCGTAGAAGTACAGTCCAGTCACGGCGTAACGGCTTTTCGGCTGCAATGGCTTTTCTTCAAGGCTGACCGCGCGGCGCTGCGCATCAAATTCGACCACACCGTAGCGCTCCGGATCGTTCACGGCATAGGCAAACACAGTGGCGCCTTGTCTACGTTGCGCGGCCGATTGCAGATCCTGCGCCAACTCGTGCCCATGGAATATGTTGTCGCCCAGCACCAGCGCGCAAGGATCATTACCGACAAAGTTTTCACCGATGATGAATGCCTGTGCAAGACCATCCGGTGACGGCTGCACCGTGTAGGAGATGGAAATGCCCCAGCGGCTGCCGTCGCCCAGCAATTGCGTAAAGCGCGGGGTATCTTCCGGGGTGGAAATCAGCAGAATGTCGCGAATGCCGGACAGCATCAGAGTGGTCAGCGGATGATAGACCATGGGCTTGTCATACACCGGCAGCAATTGCTTGGAAACCGCCAATGTCACCGGATGCAAGCGCGTACCGGAGCCACCGGCCAGGATGATGCCTTTCACGAAGTTTTCCTTTCACCGTAGTTGCGATCCAGCCAGTTGCGGTACTCGCCGCTGGTGACATGCGCCACCCATAGCTGGTTGGCCAGATACCATTCGACTGTTTTGCGGATGCCGGTCTCGAAGGTTTCCGCAGGGCGCCAGTCCAGTTCGCGCTCGATCTTGCGGGCATCGATGGCATAACGCCTGTCATGCCCAGGGCGATCGGTCACATGGGTGATCAGCCGCGCATAACTGCCGGCAGGATCGGGCTTCAATTCGTCGAGCAGGCAGATTATGGTGTGGACTATGTCGATATTCGGCTTTTCGTTCCAGCCACCCACGTTGTACACCTCCCCCACCCGCCCCGCTTCGAGGATACGACGAATGGCAGCGCAATGGTCCTGGACGTATAACCAGTCACGGATCTGTTGACCGTCGCCATAAATGGGCAAAGGCTTCCCGGCCAGCGCGTTGGCGATCATCAGCGGAATGAGTTTTTCCGGGAAATGGTAAGGGCCGTAATTGTTCGAACAGTTGCTGGTGGTCACCGGCAGACCGTAGGTGTGATGCCAGGCGCGCACCAGGTGGTCGCTAGCAGCCTTGCTGGCAGAATACGGGCTGTTGGGTTCGTAGGCGTTGGTTTCAGCAAACGGGGGATCTTCCGCCTTCAACGAGCCATAGACTTCGTCGGTACTCACATGGTGGAAACGAAATGCGGTCCTGGCAGCGCCATCCAGCGTGCTCCAGTAGGCGCGCGAGGCCTCCAGCAGCGTGAAGGTCCCCTCGACATTGGTGCGTACAAAATCTCCCGGACCGTGAATGGAGCGGTCGACATGACTTTCGGCGGCGAAATGGATGATAGCGCGCGGCTGATGCGTGGTCATCAGCCCATCGACAAACGCGCGATCGCAGATATCCCCGTGCGCAAAGATGTGACGCGGGTCATTTGCCAGCGAAGCAAGATTTTCCAGATTGCCCGCATAGGTGAGCTTATCGAGATTAACGACAGGCTCATCACAGTAGGCAAGCCAGTCGAGAACAAAATTCGCGCCGATGAAACCGGCACCGCCCGTAACCAGTATCGTCATGCTTCAGTCGCCAATAAATAGTGAAATATTGCGCCCATCGCCTAGCCATCTCCAGATGCATCCCGCCAACCGGGAAATACCAGCGGATTCTAGCATTTCAGGGCGTGGCTAGTGGAATAGAACCAACCTTGAGCGCGCGCCTGGGGCATCCGCACGCCCCGGGCGAACTCACAACTTCTTCAACTTGAACGTCAGCCTGATCGCTTCCAGAATCACGGGGCTATCCCACTCCTGCGCCCCATTCACCTTATCCAGCACCTTGCCATTGGCGTCCACCAGCAAAGTCAGCGGAATACGGTTTGCACCCAGCATGTTTTCCATCTGCAGATGGTCGTCGATATAGTTCGGGAATGTGACATTGGATTCCTTCAGGAAAGCCAGCGCCGGTTCCCGGTAATCGTCCGTGGAGATGCCGATGACGTTGAACTGTTTGCCACCGTAGCGACGGGCCAGCCGTTGGATGGATCCCATTTCATTCCGGCAGGGACCACACCAGCTCGCCCAGACGTTGATAATGAGGGGCTTGCCGTAGTAAGCCGAGAGTTTCAGGTTGGGGCCGGAGAGCCCCTGCAGCTTCGCATCGCGCAATACCCCGCCGACAGGAACTTCGCCTGGGGTTTGCGCATAGCTGCTGGAAATACCCGTTGCCAGGCAAATCAGTATCAGTGCGATCAGTTTTTTCATGGAAACACTTTCATACGCTAGGCTGTGGCGCTACGCACTTCACCACCCAGCGCCTCGATGACAGATGGTAACAGCTTCTGTAACTCGCCCGTCATGATGGCAAAATCGGTGTCGAAGGTATCGTCCTGGTCACTCGTTTTTGCTTGTTCCTTGATGATATCCAAGGGGGCGATGCGTTTGAGTTGCAGGTTGTCGTGCAGCACGAAAGACAGCTTGTCATGCCAGGTCATGGCCAGCCGGGAGACTTCCTTGCCGGCCTTGATATGCTTGGCGACTTCCTCATGCTCAAGGGTGTGGCGCACATAACGCACCGTCGCGCCGGCATCGCCCTTGCCGCGCAGCTCGCAATCTTGATCCACCGTAAACACCGATGGAATGTGGCTCCCTGCCAGCCATTCCGTCATCGCCGCCGTGGGCGACACATCCGTTTTGATGAACGAGACCGAAAAGCCATCCAGCGCCTTGATTAGCATCTCAACTATCTCGTCGGCCTTGGCGATATTGGCGGCATCGACCACCATCCATGCACCGACGGGGTCTATCCAGGCATAGGTATTGCGACGGATCGCAAACGCACGCGGCAGCAGGTCATCGGTCACGGCCTCCTTGATTTCTTTCATCTGCTTGCGTCCTGGCTTGTAGCCCTGCTGCTCTTCAATCTCCTGTGCCCGGGCCTTGCTGAACTGGTTAATGACCGTTGCCGGAAGCAGCTTCTTTTCAACCCCGAGGCTGATCAGAATTTGCGAACCGAGCGCGTGCACCAAGGCCTCGTTATCCGCCTTGGGCGGCACCCAGCCACGGCTTTGCATATCCAAGCCACTACAAGGCTGCAACGCGTAATTGGATAATTTTTCTTCGAGGGAGGCAGGCGTGTCAGCCCATTTGTTCAGCCGATACACGAGAAGGTTCTTGAACCACATAGCGAGAAATACCTGAAAACGAAAGCGCGGCATTCTACCTGACAACGGACGATCAGGCAGCGGCATGCATCCACTGCGCCATCGTTAGGTGCGGGCCAACCGTCTCAACGTTCCCATGGAGGGTTCGAGGATAAACGGCATCAGCCGCCCGGCCCAAATAGATAAGGTCAGGCGAATGCGGCCCCATGGGGTCTGGGGCATCTCGGCTTGACCGCTTCCGTCACACACCACTTTGTTCCGTCCGGTATGCTTGGCCTGGTAGAGCGCCTCGTCAGCGGCCGCGACCAGTTGTTCAGCCAGTTCGCCATGAAGCCCATCCTGGGTGATGGCAGGCAGCATGGCAAGCCCGATGGAAATCGTCACCTCCAGGGCATGGCCTGAGCGTGCCTGTATATGCAGTTCGGCGATGACCCCGCGTATCCGTTCTGCAATCTCCTGCGCGTGGTGGCGGGCGGCTTGCGGCAACAGCACGACAAACTCTTCGCCGCCATAGCGGGAAATGGTGTCCCCGGCCCGCAACTGCGACTGAATGGCACTGGCAACGGTTTTCAACACGCTGTCGCCCGTCTGATGGCCATAGGTATCGTTAATGCGTTTGAATTTGTCGATATCGAGGAACATGCAGGCCAGCGGGTACTGGTGCCGACGCGACTGGCTCACCTCTTCGATCAGGCGATGCTCGAAATAGCGCCGATTCTGGACCCCGGTGAGCCCATCCGTCAGACCGGTCAGTTTCAGACGTTCCCTGACCATCGAACTTTCCAGGCAGACCGAGATGATCTCGGCCAGGCGTTCCAGAAAATCCGTTGCGCACCCACTCACATAGCGATCTGGATCCGAACTTCCCAGATGAAGACCGCCGATCAACGCGCCATGACGTACCAGCGGGAGCAAGGCGACCGATGCGATCGCCCCGGAAGGCGCATTAAACAAGGCCTGGTGGTTTTTCGGTCGATACAGTCCCAGGCCGGGACGGCTCACATCCCCATAAACAACCTGCAGTGCATCCGGTGACCGAAGCAGCGTCAGTTGCGTGAATATCGCGTCACCGGCCAATTCATTTTCGAGAATCCGGGTGGATTCCAGTTCAGGATCGATGAGGGTGAGTGATACGTACTCTACATTGAAGGCCAGCTTGTATTCAGTGAGCAATAGCCGAACCAGCTCTGTGAGCGACCCTGCGCCGATCAGCTGGCGTTCAAGCTGATCGAAACGGCGCATCTTATCTTCATTGCGCCGCGCCTCGACCAGCAGGGTTTCCAGTTGCTGCCTGAGCGTATAGTTTTCGGATTGGAGATTTCTTGTCATTGTTGATATCCGCAATGTGTTGCACCACTGACATCGGTAACGGCTACTTTATCGCAGACTTGAACCGTTTATGAAAAGAATTTTAAGCGATATGGCATCGCCCCCTTTGGACTGAAGCCCGCAAGGCACCAAGATAATCGCGCAATGTTATTGAGTTGCGGTATCCAACTGCAAACCCTGGCGTATCAATGCGGCCAATTCGTTGGCCGGCAGGGGTTTGCTGAAGAGGTATCCTTGCATTTCGTCGCATCCGTTCTGACGTAGAAACTCAAGTTGCGTTTCGGTTTCCACCCCTTCTGCCACTACGTTCAAACCAAGGCCGTGTGCCATGGCAATAATTGCGACCACGATCTCACAGTCGTTAGGATCAACCTCAATATCGTCCACGAAGGACTTGTCGATCTTGAGACAATCAATCGGAAAGCGCTTGAGATAACTGAGTGATGAATACCCGGTGCCAAAATCGTCCATAGCCACGTGAACGCCCATCTTGCGCAACTCCCAAAGCATGCGAATCGCACTTTCGGTGTCCTGCATCACCATGCTTTCAGTCACTTCGACCTCCAGCATCCCTTCTTGCAAACCATGAATAGCCAATGCCTCCCTGACACGGCCTATCACCTCATTGGTGCGACACTGCGCAGCCGAAAGATTGATGGCAACCCGGCCTGGCTGCAGCCCGTCATCCAGCCACTGCCGGATCTGCCGGCATGCCTCATTCAACACCCAGAGGCCAATCTCGCTGATCAACCCGCACTCCTCTGCGACCGGAATGAAACGTCCTGGCGGCACGCGCCCCTTTTGCGGATGATTCCAGCGCACCAGCGCCTCCAGACCCGTCACCTCACCAGTGCCGAGACTGACCTTGGGTTGGTAATGCAACTCAAACTCATGATTCTGCAGCGCCTGCCGCAGCTGGTTTCCAAGCTCCAGCTTTTCAAGCAAGCCGCTATCCATGTCCGGGGTGAAGTAGCGATAGGTGTTGCGCCCTTGCTCCTTGGCCACGTACATCGCAGTATCCGCATTGCGCAGCAGGGCCTCCGGCGTATCGCCATCTTTGGGGAAAACCGTGACCCCCATACTGGCATTGGCATACAGCAGGTTCCCCTGAATTTCGAATGGGAGCGCCACCGCATGCAAGATCTTTATGGCAACCGAATCCAGATCCGTCTGCCCCAGCACATCATGCAACAGTACGACATACTCGTCACCGCCAAAGCGCGCCACGGTATCCCGCTCTCGAAGCGCCTGACGGATACGTTCAGCCACGCCACACAACAATTCATCGCCGATGGCATGACCCAGGGTATCGTTGACCTGCTTGAAGTTATCGAGGTCGAGGAACAGCACGGCCGTGTTATGTCCGTCACGATGCGACTGGACGATGGCCTGATTCAAGCGGTCGTTGAACAGCATACGATTGGGCAAACCGGTCAGCGCATCATGCGTGGCCTGATGCGACAATTGCTGCTCGAACTGCTTGCGTTCCGTGACATCCCGCGCCGCAGCGAACACCCCTTGCACGTTGCCAGACTCATCCCGGTAAACCGAAGCGTTATAGAGCACATCCAACCGCTTGCCTGTCTCGTGCTGGATCGTCAGCGGCCAATCTCTGATGATCCCATTCACGAATGCATGCAAATAGCCCTCGCGTGCCATCTGCGGATCGGTAAAGTAGGCAGCGAAATCGCTGCCGATCAACTTGTCCCGCGCCAGCCCGGTCACCATCTCCGTGGCCTGATTGACGTCGGTGATTGTCCCTTCAGGACTAATCATCACCAGCGGGTCCAGGCTGGCCTCGATCAGGCTGCGTGCATAACGCGCGGACTCACGTGTTTGCACTTCCATGCGACGCCGATCGGTCACATCACGCACCACCGCCATAACCAGCCGCCCCTCGGCCGTCTCTAGCGGGCCCAAGCTGATATCACCGGGAAACTCGCTGCCATCCTTGCGCACGCAGAAAATCTCCATCCCGCTGCCCATGGGACGTGGATGCGGTTGCCCGTGATACGTCTTGCGGTAGCGGTCATGATCTCCGCGCAGCCTTGAGGGGATCAGGATTTCAATCGGTTGCCCGACCAGTTCCGCGCGCGTATAGCCAAACACTTTCTCTGCTTGTCCGTTGATCACACTGATATGCCCATGCGCGTCCGAGATCACAATGGCATCCGGGGCAAATTCCAGCAGATCGTGGAACATGTGCTCGCTTTGCCACAAGGCCTTCTGCGCGCGACGGCGCTCCCCAACATCCTTGAAGGTGATGACGGCCCCCGTGACATGGCCATCGCTGTCCAATATCGGCGTGGCCGTATCGTCAATTGGAACCTCCTTGCCGTCCTGCCGGACCAGCAGCAGTTGGGTGGCATGGTTCTGCGCATTCGCACCAGAAAAACAATGCGTTAATGGATAGGCGACAACGTCCGGCTCTTTCTCGTTGATGATGTTGACCACAGTGGAAAACTGGCTGCCTATCACTTCGGCTGCAGCGACCCCAAGCATTTGCTGCGCAGCCGGATTGAGGTAATCAATATTCCCGTCCAGGTTTATCGTGATCACCGCATCGCCGATAGCGTTCAGGGTTGCTTGCGTAGTTGACTTTTCGCGCACGGCCCGTGCTTCGGATTGATGCAGATTGAGATAAGGCGCACGGATGCTGCTGACAAAAACCGCGTAGTAAACAAAGCTATACCCAAGAATCTTGTAAAGATGCCCGATCACATTCCAAGTATCGGTGACGGTCGCGTAACGGGTAAAACACCATTCCGATAAAATCAGCACCGCAACCCCGACGGCCAATAGCTGCGTATTGTAACCGTGCGTCTGCACGCGGTTACGGATCAACAGATAGATGGTCAGGATGTGCAAGGCGATAACCAGATATTCTGTGCCCACTTTGAGCGGGGTCAAGCCCTGCCCCGCGATAAAAACCTGCGGCAACGCGTAAAGATGGCCAAGTATCGCCCAGTACACGGCGATCGTGAGCACCAGACTGCCCGCCAATATCCACCAACGGCTGTATCTCCCTGCCAGCGGTTTCCATGTCATTCCGGCTGCAACAATAAGGGCGGAAGAGAGCATCAGCTTTGCCGCCAGCCAGAAGTAGATCGCCTTGGTTGGCGAACTGGGCGTCAGAAAATCCGGCATGCCGGTGTAAGAAATCATGTGCCCGATATCGAGCAAGCCCACAGCTAAGAACGCGCAGGCCAGGATGGTGATAGCCCCCGGACGCTCGCGCTGATAAGAATGCCAACCGACGCTGAACACGAGCCCGGCCGTCATAGCGGCCATCATCTCGACGATGGTATGAAATGGCAGATAACCCGACGGCGAGAAGACCACCGTCAATGCTGGCATCACCGCAATCAGGGCCAGCGGAATAGTCAACGTCACGAGCAGAAGCGCTACTCGGCCAGTCGGCAACCACTGCTTCAGTTGCGCTTGAGATTTCGTATGTGGCATGTGTGTTGTTTAGACTGTGCTTAGCGCTGGGTATCAAATCCAAGGATGGAGGGAGGAATAGCGGTTAACGGCAGGATTCTGTCTACGGCCCCCAGTTTGACGGCCTCTTTAGGCATGCCGTACACGACGCAGGATTCCTCGTCCTGCGCCAGGGTACGCGCGCCCATATCGTGCATTTCCTTCATCCCCTTCGCACCGTCATCACCCATGCCGGTCATGATGATGCCAAGCGCATTCTTGCCGGCACACTTGGCAACCGATCTGAACAGCACGTCTACCGAGGGTTTGTGGCGGCTCACCGGCGGGCCATCGACGATTTCGACGTGGTATTGCGCCCCGCTGCGCTTCAGCAGCATGTGGCGGCCGCCCGGCGCGATCAATACGCGGCCCGGCATGACACGGTCGCCATTCACCGCCTCGCGCACCTCCATCTGGCAAACGCTATTGAGGCGTGCGGCAAAGGCGCCGGTGAATTTTTCCGGCATGTGCTGAACAACCACAATGCCAGGACAGACTCTAGGCAACGCGGTCAGTACCACTTCCAGCGCCTGCGTACCACCGGTCGATGTGCCGATGGCGACTACGCGCTCCGTGGTCTCGGCCATGGCATGGGAGGCCGCCGAAAGAATGGCATCTGCGGTCAGCTTCGCCTGCACGGGAATCGCCGCCGAAGTCGTGACGGCCGCCAAACGCCGCACGTTTGCACGCGCTGCGCCCTTGACCGCAGCCACCAGACTTTCGGAATCATCCTGCAGGAACTGCTTCAGCCCCACCTTGGGCTTGGTGACGATGCTGACGGCCCCGGCAGACATCGCCTGCATGGTGGTTTCCGCGCCTTTTTCTGTCAGCGTCGAACAAATCACCACTGGCGTTGGCCGGGTCGCCATCAACTTCTTCAGGAAGGTAATGCCATCCATGCGGGGCATTTCAACATCCAGCACGATGACGTCCGGCCAGTTGGTACGCATGCGCTCCATGGCAAACAACGGATCGGAGGCTGTACCGATCACTTCGATTTGCGGGTCTTCCGCCAGCGCGGCGCTTAACACCTGCCGCACAACGGCAGAATCGTCAACAATCAATACTCTTATGCGGCTTGTCGACATATCGGCCTCGCTTCGCAATCATCACAATTTCGGCAACTCGGCTGCTGATGACGCATCCAGACATCCCCGCTCCAGAGATCAAAGATCACGTTACGGTGACCGTCCCCCCCCAGATGTTCCGCATGGATGGGCAGGCCATGTTTCCTAAGCAGCATGCGTGCCGCGTCCACGTTCCGACTCCCGACATGCGCGGCTTGCTGCTTTTTGGCGTGAGGAAACATGTGCCCCCCACCAAACAGCTTGATTTGGTAATCCTTCGCAAACGTACCGATGCGATTGGCTTCGTCGAGCAGCAATTGCAGCGCTTCGTCCGCGTACTTCCCGTCCAGAGCGCTCCCCGGACGTGAGCGTGCCGGCAGCATGTAGTGGCACATGCCGCCCACCAGAAGTTTGGGATGCCATATCGTCACCGCCACGCACGACCCCAGGATGGTGCGGATGCGCGTATCCCGATCCCCGAAGTAGTGTTCTCCGGGCTGTAGGAACACCTCCATCGCTTGCTGGTGTTTTTTCATTAGCCAGGCTTCCGATAAACAGCGGGTTGTACCAAGTGCAATTCTTCATTCACACCATTCAGCGTTTCCGAATGGCTGACCAGAAAATACCCGCCTGGCCGCAGCAGGGGCAATAGACGCGCAACCACCTGACGTTTGGTTTCCTGATCGAAATAAATCATCACGTTGCGCAGAAAGATGATGTCCAACTCCCCGAGCTTAGGGGCTGCATCCATCAAATTATGCTGAGTGAACTTCACCCGCTCACGCAGTTTCTTCTCAATCAACAAAGTGCCTTCCTGGCTGCCAATCCCTTTCAGGCAATAGCGATTCAGGTAGTGCTTTGGGATTTCCGAGATGCGCTCTGCCGGGTAGTGTCCCTGCCGCGCTTTTTCCAATACACGGGTACTAAGATCCGAGGCATGCAACTCCCATGGCTCGCTCCCCAGCACCTCATCCAGCAGCATGGCGATACTGTAGGGCTCTTCGCCACTGGAACAAGCCGCGCTCCAGATGCGAAAGCTTCTGCCCCGGCGCCGCTCGGCAAGCGCCCGATGCCGCAGAAAATCAAAGTGCTTGGGCTCTCTGAAAAAATGCGTTTCATTGGTCGTCAGCAGATCGACAGCGACTTGCTGCTCCGCTTTACCATGCGGTGCCGTAATCAGCCGATAGTACTCGCTGTAACTATTCAATCCATGATGTTTGAGACGCTTGGACAGGCGACTGGTCACCAAAGGCTTCTTGGCCGGCGACATGCTGATCCCGGCCAGGCGATAGATCAGATCGCGGAACTGAGTAAACTCCTGCTCCTTCAAGACCACCGCTACCATGGAGGAATCGTCGCCATGCACATTCAACCTTGCATCCATGTCGCCCCTCCCTTCAATTCAAGCAAATCCAGCCAGGTTCTAAACTCCATCGAAGAGAGTATTGATTTACTTGCGCGACAATTCGCTTGAACGATCTCAGGTTGGGCACCGTCAGATTGCGGAACATTCATGGTCAAACCGCACTCCGACCCCTCGCGTAATGGCACCTCGTTACGAATCACGATCTTTTTCGAGGACACCTGCTTGACCCACGCTTGAAATTCACGGCCGTCAGGCAGTTTCACAATGGCACGCCAATGGGTAGATTTCATGCGCATCACTCCTTCACGCAGCTGCAATCTGCTTGTTTTTGCGTCGCTCGATCGCCCCAAGCACCTTTTTAAGCACGATCTCGGGCGTAAACGGTTTGGTCGCGTAATCATCCACACCATGCTCGACAAAGGCCTGAATAACATCGGCGCTCTCATCGCGGGCAGACACCATGATGAACGGAACACGGTTGTAATGCGGACGCTTGCGCATCCATTGCAACAGCTCATGCCCACCGCCACCCGGCATCACCCAATCGCAGACCACGGCGTCATAGGTGTTTTCTGTCAGGCTAACCTGTGCCTCCTTCATCGAAGCGGCAACATCCACGATCATGAACGGATCTATCCTGAGCAGCCCGGTGCGCATCAAAAACAGGTGAACCTTGACGTCGTCGACGATCAGCAACCTCAATACATCACAGTTAGCCATGCGTCAGCACCCTCACGGCTTCAATACCCACAACTTTCGGTGTTCCCGACGGCCGCCCCTGCAGCGCATCATTCAGATCAAGAAAGCGCTCCCACATCAACCTGGAAAGATTGATACAGCATTTGAGCGGTGTCTTGCAGCGCCGCCGCTCAAGTTCAATCCGACAAAGCAAGCCAGCGATATTAGGCTTGTCGTGCCCGCCCAGATGGACACAAGTCTGTTCGATCAATTCCACACGCCGCCGTTCGAAAGCAATCGGGTCGGTATTGGCCAACCGTACCATCTCGTCAAAATCGAATTGCTGTTCAAAAGTATTCATATTTCACTTCTGGCCGGAGGCCACCTCCAACACGTCAATCCAGTGTCAGCAAAAGCACAGGAACCGGTGGTTCGACGCCAAAACCGAAGATACACTGCGCCCAGGCTGCTCCCGCATTCCACCTAACCTGCCCCGCCACCGTCGAATGGCATGGCGGGACGCACTAGCAAAGCCACGCCTCAGTTCTGCAGTGCGGCGACTTCTCCGTTACCCACAGCAGTTACCCCGGCCAGCGTCGACATCTCTTCCAGCGACAACACGTGGTTCACGTCCAGAATAATCACGAACCGGTCGTTGACCTTGCCCATGCCATTGATGAAGTCCGCACGGATGTTGGAGCCGAATGAAGGTGCCGGTTCGATATCGCTTCCCGGGATTTCCAGCACTTCGTTCACGGCATCCACCATCACGCCAACGTCCTGCTGTTCGCCGTCACCAGAGGCCACTTCGATAATCACAATACAGGTTCGACGCGCGATCTTGGTTGGTTGTTTGCCAAATCGGGCGCCCAGATCAATGACCGGCACCACTGCGCCACGCAGATTGATCACCCCGCGGATGAATCCCGGCATGCGGGGCACTTCGGTCAGCTGGCCGTATTCAATGATTTCCTTGATGGAGAGGATGCCCATCGCAAACACCTCCCCGCCCAGCATGAAGGTCAGATACTGCTGCTGCTCCTGACCTGTTCGCTGACCCGCGGGCAAGGTTTGCTCTACTTTTGTCATTGCGTTCATGCCGGTCTCCTAGAACCTGACGAACTCAGCTTCGTCGGGTGGCAGAGTAACGTCAGCACGTACCACTCTGCCGGGCCGGGCTTTAGCTACCGACTTATGGCCCATGGACATGACATGGGCCATATCCCCCTGAGCTGTTGCCTTGCCTGAAAGGGTGAAGAAACCCATCAATTGCTGGAGCTGGGTCGCTTGGCCGGACATTTCTTCTGCCGTTGCCGCCAGTTCTTCCGATGCACTCGCATTCTGCTGCGTAATCTGGTTGAGTTGGGTCATGGCCGTATTGACCTGACCGACGCCTGCCGATTGCTCTTCAGAAGCTGCAGAGATCTCCTGCACCAGATCAGAGGTCTTCTTGATAGAGGGCACAATCTCATCCAGCAACTGGCCGGCCTTTTCCGCCATTTCCACGCTACCGGCTGCCAATTCGCCGATTTCCTGCGCGGCAACCTGGCTGCGTTCCGCCAGCTTGCGGACTTCAGCGGCCACTACGGCGAAGCCCTTGCCGTGTTCGCCGGCACGGGCCGCTTCGATGGCCGCATTCAAGGCCAGCAGGTTGGTCTGGTAAGCGATGTCGTCGATGATGCCTATTTTGCCGGCAATACTCTTCATCGCCGTCACTGTTTGCTTGACCGCAACGCCACCCTCAGCGGCTTCCTGCGAGGCCTTGGTGGCCATGCCGTCAGTCACCTTGGCATTTTCGGCATTCTGGTTGATCGAGGCCGACATCTGCTCGACCGAAGCCGAGGTTTCTTCGACGCTGGCCGCCTGTTCGCTAGAGGCCTGGCTCATGCTTTGCGCCGTGGCGCTCACCTGCTCAGAAGCGCCAGAGATGGCATCCGTGGCACCGCGTACTTCAGCAATGGTCTGTGCCAGCTTGGAGATGGTGTTGTTCACGGTATCGCGCAACTCCCTGAGCTTGCCCTGATAGTCGCCATCTACGGTACGGGTGAGGTCGCCCTGCTCCATGGCAGACAGCGATGCCATCACGGCATTGACCGGCCCGATGACTTCGTCCAGCGTCGTATTCACGCCCTCAACGATCTTGCGGTAATCGCCCCAGTGCTTGCTGGCATCCGCACGTGTTTCCAGTCGCCCTTCCACAGCAGCCTGCGCCAACAGTGCAGCATCGGCCACCAGGGCGTTCAGCGCATCCACGCACGAGTTCAGGTTGTTCTTGATGACGTTGAAATCGCCGTTGTAGTTGTCGGTGATCTTCGTCGGAATCTCGCCCTTGGCAAAATCATCCACGTACTTGGCAGCCACGTTGAGCGGCCCGATCACCGCATCCAACGTGTCGTTGACACCTTCGACAATCTTGCGGAAATCACCTTGATGTTGAGAGGCATCCGCACGCGTCGACAGACGCCCTTCAACCGCGGCCACCGACAGCATATTGGCATCGGCCACCAGTTTGTTGACGGCATCAATCGCCTGATTCAGGTTGCTCTTGATGACATTGAAGTCGCCGTTGTAGTTGTCGGTGATCTTCGGTGGAATATCCCCCTTGGAGATACGATCCACATAGCCCGCCGCCACGTTCAATGGGCCGATTACCGCATCCAGTGTGCCGTTGACGCCTTCCACGACCTTGCGGAAATCACCCTGATGTTGCGAAGCATCCGCACGCGTCGCCAGTCGACCTTGGACCGCTGCCTGAGACAATACTTCCGCATCCTTGATCAGCATCTGTACCGCTGCCATCATGTTCTTCATCGAAGCAAACAGGCTGCTTGTATCGCCTGTTTTCACATCGACGCTCATCGACAGATCACCACGGGAAATCCGGTTGGCAATGTCTGCTGCTACATCTGGCTCGCCACCCAACTGACGCAGTAGACCACGCGTAATAAAAACCCCAACACCGATCGTTGCCAGAATGATCAGCAGAGACACGATGTACGAAATCTTGACAGCGGAGGCTTTGGTTACAACCGCATCGGCCGAGGCCTTGTTTGCAATCTCAACGTTATACTGCATGTGCACATCCAGAGCCGTGTTGACGGCTTCAGCCAAGTCTTGATTTTTCACCAACAGATCCCTGGCCTGTTCCAGTTTGTTCGCGCGAGAGAGCGTCAGAATCCCATCAATCCCTGCGACATATGCAGCAAAATCCGCCTTGTCATCCGCAAGCATCTTTCTATCCTTGTCGTCAGCAATTAATGCCTCATAATCCTTGAGAGCTTTTTCAACCCCGGCACGCGATTCATTGAGCTTGACCTCTATTTCAGCCATTTTTGCGGCATCGCTGTTGAGCACATGTCGGTATAAACGCACCCGCAAACGGCCAAAATCCTTTGTTGCATTGTCCAGCACGACAATGCTGGGAACGACATTAATATTGGTAAAGTTCGCGGTTTCGAACACCTGGTCGATCTTGATTTGTCCGAGTACGACCAATCCGACCAGACCGATTACAGCCGTCGTAATCAGTACGATCATTTTCTTTGCGACAGTCAGTTTCATTTTCATTCCCCTGATTGAACTAATTCATAAAGCCTGATGGCTAGCAATATTCCACGTTTAAACACCGTTCGTGAGGCCTGTACAAGGTTATCGCACCATCACGCCTCCCCCTGTCATCACCTGTCCAACCAGACCAGGTACATCGAGAATCAGCGCCACCTCACCCGTACCTAAAATGGTAAAACCGCCGATTCCCTTGATCTGACTGAACACCTTGCCTAACGGCTTGATGACAGTCTGGAATTCACCCAATAACTTATCTACCACCAACCCGGCCTTGTGCTCACCGTATCGCACTACCACGACGTTCTCACGTCTTACCCGCTGCCCCTCTACTTCAAAATGCTCACGCAAGCGCATATACGGCAGCACTTCACCTCTCAAATTAAGGTAGTGACCATCGCCCTGATCATCGTGATTCCAGGCATTCAGCTCTATGCACTCGACCACCATGTCGAGTGGGACGACGTAGGCGGCATCGCCCACGCCGACCAGGAAACCATCGATGATGGCCAAGGTCAGCGGCAAGCGGATGCGCACCGTGCTGCCCTGGCCCGGCGTGCTATCCAGATCGACGGTACCGCGCAACGCGGTGATGTTGCGGCGCACTACATCCATGCCCACACCGCGACCTGAGAGGTTGCTGACCGCATCTGCCGTCGAGAACCCGGCTTCGAAAATGAGGTTGTAGATTTCCTTGTCGGTCAGGCTCTGGCCTTCGCTCACCAGCCCTCGCTCGATGGCTTTCTTCAGGATCTTTTCCTTGTTCAGGCCGCCGCCATCGTCCGAGACTTCGATCACGATGCTGCCGGCATCATGGAAAGCATTAAGCTTGAGCGTACCTTTGGCCGACTTGCCTTTGGCGATACGCACCTCTGCCGGCTCGATACCATGGTCCATGGAGTTGCGGACCAGATGCGTGAGCGGGTCGCCAATTTTCTCGACCACGGTTTTATCCAGTTCGGTTTCAGCCCCGCTGATGACCAGGTCGATATCCTTGCCCAGTTCCTTGCTGACGTCGCGCACCACGCGCTGGAACCTACTGAATGTCCCGCCGATCTGCACCATGCGCAGGTTAAGCGCGGAATCCCGCACCTCTTCCACCAGCCGGGAAAGCGTCGATGTCGCTTCCAGCAATTCTGGGATCGCCGCGCGCTGGGCGATCACACTGGTGCCGGCGCCGGCGATGATGAGCTCGCCCACCAGATTGATCAGCTCATCCAACTTGTCCGCATCCACCCGGATAAAGTGGCCTTCGCCGCCCTTGTTTTCCTTAGATTGCTTCTGTTTTTCCAGTACCGCATCCATCACGGCCGGCTGCACCATTTTTTCTTCAACCAGCACCTCGCCGATCGGCCTGGTCTCTTGCTGGCCATCGCCCAGCTGGATGTTGAGGGCCGCATCCAGCTCGTTGGGCGTCAGGGTGCCGCAACGCATCAGCATTTCGCCAACGCGCATGTCTTCTTCGGGCAGGTCCTGAATCAGGCTGATGAATTCGGTAATTCGGCTGTGCGGCGGCAAGATGCGGATCAGGCTTTCGTCGCGCACAAAATCGAATACGCCTTCGATGGTGGCCTTGTCCGCCTCGCTGCTCAGGCCAATCTCGAAGCCTAGATAGCAGGTTTCCGGATCCATGTCCCCTGCTGGCGGAATCGTGTCGAGCAGGGTCTCGATATGGTTGATGGTGCCGAGCGTGGCGAGATAGCGGATGAACGACAACGGATCCATGCCGCTGCGTAACACGTCCGGACCAAAGCGCAGCGATAGATGCCAATGATCAGTTTGCACCTCGCCGCCGCCTTCGGTGGTGTACGGGTGCTGATGCTCCACAGGCACGGTCACCTTCTGAGGTGATGGCTCAGCATGCGCCTCGCCATGCAAAAAGTTGCTCAGGTCGCCGATGAGTTCGTGACTCTTGCCATGCAGCTCAGCGGCAGGATCGCCACCGCCACCGGCCAAATGGTCGATCAGGTTTGAAATGTGATCACAACTGCTCAGCAACACCGCGACCAGTTCCGCGCCCACCTTCAGGTCAGCGCTGCGTACACGATCCAGCACGCTTTCTGCCACATGGGTGAAACTGACGATATAGTCGAGACCGAACAGCCCGGCCGATCCCTTGATGGTATGTGCGGCACGAAAGATGGCGTTGATGACGTCGGCATCTTCAGGCGATTGCTCGATGCGCAACAACGCAGCTTCCATGTCCTCCAGCAACTCACGGCTTTCAGCAATAAAGGTATGCAGGGCTTCGTCAAGATTCATGCTGCGTGTCCTATCAGCTCTGTGGAGAGGAAAGCACCAAAGGGTCGCCAAAGATGCCGGCCAGATTGCAGAGGTCGATCATGTCAAGAATCGCCGGGCTATGCGCCACAAATTCCAGTTTCTTGGATTTTGCCGCTGCCTCGCGTTTGATCAGGGCCAGCAACTGCAAGCCGGAACCATCGATCTCGCTGACACCGGCGAGACTGATCTCCATCTCTTTGCACGCCTCCACTGCTGGGAACAGGCTGTCCTTCAACTCTGCGGCGGCGTAAATGGTCATTTCGCCTTCCAGCGTCACGCGTGTCAGATCCGCCTGGCTAACGATGTCGATGTTCATAGCTATAGGCCGTAATATCAGGGCAGGATCAGCTTGGAAACCGCAGCCAACATCTGTGCCGGCTGGAATGGCTTGACCACCCAAGCCTTGGCGCCTGCGGCTTGGCCGCTCTGCTTCATCGCTTCGCCACTTTCTGTGGTCAGCATTATGAAAGGCGTGAATTTATAGGCGGGCAACTGCTTGGCGGCCGACAGGAACTCGATGCCGTTCATGTTGGGCATGTTGACGTCGCTGACCACCAGATGGATTTTCTGGCCGTTCAGCTTGGACAAGCCGTCCTTGCCATCCACGGCCTCGATCACATCATAGCCCGCGCCTTTTAGCGCAATACTGACCACCTGCCGCAACGAGGCGGAGTCGTCTACCACCAGAATGGTTTTTGCCATTTTCAGCTCCTAAAAAAAAGTAATCTCGGTGTCGGCCAAAGGTTTTGTCACACCGCCGCCATGCACAACAGCCTGTTCAACCGTGGTATAGGTTTTGGCCAGTTCATGCAGCCAAGCACTGGCATCAATGGGGCCGGTGGACTGCCCTGACTGCACGCTCAAATTGTGTGAACTAAGGTGACCTTCCAACTTGCCCTGGTCGTTGCGCACGTGGCCGAGAATCTGGCTGACGCGATCCTGGAATTGCAAAGCCACCAGCACATCGGCAATTTCGTCGCGAATAATGCGGCTATCTTCCTGCATCACCCCACAGGCAGCCGACAGACTGCCTGCCGCCTGCTGGAAACGGCCCAAAACCAGAAGCATGGTAGCCTCCGCCTGCTGGACCATGAGGATGTCATGTTGGGCATATTGCTGAGAAACCTGCATGGTCGAGTTGATGGCAGCATTGACGGTCTCCACCTTTTCGCTGATACGCTTGCCGGTTTCACCCGACAGCGTCGAAAGCTTACGTACTTCGTCCGCCACGACCGCGAACCCCCTGCCGGCCTCGCCAGCCCGTGCGGCCTCAATTGCCGCATTCAGCGCCAGCAGATTGGTTTGCCCGGCAATGTTGCCCACATCGTCAGCCATTTTCTTCAGCTCCTCGGTGAAGCGGGCCAAGGCTTCGATCTGCGTCAGAAGCGAGCTTTTCAACTCCAGCGCCTCCTTGAAGGAGTCCACGATACCTTGGAGCGCGTCCCCAGTTTCGCGCAACAAGGACACTACATCGCCGGACTCCCCGGTTCCCGTTGAAGCAGCAACTGTTGCTTCGATACGCTGTACCAGACCTGAGAAGCGTGCGGCTAATGCCGTAATGGCCTCCTCTGTCTGCCCACGCGCCAATTCGATTTGCCCGGACCAGACTGGCAGCACATCAAGACATAGTCGATCCAGGCCGCGCACGGTTAGCGACTCCCGCAAGCGCTGGGCTTCTGCCTCTTGATCTACAACCTGCCGCACCGCTGCCGCGACCCGCGCGTTCACGCTGCGGGTCATCAACAGAGCCAGCAGCAAGGATGCAGCCAGCGGTACCAGTGCAACCAACTTCATGAATCCGGACAGTATGAAAAACAGCGGAGCGGCACCTGCAACTCCTGTCACGAGAAAGGCCAGCACCATCCCCCAGGTCCCTTCATTTTTTGTACTTGCTGTCATCATCACGTCTCCGTACCACTCGCCAGATTTCGTACCACTTCGACCACCAGCTCAAACTCGGTCGATTTATCAAAAAACCATTCCGCACCCAACTCCAGGCTTTTCCTGCGGTTAAACGCCGTTGCATCGTTGGTTAACATGGCAATACGCACTTCTGGCAACATCCGCTTGAACGCGGTAATCGACTGAATGGCGTTACCGTCATTCAAGTGAATGTCTAGAATCAACAAATCCTGCGCAGCACGTTTGATTTGCGTGCCAGCCGCTTCCAGGCTCGCGGCCACCTGGATCGCCGCAACACCGGCGATGCCTTGCAACATGCCGGCAAGGCGGTCTCGTATCAATTCGGAGTCATCAACAATCAATAGTTTCATCGCACACCCTAACGTTCGCTGTTCCATTGAGCGCCCCCGCTAACAAGTCGTGATTCAGGTATTCGGATGTTTTTCTATTGTTGATGAATCCCCACAGGCATCGTGGCGGAACACGTGAATAGAAACTATCAGGAGATGCTGGTTTTGTTGTAGGCGTGCAGGAAGGAGGCTGTAGGGATCGCCCTACACGGCGGCTGAGAGCCGCCGGAAAAGATCCCGCTGGAACAGCGTCCAGCGAGGCATTAATTTTTTACTGCAAGTCGTGCTCCACGGCATAGCGCACCAGCTCGGCCATGTTGGCCAGCTGCATCTTCTCCAGCAAACGCACCTTGTGCGTGCTGACCGTCTTGTTGCTGATCGCCAGCTGATCAGCAATCTCGTTCACCC
>Ga0265331_10000389_pt1 | contig 45440 bp, 46 predicted proteins | sample 41923metaG_FD_202088 | JGI IMG/M metagenome (GOLD analysis project Ga0265331, IMG submission 202088) | Rhizosphere microbial communities from Carex aquatilis grown in University of Washington, Seatle, WA, United States - 4-19-23 metaG | ecosystem: Host-associated > Plants > Roots > Rhizosphere... | reverse complement strand
AGAGGTTAGAGGCTGGAGGCGAGAGGTTAGGGATATATTTTTCTATCCCTAACCTCTCGCCTCCAGCCTCTAACCTCTATTTTTCCCTTGATTTACGCGTCAAATCGACTAAATTGGCCAGCATAGACGGTAGGGTTGGGGTGGGCCAAAAAGCCCGCCTTTTTTATTACCTTGCGCGTTCCTTCGTATCGGTATGGGAATGACCAACGTTAAAGAACTTGAAGCCCAGATCAGCAGCCTCATCGTCGGCGATCTCGACGCGATGGGCTACGATCTCGTGCGCGCCGAACCGCTGAGCGGCGGGCGTTACGTGACGTTGCAGATTATGGCCGAACGGGTCGATGGTAAGCCGATGACCGTCAGCGATTGCACCAAAATCAGTCATGCAATCACCGACAAGCTGGATGGCGTTGAGGGACTTGCCGATCATTATACGCTCGAAGTCAGCTCACCGGGCATTGATCGTCCGTTGGTGCGGTTGAAAGATTACGAACGTTTCACCGGCCATGTGGCGCGGGTGGAATTGGAATCGCCGGTGGACAGCGTCGCCGGAAAGAAAAAACGTTTTCAGGGCAGCATTACCCGCGTGTCGGGTTCCGCGCCGAATGCCGAAATTGAATTTCACACCGAAGCTGGCGACGTGCGTGTCGCGATGCAATCCATCGCCCGCGCGCGTCTGGTGTTAACCGATGCTTTGCTGAACGCCGCTGGCGGCAGTAAACACTAACTGACCTTAACTGGAGAGACGATTATGGAATTGTTGCAAGTCGCCGATGTGGTATCCCGCGAAAAAGGCATTGAACGTGACGAAGTTTTGTCGGCGATGGAACAGGCCATCCAGAAAGCCGGACGCGCCAAATATGGGCATGAACATGACATTCGCGCCGAGATTGATCGCCGCACCGGTCAGGTGCATCTGCACCGCTATATGCTGGTCGCTGATCCGGTCGAAAACGAATTCACGCAAATCACGCTGAAAGCGGCGAAGAAATCCAATCCCGAAGCTTCGCTTGGTGAATACATCATTGACGAATTGCCGCCGATTGAACTTGGCCGTATCGCCGCGCAGACCGCGAAGCAAGTGATCGTGCAGGAAGTGCGCCGCGCCGAACGTCATCATCAATTCGAAGAATACAAAGACCGCGTTGGCGAAATCATCAGCGGTGTGGTCAAGCGCGTCGAATACGGCAACATCACCATCGATCTGGGCCGCGCCGAAGGCGTTTTGCGCCGCGACGAATCCTTGCCGCGCGAGCATTTCAAGAATGGCGATCGCGTCCGCGCCTACATCTACGACGTGCGCGAAGAACAACGTGGGCCGCAAATCTTTTTGTCGCGCACGCATCCGTTATTCATGGCCAAGCTGTTCACGCAGGAAGTGCCGGAAATCTATGACGGCATCATCGAAATCAAATCGGTGGCGCGTGATCCGGGCAGCCGCGCCAAAATCGCGGTGGTGTCGAACGACGGCGGCATTGATCCGGTCGGCGCTTGCGTCGGTATGCGCGGCAGCCGCGTTCAGGCGGTGGTCGGCGAATTGCAGGGCGAAAAGGTCGACATCATTCCATGGTCGCAAGATCCCGCGACCTTCGTCGTCAACGCGCTTGCGCCCGCCGAAGTCACCAAGGTCGTTCTGGACGAAGACAACAGCCGTATGGATGTCGTGGTGCCGGACGAACAATTGTCATTGGCTATTGGTCGTCGCGGGCAGAATGTGCGCCTCGCGTCGATGCTGACCGGCTGGGATATCGATATTCTAACCGAGAAGGAAGAATCCGAACGTCGCCAAACCGAAGCCGCGACCCGTACCGCTTTGTTCACCGAAGCTCTGGCGGTTGATGACGTCATCGCGCATTTGCTGGTCACCGAAGGCTTTACCAAGGTTGAGCAAATCGCCGACGTGTCGCTGGACGAACTGGCCGAAATCGAAGGTTTCGATGCCGAAGTCGCCGGTGAATTGCAACAACGCGCGTCTACATGGTTGGCCGAAAACGCCGCCCGTCTGGAAGCCAAGCGCAAAGAGTTTGGCGTGTCCGACGAAGTCGCGGCCTTGCCGGGCATGTCGATCGAAATGGCGGTCAAGCTGGGCGAAAAGGGCATCAAGACGTTGGACGATGTCGGCGATCTGGCCAGCGACGAGCTGCGCGATATCATCGGCGCCGACCACCTGACCGAAAACAAGGCGAACGAAGTCATTATGGCGGCGCGCGCACATTGGTTCGAAGGCGACAAGCCTTCGGAACCCGCGTAAAGCGATGAGGTACGGCACGGAATATGGAAGCGGCTCACACACCAGCCCAGCCCCTCAGCCAAGGGGAAGATCAGGCACCGCCTTCGCTACTGCCTAGCGAACGTCGTTGCCTTGTCACGGGCGATGTGTTGCCGAAAACCGATCTGTGCCGCTTCGTTGTCGGTCCCGACCAGACGATTGTTCCCGATCTTGCCGAAAATCTGCCCGGACGCGGTCTGTGGGTGAAGGCCGAACGTGAGGCCATCACCACCGCCGCGAGCAAGGGGCTGTTTTCAAAAGCCGCCAAGGCATCGGTGAAGGCCGATCCGGCTTTGGCCGATCAGGTTGCCGCGTTGCTGCGTTCCCGTTGCCTGAATTTCATGGGATTGGCGAAAAAGGCCGGTCTTTCGGTTCTGGGCCAGTCGCAGGTCGAAACCGCGCTGCGTGCCAAGAAAATCAACCTGCTGTTACTGGCCGATGATGCCTCCGCGACGCTGGATAACCGCTATGCGGTTCCTGAATGCCACTTGTTTTCGCGTGACGAGCTTGGCGCGTCGCTGGGCTATGCCCAGATCGTTTATGCCGGTCTTACCGCGCATGGCCTGACCAATCGTTTGAAGGCGGAAATCAACAAGCTGGCAAAATTAACTGAAATACCCCATAAGACCGATGGAAATGGATAAACAAAGATCATGAGCGAACAAGAAAAAAAGGTCCTGAGCCTCGGCGGCAATAAACCGAAACTGGAATTGAAAAAGCCAGTATCGTCGGAAGGCGCGTCATCCGCCGGATCGGTGAAGCAAAGCTTTTCCCATGGCCGGACGAACACCGTCATGGTCGAGAAAAAGCGCGGCACCGGCAAGAAGCCGGAAGCCGCCGCCGCGACGCCAACCGAAGCCCGCGCGCCGATGGTCAAGGGGCCTGAGCCAGGCACGTCTGTTAGTGTCAGTGGCCGTGGCCGCGCCACCAGCGCCACCATCCGCCAATTGACCAATGAAGAACGCGATGCCCGCGTTCGCGCTTTGCGCGGCGCGGTGATCGACAACGAACGCCGTGAAAACGAACCGGATCTGAACGCCCTTATTCCCATCGGCGGTGAAGCGGTGGTTGCGCCCCCGACCCGCGATGGCTTGCGTCAGCGCGAATTGGAAGAACTGCGCCGCATTCAGGAACAGGAAAAAATCGAAAGCGAACGCCGCAAGACCGAAGATGCGGCGCGTGGCCGCGATTTGCAGAATACCCGCAAGGGTGAAGCGAGCGGTGGCCGTTCCGGCATGACTGCCGCGCGTATCGATACGCCCGCGCGTCCCGGTGCCGCTGTCCCCGGTGCCGTGCGCCGTGGTGGTGAGGAAGAAGAAGAAAGTGGCCGTGGCCGCAAGACGGGCCGTGGCGCACCGCCGCCGGCGCGTCGTGCGACGGGTGATGAACGTCGTGGTGGCGGTCGTCTGACCGTTACCCAAGCTTTGACCGATGACGAAGGCGGCGGTCGCCGCCGTTCCGTTGCCTCCATCCGCCGCCGTATCGAACGCGAACGTCGCGAAGCCATGCAGGGCATGCAGGAACAGCAAAAGATTGTTCGCGATGTGACGATCCCTGAAGCAATCACGGTGCAGGAACTCGCCAACCGTATGGCTGAACGCGGCGCGGATGTTATCAAGGCCCTGATGAAAATGGGCGTGATGGCGACGATTACCCAGACCATTGATGCCGACACGGCGGAACTAGTGGCCACGGAACTCGGCCACAAAGTGAAGCGCGTCGCGGAATCCGATATCGAAACCAATTTCTCAACCACCGAAGATAACGCGGAAGTGATGAAGCCGCGTCCGCCGATTGTCACGGTCATGGGCCATGTCGATCACGGCAAAACCTCGCTGCTCGACGCCTTGCGCCACGCCAATGTGGTGGCGGGCGAAGCGGGTGGCATTACCCAGCATATCGGTGCTTATCAGGTCGTGATGCCGGAACCGTTGCACGGCTTTGACCGTATGACCTTTATTGATACCCCCGGCCACGCCGCCTTTACCGAAATGCGTTCGCGCGGGGCGCAGGTGACCGATATCGTCATTCTGGTGGTTGCTGCCGATGACGGCATCATGCCGCAGACCATCGAAGCGATCCGCCATGCCAAAGCGGCGAATGTGCCGATCATCGTCGCCATCAACAAATGCGATTTGCCCGCGGCGAAACCTGATCGTGTGCGTCAGGAATTGTTGCAGCATGATATTCAGGTCGAAGAAATGGGCGGCGATGTTCTCTCCGTCGAAATTTCGGCCAAGACCCGCAAGGGTCTGGACAAGCTGCAGGAAGCGGTTTTGCTTCAGGCGGAAATTCTGGATCTGAAAGCCAACCCTGATCGCCCTGCCGAAGGTTCGGTGGTTGAAGCGAAACTGGAGCGTGGACGCGGCGCGGTGGCGACGGTTTTGATCCGTCGCGGCACGCTCAAAGTCGGCGATATTTTCGTGACCGGCAGCGAATGGGGCAAAGTGCGCGCCCTGATCGACGATCACGGCAAGAATGTCGTCAAAGCGGGTCCGGCGATGCCGGTCGAGGTCCTCGGCATCAACGGCGTTCCAGTGGCGGGCGATGAATTGATGGTTGTGCCGGACGAAGCCAAGGCGCGTGAAATCGCCGAATTCCGTCTGCGCCGTAAAAAGACTTTGGCCTCCGCTGCGTCACAGCGCGGTACGCTCGAACAAATGTTGGAAAACATCAAGGCGGGCGCGGTCAAGGAATTCGCCGTCCTTATCAAGGGCGACGTGCATGGTTCGGTCGAGGCGATCAAGAACGCCCTCACCAAGCTCACCGACGACAATACCGAAGTGCGGGTGCGCGTTCTGGATGCGGCGGTGGGTCCGGTGACGGAATCCGACGTCACGCTGGCGAAGGCGTCGCATGCCCTCATCATCGGCTTCAATGTTCGTGCCAACCAGCAAGCGCGCGAAATGTCGAAACGCGATGCGGTGGAAATTCGTTATTACTCGATCATCTATAACGTGATCGATGATGTGAAGCAGGCTCTGTCCGGTCTGTTGGCGCCGACGTTGCGCGAGAAATTCCTCGGCAACGCGCAGATCCAGCAGGTGTTCAACATCACCAAGGTCGGCAAGGTCGCAGGCTGTAAGGTCACCGAAGGCGTGGTCAAGCGCGGCGCGAAGGTCCGCTTGCTCCGCGACAATGTCGTGATCCACGAAGGCACGTTGAAGACGCTGAAGCGCATCAAGGACGAAGTCAAAGAAGTGCGCGAAGGCTTCGAATGCGGTATGGCGTTCGACAATTACGACAATATCGAAGCCAACGACGTGATCGAATGCTTCGAAATGGAAGAAATTGCGCGGCAATTGTAGAGGCTAGAGGTCGGAGGCTGGAGGTTAGGGAAAGTCTGTTGCATCGCGGTTTTTTGAATGGCAGACTTTCCCAGCCTCTAACCTCCAGCCTCTGACCTCTATGTCTTTCATCATCTCCGACAATGAACTCGAAGGTCTGTTGCATCGCTATACGCATGATGTGACCGATTTCGCGCGGCAGGAACGTTACGATCCGATCACCGGACGCGATGATGAACTGAACCAGATGATCCTGATCTTGCTGCAGCGCATGCGCAAAAACGTCATGCTGCTGGGGCCCGCCGGTATCGGTAAGACGGCGTTGTTCGCGGGGTTGGCGCAATGGATCAATGCGGGGCGCGTGCCGAAAATGCTGGCGGGGGCGCGGATCATTGAATTGGAAATGTCGATGATCGGCGCCGGTTCGCAATCACGCGCCGAGCTGGAAGGTCGTTTGATCCCCATCGTCAAAGGCGTGGCGGAGCGTAACCAGACGCGCAAGCAACCGCCGATTATCTTCTGCATCGACGAATTCCATCAATTGACGGTGCCGTTCAAGGCGTCGAGCTATGCCGGTATCGCCGATTTGCTGAAACCTTATCTGACGGCGGGTGATCTTTATGTCGTCGGCGCGACGACGCGGGAGGAATATGACGAATATGTGAAGGTCGAACCCGCCATCGACCGCCGCTTTCAGAAAATCCATATGAGCGTGCCGGACGTCCCCGCGACCGAAGGCATTCTGATCAATGTCAAAGGCAATTTTGAAAGGCATTATGGGTTGACGATCAAAGATGAAACCTGTTTGCGCATCGTCAAACTGACGGATCGCTTTATGCGCAATCGCAATAATCCGGATAAATCGATTTTATCCCTCGATCTGGCCTGTGCGTACGCGGTGAAAAACGGGGTTACTGGTGTTTTAAACGATGCTTCGGTTGACTTTGCTATCGGTACCGAAGCGGGTATTCACCCTTCCGCCGTTAAATAAGTTCGTTTTTATATGCGGTTAAGCAAGTTTTAAACCTTTTCTTGCATGATGTCCTCACCATCACAGGAGGATTTCCATGTCCAAAGCCCAACTTTTCCATGCCAACGCCCAACGTCACGCCTTGCGCGGTTTCACCTTGACGGAAATGGCCATCGTTCTTGGCATCATCGGCATTATCCTCGGCGCGATCTGGGCTGCGGCGGCGCAGGTTTACGAAAACAATCGTACAAAAATGGCGGTAAGTGAAATTTTGACGATTGTGAATAATTGGCGATCCGTTTATGCCAACCAAAGAATGGATACAGGCGGCGCGTGGCTGGTTATGAATACCGCCTCAATTCAAAATAAGTTTGTTCCCGATGAAATGCTTATTCCTGGGACTTTTAATCTTTCTAATCCTTGGAACCCCTACGCTTCTGTTAATATATACACCTATGATGCTTGGAACGTCATCAGGGTTGACTATAACGGACTCTCTCAATCCGCTTGTGTTCGGCTGGCTAGTGCTATCTCAACCAACAATCTGGTTTGGGAAGATATCAGTGGTACTTCTGTGGTCTTTCCCCCTTTGGTTCCTGGTCCAGTTCCATACTACACTGTTCCCCAAATTAGTGCCCTCTGCAACAAAGCGGGTACTGGGAATGACGTAGGTGTTGCCTATTCCATTTAACGGTATCAGAAGTGGCCATCGCTATGCAGTTTCGTAAAACTAAGTGTCGTAAAGGCTTTACGTTAACTGAGGCTGCGATTGTTTTGGCTATTCTGGGTGTCGTGCTTGGTGCGATTTGGGTTGCGGCGGGACAGGTCATTGATGCCAGCCGCGCCAATCGGACGGCGCAGGATATTTCGACCATCGCATCCAATATTCGCGCGACCTTTTTGTCGGCGAATGCTTTTACGATGCCGACTGGCAATAACATTGCCGCCATGGTCAATGCAGGTGTCATACCAGCCAATCTTTTGACCGGTAATCCAGCGGCTCCGGCGAAGGATGATTACACGGGGCTTGTATTCGACTCTGTAAGGATATTTACTGTTCTTAATGGGCGTACGTTCCGAGTCTCTTTCTATAATACGCCTGCTGATGCCTGTTTCCGCATAGCAAACCAGTTAATTAGCCTCGGGACAGATGATGGGCCGACGAATTTGATTACTAATAGCGGTAGCAATTCTGTTAGTATACCCCATCCTAATGTTGGCGCGGGTGCGGCGACGGTGAACAGGATTAATAACGCTTGTGCTGCGAATACCGGCAGTGTTAACGCGTCCACTGAATTTGATTTCAATATCCATTAAGCGCGTAAATTTCTATTGCGCAATAAGACAAAACAATATATAAAAATATAGTAATTTTGTTGCGCACTTTGCGGCGCAGCAAAACCCATTTTTGCGATAAAGCGACGTTATGAATAAAACCACATCTCCCCAAGACGCACCGCGCGTCATTATTTTCGACACCACGTTGCGCGATGGCGAGCAATCGCCGGGCGCGGCGATGAATCTGGAGGAAAAACTCCGCATCGCCCGCATGCTGGAAGAACTGGGCGTCGATGTCATGGAAGCAGGCTTCCCCATCGCGTCCAAGGGCGATTTCGAAGCGGTGCAGGCGATTGCCAGCACCATCAAAAATTCCACTGTCTGCGGTTTGGCGCGGGCGCAAAGCGGCGATATCGAACGCGCGGCCGAAGCGTTGAAACCGGCGGCGCGGGGACGCATTCATACGTTCATCTCCACCTCGCCCCTGCACATGAAATTCAAATTGCAGATGGCGCCGGAAAAGGTTTTGCAGGCCGTGACCGACAGCGTGAGTTTGGCGCGGAAACTCTGTGACGATGTCGAATGGAGCGCGGAGGACGGCACGCGGACGGAGCATGACTTCCTCTGCCGCACGGTGGAAGCCGCCATCAAGGCGGGCGCGCGCACGATCAATATTCCCGACACGGTCGGTTACACCACGCCGCAGGAATATGCCGATCTGATCGCCATGCTGGTGCGCCGCGTGCCGAATATCGATCAGGCTATTCTATCTACCCATTGCCACAATGACCTCGGCCTCGCTGTCGCCAATTCGTTGGCGGGGGTGTTGAACGGGGCGCGGCAGGTGGAATGCACCATCAACGGCCTCGGCGAACGTGCGGGCAATGCCGCGTTGGAAGAAATCGTGATGGCGCTCAAAGTGCGGCATGATGTGATGCCTTTCACCACCGGCATCAAGACGGAAAACATCACCCGCGCGTCGCATCTGGTGTCATCCATCACCGGTTTTGTGGTGCAGCCGAACAAGGCGATTGTCGGCGCCAATGCCTTCGCGCATGAAAGCGGCATCCATCAGGATGGCATGATCAAGAACCGTCAGACCTATGAAATCATGACGCCGCAATCGGTGGGTTTGACCAAGACGTCGTTGAAGCTCGGTAAACTGTCGGGGCGTAATGCGTTCCGCAGCAAGCTGATCGAGCTTGGTTACGACCTTGGCGACAATGCGTTGAACGAAGCCTTTGGCCGTTTCAAAGCCTTGGCCGACCGCAAAAAGGAAGTGTTCGACGAAGACATCATGGCTCTGGTCGATGATGAAGTCGCCAACGCCCATGGGCGCACCCGTTTCGTCGGGTTGGAAGTCGTCGCCGGATCCAAAGGCCCGCAACGCGCCACGATTGATATGGTGATCGATGATCGTGCGGTGACGTCCACGGCAACCGGCAATGGTCCCGTCGATGCGATTTTCAACGCGATCAAGAGTCTGGTGCCGCATGACGCGACCCTGCAACTGTACCAAGTGCATGCCGTTACCGGCGGCACCGATGCGCAGGCCGAAGTCACGGTGCGGCTGGAAGAAAATGGCCGGACGGTCACGGGGCAGGGGGCCGATCCTGATACGCTGGTGGCGTCAGCCCGTGCTTATATCCTCGCGCTCAACAAACTCGCGGTCAAACGCGTGAAGACAGCGCCGCCGGAAGAAGCGATGCAGGCGAAGGGTTAGTTCAGTTCGTGGGCGAAGTTTGACGGTGCCGGATCGATGACTTGCGGCGAATCCGACGTGACTTCGAGGACCGCGAGCCCGCGTTCCACCAAACCATCCGGCGTCAGGCGGAAAATGCCATCCACACCGGCAAAGCCGTTCGGGTTGGTCATGCCTGCCCGATCAAACCGCGCGCCGCGTTTGGCGAGAACGGCGGCCAGAGCGGTTGCGTCATAAGCCAAGGTCGCAAGGCGTGGCGGTTCCTCGCCATAGGCGGCTTTGTAGGCCGAAACGAAATTACGCCGTGCCAGAGGATCGGCGGCGGCATACCAACCATTCACCACGAAGGGGGTTTGTAGACCCGTCTCCGGCGTGTCCCACAAACCGGTGCCCAGCATGCGCACATGATGCGGATCGAAACCGGCGGCGGCCAGTTGGCGGGCGATCACATTCAGATCATTGCCGCCTTCGGGCAGGAACAGCGCATCGATCACGTCGCGTTTGTCGGCCAGATCGCGCACGTAAAGATCGCTGTCATGTTTGGTCGGGTCATAGGTATCCAGCGCCACCATGGTTCCGCCTGCCCGCGCCACGGTCAGTTGGAATTCCTGTCCAACCAAATGGCCGTAAGCGTTGCCGGGCACCAAGGCCGCGAAACGCCGCAGACCTTGGGCAACGGCATAACGCGCGACGCGTTCGGCCTGTGATCCGGGGGCGAAACCCATCACATACAGATTGGGCGCGGCCAGCGATGTGTCGGTCGACAGAGTCAAAACGGGGATATGGGCGTTTTCCGCGACATGCTGCACAGTTGGCACTTGCGGCGCGAATAAGGGGCCGATCAATAGCTGCGCCCCCGCCGCAAGGGCATTCCGCGCGGCGGCAGCGGTGGTGTCGATGGTGCCGCCTGTATCCTGGGGCAGAAGTTCGAAATTCGGCGGGGCGGTGTCGAACAAGGCTTGCTGCGCCGCGTTCAACATCGCATGCCCCAAAGCCGTATTGGGTCCCGAAAGCGGCAGTAGTAAAGCGACCTTTACCTTGCCCAGCGGCGCGGGCTGCGGTTGCTGCATGGCTTGAACCGGAATGACCGGAGCGGCGGCTGGCGGCGGCGCGACATGCGATTTTGGCGTTTGTGAAGCGGGTGTTTGTTGCGCTACAGTGTCGTTCCCGCCGAACAATGATTTCGCCCATGGCGGCGTTTGGGCGCAACCGCTTAATGAAGCCAGAAGAACGCACGCCCATGTCGCACGCAGGAAAAAAGACGGTTGGAAAAACTGTGTCATCGCTGGATTATCCGCTTCTGGCTCGTGGAGTTGTGGAGGCTAGCGGGAACGGGGCTGCGTGTAAATTGCCCGCGGGATTATACGTTGTGGCCACGCCCATCGGGCATCTTGGCGATATCACTTTACGCGCTTTGGTGACGTTGGCCGGTGTCGAGGCCATCGCGTGCGAAGATACGCGGGTCAGCGGCGGCATGTTGACGAAATACGGCATCAAGAAACCCTTGGTTCCCTATCACGATCACAACGCCGACGCGGCGGGTGCTAAAATTCTGGAACGGTTGCAGGCTGGCGAAGCGGTGGCGTTGATCAGCGATGCGGGCATGCCGTTGGTGTCCGATCCGGGTTTCCGCCTCGTTGCCGCGTGCCGCGAGCAAGGGCTGGCGGTCATCGTTATTCCGGGTGCGAATGCGGCCCTGACCGCCTTGGCGGGGGCGGGGTTGCCGAGCGACCAGTTTCATTTTGCCGGATTCCTACCACCCAAAGCCGCCGCGCGGCGGTCGGCGATTGCGGGCTTTACGGCCGTTTCCGGCACTTTGATTTTCTACGAAGCACCGCAACGTTTGGCGGAATCTCTTGCGGATATGGCGGCCGTTCTTGGCGGTTCGCGTCATGTGGCGGTTGCCCGTGAATTGACCAAATTATTCGAAGAAACACGGCGCGGTACCTTGGCCGAATTGGCTGAATTCTATGCCGGTCAGGATGTCAAAGGCGAGATTGTGATCCTCGTCGCACCCGCGGCCGAAACCGCGACGCCGGTCGTGGCGGATGTTGCCAGCATGCTGAAAGAAGCCCTGACCACACAAAGCCTCCGCGACGCTGTGAACAGTGTCAGCATTATCAGCGGGGTGAAAAAGAAAGATGTGTATGATCTGGCTTTGCGTTTGACGGGGAAGGATGAGTAATGAGGATGTTACCCCTCCCGCTTGCGGGAGGGAGGCACTAAAGGAAAATGTCAGCTTATGAAGCGCACCTCCTACCAAACCGGATTGCTGGCGGAAAGTTTGTGCCGCTTTGCGCTGCGTTTGAAATGTTACCGGATAGTGGCCTCGCGTTACAAAACTCCGCGCGGTGAGATTGATATCATCGCCCTGCGCGGCAACAGCGTGGCGATGGTGGAGGTGAAAGCGCGGGGGACGGAACGCGAAGCGATAGAATCCATTCTGCCGCGCCAGCAGGAAAGGCTACATGCCGCCGCCCTTGATTTCCTCGCCCGTCATCCCCATTTCGCCAATCATGATGTGCGTTTTGATGTCATGCTGGTTGCGCCGCGCCGTTGGCCGGTGCATATCCGCGATGCGTGGAGGCCGAATTAATTATTGAAAACAACCACATAGATAAGAAATTGATTCTTAACCTGTGGGCTCTACAGTGCGATCCGTAAACATTAGCCCCTTATTCTTATGCCCCTTTCAATTGCTCTTCAGATGGATGCGCTGTCGCGCCTTAATCAGGCGTCCGACAGTACGCTCGAACTCGCGCGCGTGGCGGCGGCGGCGGGGCATCGTCTGTTTCATTACGAACCCAAAGATCTGCGTCTGGATGTGTCGGGTGGCACCACGCGCCTGACCGCCGCCGGTCATGATTTGATCCATGCGCCGCAAGGTGCCGCTGTCTGGCACTATGGCGAAGCTTCGGTGCGCGATCTGTCGGATTTCGATGTTATCCTGATGCGGCAGGATCCGCCTTTCGATATGGCCTATATCGCCGCCACGCATTTGCTGGAATTGCTGCCGAAGAAGGTCCGGATCATCAACGATCCGGCGGGGGTGCGTAATGCGCCGGAAAAATTGTTGATTACCTATTTCCCACATTTAATGCCGCCGACGCTGATTACGCGTGACCGGCAGGCGATCGATGATTTCCGCGCTCACCATCACGATATCATCATCAAACCTTTGTTTGGCCATGCCGGACACGGCATTTTCCATCTGAAGGAAGGCGACGACAATCTGCCCGCTTTGGTCGAAACGCTGGCGGCGGCGAGTAACGAGCCGTGGATGATCCAGAAATTCCTGCCGGTTCACCAAGTCGGCGACAAGCGCATTCTGTTGCTGGATGGCGAACCGGTCGGTGGCGTTTTGCGCATTCCCGCCGCAGGCGATATGCGCGGCACCTTGCGTACCGGCGCACGCGCCGAACGCATGGTTTTGTCAAAACGCGATCGTGACATTTGCGATGCCCTGCGTCCCGCTTTGCGGGAACGCGGTTTGTTCCTTACCGGCATTGATGTCATTGGCGATTATCTGACCGAAATCAACGTAACCTCGCCAACCGGCCTTGTCACATCCGACACGCTGGAAGGTAGCACCGGCAAGGATCGGATCGCGGAGAAGTTCTGGCGGATAGTGGTGGGGTGATTGACCCCCTCCCGCAAGCGGGAGGGGTTACAATTGATGGCTACTTCTCCCGCGCAAAGCTCCATGAAATCACGGTTTCTGTGCCGCGGGTCACGCCATAGGCTTTGAGTTGTACGCTGCGGCGTGGGGCGCCGGAGCCGCAGAAGATACTGGGTTCCAGCATCAGATCCGCCCCTTCCACGCGAAGCCGCCAACCGGCACCGGAACCGCTGCGGATCAGCGCGGTTTTGCCGCCTTGACCCAGCGATGCCTGCACCGAAGGATGCAAATGCCAGCGCAGTGCGAAGGCATGTCCGGTTTTGCCCGTCAATTCCTCGCGCCCATTCAGGGCTTCGCCGCCCGCCGTCAGGCGCAACAAGCGGCGATAAAAAACTCCGAGTTTGGCTTGGTAACCGTCATGGCTCATGTCAATGCAATGATGGTTGTCTTCTTCATACCGTTGTGCGGTGACTTTGACGGGGGCGGTCAGGCCGCCACCGGCCAGAATGTCGCAGGCATTGCAATCATCGAGCGTCAGGGTGGTATGCGCCGCCGTTGCGGCGCAGGCCATGCGCCATTCGGCGTTTGCGCCATCGACCGCGCCGCAATTGACGATCAGCCTTTCGCGCCCTTGCCCGAATTCGAAACTGAGCAATCCGGCATGGGCGCGGCGGTCATGGGGCGACGATGGCGGCGCGGCGACATCGGCGATCAGCAAACTTCGCCCCGCGCCGATGCGTTCATAGCCGGTGTCCGGCAAGCGGCGCAGTGTGCGGCATTTGGTTTCGGCGAGGGTAAAAACCGCCTCGATCATCAAGGATTGTTCTTCCATCGACCCGTGAAACAAAGCCAAGCCACCATCGCCATGGCGCATCAATTTCAGGGCGGGCAGCATGGCGTTGATCGCGGCACGGAGTCGTTCCGGCACCTCGATCCCTGCCGCTTTGAAAACCTCGCGCAGATCAATCAGATGGCGCAGGACATGAAGCTGGATCGATGGACAGCGTGAAATATGGCCGCCATCCGGTAAAATCTCGGCTTTCAATTGGCGTTTCAACAGATCGACGGCGAGGCCGAGCGATTTGTCGCCTTCATCGAAATTCAACCCACCGTAAATCAGCCCCTTGATGGCGCGAAAACCCGCCAGCCCATTTGTCGGTTGCACGGCGCGGTTCAGATGTTTCCATTGCCGGTGCAGGCTGCCGGTCAGCTGGGCGATGAAAGCAGGCTTGGCGGCGGGAGCGTAGAATTCGTAGAATCCTACCCAGCCCGCGATACGGTCGCCGAGATTTTCCGGCGACCATTCGACATCGTCCCATTGGTCATGATGGATCAGCCAGTTTTTGATCAGGGACAAAGCTTTGATACGCGCCGCATCGCTGCCGACCGCGCGGAGATTGCGCAACGCCGCCCCCGGGCGCAGCGTCGGCATAGCGAATAACGACCGTTGATCGCTGATCAGCGCGAGTCCAGCGGCGGAATCCCCCGGCCACGGATCGGGTAAGGAGAAATGCAGCCGTTCCGGCGACTCTCCCGCCGCGAGCATTTTGCGGTAAATCGGGTTGTTGTAGGCGACGGTTTGAACACCGCGGTGAACGCTTTTCAGGATTCGTGCCGCCGGTTTCATGGATGGTTCAGCCTCGCAGCGCGTTGATGTTGGCGGCATAGTGCGCCGCGCCGCCCTTGAAGCTCGCGGTACCGGCGACCAGAACATCGGCACCTGCCGCGACAACTTGTTTTGCGGTGACGGGGTCGATGCCGCCATCGACTTCCAGATCGATGTTTTTGCCGATCGCGTCGATCATCTGGCGCAGCTTCCGGATTTTATCGAGTTGCGAGGCGATGAAAGCCTGACCGCCAAAGCCCGGATTAACGCTCATCACCAGAACAAGATCGATATCGCCGAGGACGGTTTCGACGGCAGTGATGGGGGTGGCGGGGTTTAAGGCCACGCCTGCTTTCTTGCCGAAAGATTTGATAAGCTGCAACGTGCGGTGCAGATGTGCGCCGGATTCCGGATGGACGGTGATGATGTCGGCGCCGGCCTCCGCGAAATCTTTGATATAAGGATCGACGGGGGCGATCATCAGATGCACATCGAAAACTTTGCGGCTGTGCGGGCGTAAAGCCTTCACGACCGATGGCCCGATGGTGATGTTGGGAACAAAATGTCCGTCCATGACATCGACATGGATGTAATCGGCTCCAGCCTCGTCAATGGCGCGGACTTCTTCGCCAAGTTTGGCGAAATCAGCGGAAAGAATGGACGGGGCGATGCGGGTTTTGTTCTGCATGAGAGCCTGCTGGCTGGCATTATTTGAGGCTCTCATACTAACGTAACTTGGCGTTTGAAACAATGTCAAAGCTGCTTGGTTTTACAGTAAAAACTCGATCTTCCGCCTTGCGTGATGCGCTGGACGCCGCCGGTTTTTGAGAGGTCACAGGTACAAGCGGGGCAGGCTTGGCCTTCGCGGTCATAGACGGCGAAATTGTGCTGGAAATAACCAAGCTCGCCATTGGTCTGGCGGTAGTCGCGCAAACTGGACCCACCTGCCGCGATGGCGGCGTTTAACACTTTGCGGATGGCGGGTACCAGTTTTTCGAGGTGTGCGGTGCTACAGGCTCCGGCCTTCCGTTTCGGGCTGATCCCCGCATGGAACAAAGCTTCGGACGCATAGATATTGCCGATGCCGACGACGATCCGTTGGTCCATCAATGCAGTTTTGATGCTGGTCGTCTTGCCTTGGAATTTTTCACGCAGCCAAGCGGTGGTTAGTTCCTTGCCCAGCGGTTCGATACCCAGATGCCGGAACCATTTGTGGTCGGCGACTTCGTCCTGTTTGACCAGATCGCATAATCCGAAACGGCGCGGGTCGTTGAACCTTACGCAGGTTTGATCGTCGAAATGAAACACCAGATGGTCATGTTTCCCCGCTTTTTCCGCCTGCGGCGTAATCAGTAACCGCCCCGACATGCCGAGATGGAGGATCAGCGTATCCCCCCCATCCAGCGCAATCAGGATATATTTGGCGCGGCGGCTCACGCCCGTGACGACTTGCCCCTTCAGCCGCGTTGCCAGATCATGCGGCATCGGCGCACGTAAATCCCTGCGGTGCTGTTCGGTTTTGCTGATGCGCTTGCCGATCAGGCTTTTCGCAAGTCCGCGGCAGACGGTTTCGACTTCGGGTAATTCGGGCATAGCGGGTTGGCGGTTCGGGGCTGGAGGCTAGGGAATAATCTATGCTAGACGATAATTGTTTCTCCAACTACATGTAGCTTATGCCAACCGCTCGCCGCCGCTCCTCCGCCGCCAACCCCGAATCCGAATGGTTCGGTTTCCTGCGCGTGCGCCCTGAGGATAAGACCGCGAAAGTACAAAGCGTGTTTGCCTCCGTCGCGGGCAATTATGATGTAATGAATGATCTGATGTCGGGCGGGTTGCACCGGCTGTGGAAAGACCACCTCGTCCGGTTGATGAATCCGAAAGCCGGACAAACCATTCTGGATGTCGCGGGCGGCACCGGCGATGTGGCCTTGCGCTGCTGGAAACGCAGCAAGGGCGAAGCCAAGATCATCGTTTGCGATCTGAATCCCGCGATGCTGGAACAGGGCAAAGCCAAAGCGATTGATTTGGGTATTCTGGACACGCCGAAAGAACCAGCCCTGCAATGGCTGACCGGTAATGCGGAGGAGCTGCCGCTGCCTTCGCGCAGCGTCGATACCTATTCCATCGCGTTTGGTTTGCGCAATGTCACGCGCATCGATAAAGCGTTGGCGGAGGCGGCGCGGGTGTTGAAACCCGGCGGACGTTTTTTTTGCATGGAATTTAGTCCGGGGGTGATTGCGCCGCTTAAACCTCTTTATGAACAATATTGCATGCATGTCTTGCCATTGCTTGGTGAGCATGTCGCCAATGATCGCGATGCCTACCAATATCTGGCCGAAAGCATTCTGCGCTTTCCGTTGCAGCCTGAATTGGCGCGGCGGATGGAACGGGCTGGCCTCCATCAGTGCCGATGGGAAAATCTTACCGGCGGCATCGCCGTCATTCATTCGGGGTGGAAAATCTGATGACTCTTCTGCAATCGCTCTTTATCGCCATCTTGCAAGGCGCGACGGAACTTTTTCCGGTCAGCAGTCTTGGCCATGCGGTGATTGTGCCGAAATTGTTGGGTTGGGCAGTGGATCAAAAAGCGCCGTCGTTTCTGCCTTTTCTCGTGGTGCTACATCTCGGCACCGCAGCGGCGCTGGTTTTGTACTTTTGGCGCGATTGGCTCGGTTTTGCCAAAGGGATTCTTGGGCAGGGCGATGCGGCCAGCATTGCCAAAGAACGCCGCACTTTTATGCTGATTTGCGTGGCGACGTTACCGGCGGTTGTCCTCGGTTTTGCTTTGGAACATACGCTGCGGAGCTTTTTTGGGTCGCCAACCCTCGCGGCGGCGTTTCTGATTGTGAATGGTGGCATCCTGTTTCTGGGTGAGCGAATCAAGCATGCGGGGCGTAAGAATCTGGAGGAAGTCGGTTGGAAAACCGCACTCGTCATCGGCGCGTGCCAAGCCCTCGCCCTCATCCCCGGCATTTCGCGTTCGGGCGCGACGATGGTGGGGGGCGTGATGGCGGGTTTGACGCATAAGGAATCCGCGCGTTTTTCTTTTCTGTTGGCAACGCCGGTAATCGCTGGGGCTGGCGTGCTTGAAGTGACAAAATTACTGCGTATGCATGATGTCATCGCCGTGGATGGCGGCATGATGATGGTGGCGGGTTTGGTTGCGGGTATCACCGCATGGATCAGCACCTACGGCCTTATGCATTATTTCAAAAAGCATGAGTTGGAAGCACTCAACCCCTTCGCCTTTTATTGCTGGGCTGTGGGCGGGCTGGCGCTTTTTATTCTTATATAAAAACCACAAATAGTGTGTTTTATGGGACAGTGTCGCTTCGCAATTGAAATATAAAATATGGGCTGGATAAGACACACGATGGCGTGTTAAGAACGATGGCGTTGCATGTTGCATACGGGGATATTCTTATGCAGGATAATACCTCTCCCAACAACGCCATCGCAAAGCGCGGTGATGGCCCCGATCCTGTCGATATCCATGTCGGCGGGCGGTTGCGATTGCGCCGCAACCTGATCGGTATGAGTCAGGAACAGTTGGGCAAGGCCCTCGGCCTCACCTTCCAGCAAATCCAGAAATATGAACGCGGCGCCAACCGGATGGGGGCGAGCCGTTTGCACCAGATGGCCGAGCTTTTGCGCGTGCCGATCGCGTGGTTTTTTGACGAGCTTCCGGTCGCCGCCCCACGCCAAGGTTTTGCCGCCGCCAAGCAGGAACCGCTTGAAGGCGCGCCAGCTGCCGAGGATACCGAAATTCTGCATCGCCGCGAAACGCTGGATCTTATCCGCGCCTATTACAGCATCACCGATCCCAAACAACGCCGCAAAGTGTTCGAGCTGATCAAGAGCATGAGCGACGGCGCGGAATAACGCGCTTGCTCCTGTGAAAATTTCATGCTGTGTTGGTGGCCTCTCCACATCTGTCTCGGTCTATCATGAGCACCAAACACAAAAATTTTCTCTTCACCTCCGAATCCGTTGGTGAAGGCCATCCGGATAAAGTCTGTGATCGCATTTCCGATTCCATCGTCGATTTGTTTCTGACCCATGATCCGCAAAGCCGTGTCGCGGTTGAAACGCTGGCGACCACTAACCGTATTGTTCTGGCCGGTGAAATTCGCGGGCCGAAACTCATTACGCCGCGCGAAATGGAACAGGCGGCGCGTGATGCGGTCCGCGAAATCGGCTATGCCCAGAAGGGTTTCCACTGGCAATGGGCGGATGTGCAGATTTATGTCCATGCCCAGTCGGACGATATTGCTGTCGGCGTTGATGCTTCGGGCAATAAGGACGAAGGCGCAGGCGATCAGGGTATTATGTTCGGTTATGCCTGCCGCGAAACGCCGACACTAATGCCAGCGGCGATTTACTATTCGCACAAAATCCTGCGGCTTATTTCCGAAGCCCGTCATGCCGGAAAATTGCCTTTGCTCGGCCCCGATGCCAAGAGCCAAGTGACGCTGGAATATGTCGATGGCGTGCCGGTGCGTGCCGCGCGCGTGGTCGTGTCGACGCAGCATGACGAAAGCATTGGTCAGGATGATGTGCGCGAATTGGTGCGTCCTTTCGTTCAGGCGGCACTGCCGGAAGGCTGGATGCCGGAAGAAAAGCATTTCTACGTCAACCCGACGGGACGTTTTGTAATCGGCGGGCCTGATGGCGATGCCGGTTTGACGGGACGCAAGATCATCGTCGATACCTACGGCGGCGCGGCACCGCATGGCGGCGGCGCGTTCTCCGGCAAGGACCCGACGAAGGTGGACCGTTCGGCCGCCTATATGGCGCGTTATCTGGCGAAGAACATTGTCGCGGCGGGGATTGCGGATCGTTGCACCTTGCAATTGGCCTATGCCATTGGCGTATCAGAACCGCTCGCGCTTTATGTTTCAACGCACGACACCAATCATGTGGATGATGAAAAGCTGTCGGATATCTTGCGTGAGTTGGTCAAACTCAGCCCACGCGGCATCCGCGAACATCTGCAACTGAACCGCCCGATCTACAAGAAAACCTCGTCCTTCGGGCATTTCGGGCGCGATCCGGAACCGGATGGCCATTTCTCATGGGAACGGTTGGATCTGGTGGCGGAACTGAAGCGGGCTTTCGGCCTGTAATCAGGCTTTTTGCGGCACAGCGTCGCGCACACGCAGGAATTCGCTCTCGATCGCCAGAATCATGGCCTGCTTTTCCTCGGCTGTGGCGCGGAAATCGCCTTGCGCCTGACTGCATAACGCGCCAAGTGGCAAGGCGCCGAGATTGAGGCAAATCCCCTTAAAGGCATGCGCGTTTTGCCGCCACGCGCTTTCGTCGTTGGCGGCGAGGGCTTCATGGAGTTTTTGCATACATTCTTCCGCTGATTCGAAAAAGAATCCGAACAACGTCGCCTCCACCGATGCGTCGCCGCCGGTGATGTTGCGCAAATTATCAAAATTAACTGGAGGTTCCATGATGACCGCCTTTCAAATTTTTTGTGGTGCCGATATAGCGATCAACGCAGTCGAGGATCTGTTTTTTGTTATAAGGTTTGGTGATAAAGCCATCGACATTATTTTGCCTTGCGACGTTCAATTCTTCTTCAAAGTTATTGGCGGTGACGATAATCACCTGCGTCATCGGATCGAGTTCCTTGATCGCGCGTGCCAGTGTGTGGCCGCTGCCATCGACCAGATTCAGATCGATAAAAACGACATCTGGCGCTTTCTTCAGAAACAGTTTCCATGCGTCACGCACGCCTTGCGTCGTGTCGATGAGGGGGCTTTCGTTATTGTTGCGCATGCGCACGCCGCGTAGAATTTCGCAGAGCAGTTTTTGCGAAAAAACCTGATCTTCGACGATCAGGAAATGCAATTGCCGCCGATAGGCGCGTTGGTTGGCGGCTTCGCGATACAGTTCGGTTTGTTCGATGGAAACGCGCAACGCCTTGTGGCCTTCGTCGGCTTCATCACCACTGGTTTCTTCTGTGTTGTCAACGCCATCAAGACCGATATCATCAGTATCTTCCGCGACACCGTTCTTAGCGGAGTCGATCATCAATTTCAGTTCATCGCCGCGTGTGATGGGATCAATGTAGGATGCGAGCAGGGCCGGATCAATCGCCAGCCCTTCTTGCATCAGGCTGGTGCTAACAAAATTACGCAGCATTTTGTAGACCACCCGTTGCTTGCCGCGCCAGAGCGCGTAAATATTCTGATCATTGATGAAGGCGATATGCGCTTCGTCAATGCCCTGAAACACGGGACGGATTGCCGCGTGGAAAGCTTCATTGGTCATCGACCGCAGATAATGACGTTTGATCGTCACCGCGCCCCATTCGCCGCCATCGCTCTTGATGCGGGTGAAAACCTCAGCCATTGGCGGAGACGTAGTGTGGATATAAATGGTCATGGTTAATCTGGGTTGCTGTGCGTCGATTGTCGCGCCGGACTATTGAATTATGTTTAAAGCAAGGCATAACCGCGCATGCTCATACGATGGAATGGTGCGCGTTATCTTTTTCGTGAAATTCATAGGGTACAAATAATCAACGCAAGTATCTGGTTCACGCGGCAAATCTCCATGAATAATGTTCTGATGTCCGGTATCGGCACCGTATGCGCCGTTAGTCTTAGTTATAGCGGTTATGCCTTTTTCGCTTTACGGCGAACCCAAAACGCTATGAAGGCGCAAGCGCAGGAATTAAAGCGCGTTGTCGCGGAATCATCCGAAGCGCAGCGGCAAGCTGAACAGGCCAGCGCGGCCAAAAGCGAATTTCTTGCCAATATGAGCCATGAAATCCGCACGCCGATGAACGCGGTATTGGGTATGGCGCGACTGCTTTTGGACAGTGCCTTGTCGGCAGAACAGCATAGCTGGGCCAGCATTATTCATGATTCCGGTGAGGGATTGCTGGCGATTATCAACGATATCCTCGATCTCTCGAAGATCGAGTCCGGTCGTTTGACCTTGGATCAGGCGCCGTTCGATTTGTATCGCGCCTTGGCGGAAGTCACCGATCTGGTCGCGCTGAAGACCGAAGAGAAAAAACTGGAACTGATCGTGGACATCGGGCCCGATGTGCCGCGTTACGTGACCGGCGATGTCACGCGGCTCAAGCAAATCATCCTCAATCTTTTATCCAACGCAGTGAAATTCACCGCCGCCGGATATGTACGCCTGACCCTGCGCAATGTCATGCCAAATCAGGAAAAGTCCCGCCTTTCCTTTTCTGTGATGGATACCGGCATCGGCATTCCGTCAGCTAAGCTGGGGCATATTTTCGATAAATTCACGCAAGCCGAAGAATCAACCACACGCCAGTTTGGCGGGACGGGTTTAGGTTTGGCGATCACCCAGAAGCTGGTCGAGAAAATGGGCGGCGGTATCACCGTTGACAGCAGCCTTGGCCAAGGATCGTGTTTTGAATTTGCGATTTCATTGCCAACCGTGGCGGCTCCGACGAACCGTATTCCGGAAGCGGTTATCGATGGCAAACGTCTGTTGATTCTTACCGATAAGAACTTGTCGGCTGAAAGTGCCGCCGGTTATCTCAGGACATGTGGTTTGGTTATCGATAATTATAGCCAGCCATCAGAGCTTTTGAAGCGTATACAAACGGCGGTCAGGAGTGGCGAAGCGATCGATTATGTGTTGATCGATCACAATCTTGGTGCTGCCGAAATGATGGATGTGATTGAACGTATTTTACTTTATCCGGAAATGCGTTCGGTGGCGTTTCTGGTCGTTGCGATGCTGGGGTCATCGCAGGCGACGCGCGTTTTAAACAGCGACAAGGTCGAAGCCCTGCTGACACGCCCGTTGTTCCCCGATCATATCCGCGATGCCATCAAATTGATTGAGGATGGACGTACGATGTCGGCCCGAGCAAAACTGGTCACGCGTGCGGTTATTGAAAGCTATTACAACGCCGGACAGATGGCGGATGCCTTGCGTAAATCCTTCCAAGGCGCGCATGTGCTGGTGGTTGAAGATATTGCCGTCAATCAGATGCTGATGCAGAAAATTCTGGAAAAACTCGGTTGCACCTCCGAAGCGGCGATGAGTGGGCGTGAAGCCCTTGATCGCCTAAAAGACAATGTCTATGACCTGATTTTCATGGACGGCCATATGCCGGAAATGGATGGGTTCGAAGCGACGCGCCATATACGGCAGATGGAAAAAGACAAAGATCAACGCTCCATCATCGTCGCCCTGACCGCCGACGCGATGAGCGGCGATGCCGAAAAATATATCGGCGCGGGGATGAATGATTATCTGAACAAACCGGTGACGCCGGAACGCATCGCCTCCATGCTCAGTAAATGGGTGGCGCGGGGCTGATGGTGCGGTTAAAATGCCGTTATGCGGCTTGCTCTCTACCAACCTGATATAGCGCCCAACACGGGGACGATGATGCGGCTTTGCGCCTGTTTTGGCGTTGGTCTTGATGTCATCGAACCGTGCGGTTTTGTGTTTGATGATCGCAAATTGAAACGCGCGGCGATGGATTATGCCGATCAACTGGATTGCGTCCGCCATGCTTCGTGGGATGATTTCCGCGCTTGCCTTGCGCCGCGGCGTTTGGTGCTGCTGACGACGAAGGCTGATCTGCCCTATTACCGTTTTGCCTTTCAACCGGATGATGTGCTGATGGTCGGGCGCGAAAGCGCGGGCGTTCCGGACGATGTCCACAATGCCGCTGATGCCCGTATCATCATCCCGATGCGACCGGAAGCGCGTTCCCTTAACGTCGCCCTTAGTGCCGGAATCGTGCTGGCTGAGGCGTTGCGGCAGGTGGATGGATTTCCTATGTGCCGACAAGTCATTGAAATTTAAAGAAAGGTGATACAATGCATGTCTTTAAAAACATATTGTGATGTGATACAATGTCCACGATGACATGGGCTGTTCTTTTCGATGAAAGCTTCGCTGTAGAATTCGAGGCGTTACCGCGTGATGCGCAAACCGCTTTGCTTGCGAAAGCGAAACTGCTGGAGCATTTCGGCCCACAGCTCGGTAGGCCGCATGTGGACACGCTGAAAGAGTCCAAGCATGCGAATATGAAGGAGTTACGTTTTGATGCTGCCGATGGTGCATGGCGTGCGGCTTTTGCTTTTGATGTGCAACGTCAGGCAATCATCCTTGTTGCCGGTGACAAGTCAGGCGGAAGCCAGAAGAAATTTTACCGCACATTGATTGCTACGGCGGACAAACGTTTCGATGAACATAAAAGACAACAAAAAGGGAATACATAACATGGCCAAGAAACTTAATGATATCATCAAAATACGCCCCGCCGATCAGCAACGCGCCATCGCTGCGCAAGCGGCGCGTCTTATTGACGAAGAAATGACGCTGCGCGACCTGCGCAAAGCGCATGAATTGACGCAGGAACATATGGCCGAGGCTTTGCATATTTCGCAGGATGGTGTCTCCCGCCTTGAAAAACGCAGTGACTTTTTGCTGTCAACTTTGCGTTCTTATATCGAAGCGATGGGTGGCAAACTGCGTTTGGTGGTCGAGTTTCCCGATCGCAAGCCGGTGACGCTGTCTCATTTGGAAGATCTTGTTTCACGCAAAAAACAAGCGCAGGATTATCAGATTACGTAAGAACATGCCCGTATATTCAAGAGATTATGATGACATTACTTGTAGAAAAAAAGCCTTCTTGGTTGTCGCTGCCAGCCGGTGAAATGGCCGAGTTTCCACTTGAAACAAATCCTTTGTCCACTTGCCAAAGTGAACGAAGGTTTTGTGTTGCGTCGCAAGCTTTTCTCAATTCTTTCGACCATCTTCCACGTGATCAGTATGCGTTAGCAGCACAAAGGTACAGGAGGTTTTCACAATTCATGGTGGCGTTTCGTGGTTGTGGCTGGCAATTGACCTTGTTGCCCCATAAAGCTTTCGTTCAATATGATACCGATAATCAAGTGATTGAAGGTGCCACGCGAAATTTTGAACCATTACTGCCAGATTGCGATGTCACGCCATACATCAATAAAATGGCTACCCTATTCAAGCAGGATGCTTCACGACAATATCACATCAATGTTCATCAATATCGAGTTCGCGCTACGCTTGAAAGCAGCGGCACTTCCGTGCCTGAAGGTTGGCATTATGATGGTGTGGAATACGTTGCCGTTCTTGTATTCCGACGCCACAATATTACGCGCAATAGTGCAACGTTTGAATATCGTGATTCCCAAACGAACGAAATTTTACATACGACAATCGCCGAGGGGCGGGGAATCGTTTTTCGTGATAGGCTGCACAACGCAACGCCTATTATTGCGGCGGATGCCAGTGGTGGTTCCGCGATTATATCGTCCTCGCCATGAATGAATGGGATGACCGAGCCTTTGGTTCTAAACCCAAACACCATCCCTTGCATCTTGGTATGGCCTAGAACGGCATCATGATATCCATCAGCTGGTCGCCATAGCGCGGTTGTTGGACATCGTTGATGGTGCCTTTGCCGCCATAGACGATGCGGGCTTCGGCGATCTGGTCATAGGTGATGGTGTTGGCCGAGCTGATATCCTGCGGGCGGATCACGCCGCTGATGGTCAGTTCGCGCATGTCGTAATTCACGCCGACCTGTTGTTTGCCTTGCACCACCAGATTGCCGTTGGGCAGGACTTGAATAATCTCGGCGGCGATGCGTAGGTCGATTTGTTCCTGCCGCGTGACCGAACCTTTACCGTCGTTGCTGAGGTTGCTGCCGGTACTCAGCAGCGAAGCTGGATTGACCGCATCGGGCAAAATCTGGTTCAGCTTGCTTTCAAAACCCAATAAACTGCTGGCATTCGCCGTGTCGGAATTGGCGCGGCTGCGTTTGGTTTCATTCGCCAATTGCGCCTGATCGTTGATGGTGACGACGACGGTCAGAATGTCACCGACGCGGCCAGCGCGTTGATCGCGGAAAAAGGCGCGTGCGCCCGTGTGCCACAGCGAATTCGGTTGACGTTCGGCCAGCGATGGCGCGGGCATCGGCATGCGAACGGGGGTATAGCCGGGCGCATGGGTCGGGTCTTCGATGGAGGCCATTTTGGGCGCGTCGCCGATTTCCGTGGCACGGTCAAAGGCGTTGCAGGCCGCCAGCGACAGCATGGCTGTTGCCAGCAAACCCATCCGTAGGAAGTTGTTCCGTCCCGTATCCATCTTGTGCGGCCTCCTGCCGACTTGTTACTGCGCCAATGCCAGTTTTTGTCCGGTGTGGACAAGAATCATGCCCGGCCCCGTCACGGTGCCTTCGACCATGCGATTGCTTTGGGTATTGTTGACGCGGATCACTTCGCCTTCCGCGCCATCCTGTAAAGCGCGGCCTTGTGCCGTCAATTGCATGAAAGGCGTTTCTATTTTCAACGTCACCAACGCACCACGGGTTACCAGACGCGCTGCCATCACATCGCTGGTGCGGATAATGTCGCCGTCATTGACCGCGTGACGGAGCTCGCGGCCAATCAGCTGATCCGCGCTGACCACCACATTGGGCGTGACGCGTTCATCCGGCACCGTTGCCCAATCGATATCGGTCAAGGTGATGATGGTGCCGCTGTCCAGATGATGCGCCAGAACCGGCACATGGCGTTTCACCGTGATACGTCCCGCGACGGGAACCGATACGGCTGACGGACCGCTGCCCGCCGCCACTTCGCTACGGAAGCGTTTGCTGACCGGATCAAAATCGAAATTGCTGAGTTTGAAATCGGTACGTTGATCGCCGGGCAGATCAATTTCAAAAGCGTGATTGTCAAAGGATGCTTCGATATCGCCATGTATGCCGCTTTCTTCAACCTTATGCAGCACGGCAGTGCGCACATCGTCGGCGGTGATGCGGGTGCTGGCGGTGGTCAGGGTGACATGATCGTTTGCGCTGGTCGCATGCCAGTCCAGACGGTATTTGTCCGCGAGCTTTTCCAATACCCGCGCGTCATAGGTGGCGGATTTCCCAGGAGCGGGGGCTTGCGCGATCTCGCGGTCGATGCTGGCGGGAACGCCGCTGAACAAATCGCTGAGGCGCACCGTGGCACCGCGCACATCGCTGTCGCCATGCAGCGCGACCAGCGTATCGGCGACGCACGGGTTCGGCGACCCGACGCAGGCGGCGGTGATGAACCAGAGAGCGAAGCCAAAGCGCGTGTGCCTGTTCATGATTAGCCCTTCGTTTGGTTGGCGGCGTTGAGCATTTCGTCGGCGGTCTTGATCACCTTCGAATTCATTTCATAGGCGCGCTGCGCCGAAATCAGATTGGTGACTTCCGACACCACATCCACATTCGATGTTTCCAGCGACCCCTGCACGATGGCCCCGAAGCTGGAAGATTGCGGATTGCCGGTGGTGGGGGTGCCTGAGGCTTGGGTTTCCTTCAGCAAATTATTGCCGATGGCGTCCAGACCGGCCGGATTGACGAAATTCGCCAATTGCAGCTGACCCAGCGTTTGTTGCGCTGTCTGTCCGGCGATGGTGGCGGTGACCTGACCGCTGGCATTGACCGAAAGGGATGTCGCCGTGGATGGCACCGTGATGCTCGGCAAAATCGTGTAACCGTCGGCATTGACGATCTGGCCGGTGGCGTTCAATTGCAGGGAACCAGCGCGGGTGTAGGCGGTGGTACCGTCGGGCAATTGCACCTGAAAGAAACCCAAGCCGTTAACGGCGAGATCCAGCGGGTTGCTGGTTACTGTCAGATTGCCTTGGCTGTTGATGCGGTAGGTAGCGGCAGGACGTACACCAAGGCCGACTTGCAAACCCGATGGCAAAATCGTGCCGGTGTCGGAGGAGGCCGAACCGACGCTGCGCATGTTCTGGTACAGCAGATCCTGAAATTCGGTGCGCGAACGTTTGAAACCGGTCGTCGACAAATTGGCGATGTTGTTGGCGATGACTTCGACATTCAACTGTTGGGCTTCCATGCCCGTCGCGCCGATACTTAATGCTCTCATGATCTTTCTCCCCTATTTGCCGTTTTAGGCTGCCGTTATCCGTGTCAGGCGCGTCACCGCGTCCGATTGTCGTTGGTTTTCGTTATTGATGATGTTCGATGCCTGTTCATAAGCGCGGGAAATCTGGATCAGATTGGTAATTTCCTTCACCGACGACACGTTGGATTGTTCGATGGAGCCTTGCACAATCGCGCTGCTGGTGACCAGCGTTGCCGCTTGGCTGGTGGTATAGATGCCGTTACCGGCGGATTGTAATTCCTGTTCGTTGGCGAAGCCGACGATGCTGATTTTGCCGACCTGTGCTAAAGCCGCGCCATTGTCGACGCGCGCCGTGACATAGCCGTCACCGGAAATGTTGATTTGCGAAGCGGTTTGTGGGATCGAAATCCCTTGCCCGCCTTCGCCCAAAACTTTTTGTCCTGCTTGGGTAATCAGGTCGCCATCTGGCGACAGCTGGAATGCGCCAGCGCGGGTGTAACCGGTGCTGCCGTTTGGCAATTGCACCTGAAAATAACCCGACCCTTGAATCGCGAGGTCGAGCGGGTTGCTGGTCGGCACAATCGGCCCGTTCGATGTGTCGCGGTAGGTCGAACGATCGACGACAAAACGCGTTGGGTTGGCGGTGCCGTTTTGGCTTAAATAAGTGTCAAAGGATATGCCTTCGCGCTTGAAGCCCGTGGTGTTGGCGTTCGCGATATTATTGGCAACGATATCCAGCGCCCGCGATAAAGCGAGTTGGTTGGATAAAAGGACGGCGTTTGACGCGCTCATCGGGCCATTCTCCTCCGCGTGAACCCCATGTTCACGCTTGACGGAATGGTTCTATGCATACGCTGTGCCAAATGAAAATACGTTTTGTATCAATATGTTATAAAATAATGACGCGGAAAAAGCGGGTTCCAGCGGGCAGGAATTGCCTTGAAGGGGCGAGAGTCATGGAATTCCCATCCCCTTGCGGGATGGGTTGGGGCGGGGGTACACAAGGTTATTCGTTTTTCTTTTGGAGCAACCCATGCCCTACGATCCCGCCAATATCTTCGCCAAAATCCTGCGCGGGGAAATTCCCTGTAAGAAGCTGTTCGAAAATACCCATGCTTTGGCCTTTCATGACATCAACCCAAAGGCGCCGACGCATATTCTGGTGATCCCGAAAGGTTCGTATGTCGATCACAGCGACTTTACGCGATCCGCCAGCGATGCCGAAATCGCCGCTTTCGAACGCGCCGTCGCCCATGTCGCCCGCGAGTCCGGCGTTGCCGAAACCGGTTACCGCCTGATTTCCAACTGCGGCCTCAACGCCCATCAGGAAGTGCCACATTACCACGTGCATGTGTTGGGCGGCAGGGCGATGGGACCTATGGTGGTCGAGCGGTAGACTATTTTACGCGGCTAGTTCTTTTGAAGGCTGCCGTTGTTGGCGTGGGCGTCGTGGCACTTCTGCGGGCATGGGTGGCATAAGCCTTTGACCTTCAGGTCGTGATGGTTTGTGAATGAGCGCCCTTTTCGCTGCTTCGGCCTTCAACCTTTCTTCCATAGCGCGGATCATGCGTGCTTCTTGTTGCGCGCGTTGACGTTCTTTCGGTGGAGCGGTGAAGTATAAAAGCGGCATCATGGCTTTGGCCATCATCACATACCGGTCATCTTCACCGCGCATAACGGTATCGTTGTTGAAAGAAGGAAGATCAAGAACATCCCATGACACGCTGCGTTTTTTACCGTTTGGCAGGCTGATGATCAGACGTTTCTTGCGCCATTCTTGGAATCCCCATTGGCCGTTATGCTCGACCATTTCCTGAACATTCTCCGTGCGGCATCCGGTGTTGATGATCCATTTGCCGCCTTTGGTGAAGGAAAAACCGCCCATATGCGAATGGCCGCTGATGACACCGGCGATAGAATCATCACCATCAACAATGCGTTCGATTTCCCGATTAACGCCGAGGACGGAATTGATCAGGAATTTGATAACGGTCTTACCGGCGGCGGCCACAGATATGCCATCGCAACGGGGGATTCTTTGAACGAGGCTATCAATCTCCATCAACGCGTCATAGGCGGTGCCGCCGATATCGTACCAATAAGCCTGATGTTTGCCGAAAAGTTTCTTGTCAAATTCATCGCCATGCAGAACCAGAAAACGCCGACCTATCTTGTCTTGGTAATAAGTCCGTTCCGCGACTTTGATTTTCTTGAAATCCTTGCCGCATAGGTTGCGGTGGAAAACCTGATCGCCTGTGTTCACGGTTTTCAGAATTCTTCCTTGTGCAACCAGTGCCGCATCTTCATGCGTGTAGCGTAGGTGACCGGCGGCATCGTAATCAAAGAAAATGATCTTTTTAATCTCTCGCCCTTTGCGCGGGTCATCTACGGCAAGGATGTGATAGGGCCTTCCCTTCCATTCGATTGTCTGTTCACGCCAATGCATATCGTGGTTGCCGGGCAAATAATGCGTTTCCGTTCCGGTGTCGGCGGCACATAAGATTTCCGCGACATTCTGGATATGGCCTGCGGCAAATTTAAACCGTTCTTTTTCGCGCATATGGACATTGTCAACGATATCGCCAACCTCATAACGTTTATTCGAGCTGGAACGCTGATACATACGAGTGCTGAGTTTCGCGCGACATTGCCTCGTGCCCAGATGAAAGTCGGAAGCAAATCGCGCATCGGCGTGCAGGCGCGGGTTGTTGTCGTTATCGTACGTTACGTAGAGGTTATAAAAAAATCCCGCATCCTCGATCTGAAGGATTTTGTTACCGTAAGAGTCAACACGCACCGATATATGTTTTTTTGTAATGCGCGGGGCGTAGCCGATCCAGTTGGCAGCCTCCACAAAAGCTTTCCGGATTTTGGTTTGGGCCAGCTGAAGATTCATAATCCAATTCCCAATAATCGCTAGGCCCCGACACCCGACGCGCAAAGGCGCGACAGGGGAAGGCGCAGCAGGGCTGCGCCCCGAAGGGGGCTGAGTTCTTTTTCGTGTTGGGGCGGGCAAGGTTGGCGTTAGCGGCCTTGCGCCGGATCGTTGGAATCGCGCACGAACCAAGATCTTTATTGGGTCATCAGAATGAGAATATGTGTAGACGCAGGTATGCGCCACCGTCAACCGATTCGGTCCTCATTCGGTCAGTTATCCCAAGAAATCTATGGTTAACGGTGGGCTTGCGGGTGGCTTATTTACCTTTGTAAATATCCACCAGCGCGTCCAGCAGCTTCATCGCGTCTTCGCGTGGGCGTTGGAAGCAATTACGGCCAATGATCGAACCATTGCCGCCGCCCGCGTGAATCGCGCGTGCGTCGTCGAGGACGCTGTCCTCGCCTTTGGCCGCGCCGCCCGAAAACACCACGATACGTTTGCCGTTAAAGCAGCATTGCATGATGTGTTTGACGCGTTCCGGCATCGTGGCGATGGCGATTTTCTTGTCTTCGTAAACCTTCTTCGATTCCTTGTTTTCAAGGGCTGCGGTTGGCAGTTTGACCTTGATGATGTTCGCGCCCAGAAGCGCGGCCATGTGCGCCGCATAGGCGATGATATCAACGGCGGTTTCACCGTCCTTGGTGATTTCGCCGCCGCGTGGGTAGGACCACAGCACGACCGCCAGACCCTTGGCCTTGGCTTCCGCCGACAGATCGCGGAATTCTTCGTACTGGGCATACATGGCGTCGGAGCCCGGATAAATCGTAAAGCCGATGGCGGCGCAGCCAAGGCGCAAGGCATCGTCAACTGACGCGGTCACGGCTTGATCCGCGCCTTCTTTCTGGCGCGACAGGCTGTTGGCGCTGTTCATCTTCAGGATGGTGGGGATGGCTCCGGCAAAGGTATCGGCACCGGCAGCCAAGGGGCCGAGCGGCGCGGCATAGGCATTCAGCCCTGCATCGATGGCCAATTGGTAATGGTAATGCGGGTCATAGGCGGGCGGGTTGACGGCGAAACTACGCGCCGGACCATGTTCAAAGCCTTGATCGACCGGCAAAATCACCATGCGGCCGGTGCCGCCGAGGCGACCCGCCATCAACATACGGGCGAGGTTGGCTTTGGTACCGGGGGTTTCCCCTTCATAGGCTTCGATGATTTCACGAACGCGGCGGGTCAATTTCATGGGATTTTCCTTTATAGGCAATGGATTTGATCCGGCCTAAATAGATGAACTCTTTTGCTTTGTCCAATCGAATGGCTTATGATTCCGGCTTCGCTGTCTTTTTTAATAGGTTCCCATGCGTCCGTCTTTTCCCGTCCGATTGCCTGCGGATGCGGGTATCGCTCTCGGCCCCATCCTGTTTCTCCTGGCCATTCTGGGGATTATCGGCGTGGTGATGTCGGCGGGCGGGTCGGGCGGTTTCAGCTCGGCCGGTATAACCGACCGTATTGCGGCTGATGTACCATCCCAAACCAATTTGATCCGCGCTAAAATTAACGAATGTATTTTGCTGTATGGCAGCAGCACCGACTATTCGACCTACCCGCAGGCGGCCAGCGCGACCTTGGTTTCCGCGCTGACTTGTCCGGGCGATCCCGGCACGAACAAGAATATGTGGACCGGCAGCCATCCCGCTAGTTTGCCGCCGCCGACCACCGGCTTTAACGAATGGAATTACATTAATGCCAATGCCAGCGGCAGCGGCGGTGTTTGCATCTGGGTTGAACCGAAGGCCAGTAGCGGCGGCGTGGTTGCCGGACTGACCCGCACCGCTAATAAATTCACGCATGCAGCCGCCAATGATGGTTCGGCGGAAGTGAATTACGATTCCACAAAAGCCAAACAGCGTTTCATCGTCTGGATTTCCACGCCTCCCGCTGTGGGTGCGGAAGACGCTGAATGCAAACCGCAATAGGCCGCCATGTTTGATCCGCTCGTTACCTACGGCTATCTGTTCGGCCCGATCCATCATTTTTTTGTGGTGGCGGCTCCCGACATGCCGCCAAGCGCATGGTGGGTGGCGGCGGTCATATTGTTTGTACTCGGTGCCGGTGCTGTGGTCGATAGCTTCACCGCCACGATCCCTGACCCGCTTATTTTCCTTGGTATGGTCGCGTTGGTGGGGTTGCAGGGGTATTTCGTCACTTGGCCTTTCGCGTCGCACCAACTGATGTGGGGCATGGGCGCGGCGGCCTTGATCTGGGGCGTGAACGAAATCTGGTTCCGGCTTTTCAAACAGGATGCGCTGGGTTTTGGCGATGCCAAATGGTCGATGCTGGCGGTGACCGGTTTCGGTTGGCTGCCGGTTCTGTTCGCGTGGGGCGTTGGCGCGGTGGTCGGTTCGATCTGGATCGGAGCCTTACGCATGATGCGCCGTCCGACAAACCGTGTGCATTTCGCGCCGTTTTTGTTTGTGGGGTTGGTCGCGGGTTTATGGGTCGTGCGTTTTGGCGGTTGGCAGCTGAACGTTGGCGGCTAAGTCGCCTTAGCCTTTCGTTTCCACGCGCCGCAACGGCGGCATATAGATCAGCAAAGCCGCGGCGACATAGATCGACGAATAAGTGCCGACCACGATGCCCCAGATCAGGGCGGCCGAGAAATTGACCAAAGTCGAACCGCCCATAAGCGCCAAAGGCAGCAAGGCCAGCAAGGTCGTCCCCGCCGTCATGGTGGTGCGCGACAGGGTCTGATTGACGGAATCATTGATGACGCTGCGCAAATCGGTGGCTTTCTGCCGCCGCAAGGTTTCGCGGATACGGTCGAAAACGACGACGGTATCGTTGATCGAATAACCCGCCAGCGTCAGCAACGCCGCCACCGCCGTCAGGTTAAAATCCAGATGCAGAACGGCGAAAAACCCGACGGTGGTCAGCACATCATGGAAGGTGGCGATCAGCGCGGCAAGGCCGAACTGCCATTCAAAACGCATCGCGACATAAACCGAAATGGCCAGCATAGCCAGCACCGTCGCCAGAATCCCTGCATGCAGCAATTCCTTGCCGACGGTCGGCCCCACCACTTCGACGCGGCGATATTCATAGCCGGTGCCGAGCTTGTCGCGCACGCTCTGGATCGCTTTGGTTTGCGCGGCCTCGTCGCCTTCCTGACGTTGCACGCGGATCAGGACATCGTCGGGCGAGCCGAATTGCTGCAATTCCACTTCGCCGAGGCCGAGCTGGTTCAGGTCGCTGCGTAGCGCGGCGGTATCGACGGCTTGCTGCGCCTTCGCTTCGATCAAAATCCCGCCCTTGAAATCGATGCCGAGGTTAAGCCCCTGTGTGGCCAAGGCGATAAAGGTCAGTATCAACAGAATGATCGTGACGCTGAACGCCCACCAACGTTTGGCGACGAAATCGAATTTGGTATCGGTGGGGATGAAATGGATAGGGCGAAACATGAGGCTGGAGGCTCGAGGCTGGAGGTTAGGGGCTAGACCCTATAGCAGAAACGGCATTTGTAAAACCCCGATGATGTTAACGGATTGGAAAGCCGGTTGGCCCCATAATCAGCACCCCATGGCCAAAAACACCAAACCCCGCCCCCGCCGCAAAGACGATCTTGCCCTGCACCGGCAATGGCTGAAACGCGCTGAAACCGTGGCGCGTGCGCCGATCAGCGCGGGGGGCAGCCCCCACCCCACGGTGAAAGTCGGGGCGGTTCTGGTGAACGCCAAGGGCAAGGAAATCGCGGCGGCGTCCAACCGCTTTGCCTATGGGCTCGATCGTCGCCGTCCGGAACGTTACAAAAACGGCTCCAAATCCCTCTGGATCAATTGCGCCGAGCAAATGGCGATGGCCGAGGCGTTGCGCAAACGCGCCGATATCAAAGGTGCGACTTTGTATGTGACGTTGGACCCGTGCGCGGTCTGCGCTGGTCTTGCCGCCGAATTGCGGTTAAAGATGGTCTGCGTGCCGGTCGGATCGCTGCGCCGCTACGCCAAGTTGAAGGCCAAATGGAAAGACAGCATCGAAATCGGCCTCATCAAACTCGCCGAGGCTGGCATACCGATGACAGCGATTGATATGGGCTGAACAGCCCGCTTTGCATCCCCCATCCGGCATGCGCTATAGTCGCGCCCATGCCCAAACAAGACAGTAACATAGCGGTCAAAACCCGACCGGCGACGAAGAAGCCACCGATGTACAAGGTGCTGCTGCTCAATGACGATTACACGCCGATGGAATTCGTCGTGCATATTCTGCAAAGCTTTTTCAATAAATCGATCGAAGAAGCCACCGACATCATGATGCATGTGCATCGTAAGGGTGTCGGCCTTTGTGGCGTTTACACCCGTGAAGTCGCGGAAACCAAAGTCACCCAAGTCATGATCGCCGCCCGCGAAGCCGAACACCCGCTGCAATGCACGATGGAAAAAGAATGAGGTTGGAGGCTAGAGGCTGGGGATTCTCCACGAAACGCAAGGTTATTATCTGGGAACAGAAGATGACGCTATACACCCCAGCCTCCAGCCTCTAGCCTCCAGCCTCTCTAACCTTGAGCCTCTCATGTCCCACGCTCTTCAACCCGCCCATACCGATCCGCCCTATATGGACGGCCTCAACCCCGCGCAGCGCGAGGCGGTGGAGGCGTTGGATGGGCCGGTGCTGGTGCTGGCCGGTGCCGGAACGGGCAAGACCAAGGCTCTGACCGTGCGCCTCGTGCATTTGCTGGCGACGGGTAAGGCGATGCCGGGGCAAATTCTGGCGGTTACATTCACCAACAAGGCTGCCGCCGAAATCCGCGAACGTATCGGCGCGATGATCGGGCAGTCGGTCGAGGGCTGGTTCCTCGGCACCTTTCACGCGCTGGCGGCGCGGATGCTGCGACCGCATGCGGAACGCGTCGGCCTTCGTCCCAGTTTCACCATTCTGGGCGACGATGACCAGATGCGTCTCATCAAGCAATTGCTGGAAGCCGAAGGTATCGACGATAAAAAATCGCCACCCCGCGTCGTGCTGGCGGTCATCAGCCGTTGGAAAGATCGCGGCCTTCTGCCCGCCGATGTCGCGCATGAAGTCGGCGGCAGTCTGGCGAATGGCAAAATGCCGAAAATTTACGCGCAGTATCAGACGCGGCTTCTGGAACTCAATGCCTGCGATTTCGGCGATTTATTGCTGCATCACCTGACCTTGCTGCGGCAGCATCCGGATATTCTGGCGGCGATGCATGAACGTTTCAAATATGTGCTGGTTGACGAATATCAGGACACCAATGTGGTTCAGTATCTTTGGCTGCGTCTGATCGCGCAGGGGCACAAAAATATCTGCTGCGTCGGCGATGAAGATCAAAGCATCTATGGCTGGCGCGGCGCGGAGATCGGCAATATTTTGCGTTTCGAAGAAGATTTTCCGGGCGCGAAGGTCATACGCCTTGAACAAAATTACCGTTCCACCGGCCATATCCTCGGCGCGGCGTCGCATTTGATCGCCAAGAACCAGATGCGCCTTGGCAAAACCTTATGGACAGCGGCGGAGGCGGGATCGAAAATCCGTGTGCAGACTTTGTGGGATGGCAAGGACGAAGCCCGCTGGGTGGGCGATGAAATCGAAGCCTTGCAACGTTCCCGTGTGCGCCTCAGCGCCATTGCCGTGATGGTGCGCGCCGGTTTCCAGACCCGCGAATTCGAAGAACGTTTTATCGCGCTGGGCATTCCCTACCGCGTGTTGGTCGGGGCGCGGTTCTATGAACGCGCCGAAATCCGCGATGCCATGGGCTATATCCGCTTGATCGTCTCCAGCGACGATGATCTGGCGTTCGAACGTATCGTCAATATGCCGAAACGCGGCGTGGGGCCTGCGGCATTGCAGCAACTGCATGCTTATGCGCGGGCTGAGAAAATATCGCTGCTCGAAGCCACAACGCGCTTGGTAGAAACCGAAGATCTGAAACCGAAATTGCGCGGCAGTTTGCGCACGCTGGTCGAAGGCTTCGCGCGGTGGCGCGGGTTATTGCAAAATCTACCGCATGCCGAGGTGGCGCAAATCGCGCTCGACGAATCCGGCTATACCGGCATGTGGCAGGCGGATAAATCGCCGGATGCGCCGGGGCGGCTCGACAACCTCAAGGAACTCGTCAGCGCGATGGCGGAATTCGACACGTTGCCCGCCTTTTTGGAGCATGTCAGTCTTGTGCTGGAAGTCACCGATAAAAGCGCAGGGGATCAGGTCAGCCTTATGACCCTGCACGGTGCCAAGGGTTTGGAATTCGATGTGGTGTTCCTGCCGGGCTGGGAGGAGGAAATTTTCCCATCCCGCCTATCCCTGACCGAAAACGGTAATAAGGGGTTGGAGGAAGAACGGCGGTTGGCTTATGTCGGCATCACGCGGGCGAAGCAACGCGCCTTTATCAGCCATGTCGCCAACCGCCATTTGCACGGCAATTGGGTTAACGCCTTGCCATCGCGCTTTATCGCCGAATTGCCGGAAGAACATATCGAACGCCAATCCGCCATTCGCGGCGGCGCGATGGGCGGCATGGGCGGCGGCACAATACCGCCCCGCCGCCAATGGCAGGATGATGATCGCCCCGCGCGAAGCCCGTCGATCTTCCAACAAATACGCACCACGCAATCTTATGGGCAAAGCCGCGCCGAACCGGTGCAAATCGAAGGCCGCGCTTATGAAATCAAAACACCGCGGCGCGAAGGCCAGTTGAATGTCGGCGACCGCGTGACCCATGACAAATTCGGTATCGGCACCATCCGCCGTATCGACCATGACAAACTCGATATCGCCTTCGACAAAGCCGGCTTGAAGAAAGTCATGCTTGGTTTTGTGCGGGCAGCGGAGTAAGTTTGTTGCTGCCTGCAACTGTTTCCAAGGAGTTCCCCATGCCCTCTCTCGCCCGTTATTGGTGGGTTGCCGTTCTGGCGGTTATTGCCCTTATCCTTTTGCCCGGTATCAACACCATCCCGACCTTGGAACAGGCGGTGCAGGCGTCATGGGCGCAGGTGGAAAATGATTATCAACGCCGCATGGATTTGATCCCGAACCTCGTTGAAACCGTCAAAGGCTATGCTAATTTCGAACAGAAAACCCTGACCGATGTCATCGAAGCCCGCGCCAGCGCGACCAAGGTGACGTTGAATGTCGATCAACTCAGCGACCCCGAAGCGGTTAAGCGTTTTGAACAGGCGCAGGGGCAAATTTCGTCGGCTTTGTCGCGGTTGATGGCGGTGTCGGAAAATTATCCGAACCTGAAAGCCAACCAAAATTTCCTGTCGCTGCAATCGCAGTTGGAAGGAACCGAGAACCGCCTTGCTGTCTCGCGCCGTGATTACATCCAGACGGTGCAGCAATTCAACACGGTGGTAACGACCTTTCCGGGCCGAATCTGGGCATGGATTTACGGTGCCAAGGTGAAACCGAATTTCACCGCGATCGAAGGTGCGGAAAAAGCGCCAGCGGTTAAATTCTAATCCATGCGGCGCGTCCTTCTCGGCTTCGCTTTTGCTTTTCTTTTTGTTTCGACGGCCCTCGCCGCCCTGAGTTTTCCTGCCCTGACGGGGCGGGTGGTGGACGAGGCGAATGTTCTGACGCTTGTCACTCATGCGATGCTCGATGCCGAGCTGGCCGCCTATGAACAGAAAACCAGCAATCAGGTCGTTGTTGTTACCCTGAAATCCCTGCAAGGAACGACGATCGAGGATTACGGCTATCAGCTTGGCCGCGCGTGGGGCATCGGGCAGAAGGGCGTGAATAATGGCGTTCTGCTGATCGTCGCGCCGAACGAACGCAAGGTCCGGATCGAGGTTGGTTACGGGTTGGAAGGCGTTCTGACTGACGCTCTATCCAGCACCATTATCCAGAACATCATCCTGCCGGACTTCCGTAATGGCCAGTTGGATAATGGTATTGCCAAAGGAACCGAAGCCATTCTGGCGACGCTTGGCGGCAACCCGCCCGATACCGTCAAACAGCTTCCCATCGTGGCACATACGCCCCTGTCCTCCTTCAACGCGCAGCATTCTTTCTCTTTCAAGGGCATGCTTTGTGTCGCGTTTATTATCTTTTTTATCGCCCTCAGCATGACCTATGTGGAGCATGCGGGCGATAAGCCACGGCGGCAATCGAATGGTTTTATCTCTGACTTTTTCTATAATCTGTTTACGGTTCTGCGGATCATCCTTGATATCCTTGTGATGTTCTCCAGCAACTCGCGCGGAGGCGGTGGCAGTCGTGGCGGTAGTGGTTTCAGCGGCGGGGGCGGCAGTTTCGGCGGCGGGGGCGCATCAGGCGGATGGTAAAAGCTCTGACACATGACGATCTGGCGATGATCGAGGCGGCGATTACTGATGCCGAACGCGATAGCCCCGTGCAAATCCGCGTGAAAGTGGTGAAAGCCAGCGATCGCTATCAGGATTTTATTTTGCTGTACGGATTTGCGGTGGGCAGTGCCCTCAGCCTCGCTTTATGGATGGATGGGGTGCTGGATGCTTTCCCGTGGTTGGTCTGTGTGCAATTCGGCGTGGCCATCCTGTTTGATCTGACCCGGTTCTTACGTGGTCTTTGTATACGTCTTGTGCCGAAACCCGTTCGTCATCGCCGCGCCGCACGAAAAGCCTTCCAATTTTATAACGAACAGGCCGCGTTTATGGCACCGAGCCAGCCTTTGGTGTTTCTTTTTGTATCGCTTGCGGAACATTCGGTGCGTATCATCACTAGCCCCGCGCTACATGCCCAAATTCCGGATAACTGGAACAATGTCACCGATCATTTTATTGCGTATAGGCAGACCCATGGAATCAGGGGTGCCTGTGTGTCGACCGTGGAACATATCGGTACGGTTGTTAAAGCGTTTCGTGCTTGAATTTTTTACCTTTTCTCAATCATTCTTGTGCAAACCGGAATGAACCATTTTGTCCAAAGGACTGATTCGATGAAAACCAAAATCCAAGCCGTCTGTGTCGGCCTCGCTGCCCTTCTGTTCGCTGCACCTTCATGGGCGGATGTTCGCGATATTATTGCTTCGGATCGTTCGGTTGAATTTGATGCCGGGCTTCACACCATTCAATATGGCGAAACCAACAGTGGCGCGACACTTGATACCGAAAATGGCAATTTGGTCGGCTTTAATCTTGGCGGCACATGGATTATGTCACCGGATGTTCCGACCTTCCACGATGTCTATATCCATGCCGATCTGGATGCCGCTTTGGGCGATACACATTACAGCGGTGCAACCTTTGGCGGTACGCCTCTGCAACAATCGACGCATGACCAGATCTTCGTTTTCTCGACCAAAGTCGGTCGTGCCTTTGTGCTTGGCGATAGCGTGCTGTTGACGCCCTTCGCCGATCTGGGTTTCCGTGGTTGGCAACGTAAGCTGACCGGCAATGGCGGCTATACTGAATATTATGAAAACGGTCAGGCTTTGGGCGGTTTGCTGCTGCAATATTCGCCTGTGCCACGTTTGGTGTTTTCGGCAACAGGCGAGTTTGGCAATACCTTCGGTTCGAGCTTGAAGGGCCTTGGCGGCTCGCATGTTAATCCGGGTGATAGCTCGATTTACCAATTTGGCGGCAAGGTTGGTTATACCATCACGCCGAAATTCGAATTAACCGCAGGTGCCGGTTTCAAAGGCTTTGGCTTTGGCAAGAGCAATGTCGGTGTCGCCGATTTGGGTGGCGGTTTGGGTCTACTTGTTTACGAACCGCGCAGCTTTACCCATGAATTGACGGTGACCACGGGTCTTGCCTATCACCTGCAATAAACGTGGCGATAACCCCACGATTATGGTCGGCTGCTTTTTCGGTTGCGTCCGAAGCCGCTGATTTTCTTTCCGATGCCTTGGGCGATGAAGCTTTGTCCATGACGGTGGCCGCGCCGCCGCGCATGGCGTTGGCGCATGTCGAAGCGATTTTTGGCGCGCCGCCGGATGAAGTGGCTTTGCAGACACGCCTTGCCATTCTTGCTGCTTCGCACGGTCTTCAGGCACCCAAGCTGGTCATCAAAGAACTGCCGAAACTGGATTGGCTGAAAAAGGTAGCGGAAGATTTCCCGCCTCTGCCCATCGCGCGTTGGATCGTCTATGGGGCGCAGCACCGTCTGGCCGGTGAGGCTGACCACCGTATCGGTCTCCAGATCGACGCAACCTCCGCCTTCGGCACGGGCGAACATCCGACGACGCGCGGGTGTCTGGTGATGCTCGATTGGTTGCTAAAACATGGTTTTCATCCCCGCACCATGCTCGACATGGGTTGCGGTTCCGGCATCCTTGCGCTTGCTTATGCCAAAACCTGTCGGGCGCAGGCGGTCGGAGTTGATCTGGATGTCGGCTCCGTCGCGATTGCCAAGCGTAACAGCCGCGTGAATGGAGTCGCCGCCTTTATGCGGGCGGCGCATGGCAATGGCTATCACGCGCCGTTGGTGCGGCAAGCCGCACCTTATGATCTGATCATGGCGAATATCTTTGCCGGACCGCTGTGCCGCATGGCGCATCAGCTTAAAAACCATTTGCGCCCCGACGGCGTGGCCATTCTGTCGGGTATTCTGACACATCAGGCCAACCGCGTGATGGCCGCACACCGGATGCAGGGACTACGCCTGATCCGCCGGTTAACCTTGGGTGAATGGTCGGTGCTTGCCTTTGTGCGGCCAGCGAAGGCAGAATGACGCCATGAGCCTTTTCGCCTCCCGCCTCGCCGCGCTCCGCGCCGCACTGACCGCTTCCGGCCATGATGGTTTTCTGGTGCCGATGGCCGATGAATATCAAAGCGAATATGTTCCCGCTTCGGCGCGGCGTGTTGAATATCTGTCCGGCTTCACCGGTTCTGCCGGTTTTATCGCGGTGCTGAAGGACAAAGCGGCATTCTTTACCGATGGGCGTTATACGCTCCAAGCCGCGACTCAAGTTCCCGCCGCGCTTTTCGACATTTACGACAGCGCGAAGAAAGCACCCTCGGAATGGTTGGCGGAAAATCTAAAGGCAGGTGAAAAGCTGGCCTATGATCCATGGCTGCATACGGACGAGGCGGTCACGCGCCTGAACAAAGCCTTGGCGAAATCCGGTGCTGTTTTGGTGAGCGTCGAACGCAATCCGGTGGATGCCATCTGGATGGATCGTCCCGCGCCGCCGACTGAACCGATTGAGGCTTATGATATTGCCTATGCCGGACGATCCTCCGCCGATAAACGCGCCGCGCTGGTGGCCGATCTGGCCAAGAACCAACTGGATGCCGCCATTCTTGCTGATCCCGCCTCCATCGCGTGGCTGTTGAATGTGCGCGGCAATGATGTGCCGAACACGCCCTTGCCGCTCAGCTTTGCCATTCTTGATAAGGCAGGCAAAGTCACATGGTTTGTCGAACCAAAGAAAATCATCACGGGTCTATCCGCACATCTCGGCACCGATGTCACAATGAAACCGCCACAGGATTTTGCGCAAAGTCTGGATGCGTTGAGCGGTCAAAAAGTACGAATCGATCTGGCCGAAACCGCCAATTGGATCGCTGAACGTTTGCGGCAAGCGGGGGCGAAGCTGGATCAGGGCGATGATCCCTCCGTCCTGCCCCGCGCCTGTAAGAATGATGTTGAACTGGACGGCATGCGTAATGCGCATCGCCGTGATGGTGCCGCGCTCGCATCTTTCCTTGCCTGGCTTGACCGGCAACCGCATGGTTCGGTTAGCGAATTGCAAGCGGAAGAAAAACTCGCCTCCTTCCGCGCCGCGCACAACATGTATCGTGGGCCAAGTTTTGATACGATTGCCGGAGCGGGGGCGCATGGTGCCATCGTGCATTACCGCGCCACCGAAGCCAGCAACGCGATATTGGAATCCGGCCAGCTTTTCCTGCTCGATAGCGGCGGGCAATATCTCGACGGCACAACCGATGTTACGCGCACGGTCGCGGTCGGCACGCCGACCGATGAAATGCGTGACCGGTTCACCCGTGTTCTGAAGGGGCATATTGCCCTCGCCTCCATCCGTTTTCCCGAAGGCACGACCGGCGCGGATCTGGATATATTGGCGCGGCAGCATTTGTGGGAAATCGGCCTCGATTTCAACCATGGAACCGGACACGGGGTAGGCTCCTATCTTGGTGTCCATGAAGGGCCGCAGGCGATTTCCAAACGCAATAAAGTCGCCCTAAAACCCGGCATGGTGGTGTCCAATGAACCCGGTTATTACAAAGCTGGTCAGTACGGCATCCGTATTGAAAATTTGCAGACTGTGATTGTTTTGCCTGATCTTTCGGGGGAACGCCCGATGTTGGGGTTCGAACCCTTGACCCTCGTTCCGGTAGATACGCGCCTGATCGATCCCAACCTATTGACGGATAAAGAAAAGAACTGGCTTCGGGATTACCATCATCGGGTCTATGCGGCCTTGAAGCCCTTGGTGTCCGACGAGGTGGAGCCATGGTTGGCTCGGCACACGCAGGAATAAAAGAGATTTTATTCAAATCTTAATAGGCCGAGGGTAGTTTTTTAAACTGTTTCACCTAAGATGAACTGTGCGTTCTTGAAATTCTAAAGGGCGCGCACCCAGCCATTTTCAAGCCGCCGAGATCAACGTGACCGAACTGCACATCACACAATCAAACCAGTGCGCGATCAAAGCTTTCGAACGCGTGAAGCATGATGGGCTTGAACCGACCCCGAATAACTATGCCGTTTATTATTACTATTTTTCCGGCACCCATCCCAATTTGAAGATGGCAATTGATATTTTGCTTACCCAGCAACCTGGCCTGACGCAAGAAAACTGCAACGAATTATACATCACGCATCTTGGTCTCGACGCCGAATTCAAAGTTTTACAGAACACCAACAGCGCGATTGAAAGTGAAGTGAATCGTGTGCTTGAGGCGATCGATAAAGCGGCGACGGGAACCAATCAATACAGTGAAACGCTGGATAGCTTCTCCGGCGAACTCAGCCGTTCGGTGTCGTTGGAAGAAATCCGCGCGTCGGTCACCAAGGTGATGAGCGAAACAATGTCCATCGTCAAACAGAACGAACGTTTGACGGCGCAACTGGGCGCGGCGACGCAGCAATTGACCGAGCTGCGCTATAATTTCGATCAGGCGCATAAGGAATTGCAGATCGATCCGTTGACCGAAGTCGGCAACCGCAAATTCTTTGATCGCCAGCTTGCCTATGTGTCGGCTGAAGCGCGTGACAATGATGCGCCTTTGACCCTTCTGATGATCGATATCGATCACTTTAAGCGGTTTAACGATACCTACGGCCATTTGGTGGGTGATCAGGTCTTGCGGCTTGTGGCGCGTACCATGGTTGAAAATCTGAAGGGCAAAGACATCATCGCCCGTTACGGCGGCGAGGAGTTTGTTATTCTTCTACCGCAAACGCGCTTGGCGGATGCGATCAAGGTTGCCGATCAATTGCGCACTTGTTTGGCGGGTAAACGCATTCGCAAACGCAACTCCAACGAAACGCTGGGGTCGATTACTATTTCCATCGGTGCCGCCGAATATTGTGTCGGCGAGGAGCATGACAATTTCATCGCCCGCGCTGACTCTGCGCTGTACAAGGCCAAAAACGGTGGACGCAATCAGGTGATGTCGGAGGAGCTGTCCGCCGATAAAATCGCCGAGATCAAAGCGGAACGACAGGTTTTCTAAAATCTTTCCGGCAACAAAAAAGGGGCGCATGGGTATCCCATGCGCCCCTTTCTCTTGCTTAGGCTTAGTCTTCTTTCTTCTGCGCCTTCTTGATGGCGGCACCGAGGATATCGCCCAGTGATGCGCCTGAATCGGACGAACCGTATTCCGCCATCGCTTGCTTTTCTTCATCCGTTTCACGCGCCTTGATCGACAGGCTCACCTTGCGGCTGCCTTTGTCGATGCTGGTGATCTTGGCGTCGACCTTTTCACCGACGGCAAAACGATCCGCGCGTTGTTCCGAACGGTCACGCGACAAATCGCCGCGCTTGATGAAGCCGTTGAAACCGCTGGCCGCGTCGCCCAAGGTGACTTCGATGCCATTTTCCTGAACCGCGCTGACGGTGCAGGTGACAACGTCGCCCTTCTTGAAGCCAACCGACACGCCTTCGAACGGATCGGAGGTGAGTTGCTTGATGCCAAGGCTGACGCGTTCTTTCGCCGCGTCGATGTCGAGGATCTTGACCTCGACATTTTGGCCCTTCTGATAGTCCTTGATCGCTTCTTCGCCGGCCTTGTCCCACGAAATGTCGGACATATGCACCATGCCGTCGATATCGCCGCTCATGCCGATAAACAGGCCGAATTCGGTGATGTTGCGGATTTCGCCCGAAAGCACGTCGCCAACTTTATGCTGCGTGCCGAACGATTCCCAAGGATTATCGACGCATTGCTTGATGCCGAGGCTGATGCGGCGCTTCTGCATGTCGATATCCAGAACCGCGACTTCCACTTCCTGGCTGGCCGAAACGATCTTGCCCGGATGGACGTTCTTCTTGGTCCACGACATTTCCGAAACGTGAACCAGACCTTCGATGCCGGGTTCCAATTCCACGAACGCGCCGTAGTCGGTGATGTTGGTGACGCGACCCTTCATCTTCAGGCCCGCCGGATATTTGGCGACAACGCCTTCCCATGGATCGGCTTCCAACTGCTTCATGCCGAGGCTGATACGCTGCGTTTCCGCGTTGAAGCGGATGATCTGCACCGTGACCTGCTGGCCGATCTGCAACACTTCCGACGGATGGTTGATGCGCTTCCAAGCGATGTCGGTGACGTGCAACAAACCATCGACGCCGCCGAGATCGACGAATGCGCCGTAATCGGTGATGTTCTTGACGACACCGGCCAGAACCTGACCTTCCTTAAGGTTGGCGACCAGTTCGGTGCGGGCTTCGGCGCGGCTTTCTTCCAGAACGGCGCGGCGCGAAACAACGATGTTGCCGCGAGGACGG
>Ga0265331_10000388_pt1 | contig 45506 bp, 38 predicted proteins | sample 41923metaG_FD_202088 | JGI IMG/M metagenome (GOLD analysis project Ga0265331, IMG submission 202088) | Rhizosphere microbial communities from Carex aquatilis grown in University of Washington, Seatle, WA, United States - 4-19-23 metaG | ecosystem: Host-associated > Plants > Roots > Rhizosphere... | reverse complement strand
GCGGATTTGGGGCCTGGCCTTCAGTCCCGATGGCAAATGGGTGGCCGCCACGAGTTTCAACGGCCGTTGCCGCGTTTGGCAAGTCTCCGATGGCGACCTGGCGATCGAGATCGAGGCTCCGAATCACAAACCGTTCTTTTGCGTGGCCTTCGACGCCGAGAGCAAGCGGTTGGCCATCGGCGGCGGCGACGGTTATCTGCCCGTCTGGGACCTCGCGGAAAAGCGCGAGTTCGCCAATCGCTCACCCGGCCGCGACGACGTCTTTTTCGTCGCCTTTCGCCCTGGTTCCGACGAGATGGCGGCGAGCTTTAACAGTAGCTTGTTGTTCACGGGTAAGGGGACGATGCGCGGGTGGAACGGCTTGCCGACCAACGACCTGGCGTTCACGCCCGACGGCGGCGGATTGCTGTTGACGACATCGTATCACAAGGAGGTTACGATGTTCGACGCCGACTCGCGGAAGATCCTTCGCGTATTCAGCGGGCATCAAGGCTACGTCGGCCGCTTTTCGATCAGTGCCGACGGTTCGCGTTTGGCCACCTGCAGCCCCGACGGCACGGCGAAACTCTGGGACGTCGCCTCGGGCCAGGAGACTTTGTCGCTGCCCGTGCCCGACCCGCGCGCGATCGCTTTAAGCCCGGACGGGAGAAAGCTGATTGTCGGGACACTCCAGGGCGAGTTGCGGGTGTACGATTCGACGTTGGGATACGACCCGGCGAATAATATTTCAAGCGGCCGAAAATGAGACAGTTTTGCCGCGAGAAAAAAAGTGGTGGCTGGTGGCAGAGCGTCAGCGATGCCCCGGCGAGTGAACGATCGGGGCATCGCTGCCGAGCCGCCTCTCGGCCACGGCTCGGCATGGCCGTGCATGCGGTGTGTTCCTGCCCCCACGGCCGGACGGTGCTATGTGAGTAGTGGAGCGAATGTCGATGGAGCACCAGGAGTTTTTTGCCACGGGCAGTCGCGCGGTTTCACGGCCGCCGCCGGTGACGACTTCCCGAAGGCGTGCGGCAAACGTCGGCGGCGCGCGCCGGCGCCAAGCAGCGTCCCGCACCTTCCCGCCCGCGACGGGCGACGACATGGTGCTCGTCTTGCGTGAACCAGAACAAAAGCCCGCGGTAGGTGTGGTAAACGAACCACACGTCACCCGGCTCAGGCGACTCGTGGACCCGAATGCCCGCGAAACAACGCCGTAACGGTCGGAGGGCGAATTTCCGCAGCCCGCCGAATAAGAGGTAGATGGGAAACCAGCCTCAGTCAGAATTCCGGTCGAATCCGGCCCATCGCTGGCCCTTTGGTTGCGGCCGAAGGCCGCGCTTTGTAGATTGCGACAGCAGGGTTGAGATTGTGGATCTAGCTTAGGAGATTGCCTACCTGATGGAACTCATTTACCGCTACGATCCGTTTCAGCCGGTTGCGCGGCAATCGCCCGCCGATGCGGCGGCGGCCATCGATACTCTGTGCGCCGGCAATGGTCGCTTCGCCGATTTTGTCTCCTTGATGCAGCAACGGACCTTGGGCGAGCACGTCGAAAGCCCAATCGTGGTCCCGGTCAGTCCGTTGTCGCTCGGACTGCCGATCTGGCCCGGCGGCGAGGTCGACCATGCGCCGTTCGCCCTGGTGCTAGGCTGCGCCGACGCGCGCGTGCCGGTGGAACTGATTTTCGATCAGGCATTCAACGACCTGTTCGTGATCCGCGTGGCGGGCAATGTGCTGGGCGTAGAGTGCCTGGGGAGCATCGACTATGCCGTACGGCACTTGGGCCGCAGCCTCAAACTTGTCGTCGTACTCGGTCATGGCGGCTGCGGCGCAGTCACCGCGGCGGTCGATAGCTACCTCAGTCCGACGGATTACTCCGACATTGCCTTCACGCACTCGCTGCGTTCGCTGGTGGATCGCATTCAGATTGCCGTTCGAGGCGCGGCGAAGGCCTTGGCGCGCGTGACCGACGGCGACTCGCCCCGACGGTCCGGCTATCGCGCGGCATTGTTGGAGACCGCGGTCTACTTGAACGCCGCCGTGACTTCGTTCGATTTGCGGCGAGAGATCGCCAGCTTGGGCGGCGATCCGTTGCACGTCGTGTATGGCGTTTACGACATGAACAGTCAGCGAATTCACACCCTGCCGCTTTGCGACTCGACCCGCCGCGATCCAACGACTTTCGCGTTCGCAGGCGCGCCCGATGACGCCGGTGGCTTCGCCCGCTTGGGCGACCGCATTGCTCAAGCGGTCGTCGAAGCGGGTCTGCTCGACAAATGCCCGCCGCGATGACCTCGTGACGGATAGAACAGAATATGGCGTCCCCTTCTCACGGAGTTTCGCGCCGCGACGATGACTCGTGTCGTTGGGTGTGGGCGTCCCACCAGGCGTGGGCTTCGCGCTGCCCCCAGCGATCGCTCAAGGTAACTGTGTCGAGCACTTCGAGTACCACGGCGACAGCGGCGGGTCGGTCGTCGGGGTTTTTGGCCAGGCAGGCGGAAATCAGGCGATCGAGCTCGGGCGGAATTGGCTGGCTGGCGCGCTCGGCGGCTGAGGGGGGCGGTGAGTGCAGAACGTGGTTCAGGATCGTCGCCACGCTCTCGCCGGTGAATACGTCTTGGCCCACCAACAGGTTAAATGCGACGGCGCCGAGCGAGTATAAATCCGACCTGGCGTCGGTCTTCAGAGGGTCGAGCAAACGCTCTGGAGCCATGTACAAGGGCGTGCCCGCCACCGTGGTCCGGCTGAGCTCCTGGCCCTCCTCGGTGTCGATGCTTTTGACCAGCCCGAAGTCGAGGACCTTGACCACATCGGCGTCGCCGCCGCGCTGGCAAACCATGATGTTCTGGGGTTTGATGTCGCGATGGACCAGGCCCAGGCCGTGTGCCTCACCCAGTGACCGGCAGACCTGCTTGAGCAGGTAGACGGCCCTCGCAGTCGGCAATGGGCCTTCAAGATCGACGAGTTGGGCCAGAGTCAAACCGGGGAGGTACTCCATCGCATAATAGAAAGTGCCTTCGGGAGTTCGGCCGTAGTCGTAAATCTCGATGGTGTTGGGGTGCGTCAATTGGCTGGCGAGCTGGACCTCGCGCTCGAAACGGGCCAGCATGAGAGGCGTGGCCATGCCCGGCTTGAGCAGTTTGATGGCGGTCGGACGCTTGAGCATCGCGTGGGTGGCCCGAAACACTTGCGCCATCCCACCTTCGCCGACTTGCTCTTCGAGCGTGTACTGCCCCAATTGGCGCGTGGTATGCACCTCGCGGCGCAGCGCCACGATCGACGACCACGAATAGAGAATCACCACCGAGGCGATCGCCAGCAGAACCAGCCCGACGTGCAAAGCAACATCACGGTACCACAAGGGGGCATAGGCCTCGTCGTAATCGACCTCCGTCGCCAGCCCAAAGCCATGCTCCGCGAGCCACTTCCAGGCGCCGATCACGGTTACTCCGCGGTAGTCGCGGTAGCCATCCAGGTCGAATCCGTCTTCGCCGGCCACCGCGTGGGCAGCCATCAACGTGAGCGGGCAGGCAGCCAAAGGTCGCGACGCGCGATAGCCTCGCGTCAGGTCGCCGCCAGGGTCGCGAAGCTGAATCGCGGCGGCCGATTGCGCGTCAGGCGCGTCGGAAAGCAGCCCGGCCGCCGCAAGCTGGTCGTTGAAACGGCTCTCGGTCAGCATCAACCCATCGCGGTCGAAGGCGTAGGCCTCGCCTGTCTGACCGGTCCGCGCGAGCGACAGGATGGCGTGCAATTCTTTTTCCGCGACCTCCTGACGGACCAAGAGGGCCGCAATGATGCCGCCGTCGCTGGGGTCGCGAAGGGGTGTGAGCAGCGCGAGCACGCGCCGGTTCGCTTCCGGATGGTAATCTCTGGTGATCGGCTCTCCTTTGTGCGGCATGCGCAGTAGCGTTTCGCCGTGGAAAACACGTGTCAACAACGCGCCCCCCGAGGCCGTGACTCCCCGTCCGACTCCAGCTCCCTTGGGTGACCAATCGGCCACTGTCACATGGGCCCGATCCCAAATCGCGTACTGAATGTGGTCGCGTGCCAACGCGTCCAGCCTTCGCCGTATGTCGGCGGCATGCGGACTGGCCAGGAGCTCGTCGCGGGCCGTCGACGCATGCGTATCGATCTTTAGCAATTCCGTCACGTCGCGACACAACTTGGGATCACGGGCCCAGGCTTCAACCTTGGTCTTTTCGCCGGCGATCCAAAGCTCGACCGCCGCGACACCCGTGCCAAGCAGGGCGGTCAGTTTGTCGGCAAGCATCTGGCGCAGCTCGTTTCGCGTTCCGACATGCACCCACCATCCGACCAACGCCAACGCGAGCGTGGCAATCATCGCACCTAGCGCGACCTGCCCCCTGGGACCGAGCGCCGCCGCCAGGGAGTCGGCTGCCCAATCAAACGCCTGCCGGGCGGAACGATCGGCGGCGGCGCGGGAAGCTGCAGCCGCGACGACGGGAACAGGGGCCAGGATGGTCCCCGTGCGGTGGTGCTTCAGGAGCGATTCGACCTCGGCTCGCAACGTCGTATCGCCATCACAGGTCCGGTCGAGAAACCGGCTTTGGTCGCCGGTCGCCAGGTTCGAAGCCTCCAGAAAGATCTTCTTGACGCGCCCCTGGCGTTGGCGATTCACGTCCGTCCGTCCTGGCTCAGCTCGCGCCGCAACCAAGCGCGGACCATGGTCCATTCGTGCTCAATGGTCCGTTTTGAAAGACCGAGCGTGTCAGCCACTTCTTGCACACTCAGCCCCCCGAAAAAACGAAGTTCGACGATCGCGGCCTGCCGCTCGTCGATCAAGGCCAGGCGGTCCAGCGCCTCGTCGACGGCCAGCAAGTCTTCGTCACGCTCGGGCGAAAGCAGAGCCGATTCGTCCAGGGCGATGCGATGAAACTTTCCGCCGCGCTTCGTGCGTCGTTTGCGTTTCGCGTGGTCGACCAGGATTCGGCGCATCGCCTGGGCACCGATCGCCAGCACGTGGGTCCGCCCCTGCCAGTCGACGTGGTTTTGCGCGGCGAGCTTGAGAAACGCCTCGTTAACCAGGGCGGTGGGCTGCAAAGTATGGCCGGCCGGCTCGCGGCGCAGGTAATTGGCGGCCAGCCGACGCAACTCGGCGTAAACCATTGGCACCAACTCTTCGACGTCGGGGCCCGTGGGCGGTCGTGTACTGGGCAGGCGACGTGGGTACATAAGGACCGTCAGTGACGCCCCAGATTACGGCAGATACCCCCATTCTAGCAGTTTCACCGGTGAATGCACGTGGTCGCCGGATTTCATTGCGGACGAGGCTGGGAATTGTCGCGTTGTTCGTGGACCAACATCAAGAACCCAATCGAAAGCCGCCTTTTTGTTGCGAGTATTCCGCCTTCCTGGCGGTTTTCGGAAGGGTTCCAACGCAGGCTTCCCGGAGATGAAAGTACCATGACGATGACACGGACGATGGAACCGAACGAGCTTCAGACTTTGGAATCTGGATCGTGGCGCAACAACGCGACGACGCCCGATTGCGTTCAGATTTACCTCAACCAGGTGGGCCGTATTCCCATGTTGACGCCCGAGGAAGAGCGACAAACGGCCACCGAACTGGATGCCACCCGGCGGCGACTACGCCGGGCCTTGGTGGAGACCGACTTCATGCTGCATGCGGCAATTGATTTACTCACGAAGGTGAGTGACGGCCGGTTGCGTTTGGACCGTACGCTCGAGGTGTCGCACACCGACACCGTTGCAAAATGCGACGCCCGAACCCGAATCGCCGCGGAATTGCCGATGCTCCGCCGCGTGTTGCGGCATAACCGCGCCGATTTCGAAACGTCCGCGGCCGCGTCGACGCCCCAGCCCCTCCGTTGTCGTGCCTGGCGCAGGATCGCGCGGCGCCGGAAATGGGCCGCGGACCGAGTCGCGGAGCTGAGGTTGCGCCCCAAGCTGCTCGAACCACGCCTTCAGCAGCTTATTCAGATCGGTCAACGCTCAATCGCCTTGAGTCAGCGGTTAGTGGGCGCTACTTCCAGCGGCATCGAAACCGGCGACGGGCCACGCGAAGGCCTGGTGATGTTGCAACGATCGACTTTGGAAACGCCCGCCGACTTGGAGCGGTTCCTCGACCGTGTCTCGCGTTTGCAGCGGGAATACGACGGCCAGAAGCAACGGCTCGCTTCGGCGAACCTGCGGCTGGTTGTTTTGGTCGCCAAGCGGTACAGAAACCGCGGGCTTGGATTCCTGGACTTGATCCAGGAAGGCAATGCCGGACTGCTCGTGGCGACTGAAAAATTCGAGCCGCGTGGATTTCGTTTCTCGACCTATGCCCTGTGGTGGATCAGGCAAGCGATCACGCGCGCTTTGGCCGACAAGGGACGGACCATCCGGATGCCCGCGACGAAGGTCGGAGTGCTCCGGGCCTCGCAACGTCACGCCCGGCAGTTGCGTGAGCAACACGGGCGAGTGCCGAGCATTGCCCACGTGGCCACTGCGGCGAACATGCCGGAATTGGAATTGTGCTCGCTTTTGTGCATGAACGCGACGCCGTTATCGCTCGACGAGCCCGGCTTCGATCACACCGGCCCGCTCGGGGATTTCGTGGAAGATCATCGTGGGCACGACCCGCTCGAAAGCATCAACCGGGCGACACTCACGACGCTTGTGACCGAGGTCTTGGAAGAGTTATCTCCGCGCGAACGCGAGGTTCTCGAGCTGCGTTACGGCCTTGTCGACGGCACCTTTCGCACGCTTGATGAGGTTGGCGACTTGACCGGAGTCTCAGGAGAGCGTGCCAGGCAGATCGAACAACAGGCGATGAAAAAACTGCGGCGATCGAAGCGCCACCAGTCGCTTTCGGCGTTCGTCGAGGGCGATTGGCGCGCGGCGGGCCATTGAAACCCGCGCCGCGCCGGAGGCCGCGTGCAGGTGGGCATAGCAACGGGCACTACGGGCCTCGCAGCAACCGCATCCCGTTGCCGATGACCAGCAGGCTGGCACCCACATCAGCGGCGACAGCAAGCCATAACCGAGCCAACTCGGCGGGCCCCAACACCGCAAGTACCAGCACGCCGAGTTTGAGGGACAATGCCAGCGCGATGTTCTGAGCCAGCAGGCGGTGCGTGCGACGGCCCAGACGAATCAGATCGGCCAGACGGCCGACGTGCGACGAAAGTACCGCGACATCGGCCGTTTCGAGCGCCGCATCGCTAGCCTGCGTGCCCAATGAAATCCCAATCGACGCGGCGGCCATCGCTGGAGCGTCATTCACGCCGTCGCCGACCATCGCCAGTCGTGGGTGTTCCGTCGCCAGCCGCCGTACCTCGTCGACTTTGTCTTCCGGCAACAAATCGGCACGCCAGGCGTCGATCCCTACCGCCTTGGACACGATGGCGGCGACAGCTTCCGCGTCGCCCGTCAAGAGCACCATCCGCCGCACTCCCAACCGTCGCAACTCGGCGATTGCCGTGGAGGCATCAGCGCGCGCTGGATCGGCCAACAACAAGGCGCCGACCACGATTCCCGAGTTTCCAACCAGGGCCACTGTCGTGGGCGTCACCGCCGTCACGTCGTGAACGAAAGTCCGCACGGCATCAGCGTCGGCCAACCGGCAGTTGATGAAGTACCGCGGACTGCCGACATGCCATGTCGTGCCATTCAACTCCCCTTTGACGCCAAAACCGCGGGTGGCCGCGAAGCCACTGGGCTCGTCCCAGGTCATCCCACGTTGGCGGGCAGCAGCGACAATCGCCTGGGCCAATGGGTGTTCGCTGTGACTTTCCAGCGCGGCGGCCGCGCCGAGCACGTCAAATTCGGTAAGGCCGGGGGCGGGAACGATCGCGACCACTTCGGGCCGGCCGGTCGTGAGCGTGCCCGTCTTGTCGAAGGCAATGCATTCGATTCGGCCCGCCTGCTCCAGGAACTGTCCTCCTTTGATCAGTATCCCGCGCCGCGCCGCCGCGTGCAGCCCGCAAACGATCGTGACCGGAGTCGAGATGACCAACGCGCAAGGACAGGCGATCACCAAAAGCACCAACCCGCGGTGTAACCATTCATCGGCCGGGTGGGTCGCAGCCCAGGCAATGCCCCAGGTCGCCAACAGAGGCGGGATCGCGGCGACGGCCACCGCCAGGGCGATCACGGCGGGCGTGTAGCGCCGTGCGAAACGATCGACGAATCTCTCGGTGGGTGAACGCGATTGCTGGGCCTGTTCAACGAGCCGTGCGACGTGGGCCAAGGTACTTTCGTCGGCGTTCCGATCGGCCTTCACTTCGAGCGAGCCTTCGCCATTGAGCGTGCCGGCGTATACCGTGTCGCCTGGCTGCTTGTCGCAGGGGAGGCTTTCGCCGGTGATTGGCGCCTGGTTGACACTCGACTCGCCGCGCTGGACCGAACCATCACAAGGAATGCGTTCGCCAGGCTTGACGAGCACACGGTCACCCGGCCGCAAGTCGGCGGCCGGCACGTCGCAGACACCATCGGATCCGAGCTGGTGGGCCAAGAGCGGGACCATTTCCACCAACGACCGGACGGCTCGGCGTGTATGGTCGAGGCTGGCGCCTTCCAGCCAGAGCGAGACTCCGAACAGAAACATTGCCGTCGCGGCCTCGAAGTATTCGCCGGTGGCCAACGCCCCGCCGGCGGCGAGCGTCATAAGCGCGTTCATGTCGAGCGCACCCAGTTTCACCGCCCGCGAGGCGGCACGAACCACAGGCATGCCGGCGACAAGCGTAGCGGCGATCGCCAGCGTGTTAGAGGCGTTCGAAACATGGCCCAAAGTGAAATGAACGACCGCCGCGGCAACCAGGAGCAATCCGCCGACCAGCGTGGTGGATCGGATACGGCGAATAGCGCTGCCCTGCCTGGCCCCGGCTACGGCGGTCGCACCGGGCACCCTTCGACGAGCCGCGGCACGAAACTCCGAATCGGACCGGCTCGACGCGTTACTTTGAATCAACTCTCCGGGAAAACCGATCTCCCGTAATCGGTCGGTAATTCTTGCCACATCAAGTTGCGTTGGATCGAATTCGACGCGCAGGCGACGATTGAGGTAATCGGGTGAGAACTCGGCGATGCCGCGCAGCCGCCCCAGGCCCTTTTCGATCAAGAGCAATTCCTCAGGGCAGTCGAGCGCGGGAATGTGAAATGAGGCGACGGCGTGTTGCAGGGAGGCGCCTTTCGTCCGAGGGCAAGAGTGCATGACCATGTTACCACCCCGCGATTCAATCCAAAATCCGCAATTCGGAATCCGCAAACCTTTGGCCCTTTCACCCGCCGCGATTTTCGGCCAGAATGGCGGCGGCCATGACCACCGCTACTTGTTCGGCACGCTGTTGATGAAGACCCGCTCGACCACGATCCTGACCGTTCGGCACAAAGGAATCGTCGCCATCGGCGGTGACGGCCAGGTGACGCTTGGCACGTCGATCATGAAGGGCGACGCCAATAAGATCCGCCGGCTGCTCGACGGCAAGGTGATCACCGGCTTTGCCGGCTCCAGCGCCGACGCCTTCGCGCTCTTGGAGCGATTCGAGGCCAAGCTCAAGGATTATCCCACCAATGTTCCTCGGGCCGCCACCGAGTTGGCCAAAGACTGGCGCACCGACCGGTTGTTGCGGCGACTCGAAGCACTGCTGGCCGTCGTCGACAGTAAGCACACGCTGTTGGTCACGGGCAACGGCGACGTGATCCAGCCGACCGACGGCGTGCTGGGGCTCGGCTCGGGCGGAAACTACGCGGTGGCCGCCGCGCGGGCCTTACTGGCTCATTCGACGCTCAAGGCGGCCGAAATCGTGCGATATTCCCTGGAAATCGCGGCAGGTATCGACATCTACACCAACGCCAACATCATCGTGGAGGAACTGGCGTGCGGGACTTGACGCCTCGCGAAATCGTGACCGAGCTCGACCGGCACATCGTCGGCCAGCAAGACGCCAAGCGATCGGTTGCGATCGCCATTCGCAACCGTTGGCGGCGACAGCAACTGGCCGAGGAAATGCGTGCCGAGGTCGCCCCCAAGAACATCCTGATGATTGGTCCGACGGGCGTGGGAAAGACCGAGATCGCCCGCCGCCTGGCCAAGCTTACCGGCGCGCCGTTCATCAAGGTCGAGGCGACCAAGTATACCGAAGTGGGCTACTATGGCCGCGATGTCGAGAGCATGATTCGCGAGCTGGTCGAGAACGCGATCGGCCTGGTGCGCGAGAGCGAGCGTGCCAAGGTCGAGGCCGAAGCCCGCCGCCGTGCCGAAGAGCGGCTGCTGGACCTCTTGGCACCGCCTCCGGCGCGTCGGGAGGACGAGGAGGGTGAAGACGATAGCCCCACCTCCGAGACCGACGAGCGCAGCGTGCGGCACGAGCGCACGCGGGAAAAAATGCGGGTCATGCTGGCCGCCGGCGACCTTGACGAGCGGAAAGTCGAAATGACGATCGAGCAGAAGGCGGTACCGATGATGCTCGGGGGCGTCGGCATGGAACAGGTCGATCTCGACTTGCAGGGAATGTTCGAGAAGATCATGCCCAAGCACACCAGCCGCCGCGAGCTCTCGGTCAAGGAAGCTCGTCGTGTGCTTTTCGAGCAGGAGAGCGACGCCTTGATCAACCAGGAGAAGGTCAACGGCGCCGCGATCGAATTGGCCGAGAACCTGGGAATCATCTTTGTCGACGAAATCGACAAGGTCGTGGCCAGCGAGAACACCAAGGGGGCCGACGTCTCGCGGCAGGGAGTGCAGCGCGACTTGCTGCCGATCGTCGAAGGGACCACGGTGCAAACGCGGTACGGCTACGTCAAAACCGACCACATCCTGTTCATTGCCGCGGGGGCCTTCCACCGCGCCAGCCCCAGCGACCTGATGCCCGAGCTGCAAGGAAGGTTCCCGATCCGCGTCGAGTTGAAGGACCTGACCAAGGAGGACTTCATTCGCATCCTCAAGGAGCCCAAAAGCGCGTTGACCAAGCAGTACGTGGCGCTCTTGGAGACCGAACGGGTAACGTTGGAATTCAGCGACGAGGCGGTCGACTCGTTGGCCGAGTTCGCGTTTCAGGTGAACCAATCGACGCAAAACATCGGCGCGCGGCGGCTCTACACGATCATGGAGCGACTACTCGAAGAGCTTTCGTTCGACGCCCCCGAGATGAAGGGCCGCCACGTGCCGATCGACGCCGCCTACGTGCGGACACGGCTGGAAAGCATCGCCAAGGATGAAGATCTGAGCCAGTTCATTTTGTAAAATTGACCACTCACCAATAACCATGAAGCGCGTACCCCCAAAAAAACTCAAACCACTTGTCGAGGCGATCTTCGCCGCCGCCGGCTGTTCGGCGCCCGAACCCGAACGGATCGCCCACTACCTGGTCGAATCGAACCTGGTGGGCCACGACTCGCATGGCGTGATTCGTGTCATGACCTACGTGAATTGGTTGCGTGAAGGCAAAGTCCTGGCCAACCAGCGCCTGACCGTGGTTTTCGAAAACGAGTCGTTGGCCGTTGTGGATGGCCACTTCGGCTTTGGTCAGACGATCGGAGAAGCGGCGGTTAAAATCGGGATCGACAAAGCGGCACGGCAGGGCGTGTCGGCGATCGCGCTACGGAACTGCGGGCACCTCGGACGCATTGGCGACTGGCCAACCTTGGCGGCCGAGGCGGGCCTGGTTTCGTTGCACTTCGTCAACACCAGTGGGCTGGGCATCCTGATGTCGCCTTTCGGGGGCATCGATCGGAGGCTTTCGGCCAACCCCATCGCCGCAGGCGTGCCGGTGCCGGGCGGTTGGCCGATGATTCTCGACATGTCCACTTCGTCGATCGCCGAGGGGAAGATCCGGGTGGCGTTCAATAAGGGTGTGCAGGTGCCGGACGACTGTTTGATTGATTCGGTCGGGCGGCCGACGACCGACCCCAAGGTGTTTTACGGCGACCCACCCGGTGCGATCCTGCCTTTCGGCGGACATAAGGGGTATGGCCTGGGGATGATCACCGAGGTCTTGGCCGGAGCGCTGACGGGCGGCGGCTGCAGCACGCCCGGCGTGACGCGGCTCTCCAACGGCATGCTTTCGATCTACCTCGACCCGCGCCGGTTCGCGGCCGATGACGAATTTCACGCCGACGTGCGGCGATTTGTCGATTGGGTCAAGAGCTCACGGCCAAACAAACCCGGCGGAGAAATATTGGCGCCGGGTGAGGTCGAGCAGCGTTGCCACGCCCAGCGAAGCCGCGAAGGCATCGAGTTGGACGACACGACCTGGGGTCAGATTGTCGCGACGGCACAGTCCGTGGGAATTGGCCCGGAGCAAGTCGCAATGATTGTGGCCGAAGGTTAGGGTTTTCAATGCCGCAGAGCGGCCGAAGTATGCTGTTCTTTTTTGCGGTACCCCATGCCGACCTTCTTTACGCTGCATCCGCTCGACATTGCGGCGATCATGGGTTATTTCGTCGCGGTGATGGCGATTGGCTTCTGGGCCTCGCGACGCGTGAAGGACGAAAAAGACTTCTTCATGGGCGGCCGGCGGTTCGGCAAGGGGCTCTTGGTGATGCACTGGCTTTGCACGGGCACCCACAGCGAAATGGCCGTGCAGGTTGCCGGGGCAACCGCCCGCGTGGGACTGGGCGGTATCTGGTACCAGTGGATGTATCTCTTCTCAACGCCTTTCTATTGGATGATCGCCCCGGTGACACGTCGTCTGCGCGTACTCACCACCGGCGACTTCTTTCGCATCCGCTACGGCCGTGCTTTGGAAATGCTCTACTCGGTCGTCGCCTTGTTTTATTTCGCCCAATCGATCGCCACGCTCTTGCGCGGGGCGGGTGAGGCGATCTCAGGGTCCACCGGCGGCCAGATCCCAACCCAGACGTCGGTGATCGTGCTTTCCGTGTTGTTTTCAACGTACATCATGGCCGGCGGCCTGGTCGCCGCGGCGTACACCGATTTCCTGCAAGGTGTGATGATCATCGCGCTATCGGTCATGCTCGTACCCGCCGGCCTCGCGTGCATTGGGGGCCTCGAAGGGCTGCACGCGGGCTTGCCCGCCGAAATGTTCGCGATCACCGCGCCGGCCGGCTCCAAGGAGGGCGACCCTTGGGCGGTTGTCGCGCTGTCGGTGTTGGGGTTGGTGGGGATCGTCGTCCAGCCGCACGTGATGAGCGCCACCGGTTCGGGTAAGACCGAAACCGAAGCTCGCGTGGGCATGTGCTATGGCAACTTCATCAAGCGGTTGTTGACGATCGCCTGGGCTTTCACCGGCCTGATCGCGGTGGTGTACTTCTCAGACGCGTCGAGCATGGGTCGGTCAGGCTTGGAGGTGAGTGCCAGCGAGAAATTATTCGGCCAGTCGGTACGCGAGTTCTTGCCCGTCGGTTGGCGCGGGCTGATGATCGCCTGTCTGATCGCGGGCGTGACCGGGGCCGAGACGTTCATGGTCGTGGCTTCCGCGATTTTCACGCGCAACTTCTACGTTCACATCGTGCGCGATCGAAGCGAGGCGCATTACCTCTGGTTCGGACGCTGCGCCTCGGCCGGGATGTTGGCATTGAGTATCGTGTTGGCTTTCCACGCCGAGAGTGTGAACCAGTTGTTCGTCAACTCGATCAAGATCATTGGCCTCCTGGGGGCATCGTTTTGGCTTGGCGTCACATGGCGGCGTGCGAACGCGGCGGGCGTGTGGGCCAGCGTGCTGGGCGGGGCATTTGTCTGGGGGCTATCAAGCTGGGCCACGGCGCCGCCGAGCGGCAAGCCGTCAGGCGATGTGCCGCCATCGTGGATGATACACTTTGCCGACTGGTCGGAACCTGTCCGCGTCTTGGCGACGCTTGCCGTGCAATTTGGGGCATTGATCGTTGTGAGCCTGCTTACGCGCAGGCCGACCGCCGAACGGCTTGACCCGTTCTTTGCCCGATTGTTGACGCCGGTCGGCCGTGAGAATGAAGTCTTGCTCGTAAACCAAGACGTCGAGCTGCACGAATCGGCTACGTTGGGAATGGATGGAATCGTTCTTGACTACCAGAAGGCGTCGCGATTCGGCTATGCCGGTTTGAGGCGGATGGGGATCGAATTGCCTCGATTGACCCGGTTCGATTTTGCCGGCTTTCTCGCGGCGTGGGGACTGGTGTTGATGTTGATTACGCTCTTGTATTGGCTGGCGGGGCTGGGTGCGTGACATGTCGAAAACCGTTGCAAACCAAGCGCCGGACGATTTCCACGACGACCAGTCCGGGGCGCCTGTATGGATGCCTCAGAAGCACCCCGCTTGGGCCTTCGCACTCAACTTCTTCCTGCCCGGCGCAGGGTTGGTATACCTCAGAAGACCTCTCTGGGGCCTGCTGAACCTCGTCACGGTGGTGGCGCTGGCGGCGGCCATCTATTGGGTGCTCCCACCCGACAAATTCGAGCGATGCGCGCCTTGGATTGGCATTGTATTTCAGGTCGGGTCCGGATTGCTCACCCAGTGGATTGCCGGCTCCGCGCAAGGCGTTGCGCAGCAAGAAGATTTGACCACTGGCGAACAGGACGACGATCAAGCGACGGACGTTGATTCTTGATCGCGCGCGAGTGACTCCGAGATGGATTAATACTTCCCGGCGGGAGGAGTAACTCGCGGAACTGTTGGGCCGGAGAGCCTGCTCTACTTGCTGTTCTTGCGCGCTCTCGGCGCCGGCTCGGCGGCACGCAGCAGGCGTTCCAAAGCCAGCAAACGTGTTTCCAGCTCCTGCACGCGCTCCTCCAGCAGCGTAATGCGCTCCTGGTCCGACGCACCTTCCAGCGGAGGCTCATGCTCAGCCGGTTCAGCCATTACAGGGGGAGACCCTGCCACGGCCTTGGCGAGACGAACTTTGCGTTCTTTTCGCTCACCGTGGTCAAGGTACGAGAGTATGATCGCGGCGCCCGGACCGGCTTGGGCGACAAGCCGCCGCAGATCGTCCGGCGATTCGACGTCTTCACCGTCGACGGCCACGATCACCGCTTCAACCGGCAGGTCAGAGTTCTGGGCGGCGGAGCCAGGCACGAGCTGCAGCACGACTGCTCCCCGCGCTTCCTTTAAACCCAGCGCCTGCTGCACTTCCGGCGTGACCTCATCGACCACCACTCCCAACAGGGCCATCGGCCGGTCGGCTTGAGGCGCATCGTCGGGAATTCGCCCAAATTCTTCGATCGGTCGCTGGGCCCGAGGTGGGCGATGCCCCAATGTGACCTTGAGTCGAAGGCGTTCCTGGTCTCGTGCGATCTCAAAAAGCAGCTTGTCGCCCTCGAGCGTTTGACCGACCGCCTCGGCAAAATCGTCCATGGTCGCAACCTTCCGGCCGTCGATTGACGTGATCAAGTCACCGACTTTCAGCCCGGCCAGCGCCGCTGGACCGTTTGCGATTACTTTGACGATCCGTACACCCTTGCCGTCGTCAGCGCGGTCGTCGGCAAAAACGCCAAGATACCCTCGCTCGTCGTCCTTCGGTGCGCGAGCCACAGCGTTGCGTTCAGGCTGCTCTCGAAGTCCCTCAAGGCGTTTTTCCAGCTTCTCGAGGGCGGGCTGAGCCACGACTCCGCTTGCGAAACCGCTCCAAGACACAGCCGCCAATACCAATGAGGTCCATTGCCGCATGGTTGGGACTCCTCCCTTGTGAATCTGAGTTTTTGACTTGCCAGCATTATACCGGCCACACGTTAAAAAGACTCAACAACTCGCTCACTGACCGCGTAGCGGCTGCCAGCGCTCACGGGCATTGCGTCGGTGGAAGGTGTCCACCTGACGAAAACCACGTGGCAACCTCTCCGAAAATCCCGCCTCGCCAGATGACGGGTCGTTTGCCCTTGCGCGGCAAGAACTTGCGCGTCGACATTGCAGTTTGCCGAAGCCGGCTCGCAGGACAGGCGACAGTTTTTCCACGCGATGTTTTCGTCCGCCGGAAAAAATTTTGGGCCGTCGCCTTCGCGCGCCAATGCGATGTTTCACGGGGTTTTCCCATCGTTGCCGACCGCGGTTTCCCGATCGCGCGATTGAGGAACAGCAATTCTCTTTGACAGGCGTGCTAGCAAGCGTACAATCGGCGACTCGGGTGACATTACGAATCCAAGACGGCATGGCTGTCGCAGCACACGCCGCTTTCTTCAGTCGGTTCTCGCTACCGCGGGTCAACTTTGCGTCTGCGCGCCACGACGGCGCCATGCGTGACCGGAGAAGGTGTGCGCTTTGGGATGAACAGGACGTGACCAAGGACGATATGGAGATCGTGTCGGCCCTGCAATTATCGCTGGCTGACAAGGTCGGACAAGAACGATTCGAACTTTGGTTTGGGGCCAACACCCGCTTGGAGTTGGCTGACGACACCTTGACGGTCCGTGTGCCAAGCCAGTTCTTTCAAGATTGGCTGCGGAACAACTTTCGCGAACAGATCGAGGCCGCATGCCGTGAGACGGTCGGTCAGGTCCCCGCCGTGCGGTTCGTGGTCGACCGATCGCTCGCCCGCCTGGTGCCGTCCGTGGTGACGGCTAACGGAACCGATGCCGCTGGACGCGCCGATGGCGGTACTCAACTAAAACTCGTCACGGCGATGGAGACCTCCCAATGCGTCGCCGATGCTCTCCCCGCTAAATCCACGCGCCGATTCGCCGATCTGGCGTCGTTTGTCGTTGGGCCGACCAACCGGCTGGCTCACGCGGCGGCCGAATCGGTTGCCTGGCGGCCGGGAAGCACGACACCGCTGGTGATTCATGGTCCGACCAGCGTTGGCAAAACGCACCTCCTCGAGGGCATTTGGACCGCCTCCAAGCGGGCTCACTCAAGGATACAAGCCGTGTACCTTTCGGCCGAGCAGTTCACCACGTCGTTCCTGGGTGCGCTGCACGGCAGTGGGCTGCCCAGCTTCCGTCGTAAGTACCGCGGGCTTGATCTACTGATCATCGACGACATTCAGTTTCTGGCCGGCAAGAAGGCCACCTTGATCGAACTTTGGCACACGATCGACAGCGTGCTGCGGGAAGGGCGCCAACTGGTCTTCGGCGCGGATCGCCCGCCCGCGGAATTGACTGAATTGGGGCCGGAGCTGACCACGCGTCTTCAGGGCGGCTTGGTGTGTGCGATCCAGCCGCAGGAGTACGAAACCCGACTGGGTATCGTCCGAGGCCTCGGCGCACGGCTCGGCGTGACCCTGCCCGACGACGTCGCGGCGTACGTCGCGGCGAACTTGCGTTCGCACGCGCGTGAACTGGCCGGCGCTGTCAACCTGTTGGACGCCACCAGCCGCGCGTCGTGCCAGCCGGTTTCGTTGGCAATGGCCAAGGAGACCTTGGCGGACATGGTCGGTCACGGAACGCGCAATGTGCGACTGACCGATATCGAAAGGGCTGTTTGCGACGTGTTCGGCCTGGAGCCGAAGAGTTTACAGTCGGGCCGCAGGGGAAAGGAAGTCAGCCATCCTCGTATGCTGGCGATGTGGCTGGCGCGGAAACACACCCGGGCGGCACTGGCTGAGATCGGACACTACTTCGGCCGCCGCAGTCACAGCACGGTCATCTCGGCGCACAAGAAAATCGACGTCTGGATGGTCGACCGAACCTCGTTGGGCGTCGCCGATCGAACGTGGAACGTCGAAGAAGCGATCCGCCGCGTGGAGGAGAGTCTATTGGCGGGCTAGCGCCATTACACTTGCTTTCGTAACAGTTCGCACTTCGTTTCGGTGTTGACCAAGGTGGTGTTGGTCAGGTCCCTGACGATCGCGCTTGCGGGGGTTGCGGCGTCAAGTAAGGTGCCGCAACCCCTTGGTTTGCCGTGGATGGAGCACGTTCGCGAGTTCTAAGGACGATGTTGCGACGCAAAACCACGCTGGACGAAAAGAGACCGTCCGCCCTCTCCCAGGAACAGCGACGAACGATACTGACACCGGTGTTCGCAATGGCGGAGAGGCGCGAAGGTTCGCGGCGCGCCGGCCATTTCAGGGTGACGCAGGCGTTGGTTGGCCCGGCCCCCGCCGTCATAGCTGCGGACAACTCTTTTTGTGCTCTCTTGCCTCAGTCACTCGTTAAATGGCAAATAGCGCGCCGCCGCGCGATCGACCAGCCACAATACCGCCGTATGTTCGGGGCGCACGAGCTGGGCCGGCAGGCGCTTCGGCTCGAACGGACCCTGGAGCACTTCGTTCAAGACGTTTGCTTTTTCCTCGCCGCTGACGACAAATACGACTCGCCGCGCATGGTTCAGTACGCCTGGTGTGAGCGTGATCCGGTGCGTGCTGAACTTTTCAACCCAGGGCGCAGCCACAAATTGCGCGGTTTCCGTCAGATCGATCCCCCCCGGAAACAGCGAAGCGGTGTGTCCATCGGGCCCCAGGCCTAATAGCGCCAAGTCGAAACGCGGCACCTCGCCCGGCGCAAGCTGAAACACCGTTCGCAGCGTCCGTTCGTAGGCCGCGGCCACTTGCGCCGCGTCGGCTAGCTCCGCCGGCACGCGGTGGATGTTCTCCGACGGGATCGGCACGTGCGACAACAGCGACTCACAGGCCATGCGGTAATTGCTTTCGATGTGGTCGGGCGGAACATGCCGCTCATCGCCCCAGAAGACCTGCAGTTTGTCCCACGCCACACGCTGGCGGAAAGCATCGCCGGCCAACATCGCGTAGAGATCCTTGGGCGTCGAGCCGCCCGAAAGCGCAACGTGGCAGCGGCCCCGCTCGACGACGCTCACGTTCGCCACGCGCACGAACTCCTCGGCCGCGGCGCGGCTCAATTCGTCACGGTCGGCCAGCACCCGGACCTCGGGAGAACCATTTACCATGACCGGATTTCCAACGCATGGATCTTCTGCAACCGACGTTCGTGCCGTTCCTCGCCAGTGAACTGCGCGCCGATGAACGATTTCACCAATTCGAACGCCAGTTCTTCGCCGATCACGCGGGCACCAAGTACCAGAACGTTCATGTCGTCGTGCTCGACACCCTGGTGGGCCGAATAGGTGTCGTGGCACAGCCCGGCGCGGATACCCGGCAGTTTGTTTGCGGCGACCGAGGCCCCCACGCCGCTTCCGCAAAGCAACACGCCACGATCAGCGCGGCCCTCGCGCACGTCGGATCCCACCGCTGCGGCGAAGTCGGGGTAGTCGACCGGCGTCGTGTCGTGAGTGCCAAGGTCCAGCAGCTCGTGCCCCAAGGCGCGGAGCTGGAGCAACACCTTTTCTTTGAGCTCGAATCCGGCATGGTCGGAGCCGACGGCAATCCGCATGAGTCACCTTATGGTCCAAGAAATGGTTGGCCACATATTCACCGGCAAATCGTATTGCTATTGTATGCGAGCGCGTTTGAAACGGTAGTGGATGGATGCCACCAACTGTCTGAGCACATCCTATTAAGCCAACCGCTTGCGAAACCGGCCGGAAGCCGTCAGAATTCGATTGTTTTCCACTGGAGAAGGATGCCTAGCGATGGACATTGCCATGATCGGCCTGGGGGTGATGGGCCGTAACCTGGTGCTCAACATGGCCGACCACGGCTTTGCGGTCGTCGGGTACGATCGCGACGCACCGAAGCTGGATGCGATGCGGAATGAGGCTCAGGGGCGCAGCGTGCGCGTGGCCCAAACGTCACAGGAACTGATCGCCCTGTTGGAGCCTCCTCGGGCCGTGATGATGCTCGTGCCCGCCGGTCCTCCGGTCGACGCGGTCATCCGCGACTTGATGCCAAGGTTGGTCCCGGGCGATCAGATCATCGACGGCGGCAATTCGCATTTCACTGACACCGACTTGCGGACCAAGGCCTTGGCCGAGAAGGGCATCGGCTTCTTGGGTGTTGGCATTTCGGGCGGCGAACGCGGCGCGAGACACGGGCCGAGCATGATGCCCGGCGGGGATCAGGCAGCCTACGAACGTGTCCGAAAAATCTTCGAGGCCTGTGCGGCGCAAGTAAATGGTGAGCCGTGCGTTTGTTATCTGGGCACCGGCTCGGCCGGGCATTATGTGAAAATGGTCCACAATGGCATCGAGTACGGCCTGATGCAGATCATCGCCGAGTCGTACGCCTTGATGAAGCAGGGGCTGGAACTCAGCGACGACGAGCTGCACGACGTTTACGACCAGTGGAACCAAGGTGAGCTGAGCTCGTACTTGCTGGAAATCACTGCGCACATTTTCCATCAGGTCGACGAGAAAACCGGCGGCCGGCTGATCGACGTGATTCTCGACCAGGCCAAGCAAAAGGGAACGGGCATGTGGACCTCGCAGGATGCGATGGCCCTGCAAACACCCGTCCCGACGATCGACGTGGCGGTGAGCATGCGCGACCTGTCGGGCGCGAAAAGCGAACGGTTGGCCGCCAGCAAGCTGCCACGTGGCCCTGCGCGCGCCTTCGACCGCGACCGCGACGTATTTCTGCAACAACTCCAAGGCGCGCTTTACGCCGCGATGATCGTGACTTACGCCCAGGGCATGGCACTGTTGCGAAGCGGATCGCGCGCCTACGGGTTCGGTCTGAACCTGGAGGCCGTGGCTCGCATCTGGCGGGGCGGCTGCATTATCCGCGCCGCGCTGTTGGATGACATTCGCGCCGCCTGCAAAGCTCAGCCCAACCTGGCGAACCTGCTGGTCGATCCGCGGATCGGCCAGGCGGTATTCGAGCGGCAGAACGCTCTGCGCTCGGTGGTGATGGCCGCCGCCGAATTCGGCATTCCGGCGCCGGGTTTGGCGGTGTCGCTGGCATACTTCGACGGCTACCATAGCGAGTGGCTGCCGGCGAACCTGATCCAGGCCCAGCGCGACTGCTTCGGGGCGCACACCTACGAACGGATCGATGAAAAGGGAACGTTTCATACCGAGTGGCGGGAGGATTGATGCCCACCGAATCTCCCTTGTCTTCACCTGCCGACAACAATTTCAGACCGCCACAGCCCTGTGCGATGGTCATCTTCGGCGCCAGCGGCGATTTGACTAAGCGGAAACTGATGCCGGCGCTGTACAACATCGCGGCCAGCAAGCTGCTGCCCGACAAATTCGCCGTGGTCGGGTTTGCATTCGACGATCTCTCGACCGAGCAATTCCGTAAGAACCTGACCGAAGGGGTCAAGGAGTTGGGTGGTGAAGGCATCGACCCGGATCGCTGGAACGAGCTATTCACTAAGCGCGCCTATTACCAGCGAGGCAACTTCGAGGAACCGCAATCTTACGCTCAACTCGGCGAACTGCTCGCCAAGGTCGACCAGGAGTGCGGCACGGCTGGGAGTTACCTGTTCTACCTCGCAACTCCGCCCGCCTTTTTCGCCAAGATCGTCGAGCAGCTTGCCTCCGCCGGCCTGACCAAAGAGGACGTCGAAGCGGGCCCGTCGGCCAAGCCCAGCGGCGCCACGCGCCGCTGGCGGCGGGTAATCATCGAAAAGCCGTTCGGCCACGATCTCGATTCGGCCCGCGCGCTAAACCGCGAAATCGGCAAAGCCCTGCATGAGGAGCAGATCTACCGCATCGACCATTACCTGGGCAAGGAAACGGTGCAGAACATCCTGGTGTTCCGCTTCGCCAACGGCCTGTTCGAACCGACCTGGAACCGGCAGTACATCGACCATGTGCAGATCACGGTGGCAGAGACGGTGGGTGTCGAGCACCGGGGCGGTTACTACGACAAGGCCGGGGCCCTGCGCGACATGGTGCCCAACCACATCTTTCAATTGCTGGCCTTGGTCGCGATGGAGTCGCCCATTTCATTCGAGGGCGAGGCGATCCGCGACGAGAAGGTGAAGCTGCTGCGTTCGATCCATCCCTTGGACGAGGAGCACGTTCTCACGCAGGCCGTCCGCGGACAGTACGGCGCCGGTGTCGTCGCCGGCAAGGACGTGGCCGCCTACCGCGATTCGCCCGCCGTCGATCCGCAATCGAACACCGAAACCTTTGTGGCCCTCAAGTTGGCCATCGACAATTGGCGCTGGTCCGGAGTGCCGTTTTACATCCGCACGGGCAAATGCCTGCCGAAACGAATCAGCGAGGTGGCAATCCAATTCAAACACGCCCCGTTCATCCTCTTCCGTGAGACACCGGTCGAGCAGCTCAAGGCGAACGTGCTGACGTTGTACATCCAGCCCGACGAGGGCATCTCGCTGCGGTTCGAGGCCAAAGTGCCCGGCGTGGGCATCCAGACACGCTCGGTCAACATGAACTTCAAATACGACGAGAACTTCGGGGCCACGCCCATCACCGGCTACGAAACCCTGCTCTACGGTTGCATGCAAGGTGACGCCACGCTGTTCCTGCGGGCCGACTTCGTAGAGGCGGGCTGGGCCGTCTTGCAACCGATCCTTGACGTCTGGGGCACGCTTCCGGCGCGAAAGTTCCCAAACTACGCCGCCGGTTCCTGGGGCCCCAAGGGTGCGGATGATCTGCTTACGCTCGACAGCACCCAATGGCGAAACGGTTAAGACGCGTCCCAACGTCGTCTTGTCGCAAGTGTGTTAACCGCCAATCAGTGCGCCTGCCGAAGCCGGAGCGCTTTCGGCCGAAACTGAATGTGGGACGACCGCCAGCTCCGTACGGTTGCGTCCGGACGTTTTGGCGAAATAGAGGGCGGAGTCGGCGGCTTCCAGAAACGACTCCGGTGTGAGCGCATCGCGGGTTACGAATTGCGTCGTCGAGACGACGCCGCCGCTGACCGTGACCACGACGGGCGTTTTGTTGTGCGCGAGCTGCAAGCCGCATACTCCGTCTCGAACGCGCTCGGCGACGATCCTCGCGTGGTCAAGGTTGGTTTCGGTGAGGACCAGGGCAAATTCCTCGCCACCATAACGGCAGGCGGCGTCGCAATCGCGAATATTCGCCGCGAGCAATTCGGCCACGCGCTGCAACACCCGATCTCCAAAAGGATGTCCGTGAGCGTCGTTGATGAGTTTGAAATGGTCAAGGTCGAAGAGCACCATGCTGGTGGCGCGGTCGTAGCGGCGTGCGGCCGTCACTTCCTGGTTCAATACGGCGTCGAAATAAGCCCGGTTTCGCAGCGACGTCATCGCGTCGATCTGCGCCCGTTCGGCCAGCATGTCCTGGTAGCGCTTGGTCCTTAAAGCGGCTCGGATGCGTGCCCGCAATTCTGCCGGGTCGAAGGGCTTGGTCACGTAGTCGACGGCACCGAGGTCGAACCCCTGGACCTTATTGAGCGTGTCCGACGCGCCGGTCAAGAAGATCACCGGAATCTGGGCCGTACGTGGATCGCTCTTAAGTTGGCGGCAGACATCAAAACCCGACAATCCCGGCAAGATCACGTCGAGCAGAATCACGTCGGGCCGGAGCGCGACCGCCATTTCCACGCCCTGCGAACCGTCGTGGGCGTGGTATTGCCGCAGTTCGTCGTCGGCCAGGCGGAGCTCGACCAGTTCGTGGATGAAGGAGGAATCGTCGACCGTCAATAGCGATGGGCTCATCGTCGCCTCAAGCGTGTGGAACGAGAATGGCCGCCTTCGCGCGGCGGCCAAGGTCAATCAATTCGTCGAGGGCCCCGCTGGCGGCCTTCGCATCAACCGGCTCCTTGGCCGCGCGCTCCAGCAGCGCCGCGGCCGCCGTGATGGGGTCGAATCCGTAGCCACCGGCGGCGCCCTTGAGCTGGTGGGCCAGACTCGCTAACAGCGCGAAGTCGTTTGCCGCCAGAGCACGTCGAAGTTCGTCGAGCACACCATCCAGCCGATCGACGAACCGCCGCACGGCATCGGCCATCACGGGGTCGTCGGCGTACGAGCTGACAAGCGCCGCACCGGCCGTGCTCGTGCTTGCGGGGGCCGGTTGCCGCTCTGGCAACGAGGGCAACGCCTGACGATCGATGTGGTCGGCGGCCACCCGAAGCAACTCGGCCTTCTTGATGGGCTTGGTCATGTATCCGTCGCATCCGTGAGCCAGGCACTTTTCACGGTCGCCGCTCATCGCATTGGCGGTTAATGCCACGATCGGGCCGCCATAGCCCGCCCGGCGCAAGCGTGCCGTCGCCCGGTAACCGTCGAGCTCAGGCATTTGCATATCCATCAAGATCAGATCAAACGGCCTGCCTTCCGCGACCGCCGCCAAAGCCAATTCGACCGCAATTCGGCCGTTTTCGGCCAGTTCGACGGTGGCTCCGGCCGAACGAACATGAAGCGAGATCAGGTACTGATTGTCGGCTCCATCTTCGGCCAACAGTACGCGCCTCCCCGACAAGAGAGTCACCACGTCGGACTTTGTCTTAAGGTCTTGGTCGTCATCCGTGCTGGTGACCTCGCTGGGCGAGTCGAGCAGCCGCGTTTCCGCAAGTGAACCTGTGGCGATCGTGGCGGTGAACGTGCTTCCCATGCCGGGCTCAGAACGCAGTTCAATATCTCCGCCGAGCGCTTGCGCAAGTCGCTTGCTGATCGTCAGTCCCAAGCCCGTGCCGCCGTATTTACGCGTCGTCGAACCGTCGGCCTGCGTAAATGGCTGGAACAAACGCTCCATGACCTGTGGGGTCATGCCCATTCCCGTGTCGATCACGTCGAAGCGCAGCTTTGGCTCGGGAGCGTCGACCGGGGTGGCCATACTGCAAACAATCCGCATGCCGCCGCGCTCGGTGAATTTCAGCGAATTGCTCACCAGGTTGACCAGAATCTGTCGCAGCCGGGTCGGGTCGCTGTGAATCGACTCTGGAACCGGTCCGTCGAATTGTATCTGGAAATCGAGTCCCTTACCGGTGGCGCGGACACGCATCATCGACGCCACGTCGGCGATGACGGCGCAGGGCGAACAAGCGATCCGCTCGACGGTCAGTTTGCCGGCCTCGATTTTCGACAAGTCGAGGACGTCGTTGATCAATTTCAAGAGGTGTTCGCCATTGCGTTGGATGGCGAACAGGCTGTTTTGCTGCCCGGACATATCAGAGTTTCCGGCCATGAGCAGCTCGGAGTACCCCAGAATAGCCGCCATCGGCGTGCGGATTTCATGGCTCATGTTGGCCAGAAAGTCACTTTTTGCCTGAGTGGCGGCGTCGGCGACGGCGGCATAACGTTCGAGTTCCCGATTGGCCGACTCCAGTTCGGCGGCGTACTCCTGCAGCTCGCGCTTCGTGTTCTCACGCTCGACGACCACGGATAGCGCATTGGCCACCGATTGCAAGAAACTGAGGTCGTTTTCGCGGAATACGCGCCGGCGAGTCGTGTACACGCCGAGCACGCCATACGGCTTGTCGTGCGAGTGGATCACGACGCTTGCGCCGCTGACGACACCGTGCTCGCGCAGCCGTTCACAAGGTTTGAAGCGCGCCTCGTTGCGCAGGTCGTCGATGACCACGGGCTCATCTTGGGCCATCACATAGGCGGCCTGAGATCCCGCTTCCACGCTTATTGGCGGGCGGCCCGCGGCCGCTGGCTCCCAGCCGACGCCCGCGCTCAACTCCAACTGGTCTCGCTCGCGAGTGAACAGGAGTAGCTCGCAAAACTCGACATTAAGCGTCGTGGCCGCAATGCCCACCGCCTCGTCGACGAGCGTCGCCAAAGGCAGGTCTTCCAAAACGCTCATTCCCAACCGGAGATTGGCGGCGGCCAAGGCAGCCAACATCCGGCAATGCCGCCAGATCGCCAGCGGCACGCAAACCGCCAACACGGCCAATAGTACCTCGGCGGCTTCCGCGGTGTTGAAGATTGTGGCAAGTTGCATGGGGACAATCCAAACGTTTCACGTCTCAATGGCGCCGCGCAAGACAACCCGCCGGGAAAGACAGCCCTCCCGGTGGCTCAAGATCGGCCCCCTATTTGCCCCAAAAACAACCACAAAAGCGTAGGTCACGATATCGAAGTCGAGCCTGCGAGACGGAAATTTCCCTGTTCGCAATCAAGTTTCGACCTATGTTAATCCTGAGAGGGCGAAACTGAGTCCGCGCGATGGGAGTTACAGAAAGGTGACGACGACATTGAAATGGGCGGCCACGGCCCTCATCGGAGTCGGCGGCGCGCTCGTGGGGGTCATGGTCGGTTGGGATCTGGGGCCTGCGACACTCGATTTGGGCCGCACCGAACTGGCAACCCTCGGCGGAGCTGTCGGTTTCTTACTGGCCTTGACCGGCTGCTACCTGGCCTCAGAGTACGCACAGGCCAGCGCACAGAATCGAAGGCACCTTGCCATCTTGGGGCGACTTGCATCATCGGTGCCCGTCAAACCTACCCAGGTTTCGAACCGCAAGGGCTAGGGAAGGGGACTTGAACAACAAGTCTCGGGCGATTTGGGCAAAGTTAAAATGGGTTGCCGCTCGATGCACGCGGCGGCCTCCCGAATTGCCCAAATTTCCATTTCTGCCTTCGAGAGCCTCACGTACGCCCGTTTCTCTTGGCTCGATCGTTCAAGTCGGGATAACCGTCAAGTCCTACTCAGAATGTGCCGATTAACGGCCTGACGGCACATCTCAACTAGTGCGCGCATGTCTCGGCGGGACTCGCGGCGCCTACGACAACGCACTGATTCGATCAACATCGCAAGAGAGCTCTGGCTTGGCCGGTAAAACAAAAACGGGCCCAATCGTGCAACTACCCACCGCGAAACTGGCAACAGCCGCCTGGACTGGGGTCTGGCTGTTGGCCGTCGTCGGCTGCAACCAATTGCCCAGCTCGAGGCGCGCCAACAAGAACTCGGAAGCCCTTCTCAGAAGCCAGTCCAACACCCAGGGATCCCAAATCAAGAACACGACCAATGCGCAGCGTGCCGATCAGCGGGTTCGGCTGGCGCAGGCGTTGCAAACGACGAACCAACAGTCAGCCTCCGGAACTGCGGCAGGATTGGGCAGCGCTGCAAGCACCGCTGACGATTCCGTTCTTTCCGACGGCGATGAAGCGGCAAACTTGAAGTACCCGGCAGCCTTGGAATCGTCATCGCCGCCTTCCCCCGACGGAGATGATGACGATGCCGAGGCGGCACCGTTACCGCAGGAAAAGGGCCGTACGCCTGAGGACTCGGATTCAGAAGAAAATGAAACGGACGATGAGACCGCCGAGGGACCCTCGGACGACCCTTCCACCTCAGATACCACAAAGATGCGAGATCTCCTGGAGATACCAAATGATGAGGAGATCCCCTCTCCGGGCCTGGCGGACGCCGAATCCGCCGCGATGCACCTCGACGACGTCGATGTTCGAAAGGTACTCGAAATCCTGAGCCGGGAGCACTCGCTCAACATCGTCGTCTCACCGGGCGTGGAAGGCCAGGTGACGGCGAACCTGACGGGCTTGTCTCCCGATCAGACTCTGGACGTGGTCCTTAAATCGTGCAACCTGGTGGCCCAACGCGACAAGGGGGTCATCTACGTTTACACTCCCGGCGAACTGCTCACCAGCCAGGGAGGCGTGCAAGACGATTCACCCGTCGACATCCGCGTGTATCAACTGAACTACGTTCGAAGCGCGGACATCGAAAAAATGATCAAGCCCTTGTTGAGTCCCACCGGGAAAATCACCGTGTCGCCGGCAGGTCGGGTGGGGCTGATGCAATTGGTGGCTCCGACAACCGGCGCGTCTGGTGCATCGGGCGGCGGTGGTGGCGGCGGTGGCGGCGGTGCAGGTGGCGGCGGCGCAGGCGGGGGAGCCGGCGGAGCCGGGCAGTCGTCGGTCACCGGTGGCGATGCGTACGCCAACGTCGACACGATGGTGGTTCAGGATCACGAATCGAACTTGGTCACGATCGACAAGATCATCAAACAGCTCGACGTGCAGCCGCCGCAGGTGCTGATCGAAGCCGTGATCATGAGTTGCACACTCAACCGCGACCACGAACTTGGCGTGAATTTCGGTGTGGTGAACAGTGCCGGTACGGCGCTCGGCGTCATCGGCAACGGTGCGACGCTCAATACAACGGCGGGCTTTTTACCCGCGACCCTGCTGCAGTCGGCCGCGGGCGCAACCACAGCCGTCACGCCTGGCTCAGGCATAGGTCCAGGCCTGCTCAACGGCAATTCGAGCACCGGACTTGCCGCGAATGAGAGCGGCATCAAGTACGGTTTAGCGGGACGCAACGTGACGAGCTTCATCCGCGCGCTGAATTCGGTGAGCAAAGTCGAAGTCCTGGCGACTCCGCGGTTGCTGGTGCTCAACCGACAGCCGGCGGAGTTGCTGTTGGGCCAACGCTTGGGCTATACGACGGCCAGCCAGTCGCTGGTGAGCACCGTCCAAACCGTGAGCTTCCTGAACGTCGGCACATTGCTCCGCGTGCGTCCCTTCATCTATGACGACGGCAATGTACGGATGGAGATCCATCCCGAAAGAAGCACGGGTCAGGTCGTCAATAACATCCCCTCGACGAGCACGTCGGAGGTCACGACCAACGTGATGGTGCCGAATGGCTCGACGATCGTAATCGGCGGATTGATGGACAACGAAGACCAGCGACTGCAAAGCGGAGTTCCCGGGTTGAGCAATATCCCGGTCATCGGTGTGATGTTCCGCCAGCGGCAGCGCACTTTGGCCAAGAGGGAGCTGATCGTGCTCCTGACGGTGCAAATCTGGGATCCAACCAAGGCCTGCCCAACCGAGGAAGTCCACGAGCCGCCAGGACCGGTTGGACCGCTCGTCACGCCTGTAACGCCGGTAAAACCGCGAAGCCCGAAATACGGGGGCCGCTGGGGATTCAAGGACTTGTTTGGACCCTGGAATTGACCGGGGACCTTCCGGCGCTTCATGGCCGACGCTTCCTGACGGCCTCGCCTTCGAGCGCGGCGGCGGCAACACCGCGGACAGATCGGCCATTCAGGCCTTCGATCGCGTCGATGAATCGAGAAAATCTCGATTTGTCATTTGACGCCCCCGATTCATCGACCTAAATCTTCTTATCCCCAGCAAAATGGCGCTGGGGACAGGGGAACCCTTCGACGTCGCACCAAGCGACTTGAAGATGGCTGGGTGTTGCCGCACGGGGTGTTCCCGTCGTACCCGGTTACTCAAACAAGACACCCCGTTGAGCAGAAACCGCAATTCGAGGAGAACATTCATGCGTCGTCAGTTGTTGAATCGGAAGAGCCGCCAAGGCTTCACGCTGGTTGAATTGGCCGTGGTCATCGTGATCATTGGCGTTCTGGCCGCCTTCGGCGTGCCGCGATTCCTCAAGTCGGTCGAGCGTTCCAAAGCTGCCGAGGCGTTCGGCTACCTGTCGGCCGTCCGGGGAGCTCAGGAACGGTATCAGTCGCAGAACGGCACCTACGCCAGCGACATCACCACGCTCGACCTGGTGATGGCCGCGCCGAAGTACTTCACGGTCGGAGCGCCCGCCGCCGGCGGCAGCGGCTCGCTGCAGGATTCGTGGACGCTGACCTTGACCCGCGCTGGGGCTTCCGCCGGTTACGGCGCCTACACGGTCATCTTCACGCAAGACGGCTTCGATACGACGAACAGCACCATCGCCACGATGCCGGACATCAATCCGATGGGTCAGTAAGAACGCGTCGCGGTTGAAGTCAGACGGATTTTGTAACAGGGCGGCTGGCGCGGGCCAGCCGCCCGTTTTTATGTATCGGGAGCGGTCGTGAGATCCGTATTGGCGAGATTCGCGATCAAGAAGGCAATCGGCCTTTACGTCGGTGAACAGCAGATCACCGCGTGCGAGGTCGCAAGCACGCCGCTGGGCCCGGTGCAGATCGCCTGTCAGAGCGAAAGTTACGAGCCGGATCAACTTTCCGATACCATCGGCCGGTTGCTCAAGCCGATGCTCGGCCGGCGAAAACGCGGCCCGCAAGTAGCGGTCGGCTTTCCCGCGACTCGCGTGTTCTTCTCCACGCGGCCGATCCGCACCACGCACAGCGACGCTTCCGCTCAGGTTTTGCTCCACGAGGTTTTGCAGTCGCCGAACATCTGCATCGACGACATGCTGGTAGAGGTGATCAAGGCCGATTCCGGCAAGCGAAAGCTGGCCAGCATCGTCTCCTGCCGCAAGAAGTTTATGGCGGGGCTGCTTGAGACGCTCAACGAGTGTGGAGTACGGCCGTTTCGCGCCGAGCCGGCGCCCTGCGCCTTGTTGCGCGCCGCTGCGCAACAGCGGCGCCCGCCTCGTCGATCGAAGATCGTGCTCCGCATTTTCCTGGGTGACCGACAAGGGCTCGCCGTGGTCAATGCGGGCGATCTATCGGTCCTCTGGAGGTTCTTCAACTGGTCGCCCGATGGCGAGACCGCGGCGATTTGCTCCGCGGTTCGTTCCGTGGGGGCACTCATCGGCCATTGCGGGATTGACGCACCACTCGACGTAGTCATGATTCACGGACGGGCCGATTTGCGAACCCAACTCGAATCAGCGGAGTTTCGGCAGCAGGTTTCGATTCCCTTGGTGTGGTCCGGGGCACCCGAGCTGAATGACGCGGCTGTGGCCTTCGGGTTGGCGCTTGGTTGCCTGGGCCAGCAGTCTCTCGACGCCTTCGACCTTTCGCGTTCGTTGAAACCGCGAATCTCTCTATGGGACATTTTCCCTTTTGGCGAAGTCGCTGCGCAAGTCGTGCTGGTCGTGTGCATGGGGCTGTTTCTATTGTCGAGGAGCCGCAACGTCGAGGAAGCCCTGGTGCCCGTTCAGGCGCAGTACGCGAAGCGCGCCTGGCTTGCTTCGATGCCGCAGGCCGAAATCCAAAAGGAGAGGCAAGAGCTCGAACAGAGAGTGGAAGCGATCCGCAAGTTCGTCGCCACCCGGATCATCTGGACCGCTTACACGCACGACATTTCCACGCGCCTGCCGGCCGATGCGACGATGATGATGTTTCAAGGACTCTGCGAGCTGGAGACTTCCGGTAAGAACGTGATCAAGCCCAAAAAGGCGTTCACCATCCGGGCATCGGCACCGATCGCCCAGGATGGTTCCACTCCCAAAGAGATCGACCGCTTCCTCACTGCACTGCGTGGCAACGCACTCTTGAAGCGGGACTTCCCCATTGTCGACCTGGCCGACATTAAATGGTATCAGCCCAACATCACGGCCCCGGCGACCGCGCTCTTCACCGTAATCTGTCTGCCGAAGTCCAGCAACGCTCCGCCTAAGCCACCACAGGACAAGGACGCGGCCAAAGACAAGGGGAAATGACACACATGGAAGCCGCCGCGCGGAAGAAAACATTCAAAGATCAGCTCATCAATCGCCTGTACGACCCCGCGCAGTTGCGCGTGTTCACGACGGGCGTCGTACTGCTGGCTGGCTACACGGGCCTCTACATGCCATTGAGCGAGCGAATTGAGACCTCGTCGCGAAAATTGGCCGTGGAGACGAAACGGCTCGACCTTGCCCGCGAAATCGAAGACTTGCGCGCTCAACACGCGACATTCAAGGATCGCATTCCTGAAAAGTCGGACACCAATGAGTGGGTGCAATACGTGCTGAGTGGCATTCGCGGCTTTCCATTGAAGCTCGTGGCGCTCGACTCGGATCCGTTGCGGGAAATCGGTCCGTTCAAGATTTTGGTCTTGCGCGTCGAGATCGAAGGCGCGTTCCCTGACATGAATGGTTTTGTGGGTTGGTTGGAAACGAACGATCGACTGTTTCGGGTGGATACGGTGCGGATTCAGCCCCACCGTAGCGGAAACGGAACGATGGTCATGCAATTGAGCGTTCTGGGGGTCATGGGCTGATATGTCTGCACGAGCCAAAATGATGGCGCCGACCGCGATTGTGGCAGGCGCGTTGGGCTACCTATGTTGGCCCTACGCGGAAGACCCCGCCAAGAAGCCGGAGGCAACCAGCGCGGCGAAGGCGAAGGAAGCGCTCGCGGCGCTGCTCTCGCCGCCGCCGGCGCCGGCCCCGGAGCGCGACCCGTTTAATTCCCAAGTTCTCCCCAAGTCGGCCCTGACCGCCGCGACCCAACAAGTGGCCAGGTCGACGGCCGCAACCCCCCAGGAAACGAGGGCAAACGTCGCGCCACCTCGAACAACTGAAGCGGCCATCACGACGACGTTGAGTGAGCTGGCTCTGCAGGGCACTCACATCCAGGGCAGCCGCCGACTCGCAGTCATCAACGGAACGGTTTACGCCGAAGGCGACGAAATCGCGGCCTCGGGGACAATGACCAGTTCCTACAAGGTCGTCCGAGTCTACATGCACAAGGTCGAGGTGGAGTGCGACGGGCAGGCTGTCGAATTGACCTACTCCGGCCACGAGCCGAAGGCTGTTGCCGATGCGCCAACTCAGGGGATCGCGAAGGACACATCGGGCCCGAAGAACCCAACCGAGACGAACCCAGCCAACACGAATTAGGACCTGCCATGCCGAACGCAGCCGAATTGAACGAAACGCTTCCCCTGATCTTGCAACTTTTGCTCGACAAGCGGTTGCTGGATTCCAAGCAATTGGACGCGCTGCGCGAATTCCAGGCCAAGGACAACAGTCCCTTGGAAAGCATTCTGATCAAGAAGGGTTTCGCCAACGACCAGGATATCGCCAAGGTTTATTCCGAATACCTCGTCGTACCCATCGTCGAACTCCCCGCGGGTGGCCCCGCGCTCGACCCGTCATTGGCGCGACTGATCCCGGAAAAACTTTGTCGCGATCAGCTGATTGTGCCTGTGGCGCTGGATGGCGAGACGCTGGATGTCGCCTTCGTCAGTCCCAATGAAATGCTGATCGTCGACGAGATCCAGCTCCTGACGGGCTTGACGGTCCGCCCGCTGATCGCTCCACGCTCGGTGGTGGAGGCGCTGATCGAAGCCCTCTTCAGCGCCAAAGGGGCCGGCAAGGAATTCATGAGCTCGTCGGAGGAATTCGAGCAGGTCGACGAGGATGATGGCGGCAAGGCGGACGACGACCCGGCGGACGAAATCCTGCACTTGGACCAGCCCCCACCGCCAGGCCGCGACGGCCGCGTGATCCGGCTGGTGAATCAGATTCTCGAGCAAGCCCTGCGCGCCGGCGCGAGCGACATTCACCTGGAGCCGTTCGAGGACTCCTGCAAGGTCCGGCTTCGTGTGGACGGCGTGCTTCACGAGTTGCCTCCTCCGTCGCGAGCCCTGTTCATCCCCGTCGTTTCTCGTTTCAAAATCCTCGCCAAGATGGACATCGCCGAAAAACGCGTGCCGCAAGACGGCGCCATCGCTCTCAAGAGCGGCGATAAACGCATCGATCTGCGCGTGAACACGGTACCCACCGTATACGGCGAAAAGATGGTGATGCGAATCCTCGACAAGGGCGCCATTCCGGTCCAGCTCACTGGCCTGGGATTCGACGAACGCCAATCGAAGGACCTGATCGAGTCGATTCAGTCACCGCACGGATTAATGCTGGTGACCGGGCCGACCGGTAGCGGCAAAAGTACCACGCTCTACGCCTGCCTCAATTTTCTCAACGAGCCCGACACCAACGTGTGCACGGTCGAAGACCCGGTCGAGTACAAATTCAAGGGCATGAACCAGGTGCAGGTCAAAGCCCAGGTAGGCCTCACTTTTGCCGGGGCGCTGCGGGCCTTCCTGCGGCAGGATCCCGACGTGATCATGGTGGGCGAGGTGCGCGACCAGGAGACGGCGCAGATTTGCCTGCGCGCCGCTTTGACCGGGCACTTCGTGCTTTCGACGATCCACACGAACGACTCGCTGTCGAGCATCAGCCGTCTCCAGGACATGGGCATTGAGCCGTTCTTGCTGGCGGCCACGCTCCGCGTGCTTGAAGCCCAGCGATTGATTCGCCGGCTTTGCAAGGAGTGCAAGCACCCGTACGAGTGCGATCCCGAAACGAGCCGGCTGCATGGCTTCGAGGTTGGCCTGCAACTGTTCCGACCCAAGGGCTGCGACACCTGCCGCGGCACCGGATACCGTGGCCGCGTGGGCATCTTCGAAGTGGTGCGGATAACCCCTTTAATGGGAGAGCTGATCCAAAAACGCACGCCCCTTCCGGAGCTGCGCCAGGCGGCCAAGGACGAAGGCATGAAAATGCTCGCCGACAGCGCCTTGGACAAGGTGCGACAGGGGCTCACGAGCCTGGAAGAAGCGCTGTCGGTGACCATGTCCGGGAAAGAATAAGTAAGAGGCCCAATTGGACCTGAAGAAACTTGCGGCTGCGACTGCCGGCCCAGTCAAAGTGCTTACGGTTCGTCCGATGTTTCCAGAACTGGCGATCGTATGAATGGATCGAGGAGCGGAATAATGATGAACCTCCGCCGTTTTGAGAGAATTCAGTTCTTCTGCGACGTATCCTTGACCGTGTTGCCAGATGGTCCGACGGTCGAGGCGCATTCCGTCGACATCAGCCTGGGAGGTGTTGGATTGGTAACTCAGGCCGCCGTTGGGACGGGCCAAACGGTCGCATTGGCCTTCTCAGTTCGGGATGAATCAGGCAAGGCGATCGTCAATAAGGTTTTGGGTCGAGTCGTTCATCTGCGGGCGGAACCTGACGCGAATCGCGTCGGCGTGGAGTTCCTGGAGATTCTGAGTGCGTCGGTGAGCCCGCAGTTGTCGAAAAGGGTCATGAAGAGTTAATCGCTGGGGGGAGTTGAAGCATGGCATTCGAAGATTGGTTCGTTGCCCATGCGAGGGTATCGAGTAAGCCGCACAAGAAAGCCAAGGTCGACGACACGATGACCTTCTTTCAGCAGCTATCGACCCTGATTAACTCGGGAACGCCCCTGTTGCAGGCGCTTCGAATCTGTTCCGAACAGAACCAGAGCACCAAGATGCGGAAGGTCCTGGCGGAAATCGCCGCGCGGGTTGCCTCGGGCAGTTCGCTGAACGCCGCCGCGGCGAACTACAGCAACGTCTTCGAGCATCATTGGATCGAAGTCATCAGGACGGGTGAAATCACGGGCCAGATGGGCCCCGTGTTGCTCGAGCTCAACAAGCAGATCCGCGAATCGCGCGAAACACGCCGCAAGGTGATGGGGTCGTTGATGTACCCCATCATTCTGATTATCGTCGCTGTGATGGCCGTCACGGTCATGCTCTGGCTGGTCGTGCCGACCTTCGCCGGCATGTTCAAGGACATGGGGGCCGAGCTCCCGGGGATCACGCAATTCGTCGTCGACGCCTCGGCGTTCATCGTGTCTTACGGGATTTACGTTCTCCTCGCTGTGGGGGCGGTGTGCTTCGCCTTTCGCCAGTACCTGCGGACCGAACGTGGCCGCCGCCGCGTCGGCGGTGTGGCCATGGCCGTTCCGCTGATCGGCGAATTGATCGTCCAGATGGCCATGTACCGATTCGCTTCGAACATCGCGCTATTGCTCAAGAGCGGTATCCCGATGTTGGAAACGATGACCGCGCTGGAAAAGGTTTTTCACACGGACCCCATCTACCGCGACGCCCTGGCCCGCGCGCAGGGTCGAGTGGCCGGCGGGCGCCCACTGGCGACCTCCTTGGAGGAGACAGGGTTGTTCACGACCATGATGACGAACATGGTGCGTATCGGCGAGGAATCGGGCCAGTTGGCGCCTGTGATGGAGCAAATCGCCCCGTATTACAAGGAAAAAATGGAGACGCTCATCGGCAAGGTCACGAAGCTTATGGAGCCCGTGATCATCATGGGTATGGGCAGCACGATTGCCGGCCTGATGTTGGCGATTTACATGCCGATGTTCGAAATGGCCGGCAAAGTGCATTGATCCCGCGGTGACACGTATCGGTCGAGTGCGACGATGGTAAAACTGGGTGCGATCATGACCGACAAACGCGCAACGAGACGCGGCACGACGCTGATGGAGGTCGCCGTGGTGAGCACCATCATCGGCATATTGGCCGCGATGAGCGCTCCTTCATTCCAGCGGGCGATGGAACAATCGCGAGCGGATCTGGCCGGGGCCAACTTGCGGGCCATCTGGTCGGCCGAACGTCTTTATTGGCTGGAGTACCGTACCTACACGACCGATTTGTCGCTGTTGCAGTCATTGGGGCTGATCGATACTTCGATCATTTCGTCACAGGCGTTCTACGTTTATCAAGTCTCCTCGAGCGGCGCCAACAACTTCACGGCGACGGCGACACGAGCCCTCAACGCTCGCTGGAACGGTACTTTGAGCATCGATGACACGGGGCTGACTTCGGGCGAGCTCACCTCGACGGGCGACCTGCCTATCGCGCCGAATTATCAATAAGGGCGAACATCCATGCGCACAGACGGAAGAAGGCGAGCCGACCCGCAGCCGATCCGCTGCGCAGGTACCCCGTGCCCCGGCGTCAGTCCTCGGGTCGCACGTCGACGCGGCTTTACGATCATCGAGCTCGAAGTGGCGATGGTCCTTTTCGGGGTCGCCTTGACGGGAATCTGTCCGCTGATGGTGATGTACTCGAAACAACTCAAGAATTTGCAAGGACGCTTCAATCCACAGACGGCCTATTACCTGGTCCCATCGACCGACCCCTGGACGCGCAAGCTGGGGGCCGCCGCGTCGGTGGTTACGCAAGACCCAGGCCCGCCGCCTCCACCGGGGTCGTCGATACCGGCGAACGACGTACAGATTCAGTCGTTGGATAAGTCATTCACCGGCGAAGTTATCACGGTTTATGCATCCGTCCAGGTCATTCCACCATGAACAGTGAAAAAACACGCCGCGCCCGCAGGCGTGGTTTCAGCGTGGTCGAGGTCACGGTTGTCAGCGGCCTCTTGGTAACGCTGGCAATGCTGTTGTCGAATGCCTGGATCGGCCTGGCGCGGCCGTTCCTCGAAGCGACCTTCCAATGCCGCCTGGCCCAGGAAGCCGATCTGGCATTGGCTGCTTTCGCGCGCGATTTGGGGGGCAGCTTGTCCGACACGGCAGGCCGCGACGGGAGCAAGGCGTTGTCGCAGTTCGTCGGCTGGACGACGCCCGCGGGTTCGCAGCTTTGGCTCTGTTTCGATGGTGGCCCCAGCCCCAACGGAATTGCCGACTGGGGCCCTCCGGACACCGTGATTTCCTATGAAGTCGTTTCCAACACGCTCGTTCGTTCGAATCAAACCGCGGGCGGTAGTTTCGTCGTGGCGAACAACGTGAGCAACCTGGAATTGCAAAACCTGGGTGGATCGGTGCAGATCGCATTGACGCTTCAGTACCGGGACGTTTCACAAACCTATACCCTGATCGCGAACAGTCCATGAAACGCGCAATCAAAAGGCCCGGCTATGCAATGCTGCTGGTGCTCGTTTTCCTGATCATGATGACCTCGTTGTTGGCCTTGGCCTACGGCGAACTGGCATCGGTCCTGCATATCGAAATGGTCCGAACACAGCAAATCCAGCGCGATTCCGGCAGCACGCAGGCGGTCGCCAGCGCGCTGGCCCTGCTTGAAACAGGCTTCCCTCCAACGAGCCCTTACACCTGCGACGTGACCATCAACACATCGACGGGCGCGAGCTCATTCACCGTCATATTCACGTCGCAGGGGGGCAACATCTGGTCTGTGAATTCGGCGCCCAGCGTATCGGGCGACGGCAACCCTCCCATGCCCACCACATTTGGTTCCTAATCGACTTCGAGCGATCGATGAGGCTCCTCTCGCAACGAGGCTTACGATGAATTCCGATCCGATGGCGGAACGAAGGCTTGGCCACGATCCTCGGCACGAGCCGACGGAGTTTTGGGACTCAGTTTTCTCCGCGGGCGAAAGGATGCTGAACCGCCGGGCAGTCGACCGCCGCCTGCCCTATTTCGTCGACCGCTTTCCACCGGCGGCAATGACCTTGATACTGGCCTTGCTCGTATTGACCGTCATTGACGGCGTTCTGACGATCGAACTGATCGATGTGGATTGCCAAGAGATCAACCCTCTCATGCGCCATTTTCTCGGCAATGGACCACTGTGCTTCTTGTTCGCCAAGTATGTCATGACGGCGGCCGGCCTTCCGGTGCTCTTGATCTTCAAGAACTTCCCCCTGTTTGGCACTCGATTCCGCGCCGGATACCTGATCCCCGTGTTCGTTCTGCTCTATGCCGGCCTGGTGGGCTACCAGGTCCAGCTCTTGCTGCACTTGAAGTAGGCCGCACAATCGCAACCTAGACTTAGACTGGGTAGTTTGACTTGTTTTTGCAAGATCGGCGGTTCTCGGACGCAAGCAAAGGCAGACCGGATGATTCGTTGGTTTGGAGACTTCCTGGTCCCGCGCCACCTCCACCAGGATCGCGACGTCCTGCGCCGGGCGAACCGCGTGGCGGCGCTGGGCATGGCGATGATGTTCTGGGTGCCCGTATTCTCGGCGATCTATGCCGCGCTGGGCTCGCCCACCTGCGCGGCGATCATCCTGCTCGCCGGTCTGTTGCTTGTCGGCGTGCTGCTTTCGCTGCGGATTGGCAAATCGCCAACGCTTAGCGCCAACGCGATGACGTTGCTCGCCTGGTCGACCTACACGGCGTTAAGCTGCTTCACCGGCGGTCACGGCTCCCCGGCCGAGTGGTGGTACGTCTCCGTTCCGGTGATGGCCGTGCTGTTGTCCGGTCTTCGATGGGGCGTCTGCTGGTCGATGGTGAGCGTGCTGTCGATCGCCGGCTTTTACTTCGCCGCCGAGCAGGGCCGCACGTTTCCCATCGAACTCGCATCGGGCGGAATGCGGTTCCTGGAATTCTCGGGGTTGTCGGGCATTCTATTGTGCGTCTTCGCACTCACCTGCGTCTTCAAGTGCGTCGAACGAAACGCCCAGAAAACGATGGAAGCCACGCTTTGCCGCGCCGAGTCGGCGGACCGAGCCAAGGGTGAGTTTCTGGCGAATATGAGCCACGAGATCCGCACTCCGATGACCGCCATTCTGGGTTACACCGACTTGTTGATCGATCGGGGCCTCGACGAATCTGGATCGCAGCAAGCCCTGCGGACGATTCAGCGCAATGGCGAGCACTTGCTCGCGATCATCAACGACATTCTCGACCTTTCGAAGATGGAAGCGGGAATGCTCGAAATGGAACGCTTGCCGTGCTCGCCGCGGCAGATCGTCGGCGAGGTGGCCGAGCTCATGCGGGTGCGAACCGACGCCAAGGGACTGCGGCTCGATGTCGAATTCGACGGTCCGTTGCCGGCCGTGGTCGAGACCGACCCCATTCGCTTGCGGCAAATCCTGATCAACGTCGTCGGCAACGCGATCAAATTCACGGAGACTGGCGGCATTCGGCTGGTCGTCCGCTGCCGTGACGACGGCGGTGACGCGCTGATCGTCGATTTCGAGGTGCTCGACAGTGGCATCGGCATGACCGACGAGCAGATTACCCGATTGTTTCAATCGTTCAGCCAGGCCGACTCCTCGATGACGCGCCGCTTTGGCGGCACCGGATTGGGCCTGGCGCTCAGCCGCCGTCTGACGCAAATGCTGGGCGGCACGATCTCCGTGCAAAGCACGGTCGGCCAGGGCAGCGCGTTCTTGGTGACGATCAGCGCTGGACGCCTGGATCGAAGCGGTGCCTTGCGCGACGACGGCCTCGACCTTGGTGCGCAGGCGGCGGAGGCGGTGACTACCTCTCCCGATGATGCGACATTGGCCGGCTGTCGGCTTTTGCTTGCCGAGGACGGGCCCGACAACCAGCGGTTGCTGGGTCATTTGCTGCGCAAGGCCGGCGCCTTGGTGGAGATGGCCGACAACGGCCGCCTCGCCGTCGACCTGGCCCTGGCCGCTCGCGGCGGCGACGAGCCTTTCGACGTCGTGCTGATGGACATGCAGATGCCTATACTCGATGGCTACGAGGCGGCGATGCTGCTGCGCGCCTCGGGTTATCGCTTGCCGATCGTCGCATTGACTGCGCACGTGATGGCCGCCGATCGGGAGAAATGCCTGGAAGTTGGTTGCGACGACTACGCCACCAAACCAATCGACCGAAAGACGCTGATCGCCGTCGTGCGAAAGCACGCGGCGCGTCGGCAGCAGGAAGCAGGAAATATCAATGTCTGAATCGTGTGTTTGAGTTCCGCGAAATACGAAAGGGGCAAATGATGCGAATTCTGAGGCAATTTCGAAAAGGCCAGGCCGGCGCGGCCAAGGTCGAATACGCAATGGTTCTTGGTGCCGTACTTGCGGCACTTCTGTTCGTCACCGATAGCCTGACGCTGGCGATCCGCCGCCCGTTGAGTCGGCTTGCATCGGATTCGAACGTGGCGGCCTGGCCTGCCGATTCCCATGGGCGATCATCGCATGCGCGGCCGGTCAGCGTCGTGGTGGGTGAATCGGTCGAGGAGGAGCTGAGCCAACACCATTGGGGCGCAGTACGGTTCTTGCTGCTCACCCTGTTGGGCATCGTCACCGTGATCGGTTATCGATCGCTGCGCCGCGAGCGACGGGCCAGCGCGGAGCGAGAACAGGAACTGCGCGCCGCCCAACAGGAGGCGAGCCAGAAGCGGTCGGTGAGGTTCGTGCGAAAGCGGCAGCAATTGCTGCGAATCATGTCGGGACACCCCGAGATTCTTCTCGAAGGACGCATGCTCGTCAAACACTTGATGACCGACGAAGTCGTCGCGGCCTGCCCTTCGGCGTCCGCACCCGAATTGCTGAATACCATGGCGCGCGAGGAAGTCCGCCACGTGATGGTCTGCGGCAAGAAAGGAGAGCTCTTGGGCATCGTTTCCGAGCGCGACCTGCGGGCTTCTTCGGACAAGCGCGCGAAAGACCTGATGACGAATCCCTCGACGAAAGTGCCTTTGGACATGCCCATCAAGTCGGCTGTGACGATCATGTTCGAGCAGCATCTTTCGAGCTTGCCGGTCGTTGAAGACGGTCAATTGAAGGGAATTCTGACCACGACCGACTTGTCGTTGGCGTTGCAATGCGCCATCCAACTCCTTGAATCGCAAATGCCACCGCACGCCAACGGCGCAAACCAGGAACCGGTGGCGGTGCCCATTTTTGATCCGGAGGAGTCGTTCGCTTGAACGCGGACGGTCATTGGCCGATCAGCTTCCGCATCTCGGCCCAAGGACGCGTGTTGGCCACGTCGGCCTTGGTCAGCCCGGCCCGCCGCGCTTGCAAAATGCCATAGCGCAGCTTGTCGAGCCCGTCGACGCTGTGCGCGTCGGTCGAAATCACAATCGGCACGCCGTGCTGTTTGGCCGCCGCGCAGGCCACGTCGTCGAGATCAAGCCGTTGCGGGTGCGAGTTGAGCTCGAGCAATTTGCGGTGCGTGCGGGCGGCCTGGAAGACGGCATCGAGATCGACGTCGTAGGGCTTGCGGCGGTTGAGCAGCCGGCCCGTCGGATGGGCAATGGCCGAGACATGCGGATTGGCGATCGCATCCAGAATTCGCTTGGTGATCTGTTCGCGGGGTTGGTTCTGGCCGTAGTGGACGCTGGCCACGACCCAGTCGGCGTCGGCCAGCACGTCGTCGTCGAGATCGAGCCCCCCTTTTTCGAGAATGTCGACCTCGACCCCTTTGAGCACGACGAGTCCCTTCAATCGCTCGTTGAGCTTGTCGATTTCGGCCCACTGCCGCCGCAGCTTCGTCGCGTCGAGACCGTTTGCCATGGTAACCCGTTTCGAATGGTCGGTGATGGCGATGTACTTCAGTCCCCTCGCCAACGCGGCGGCGGCCATTTCGTCGAGCGTCGCGGCGCCGTCGGTGGCCGTGGTGTGCATGTGCAGGTCGCCCTGGATCTGGTTTTGTTCGACCAGCACAGGCAATTCCCCCGCCTCGGCCCAGTCGAACTCGCGCCGCGCTTCGCGCAGCTCGGGTGGGAAGCACGGCAGATCGAGCGTCGCATAGACCTCCTCCTCGGTCCGTCCGGCGATGTATTGCTCGTCGCGAAACACGCCATATTCGTTGATTTTCAGCCCGCGGGCCTTGGCCCGGCCGCGGAGCACGACATTGTGCTGCTTCGAACCGGTGAAGTACTGCAAGGCGGCGCCGAACGACTCGGCAGGCACGACGCGCAGGTCGACTTGAAATCCGGCGGCCAACCGCACCGACATCTTCGTATCGCCACGGGCGAGCACATCGGCGACGCCGGCGAACGCTCCGAGCCGGTCCATCACTTCGCCGGCGTCGCTCGAAACGACCAGGATGTCGAGGTCGCCCACGGTATCGCGTCCGCGGCGATAGCTGCCGGCAGGGGCGATTTGCTCCAAGCTTCGGCACGCTCGCAGGTGCGTCAGCAGCGCCTGGCAATAATCGTCGGCTTCGGCCCAAAGCAGCCGTTCTTGGGCGGCGCCGGCGATCTCGAGCCCGGCCAGAATTGTTTGCTCGGTTTTCACCCCGAACCCCTTGAGTTCCTGAACGCGATGGGCCAGGCAGGCCTCGCGCAGCTCGTCGAGTGAGTTGATCTTGAGCTGCTTGTGCAACGCGGCAGCCTTCTTGGGCCCCAAGCCCGGCACGCGCAACAGCGCCAGCACCGACTCGGGCACCTCGGCCAACAACTCTTGTCGCATGGGCAGGTCGCCCGTGCGGGCCAGCGTGGCGATTTTGGCGGCCAGGTCGTCGCCGATGCCGTCGATGTCGGTCAGCTTGCGGTTGGGATCGGCCAGGATCGTGTCGATTGTCTCGTGCAAATCGCCCACCGTCCGCGCCGCGTTGCGATAGGCGCGCACGCGAAACGCGTTAGCGCCTTGAAAGTCGAGCAGATCGGCGATTTCCTCGAATACGGCGGCGATTTGGGCGTTCGTCATGTGTGCAGCTCAACCACGTCTTTGTCGTGCAAAACATAATCTCCCTTGACCACGCTGGCGTCATGCACCGCACTGCCCCAAACGCGGGCGAATTTCAGGCTCTCCAAAAAGTCTTTGTGGACCAGTCCGGCCACGTCCGCCAGCGTTCCGCCACGCCGCAGCGTAAAGGGCCGCTCGTAGTCGGCCGACTTGGCCGTGGGGAGTTTGGTATAGACGCGTACGACGTCGAGCGCGGCGTAGATCGCGTTCTTCAAGTCTTCGACTCCCGCGCCATGCTGGGCTGAAATCACGTACTCGGCGAAGTCCAAGGGGAGCAGTTCGTGCAGCAGCTCCAGCCGCGCCGGTGCGTCGGCCAGGTCGATCTTGTTGGGAGCCAATAGCGTTTGCGTGAACGAGAGGCCGACGTCGTCTTCGTCGAGCATCGACGTGCGGGCAAGCCGTGTCTTGGTATCGTCCAGCTTTTCGAGCAATTCCTGGCATTGTTCAATTCCCTCGTCGCTGCCCAGGTCGACCAGGAGCACCGCCACGTCCGCCGCACGGATCAAGCCTTGCATAAACGGCTCGAGAAAGTCGCTCGTGATCGGCGGGGTGTCGATGAGCTGCACCATGACATCTTCCCAGGGCATCATACCGGGCTGAGGCGTCCGGGTGGTGAAGGGGTACGGCGCGATCTCGGGCGTGGCACGCGTGAGGCTGGCAAGCAATTGGCTCTTGCCGGCGTTCGGACCGCCCAAAAGCATGGCCGTGCCCGCCCCTTGCCGTGGGATTCGGACGATGTGCCCTTTTTTGGGGCTTTTTCGTTCAGCTTCCAGCTCCTTCTTGGCCTGGCTGATTTTTTGCTTGAGGTCCGACTGGAGCTTTTCCGAAGCCTTGTGCTTGGGCACTTCGCGGAGCATGACCTCGAGCCATTTGAGCTCGTCGTCGGTGGTGACCGCTCGGCGGTATTCCTCCTCGGCCTTATGGTACTGGGGGGTCAGATTCGTCGCCATGCGACGCATTATAGACGATGAACCGCCCTGAGCGACATCGCTCTCACCCGAAGCGGCACCGCGACCAGAACACCAATATTGATAGATTTGTTGAACACTCGTGAGGCGGGTATGATATACCTCACGCGGCCGAAAATGAGACATTCACGGTGGCTGGGGCAGAACCTGGGCCGATGGGGCCGTTCATCGGAAAACTCCCGCAGCGTTTGGCGTCAGGCTCGAAAGCCTAACCTACGACCGTGTTGCAAATCGTGAAATCATTTCCTCCACTCCTTTCCAACCCCTCAGCTTGGCTTCAGCCCCGGATGCTTCCGTCGTGACTTCCCGGCCGGCCTGGTATGTGGCCTGGACCGAGATCGCGCTAATCCTGTTGGTTTTCGCCGCACAGGCGGGCTGGCCCGTGCCGGAGCCGAACGAGCCGCACTACCTGGGTAAGGCCAAGCACTTCTGGGACCCAGGTTGGGCGCCGGACGACTTCTTTTTCACCTCATCCGACTCGCACCGCGTGTTCTACGTGACGGTCGGTTGGCTCTCGCGCTATATGTCACTGGCGACCTTGGCCTGGTGCGGGAGAGTGCTGACCTGGTTCCTGTTGGCCTGGAGCTGGCGTCGGTTGAGTTGGAGCGTCATTCCCATGCCCGGCTGGGCCGTTCTGTCGGGCCTGGTGTTTTTGTCGCTCAATGTTTGCTGCCATTGGGCCGGCGAATGGGTCGTCGGTGGATTCGAAGCCAAGGGGTTGGCCTATGCGCTGGTGTTTGCAGCACTCGCCGCCGTTGTTGAGGGACGCTGGAACCGCTCTTGGCTATTTCTGGGCGCGGCGTCGGCCTTGCACGTGCTCGTCGGCGGCTGGTCGGCGGTGGCCGTCGCTTGGAGCTGGCTCACCCGCCGTGGCGAAGGTCCGCCGCCGCGAAAAATGCTCTTGGGCATTGTCGGCGGAGCGCTCTTGTCCCTGCCAGGCCTCGTTCCGGCTCTGGCGCTGAACTGGAACGCCGCCCCGGCGGTCGTGGCCGAAGCAAATGGCATCTATGTGTTCGAGCGGCTCAAGCACCACCTGGTCCCGCAAGAGTTTCCCGCATGGTTGATTGCAAGGCACTTGCTCTTGCTCCTCGGCTGGCTGGCACTTGCTCGCCATGCACGACAATCGCCAAAGCTCCGCCGGCTGGGCGGCTTGGTGCTAGGAGCGCTGGCCATCGAATTCGGCGGGCTGGCCATCAGCCTGGCCGCCGAGGCCTACCCCGCTTGGACGGCCAGCATGTTGCGGCTGTATTGGTTTCGATTGTCCGACATGATGCTGCCTGTCGGCGTGGCCCTGGCCGGCGTCGCCGCCACGGCCGGCCTGACGCGACGGCGTTGTCTGGCGGTCGCCGGATGGATTACGCTGTGCCTCGTGTTGGCCGCGTACCATCGCCAGGAATACGCGATCGTCCGGCACTTCCACCAAACAGCACGGGCCGACAAGTCGGGTAGGGTGGTCAATGCCGCCGACTGGCAAAACGCTTGCGAGTGGGTGGCCGGCCATACGCCCGCCAATGCGACGTTCCTTACGCCGCGTCTGGCCCAGACCTTTACCTGGCACGCCGGCCGCGGCCAGGTTGCCTCGTGGAAAGACATTCCGCAGGACGCCACCGCGATCGTCGAGTGGTGGCGGCGGATCAATGCGATCCACGGCACCCGCGACCCGACCTGGCAAGGCGAGTGGTACGACTCGCTTTCGCTACGCGGCACGACGACGCTGCTGCAATTCGGTGAAAGGTATGAGGCGCGCTATGTCATTACCGAGAGCAGACCTCGGCTTGCGTTGAAGTTGCTCTACGAGAATAATTCTTACACCGTCTATGAATTGACACGGTGAAGCATGGCCGCTTGCGATGATCGGAGCCTCTGGCAAGAAACGGACCCCTGGGCCGGAATCCCAGCCCGGTACAATCTCGGCGCCGCTTTGACCCGAGCAAACGTCGAGGCGGGACGTGGCGGGCGAGTTTGCCTGTTTTGGGAAAATTCCGATGGCCTGTCGCGGCAATTCACGTACGCCGAAATGGACGACGCCAGCAGCCGCTTCGCCTCGGCCCTGGACCGGCTGGGAGTGCATCGCGGCGACCGCGTGCTGTTGCGGCTGCCGAACCTGCCTGAATTCTATATTGCCGCTTTGGGCGTCGCAAAG